>JAABUS010002821.1_pt1 | contig 30775 bp, 25 predicted proteins | sample 5560161 | NCBI WGS metagenome assembly JAABUS01 (sample SAMN10711885, study PRJNA513376) | rock metagenome | isolation source: Antarctica rocks | place: Antarctica: Victoria Land, Trio Nunatak nord | collected 2016-01-04
TACCGGCTGTCCGGAAAATGTTGTACCTTTAAGCATACTTTTTGAGTGTGGTAACTTAAAGGTAGAAAAAACGGGATGGCTTAGGCTATCCCGTTAACTTTTATCGGACAACAATGGTAATTAATATAAAAATCATCTCCGCAGAAAATACTTTTTCAATTTTAGGTTGATAAAAGAAGCATGTGTTGCGGCGCACTTCTTGCAAAAAAATCGGGCATCGGATAAAAATATGGCTAAATTCGGCCGTCCATAAATCAGACCATGAAAAGAGATAAATTAATATTTAAGTTATTAGATGAGGAGCAGGAACGCCAGGAAAAAGGCATCGAACTGATTGCTTCAGAAAACTTTGTGAGCAAACAGGTAATGGAAGCAGCCGGCTCCGCAGCAACCAATAAATACGCAGAAGGCTTGCCCGGAAAACGCTATTATGGTGGTTGTGAGATAGTTGACGAGATTGAAACGATCGCCATAGAACGCGCCAAACAATTGTTTAATGCCGAATGGGCTAATGTGCAGCCGCATTCCGGCGCGCAGGCCAACGCCGCCGTTTTGCTGGCTTGTTTGCAGGCTGGTGATAAAATCCTGGGTTTTGATCTTTCTCATGGCGGCCATTTAACGCACGGTTCGCCGGTAAATTTCTCCGGAAAATTATACAAACCATTTTTTTATGGGGTGAAAAAAGAGACCGGTTTAATCGATTATGACCAGCTAAAAGAAGTTGCCCTCCGCGAAAAACCAAAACTGATTATTTGCGGTGCTTCTGCTTACTCGCGCGATTGGGATTATGCTTTTATCCGCAGTGTGGCTGATGAGATCGGTGCTTTGGTGCTGGCTGATATTTCGCATCCGTCTGGCCTGATTGCCAGAGGTTTACTGACTGATCCGCTTCCGCATTGCCACATCGTAACCACTACTACACACAAAACTTTGCGTGGCCCGCGCGGTGGTTTAATTTTGCTGGGGAAAGATTTTGAAAATCCATTCGGCCTGAAAACGCCAAAAGGTGAGACCAGAATGATGTCGTCTGTGCTGGATATGGCCGTTTTTCCCGGAACACAAGGTGGCCCGCTGGAGCATATTATTGCCGCAAAAGCAATTGCCTTTGGTGAGGCTTTGAGCGATAAATACATGAAATATATTATCCAGGTAAAGCAAAATGCAGCTGCCATGGCCGAAGCTTTGATGGATTTGGATTATAATATCATCTCCGGCGGAACTGATAACCACCTAATGCTCATTGATTTACGCAACAAAAACGTAACCGGCAAAGCAGCAGAAAGTGCCTTAGACCGCGCTGGCATTACGGCCAATAAAAATATGGTTCCTTTTGATGATAAATCACCGTTTGTAACTTCCGGTATCCGTGTAGGAACGGCTGCGGTGACAACAAGAGGAATGAAAGAAAAACAGATGAAAAAAATTGTGGAACTGATTGATTCTGTGCTGACCAACATCAACGATGAAACACATATCGAAAAAGTGCGCGATCAGGTGCATCAACTGACGAAGAAATTTCCGTTGTATAAATAATTTGAAGCTTAGTAATGTAGTTTGGCTGATGCTGTTTTTATTAGCCCAAATTTAGGTCGATAAAAACAGCATCAGCCCGCCACAGCAATTGTTGCAATGCTGATTTTTACGCCCGGAATTTGTAGCAAAACGTTACAACAAGCCTCCAAAGTGGCACTGGTTGTGATGATGTCATCCACCAATAAAATGTGTTTTCCGGTAAGTTTTTCAGGATTTTTGACCCAAAAAACTTCCTTCATATTTTCATAGCGGGAAATTCGCGATTTCTTCGTCTGGCTTTCTGTGCTGGTAGTTTTGATCAGGTTTTGGTTTTCTACCGGAATCCGTATTTTTTGCGAAAGTCCTTCTGCAATACATAAACTTTGGTTATAACCGCGTTTCAATTGTTTTTGCTGATGCAGCGGAACCGGCATAATCATATCCGCAGTAGCAAAAACCGGATTTTGCAGTAAACTTTTTGCAGCCAGTTTTCCTAAATAAACGCCAACTTCCGGCCGGTTTTTATATTTAAGCTGATGCAGCAGGTTTTGAACACGGTTGCCTTTACTGAAATAAAGCAAAGCCGAAGCAGTTTCTATCGGAACTCTTCCCCAAAAACTCTGGGCAACAGCATTATCCTGATGCAGATGAAAATCTGTAAAAGGCAGGTTGTACAGGCAATCGGCACAAATAATTTCCTCGTTGCGGTATAAACTTTTGGTACAAGCCTGGCAAAGTTCGGGGAAGATGAGCGAAACAAAATCAGCAAAATAAGTTTGGTTTAAATTCATTTTAACAATGCTTCTTTTATCGGCATAAAATTAGTGCTTATTGCTGTTTTACAGCGAGTTGCCCGCAAGCTGCATCAATATCTTTTCCTCTGCTTCTGCGGATATTTACGTTGATGCCCTGCCGTTTTAAATAAGCGGCAAAAGCATCAGTTTTAGCTTCTTTGGTGTTTACAAAATCAGCAAAAGAAATCGGATTGTACTCGATAATGTTTACTTTGCAAGGCAAATGTTTGCAAAAAGCAACCAGCTCTGCCGCATCTTCCAGCTCATCGTTAAAGTTATCAAACAAAATATACTCGTAGGTAACCGGGTTTTTGGTTTTGGAATAATAATATTTCAAAGCTTCGGCCAAAGCTTTCAGAGAATTTTGCTCGTTGATCGGCATGATTTCATTCCGCTTGGCATCATTTGCAGCGTGCAGCGAAAGTGCCAAGTTGAATTTTACCTGGTCATCGCCCAGTTTTTTGATCATTTTGGCGATGCCAGCTGTAGAAACTGTGATCCTTCTGGCAGCCATATTTAAGCCGTCTTCAGCTGTAATCCGCTCGATGGATTTCATCACATTGGCATAATTCAGCAGCGGTTCGCCCATTCCCATGTATACAATGTTGGTGAGCGGATGGTTGTAGTTGAGCTTGGATTGCTGATCCAGCAGAACCACCTGATCGTAAATTTCATCGGGATTCAGGTTTCTTTTACGCTCCATATATCCTGTAGCACAAAATTTACACGTCAAACTGCAGCCTACTTGCGAGGAAACGCAGGCCGTCATCCGTTCAGGAGCGGGGATTAATACACCTTCAATTAAATTATTATCATATAATTTAAAGGAATTTTTAATCGTTCTGTCGTTACTGAACTGTGAAGTATGTATTTTTACTGCATTTATAGTAAAAAGCGTGTTGAGTTTTATGCGGAGTTCTTTGGAAAGGTTGCTCATTTGGTCAAAATCAAAAGCTGATTTTTCCCACAGCCAGGAATAAACTTGTTTGGCACGAAAGCTTTTTTCGCCTATTTCAGAAAAATATTTTTCAATCCTTTCAAGCGTTAAACTCCGAATATCTATTTTTTCATCTGTAGCTATCACTTTACAAAAATACGACTATAAAAGAAGTACCGCTTGTTTTTCAGTTTTTTTACACAAAAACAAGAACGTAAGCAACACTTGTCCAGTTGATTATCATGCCGAAAAAGATCAAATGAAAAAATATACAGCCGACTACATTTTAACTGGCCAAGCTGATCCGATCAAAAACGGAAGCGTTATTGTGGATGACGACGGGAAAATTTTAAAAGTTTTAGATCCCGAGGTTATTTTATCAAAAGCAGAAGCAAAAACTTTTGCAGAAATAAATTCCGAAAAATTGAGCGGCGTGATTTGTCCGGGCTTCATCAACACGCATTGTCATCTGGAGCTTTCCCACTTAAAAGGAAAAATCCCGTCCGGCGAAGGTTTGATTGCCTTTATCAAAAATGTGCAGCAAATGCGCAAGGCCGATGACAGCGAAATTTTGGATGCCGCTGCCAAAGCCGACGAAGAAATGGAGCAGAACGGAATTGTGGCCGTTGCCGATATTTCCAACAGTGCGGTCACAGCTTCTATCAAAACCAAAAGCAAGCTGTATTACCATAATTTTATAGAGGTTTTTGGGTTTGATCCAAAAAATGCCGATGCTGTTTTTAGCCAGGCAATTTCAGTACGCGATCAGTTTGCGCCGCTTGCTGCCACGATCACGCCGCACGCAGCTTACTCAGTTTCCAAAGAATTGTTTAAGCTGATCCGTAAGGAAGCTGAGCAAAACAATTCGATCCTGACGATCCACAACCAGGAATCCGACGAAGAAAATAAATTATATCGCTATAAACAAGGCGGTTTTTTGGAGTTTTATAACGGTTTAGGGCTTGATATTGAGTTTTTTAAACCGCAGGCACGTAATTCGCTGCAATCAATTGTTCCGCTTTTAAGCAACCAGCAAAATGTGCTGATGGTGCACAACACGTTTACCAGCATCAAAGACGTGTATTTTACGCGCCGTTTCGACCGGAAAATCAACTGGTGTTTTTGCCCGGAAGCCAATTTGTATATCGAAAACGCTTTGCCAAAAGTAAATATTTTTACCCATCACGGTTTTAATATTACGCTGGGAACAGACAGTTTGGCATCTAACCATAAGCTTTGTATATTGAATGAAATGCGTGTTTTACAACAGCATTTTCCTGAGCTGGAACTGAAAGAACTGGTAGAATGGGCAACCATCAACGGTGCAAAATTTCTGGGGATTGAGGACGAAAAAGGAACAATTGAAGCGGGCAAAACGCCGGGGTTAAATTTAATTTCCGGCTTAGACAAACTTAAAATCACACCGGAAACGAAAGTCCGCAAGCTGATCTGACCAAGCTATTTTATTTTTGGTTGATGATTTTTAGGTGATAAAAGAAGCATGGATAAAAAGCATTTCAATATCAAAGTGACCGGCAAAGTACAAGGTGTATTTTATCGCGACAGCACCAAAGCTGTTGCCGATCAATTGGGCATAAAAGGTTTTATCCGCAATGAAAATGACGGTTCTGTTTATCTGGAAGCGGAAGGAGACGATTTTGCAATGACCGAACTTTTGGATTGGTGCCGCGAAGGGCCAGACCGTGCCCGCGTAGAACACGTAGAAAGCACGGAAGCGGAAATGAAAAACTATCGTAATTTTGAAGTCGTAAAAAAGAATTTGCCGGGATGATTTGTTGAGGATCCGGCTTTAATCAACCTTCAGAATTTGTCGACGATAAAAAAATTTGCTGGCCAAACAGCTGTTTATGGATTAAGCACGATCATTTCGCGGTCGTTGTATTTTCTGCTTACACCGATATTAGTCCATGCATTATCTGTAAAAGTTTACGGCGTTTTTACAACTTTATATAGCTGGGCTTCTTTACTTGGTGCCATACTGTCCTTTGGTATGGAGACTACTTTTTTCCGTTATCTCAGTAAGTACGAAAAAGATAAAGACAAAATTTATAATAATTCGTTTATTACGGTAGCTTTTATGGCTTTCCTGTTTCTTTTGCTCACTATTTTTTATGTAGAAGATATTGCAATCTGGCTGAAAGGGAACGCTGCCAAAAATACTGGCGATTATGTATTTTACGTGCGCTGCTTCATTTTTATATTGGTTATTGATGCACTTTGTGTTATTCCGTTTGCAAAAATCCGCGCAGATGGTAAACCGATGCGTTATTCAACGATTAAATTTGTGAATATCATATTCGTTTTCGGCCTGAATATTTTCTTTCTGTTCGGTGCGCCATTTATCATCGCACATCATCTTTTTGGCGCAGAGTGGATGGCTGGTTGGTACCGGCATCTTTGGGTCGGTTATGTTTTTTTGGCGAATTTGATGGCGAGCTTATTGACCTTTTTTTTGTTGATGCCCGAAATATTGAAATTGAAGTTGAAGTTTGATTTTACGGTATTTGGCGAAATGTTGCTGTATAGTTGGCCGATATTAATTGCCAATATTTCATTTATCATCAATGAAAACCTTGACAAAATTATGCTGGATAAACTTTTGCCAGCCAATATCAGCACCACAGAAGTAGGAATTTACGGAGCCTGCGCCAAAATTGCGCTTTTTTTGAGCCTGTTTGTCCAGGCTTTTCGGCTTGGCGCAGAACCTTTCTTTTTTAGTCATTCCAAAAATGCAAATTCAGGGCAAACCTATGCACGCATCATGACTTATTTTGTGATTGTGGTATCGCTGATTGCCGTTGCTTTGACTGCCAATGTAGAATTGCTTAAATATTTTGTCCGCGGAGGGACACCTGCGCTACAAAAACTTTATTGGTCTGGTTTACAAGTCGTGCCGATATTATTGTTCGGCTACGTAAGCCTTGGCATCTACATGAACCTTTCCATCTGGTACAAACTTTCTGATCAAACACGTTTTGGCTTATACATTTCCGGTATCGGGGCGATTTTAACTATCATCCTGAACCTTATTTTTATCCCAAAATACAGTTATATCGCTTCCGCCTGGATCTCGCTGATTGCGTATGCCACGATGATGGTTTTGTCGTACATTCTCGGCCAAAAAAATTATCCGATTCCGTATCAGCTTAAAAAAAACGTAGCTTATCTGATTGCATCGGCAGTCATTGTATATTTATCGTTCACAGTTTTTCACCGGAATTTGCTCATTGGCAATTTGTTTTTAATTTTATTTGTGACCGCAACTTTGTATAGCGAACGCAAAGAGCTTCTTTTATTACTGAAAAAATGACCATCCAAATCATCAATAAATCAAACAATAGTTTGCCTGCTTATGAAACCGCACATGCAGCCGGAATGGATTTGAAAGCGGATTTGCAAGAACCAGTTGTATTGAAACCGATGCAGCGTTTGCTGGTCCCGACAGGAATTTATATTGAATTGCCGGTTGGTTTTGAGGCGCAGGTCCGGCCGAGAAGTGGTTTGGCATTTAAGCACGGCATCAGTATCGTAAATTCTCCGGGAACGGTGGACGCAGATTATCGCGGCGAAATCAAAGTGCTGCTGATTAATTTTTCTGATGTGGCTTTTTGCATCAACTCCGGCGATCGGATTGCACAGATGGTGATCGCCAAACACGAAAAAATTGACTGGGAACAAGTTCAGGTTTTGGGTGAAACTTTACGCGGCACTGGTGGCTACGGCCATACCGGTGTACAATAAATCATCATGAAAAAGAGCAATGTGGTTTTTGGATTGATTTGGATGCTGGTGCCGATGTCTGTTTGTGCACAACGCCAAAAAAACACCGATAAAAACAGTATCGTGATGGTAGTGGGCAAGCCGCTTTCCCGCCGCGACAGCGTAGTCATGAACCAGCTTTTTTACCAGGCTTTGCACGAAAAAACGATGGAAAATACGCCTGCAGCAGCCACACTTTTTGCACAGGTTTTGGAAATTGACCCGGCAAATGATGCGGGCATGTATGAGCTGGCACGCATCCGGACGAGTGAAAAAAAGGATGCCGATGCGCGGGCTTTGCTCGAGAAAGCAGTTACTGTAAACCCTGATAATGAGTGGTATTGGTCTGCTTTGGCGGCGAATTATGAGAAGATAAACGACATCCCGAAGCTGGAAAATGTGTTTAAAGAACTGATCCGCATCAACCCGGAAAAACCTGATTATTATACCGATCAGGCGCGTGCTTTGGTGCTCGATAAAAAATATGATGAAGCCTTGGCCGTTTATGATCAGCTGGAAAACCTGGTTGGTAAGAACGAGGAAACTGTTTTTAGCAGGCAAAAAATCTACCTAAAACAAGGAAAGCTGGATTTGGCGGTGAAAGGTTTGGAGCAGCTGATCCGGGAAAACCCGCAGGAAATCCGTTCGTACCTGCAACTGAGCGAGCTGTATAATTCCAACAATCAAAACGATAAAGCGTTAAAAATTTTGGAAAATGCCGGGAAAATAAATCCTGATAACGCGCTGATCCATTTGGCTTTAGCAGATGTTTATCGTGATCAAAAAAATTATGCCGCCTGTTTTAACCAGCTAAAAACAGCATTTGCTTTTTCGTCGTTAAATATTGATGAAAAGCTGCGGATCGTTTCCGGTTATTTCCCCAAATTCCCGGATCCGGAAGCCAAAGCAAGTGCGCTGGAACTGAGCCGGATTATTTCCGTTACACATGCGGATGATGCCCGCGCTTTCACTTTGTATGGTGATATGCTGGTGCAAAATGCGGCTTACCAGCAGGCAATCCCGGTTTATCGGAAATCTTTGGCTTTGAATGATCAGATTTATGCCGTTTGGGAACAAATTATGCGATTGGAATTGGGCCAAAATCAATCGGACCAGGTGATTAAAGACGGCCAGGAAGCATTGTCGCTTTTCCCGAACCAGGCGGTGGCCAATTATTTGGTTGGCGTAGCGTATGCACAAAAAAGTATGGTAAAAGAAGCATTGCCTTATTTCAAAAATGCGGCTTCGCTGGGTTCTGCGGATAAGGGATTGCTGAGCCAGGTTTATGCAGCGATCGGCGACGGTTACCATCAGCTAAAAAATGATTTGCAATCGGATGCGGCCTACGATCAATCGCTGATCAGCAATCCGGATAATGCGTACACGCTGAATAATTATGCTTATTATTTGTCGTTAAGAGGAGAAAAACTGGATAAAGCAGCCCAAATGTCGCGCCGAAGCAATGAGCTGCAGCTGGGTAATGCTTCTTTTGAGGATACTTTTGCCTGGGTTTTATTCAGACAAAAAAAATATCCTGAGGCTAAAATTTGGATGGAAAAGGCAATCAAACACAATAAAAACAGTGCCGGACTAAATGAGCATTATGGTGATGTTTTGTATTTTTTGAATGATACGGAAAACGCTGTGAAATATTGGAAAACGGCGAAACAACTGGGCAGCAATTCGGCTGTTTTAGATAAAAAGATTAATGAAAAGAAGTATTCAGAATAAATTATTGTTGATTGGAATTGCGCTTTTGATATTTGGTTGCAAAGCAAAAAAGCAGCTGATCCCGGTTACGCAGCCGGTTGCTGTTGCGGTCGATTCTGCGGTTACCAAAACGGATGACAGCAAAGCAGAAAAAATAAAATCGATCCAGGGCCAGCAAATTAATTTCAATACCTTTTCCGGCAAAGCGCGTACGCATCTGGAAATTGACGGCAAAGGTTATGATGTAACGCTGAACATCCGCATCCAAAAAAACAAACAGATTTGGGTTTCGATCACGGCGATTGCCGGGATTGAAGTAGCACGTGCTGTAATTACGCCTGATAGTATCAAAATTATTAATAAGTTGCAAAGTGTTTATCTGAAAAAACCATTCAGTTATGTTTATCAATATACCGGCCGGCAGATCAGCTATAAAACGGTTGAATCTTTGGTGATCGGAAATGCTGTACAGGAATTTATTTCGCCGGATGCAACGATGGTTTCAAGCGGAACAAATGTGGTTTTTTCGGGAATATTGAATGATCTTTCTTACCAAACCATGTTCGGCCCGAATTTGAAAGTGGTAAATTTGAAACTATCTAACCAAAAAGCAGCGCAAAAACTGGATGTAAATAATAGTAGTTTTGTTCAGGCTGATAACCGTATTTTGCCTTCGGTGATTGGTATCAGTTCCGTTTCCGGCCAGAACAGTATCAAAGCTGATCTGCATTACATCAAAACAGAATTTGACCAGCCGCTGGATACGCCGTTTAATGAACCAAAGGGTTATACACTGATTAACTAAGCATCAGCCTAAAAAAATGAGGTTAAAAAAAGCTTTTCTGTTTTTGTTGTTTGTGGGATTTGCGATGCACTCTTTTGCGCAAAGTAGTGCCGAACTGAAACGCAAACGGGATAAGATTACTGAAGAACTGGACAAGCTGAACGATGAATATACCAAAATTTCCAGGGATAAAAGAACTTCGCTGAAGCAGTTGAGTTTGCTAAAAGCACAGATTGATTTGCGGGAAGAAAAAATTAAAACAGCCAATTCGGAGATTAGGTTGCTTGATCATCAAATCTCGAACAATAGCAATAACGTACGTAGTTTACAATCGCAACTGGACCAGCTTAAAAAAGAGTATGCGGCAATGGTGCTTTTTGCTTTCAGGAACCAGAGTGCTTATAATAAACTGATGTTCATTTTTGCAGCCAATGATTTTAACCAAGCTTATAAAAGGTTGAAATACATGCAGCAGTTTGGTGATTACCGGCAGCGGCAGGCAGGTTATATCGAAGGCACGCAAAAAGATCTGCATGTTAAAATTGTAGCACTGGATCAGGATAAAAAGGAAAAGAAAAATATTTTACAGGACCAGGAAAAAGAAAAAGAAAAATTAGGCAAGGAAAAAGATAACCAGGCGCAGGTTGTAAATACTCTAAGCAAAGAAGAAAAGCGTACTAAGAAGGAAATGGCGCAGCAAAACAGGTTGCTGAGCCAAATTAGAAAATCAATTGGTGCGGCCATTCGGCGTGAAATTGAAGAGGCAAGGCGGAAAGAGGCAGAAGCCGCACGGATAGCCGCCGCAACTGCAGCAAAAGCGAAAGCAGAAAACAAACCGACAGTGGTAGTAAAACCTGCTTCAAAAGGTACAGATGTTTTATCTGCCACACCTGAAGCGGCCAAATTGTCAAATGATTTCCTGGGAAACCGCGGTCGGTTGCCTTGGCCTGTTGCTAATGGCGCGATTGTTGGCAAGTTTGGGTTAACCTATATTCAGGGTATCAAAACGGATAATTCCGGTGTGGATATCAAAACAAGTCAGGGCGCAGCAGTCAGGTCTGTTTTTTCCGGTGAAGTGAGTAAGGTAGAAAACGTGGATGGTTCTTATTTAATCGTGATCCGCCACGGAGAATATTTTACGGCTTATATGAATTTGCGTACAACAAGCGTTTCAAAAGGGCAGAAAGTGAGTATCAAACAAACAATCGGTTCTGCAGGTGTTGATCCTGAAAGCGGTGATTCGCAAGTCCATTTTGAATTGTGGAAAGGTTTTACACCGCAAAACCCGCAAAGTTGGATTGCAGATAATTAAGCTTGAGTTTGTTGTGTTAATTATTGTTTATATTTGTTCATTAAAACTAAATTGTATGTTACATCCTGTTTATTTGTTTTTAAATATAGGCACACCGGAATTAATTTTGATTTTGGGCGTGGCATTGCTTCTTTTCGGAGGTAATAAATTGCCTGAACTAGCACGTGGTTTAGGAAAAGGTATCCGTGAGTTCAAAGATGCTTCGGATGGTGTGAAAAGAGAAATTCATAATCAAATTAATAGTTTTGATGAAGTGAAGATCAACCACGAGCCAACCGTTTCATCTACAACCTCAGCTGCCGTGCCTGATATAAGCCCGTTGGACCAGCCGGAAGTTGCGTTGCCGCACATTACCAATGCCAATGAAGATCATCCGAATTCAACAGAAATTAAATAACTGAATTTTAAATAAACATTAAATCATAATATTATGGGTGGATTAGGTGCACCAGAAATCATTTTAATACTGGCAGTGGTTTTATTATTGTTCGGCGGAAAAAAAATCCCTGAATTGATGAAAGGTTTAGGCAAAGGCGTAAAAGAATTTAAAGATGCGTCTAACGAGCCTGATACCACAACGCCAAACCGTACAACTACTACAGGTACGCCAACAACCACTACTGTTGTTGACCATCGCGACGAAAAAACCGCTTTGTAGTTTTACTTTGGATAAGGGTTATTGCTTTTGAAGTAATAGCTGTAAATCAACTTACTGTTAAGATCCTGTGATCTATTACAGTAAGTTTTTTTATATTGGCACCTTATGAAATTTTATTCTTCTTTAAAAGAAGTTCAGCAGGATTTAAATAACCATACAGTTTCAGTTGTTTCTCTGGTCCGACATTATCTGGACAGAATAAATCAGTACCAAAACCTCAATGCTTTTAATGAGGTTTTTGGGGAAGAGGCTTTGGCAAATGCTTCTTTTATCGACCAAAAATTGGGCACAGGAAACGCCGGCCGCCTGGCTGGTATGGTGATCGCCATTAAAGATAATATTTGTTATAAAGGCCATCAGGTTACCGCATCTTCTAAGATCCTCGATGGTTTTGTGTCTGTTTTTTCGGCAACTGTGATCGAGCGTTTGCTGGCTGAAGATGTAATTATCATTGGTCGTACAAATTGCGATGAATTTGCAATGGGCGGTTCAAATGAAAATTCTTATTTTGGGCCGGTCAGTAATTTTAAGGACGTAAAAAAAGTACCGGGCGGCTCTTCCGGCGGTTCGGCCGTAGCTGTTCAGGCGGATCTGTGTTTGGCCGCTTTAGGTACTGATACCGGCGGATCTGTGCGCCAGCCTGCTTCGTTTTGCGGTGTCATCGGTTTAAAACCAACTTATAGCCGCGTTTCCCGTCACGGTATTATTGCTTATGCTTCCTCTTTTGATCAGGTTGGGCCGATCACCCGTTCCGTAGAAGATGCTGCTTTACTAATGGAAATTATGGCCGGAAGTGATGGGTACGACAGCACTGCGGCTTTAAATCCTGTTCCAAAATATACTTTATCCGAAAAAAGTACCGGTAAAAGAAGCATCGCCTACATTCAGGAAATTCTGGAAAGCAAAGGCGTGGACGAGGAAATTAAAACCCTGATGCAAACCAAAATCCGGCAGCTACAGGCCGACGGACATTCAGTAGAACCGGTTTCTTTTGCTTACCTGGATTACGTGGTGCCAACTTATTATGTGCTCACCATGGCAGAAGCATCTTCCAATCTTTCCCGTTTTGATGGTGTTCATTTTGGCTACCGAAGCCCGAATACAACCGATACAGAAAGCACTTATGTCAAAAGCCGTACAGAAGGTTTTGGGGAAGAAGTGCGCCGACGGATTTTGCTGGGCACTTTTGTACTGAGTTCCGGTTATTATGATGCTTATTATGCCAAAGCGCAGAAAGTCAGGCGGTTAATCAAAGAAAAAACAGATGAAATCTTAAAAAATCACGATTTTATTTTGATGCCAACCACGCCAACTGCAGCTTTTAATATCGGCGAAATTGTAAAAGATCCGATTGTGATGTATCTGGAAGATATTTTTACGGTGCAAGCGGCACTGGCTGGCGTGCCTGCAATTTCTTTGCCGGTGGGCAACAATGAAAAAGGTTTGCCGTTAGGATTGCAATTGCTCGCCCCGGCTTTTGCTGAAGCTGAGTTGTTAAGTTTTTCAGAATATTTTTTAAATCTTGCTTAGTCAAATTTTCAAGCAGGAATAATTTTTAAGAATGAAGAAATATTTCACGCTGATAATACTTGTTTTATCCATACATTTTGTGAGTGCGCAATCTGCCAAAACAGATACAAATGCTTTAAACCTCAAAGCAAAACAAGTCATCAATTTTTCTCCCATAAAAACAGCAAAGAACATTCCGTATGTTTTGAGAACAGATACTTTGGTTCCGGTCCCGATTGTTGACGAGTTTTTGCTGAATTCGTACCAAAACATGGTTTATAAGTACCGGCTGGATTCGATCCAAAAACAGATTCCGCTGACTTATAACGAATACGTTCAAAGCTATATCGATATTTATACTGCTCCGCGCCGCAAAGCAGCTATGTCCAAAATCATCGGCTTGGCCGAATACTATTTTCCGATTTATGAGAAAGCATTCCGCGAAGCAGGCATCCCCGAAGAAATTAAGTATTTATCCGTTGTAGAATCCGCATTAGACCCAAACGCCGTTTCCAGGGTTGGTGCAACTGGCCCATGGCAATTTATGTTTGCAACCGCGCGGCTTTATGGTTTAAAAATGGATAATTATGCTGACGAACGCAAAGATCCGGTGCAGGCCAGCTATGCAACCGCCCGATATTTAAAAGATGCATATAATGATTTTGGTGATTGGCTGCTGGCAATTGCTTCTTATAATTGCGGAAAAGGCAATGTGATACGGGCAATGCAAAGATCAGGCGGGAATGATTTCTGGTCGATCCGAAACTATTTGCCTGCCGAAACCCGCGGTTATGTGCCGGCTTACATTGCAATTGCTTACGTGATGACGTATTACAAAAAGCACCAAATTGTGCCGGAAGAATGCAGTTTCTCCACCAAAAACGATACGGTGATGGTGAATAAATTTGTGTCTTTAAAAAATCTTTCTACAGCATTGGAAGTTGATCCTGCGGAAATGGCAATCCTTAATCCATCATTCAAAAAACGGATCGTGAATGGTTCAATAGATAAACCTAAGCGGCTGATTATCCCGAAAACGGTTTATGCTGATTTTGCCAAAGTTTATGCAGCTTTAAATAATGTGGAAAATGACGTTGTGCCGAGTTTTGCTGCTGCTAAAGAACCGGAAGTTGCTGCTGAAACCCATTTTCATCGTGTTAGAAAAGGTGAAGATTTATCAGAAATTGCAGATCGTTACGGCATAGAAGTGCAGGATTTGAAAGTTTGGAACCATCTGCATTCCAAAGCAATAGTTCCCGGCCAAAAACTATTGATAAAAACAGCATCGGCAGAAAATGCTTCTCCAGAAAAAAAATCGCTTAAAAGTTATTATACTTACAAAGTGCGAAAAGGTGACACACTGAACCTGATTGCTGACAAATATGAAGGTGCAACGGTAAAAAACATCAAAAATTTAAATACTTTAAGAAGTAACCGACTGCATACCGGCATGATACTTAGAATCAATCGTGGCTAATTTTTAACTAATATTGCAGCTTCAATATGGTCCCGGTACTTCTTTTACCGGGACTTTTTTAATGTTGAAAACTGATAAAAAGAAATTGATGAGTAAAGATAACAAAGCCAATAACCGCAAACAGGATGCGCTGGATTACCATTCTTCCGGGCGGCCGGGCAAAATCGAGGTGTTGCCAACCAAGCCAACGCAATCGCAGCGCGACCTTTCTTTAGCTTATTCGCCAGGCGTGGCCGAACCTTGTTTGCGCATTGCCGAAAACCCGGAAGATGTTTATAAATATACGGCCAAAGGCAACTTGGTGGCGGTAATCAGCAACGGGACGGCGGTTTTGGGTTTGGGTGATATTGGCCCCGCTGCCGGAAAACCGGTGATGGAAGGAAAAGGGCTTTTGTTTAAGATTTTTGCTGATATTGATGTTTTTGATCTGGAGCTGGATACCAAAAATGTTGACCAGTTTGTGCAGATTGTAAAAGCTATGGAGCCAACTTTTGGTGGGATCAACCTGGAAGATATTGCGGCACCATTGTGTTTTGAGATCGAGCGACGGCTGAAAGAGGAAATGAAAATTCCGGTAATGCACGATGACCAGCACGGAACAGCTATCATTTCCGGTGCTGCGCTGATGAATGCGGTCGAGATTCAGCATAAAACCTTGGATACTATAAAAGTAGTGGTAAACGGAGCAGGAGCGGCAGCGGTTTCTTGTTCCAAATTGTATTTTGCTATTGGGGTGAAAAAGGAAAACCTGATCATGTTTGATAAAGACGGTTTGCTGCATCATGGCCGTACCGATTTGGATGACATCCGCAGGGAATTTTTTACCGACCGAACTGACGTAAAAACTTTGGCTGATGCCATGATAGGAGCCGATGTTTTTGTAGGATTATCCGCAGGAAACGTGGTTACGCCGGAAATGCTGCTGACGATGGCCACAAATCCAATCGTATTTGCAATGGCGAACCCGGAACCGGAAATTTCTTATGATCTGGCTACACAAACACGTGATGATCTGATCATGGCAACCGGCCGTTCGGATTATCCGAACCAGGTGAATAACGTGCTTGGTTTCCCTTACATTTTTCGTGGTGCGCTGGATGTTCGGGCAACAGGTATCAACGAAGCCATGAAACTGGCAGCTGTAAAAGCGATTGCAGAACTGGCCAAAATGCCTGTTCCGGAGGAAGTGAACACGGCTTATAATGCCCGAAATTTTAAGTTTGGCAAGGATTATATCATCCCGAAACCGGTGGATTCCCGGCTGATCACCACTGTTTCTACAGCTGTGGCCAAAGCGGCAATAGAATCCGGGATTGCCGGAAAGCACATTACCGATTGGGATGCTTATCACGAAGAACTGATTAGTCGGCTGGGAAAAGAAGATAAGCTGATGCGGGCACTTTCCGGCAAGGCAAAATCAGAACCGAAGCGTGTGGTTTTTGCCGAAGCAGATAATTACAAAATCCTGAAATCGGCACAAATTGTAAAAGATGAAGGAATTGCTACGCCGATTTTACTTGGCAACAAAGAGAAAATCAAAGAAATTATGCAGGCAAATGACTTGCAAATGGATGGTGTGGAAATTATCGATCCTTTAATCGGTACAGAAAACTCGGCAAAATACGCGGATTTCCTGTTTCAGAAACGTCAGCGGCGGGGTATTACTTCTTTTGATGCACAAAAACTGATGCGCAACCGTAATTATTACGGCGCGGCGATGGTGCAGTTTGGTGATGCCGATGCTTTGATTTCAGGTTTAACACGTAATTATGCCGCAACTGTAAAGCCGGCTTTGCAGGTGATCGGTACAAAACCCGGCGTTAATTTAGTAGCTGGCATGTACATGATGATTACCAAAAGCGGCCCGGTATTTTTTGGCGATACAACGGTGAACGTGAACCCAACGGCCCAGCAATTGGTGGATATTACGGTTTTGATTGAAGATGCAGTGAGGCAATTTAATATAAAACCTCGTGTAGCGGTGCTTTCTTATTCCAACTTTGGGTCGAACGATGGCATTGTGCCGGAAAAGACTCGTGAAACAGTCCGGCTGCTGCATGAGCAATATCCGGAAATGGTGGTTGACGGCGAGATGCAGGCGAATTTTGCCATGAACCCAACGCTGCTGAAAGACAATTACGAATTTTCTAATTTGAATGGTGCACCGGCGAATACACTGATCTTTCCAAACCTTGAATCCGGAAATATTGCTTACAAATTATTACAGGAAATTGGCGGTGCAGAAGCCGTTGGCCCGATACTTTTAGGTATGAACAAGCCGGTGCACGTATTGCAATTGGGCAGTTCTGTGCGGGAAATTGTAAACGTGGTAACAATTGCAGTAGTGGATGCGCAGGCAAAATCAGCAATAGCAAAAATACCAGCATAAAAGAAGTATCAGTTTTTTGGCCCTGGTTCAGCCTGATCTATAAAATATATCGTGCTTCTTTTATCCCGGTAAAATTTAGGTTGCATTTGCGCGTTTACCAATTTTTAGGTGATAAAAGAAGTATGGCTTCAACCTCAACATAAATTTATAATATCGATTATAGATGTACGATTATATTAGCGGCAAACTGGCTTTTAGATGTCCGGCTTATGTGGTAATTGATGCTGCAGGCGTTGGTTTTCATATTAATATTTCGCTCCACACTTTTTCTGCACTTTCGGTAAACGAAAATAATTGTAAACTCTTTGTTTGGCTCCACGTAAAAGAAGACGCACATACGCTGTTTGGTTTTGCGGATGAAGGTGAAAGGAGGTTGTTTTTGCACCTGATATCCGTATCGGGAATAGGTGCCAATACCGGCCGGATGATGCTTTCTTCTATCACTCCTGCAGAGATACAGCAGGCTATTATTAAAGGAGATGTGCCTTTGATTCAGCGGATTAAGGGAATCGGACCGAAATCAGCTCAAAGAATAGTTTTGGAATTGCAGGATAAACTGAGGAAAGAAGGGCCAGATTCTTTGATCACCGTTCCGGTAAACCATACTGTTAAAGAAGAAGCTTTATCTGCATTGGTGATGCTTGGTTTTGCAAAAATTGCAGCAGAAAAAGTGATCGATCAGATTGTAAAAAAAGACGACGAAAATTTAACAGTAGAGAAACTTATAAAAATAGCTTTGAAAAATTTATAATTACGATCATATTTTTGCTTAACAGGTGAAATCCTTTATTAGAAAGATGCTGTGCGGATTGGGTTGTGTTATAGCTTTTGGCTGTAATATAGCGGTTTTTGCGCAAAACACCGGCAGTTCAAACAAACGTGATACGGTTAAAATACAATCGCCGGACGGCACTAAGCAAACCCGGTCCGGCCAGCTCCGGAGTGGTGCCTTGCTGCCCGACCCGCCAAATCTGGTGCGCACGGTAGAATATGATCCCGCTACCAATCGCTATATTTTATCAGAACGGGTTGGTAACTTGCTTTATCGCCCGCAGCGTTATCTTACTTATAGCGAGTATTTACGTTTGAAGCAAAGCACTGAAATCAAGGAAAACTGGAAGCAGCTTTCAGATAAATATGCCAATGATTCTCAGCAACAGGGTTTTATCCCACAGATCAAGATCAGGAGCCAGACTTTTGAAAAGATTTTTGGCAGCGAAGTAATTGATATCCATCCGCAGGGTTCTGCAGAAGTAATTTTTGCCGGGCAGATCAATAAAAACGAAAACCCGCTTTTTAATACCCGCCAGCGCAACCAGGGCAGTTTTAATTTTGATCAGCGCATTCAAATGAACGTGACGGGTTCTATCGGTGATAAGCTGAAAATTTCTACCAATTACAATACCGAAGCGCAGTTTCAGTTTGAAAACCAGCTGAAACTCGATTATACCGGCAAGCCCGACGAGATCATCCAGAAAATTGAAGCCGGAACCGTAAGTATGCCGCTGCCGACTTCACTCATCAGCGGGAGCCAGGCTTTGTTTGGGGTGAAAACAAAACTGCAATTTGGCAAGCTGAACGTAACCAGTATTTTCTCGCAGCAGCGTTCGCAAAGCAGGCAGATTACCATTTCAAACGGTTCCCAACAAGGAAATTTCAGTTTGTCGCCAGCAGATTACGAAGCCAACCGGCACTACTTTTTGTCGCAGTATTTTCGGAACAATTATAACAAGGCATTGGCCAATATCCCGATCATCAGTTCCAACATTACCATCACCAAAATTGAAGTTTGGGTAACCAACCGAAGCAATACCACCAAGGATTCGAGGGACGTTTTGGCTTTTCTGGATTTGGGCGAATATAACCCGTACAATACTTCTTTGATCCAAGGTGGGGCGGGATTTTCGGCTTTACCTGCCGGGTTTTCCGGTCCTGGTTTTACGCAGCAATCCAACAATTTACTGCAAAACCTGCCTGCAAACGCCCGTTTGACCAATTCCAACGATATTGCAAATTATTTCCAATCAACAGGCAGAACAGATAATTACAGTAAGCTTACTTATGCCCGGAAATTAACGGCTACAGAATTTATACTGCACCCGCAGTTGGGTTACATCTCCTTAAATTATCCTTTGAATAATGATGAAGTACTTTCTGTGGCTTACCGTTATACCTACAACGGCACGGAATATCAGGTGGGAGAGCTTTCTACCGATATTCCGGTGGATGCTGCAACGCCAAAAGTTTTATACACTAAATTATTAAAGAATGAATTGTTGAAAACCAGTTTGCCCACCTGGAAATTAATGATGAAAAACATCTATACATTAGGTGCTTACCAGATCAGCCCGAATGATTTCAAGCTGACGATCACGCATTTGGATGATAAATCCAGCATTGAAAAACCGATTATGGGCGAAGGCCGAAACACCACCGGTAAATTGTGGCTGCAGCTGACCGGACTGGATAACCTGAACCCACAAGGTGCCAAACAGCCGGATGGTTATTTTGATTTTCTGGAAGGGATTACCATCGATTCGCAGAATGGCCGCATTACTTTCCCTGTGATTGAGCCATTTGGTGCCGATCTGGCCAAACAGTTTATTCCCGGCACGGAGCAGGATTTGATCAACCGCTATGTTTATCAGCCGCTCTATGATTCTACCAAAACCATTGCCCAGCAGTTTTTTCCGCAGCTAAACCGTTATATCATCCGTGGAACTTACTCTTCTCAGGCCGGATCAGAGTTTCAGTTAAATGCGATTAATATCCCGCAAGGTTCTGTGGTAGTTACCGCCGGGACGCTGCGTTTAACAGAAGGTTCTGATTATACAGTGGATTATAATATCGGCCGGATCAGGATCATCAACCAGGCTTTACTTACTTCAGGCCAGCCGATCAACATCAAACTGGAAAGCAACGAATTATACGGCATTCAGCAAAAATCATTGTACGGTTCGCGTTTTGATTATAAATACAACAATAAATTAAATTTAGGTGCAACGGTAATGCACCTGACCGAGCAACCGATCACGCAAAAAATCAGTATTGGTGATGAATCCATTTCCAACACCATTTATGGGTTTGATGGTACTTACAGTTCTTCATCCAGGTTGTTGACGCGTTTGGTTGATAAGTTGCCGTTTATCTCCACCAAAGTACCTTCATCTGTAAATTTTAGCGGAGAATTTGCGCAGTTACTGCCCGGCCATCCGGCGGCTTTAAATTTTGCAGGAACAAACCAAGGCACGGCTTATCTGGATGATTTTGAAAACACAAGTTCTTTGATCGACATAAAAAGTGCGGTCAACTGGCAGATTTCGGGTACGCCGCAGTTATTTCCCGAATCTCAGCTGAATAATGATCTATCATATGGTTACAACCGGGCAAGACTGGCTTTTTATAATATCGACCCGATATTTTATAACCGGAGCAATTCCCAGGCTCCGGCTTTGGCTGATTCGAGAAACGAGTTGTCCAACCATTATGTACGCGAAGTTCTGGAGCAGGAAGTTTTCCCCTATAAACAAAGCATCACCGGCCAGCCTTTGAGTTTGCCGACGTTGGATTTGGCTTTTTATCCAAAAGTGCGTGGCCCGTACAACTTTGCAACCAGCGGTATCAATGCGGACGGAACATTGCAAAACCCGCAAAATCGCTGGGGCGGGATTTTCCGGCGGATGGACAGTAATGATTTTGAATCTTTAAACGTGCAGTATATCGAGTTCTGGATGCTGGACCCTTTCATTTATAAACCAGCTTCAACTGGTGGCGATTTGTATTTTAATTTGGGCAGTTTGTCCGAAGATATTTTGAAAGACGGACGCAAAAGTTTAGAAAATGGTTTGCCTGCAGATGGTGATGTTTCCAAAGTAGATTCAACGGTTTGGGGTAGAGTGCCCAAATTGCAGCCGGTTGTGCAATCTTTTGATAACGACCAAACGGCCAGGGCTTTGCAGGATGTGGGTTTGGATGGTTTGGCCAACGTGGATGAGCGCCAGAAATATGCTCCTTTTATCAGGCAAATTCGGTCAACACTAAATCCAACAGCTTATTCGGCTATTGCCAGTGATCCTTCTTCGGATGATTATTTGTATTTCCGCGGCCCTGCATTTGATGAAGGAAATTCCGGGATTTTGAAACGTTATAGTCAGTACAATGGTACAGAAGGCAACTCCAAAACTACCGAGCAATCCAAAGCGCAATTGGGTTTGGATAATTCGGCTTCCACATCTTTGCCGGATGGTGAGGATGTGAACCGGGACAACAACATGAGCCAGGCTGATGAATATTTCCAGTACAAAGTTTCTATCCGGCCGCAAAACATGGTGGTTGGGCAAAATTTTATCACCGATAAAGTAACTTCTCAAGTAAAACTGGCTAATGGCAATACACAAGCCGTAACATGGTATCAGTTTCGGGTGCCGATTAAAAGCTATCAAACTAAAGTGGGCAATATTGAAGATTTTAAGGCGATCCGTTTCATCCGGATGTTTATGACCAATTTTGCAGATACTTCCGTACTTCGTTTTGCCCGGCTGCAATTAATTAGGGGCGAGTGGCGTGCTTTCAACACAGAAAACAGCACAACCAATGTTATTGCCGATCCGGCCATCATCAATCCATCACTGGATAATTCTACCATCAACGTTTCAACGGTTAATATTGAAGAAAACGGTAACCGCGTCCCGATTCCTTATGTGGTTCCGCCCGGCATCACCCGCCAGCGCGATTTTAATAATTATACGACCACTACACAACTGAACGAGCAGGCTTTGCAAACTACGGTTACCAACGTACGCGACGGTTATTCTAAAGCGACGTTCAAAACTTTTAACAATGATCTGCGCCAGTACAAAGAGCTGGAAATGTTTGTTCATGCCGAAGGAACGCAGCTGCAAAGCGGAGATGTAAGTGCGTTTATCCGTTTGGGTGTGGATTATATTGATAACTATTACGAGTATGAAATCCCGTTGCAGGTTACTTCGCCTAGCACACGTGATGCGGATGGAATCTGGCCCGCAGCCAATCGCATGGCTCTGCAATTGTCCGTTTTAACCAGTGCAAAAACAGCACGGAACAGTGCCTTGCTTAATGGTGCACCCTGGCCGCTGAATGTGCCTTACACTTTTACCGATGGAACTAACCGCGTAACTATAAAAGGCCAGCCGGATCTGAGCCGTTTGCGCACAATTATGCTGGGCGTGCGCAATCCGTATAAAGGGAACTCACCTCCCGGAAAAGATGACGGTCTGGATAAATCTGCTATTGTTTGGTTTAATGAGTTGCGGCTAACGGGTTTTAACGAGCAGGGCGGATTTGCAGCTGTTGGCCGTTTCAATGCAAAACTGGCCGATCTGGCGGACGTGAGCATTTCGGGCAGTAAAAGCACTATCGGTTTTGGTACGTTGGATTCGAGGATCAGCGACCGCAGTTTGAGCGATAAACAATCGGTAGATATGTCGGCAAACATGGAATTAGGCAAGTTTTTCCCGACAAATTCCGGTGTGAAAATTCCGTTTTACGTTAATTATTCCAACCAGCTCATTATGCCGAAATATGATCCGGCCAATCCGGATATCGAACTAAAACAAGAACTGGCACAAGTTTCGAAAGCTAAAAAAGATTCGATCATCAACGTAGCCGAAGATTATACCGTTAGAAAAAGCATCAACCTGACCAACGTCCGCAAAGTTAAAACCGACCCAAAAGCCAAAAACCACCTTTGGGATGTGGAGAACTTGAGTGCCACGTACATTTACACGCAATACGACCACCACGATTTCATCACCGAAAATGCTTTCCAGAAAACTTATGTTGTTGGCCTGAATTATATTTATAACAATCAGCCTAAGTTTTACAGTCCGTTTCAAAAAGTGATCAAAAGTAATATGCTGAAACTGTTTCAGGATATAAATTTCAGCCTTTTGCCTTCAAGGTTGAATTTCAGCATCAACCTAAACCGTTTTTATTCTGAAAATACATTGCGGAACAATGACCCGGAAAATTTTATTGCCATACCTACAACTTACAGCAAAAACTTTTTGATCAACCGGGTTTATGGTATCGGCTGGAACCTGACGAAATCTTTGCAAATGGATTTTGATGCTACCAACCTCGGTGTAATTGATGAACCGGCCGGCCGGATCAACGGTTTGAAACAGGATACACTTTGGAACAACCTGAAAAAGCTGGGCCGAACGGTAAATTACACGCATACGATCAACTTCAACTATACCACGCCAATCAACAAAATTCCGGGTTTCGATTGGACAAATATGACTGTTCGGTATAGCACGCAGTTCAACTGGAATTCGCAGGCCTTGTTCTCCTTACAAGATCCAAACTTGAATGTTGGTAATACTATCCAGAATTCGCGTACTATCCAACTGAACCCGGTACTGAATTTTACCGGTCTATATAATAAATTTTCGGTGCTGCGAAAAGCAAATGAAGCTGATAAAGGCGGACTGGGGAATTTGTTTCTCCATGTTTTAACCAGCGTAAAAAATGTAAGCGGAACTTATACCCGCACAGAAGGAACATTTTTGCCTGGTTATCTGCCCAAAACCAAATTTTTTGGCGAAGATTTAAATTACAATGCACCTGGCATCGGGTTTTTGCTGGGCAGCCAGGCTGATATTCGCAGCCGGGCAATTTCCAACGGTTGGATTAGTACGGATTCGTTGCAAAACCAATTGTTTACAAAAACACTATACGAAGATATGCACCTGCGCGGTGTGCTGGAACCGATTCCGGATTTGCGGATAGAACTGACCGCTTTCCGTACGCGGAACATGAATTATCAAACCAATTTTAAATATTCGGCCTTAACCGGTGATATTGAAAACTTAAGCCCAATCACTTCCGGCGATTACAGCATTTCTTACTTTACGCTGCCTACGGCTTTTTCCAAATCTTCCGGCATCAATAATAATTCGTCTGTTTTCGACAAGTTTCTTAGCAATCGGCAAATCATTTCTAAACGATTGAGCCGTCAAAATTCAAATTCGGCACAATCAGTTACCAATGGTTTTGCAGATGGCTACGGTGCAAACGATCAGGACGTGCTGGTTCCGGCATTTCTGGCGGCTTATTCCGGTAAAGATGCCAGCAGCGTAAGCGTTGGCAGCTTCCCGAAAATCCCGGTCCCGAACTGGGATATCCGCTACAATGGTTTAAGCCGGATACCTTTTTTAGCAGAGTATTTTGATTCTTTTGATCTGAGCCACGGTTACCGTTCTGCTTATAGTGTAAATGGTTTCAACACTTTATTGCGCTATTCTGAAGCCAATGGAGCCGTGAACGTGCGCGATGCCAACAATGATTTTCTGCCGCTGTATCAATATTCGCAGATCACTATTTTTGAGCAATTTGTGCCTTTGCTGGGATTGGATGCGCGTTTTAAAAATAGCATCACCACACATTTTGAATACCGCAAAAGCCGGGCACTCAGTTTAAGTTTGCTCAACAGCCAGCTCACGCAGCAAAACGAAAGTAACATTGTGTTTGGCTTCGGTTATCATACCACCAACTTCCGGTTTCCTTTCGGCTTATTTAGCAATCTACAGCTAAAAAACGACATGACTTTTAAGTTTGATTTTGCTTTGACCGATAACAAAACTGTGATCTATCGGCCGGATGTGCAGGAAGCAGATATTTCTTCCGGTGCCAAAAATATTACGGTTCGGCCTTCCATTAATTACGTGATCAATCAGCGTTTCAACATGCAGCTATTTTACGATTCCAACATTACCAAGCCTTATACTTCGCAATCTTTCAATACCGCTTTTACCAATTTTGGGGTAAATTTGAAACTCCTTTTTCAATAACACCAAAATTTAGGGCATAAAAAAAGTATGCTGTTTTTAGCATACTTTTTTTTGATTTGATTAGAGCCTGTTTAAATTTTATTCAGTTTGTTTCTTATACTTCTTTTATCTTATAAAAAGCATGAAAATTTGATACTTCTTTTATCATTATAAAACCCGGATACAGATTTTGTGGGCATAAAAGAAGCACTGTTATTTTTTTCCAAATGAAATTAAACAGCTTCTTAGGAAACAAAATTATTTAATGTCGCCTTTAACTTTGTTTACTGTGGCCCTTCCAGGTAAATAAATCTGGAAACCAAATTGTAAGTTCACATTGTTTTGATAAACGCTGCTGCCGAAACCTACCACGCCGTTGTATTTTAGCAGGGTTTCCAAGCCAATACTTGGCGTAATGAAATAGGCAAAACCAGGGCCAAATCCAAATCCTAAACCGTTAGTAGATCCACCGTTTGCACTCAAATTCACTCCGCTAAAACCAACGGTAGCTTCACCAAAAACGCGTCCATGCTTTAGTAACGGAGTATCACCGCCGGCATAGTAGCGGCCTAATGCACCTACCCCGTAAGTAGTGTTGGAACCACCGCCTTTGGTAGTTGTGATACCGAAATTTGCAAATCCACCCAAAGCAAGATTGTCCTGAACAAACCATGCGGCTTTTGGGGAAATAGTACCGCTAAAATAAGTTGGCTGACTTAAACCTAATTGAAGGTTTGCAAGATCTGTCCCAATTAAAACATTGCCTTTTTGAATTTGTGCTTCTGCTGAAAAGATTAATCCAAACAAGGCAAGTGCTGCTAATGTAATTTTTTTCATAGTAGTAGTTGTTAATATTAGTACTGTACAAACTAACTGTTTTATAGTTTAAAAGTTTTAATCCGAGTTAAATTTCTGACATTAAGTTGATATTTTTCGGCAATAAGATTCAAAGCAAATAGAACATAAAAACCTGATTTTTAGAAGTTAAACTATAAAATTTACGATGCTGTTTTTAACCTTATAAAAACAGCATTCGATGATTTTCGAATAAATTATTTCGCCATAAAAACTTTAGCCGGGCTATTTCTGATCGTGTTTTTCTTATTTTTGAGAAAAAATCAAGAACATGAATTTTCCTTCAGAATTAAAATATACTAAAGATCACGAATGGGTTTTGGTTGATGGTGATACCGCAACGATTGGCATTACTGATTTTGCGCAGCATGAACTGGGCGACATCGTTTATATCGACATTAATACAGTAGGTGAGCAGGTGGCGAAAGAGGCTATTTTCGGTACAGTTGAAGCTGTAAAGACCGTTTCTGATCTGTTTATGCCCGTCAGCGGCGAAGTTTTGGAGATGAACAAAGCTTTGGATGTTAACCCGGAACTGGTTAATTCGGATCCTTTTGGCGATGGCTGGATGGTGAAAATCTCTGTAAAAGATGCTTCGGAACTGGATGGATTGTTATCCGCAGAAAGTTACAAAGCTTTGGTTGGCGCCTGATGGTTAAACTATTAAAATATCAAATCCCGGCCTTAATCTGGGCTTTGTTTATTTTGATCATTTGTTGCGCTTCTTTAGGAAAAGCCGGAGAATCTCACTTGTTTTTCAAAGGTTTCGACAAGCTGACGCATACCGGATTGTTTTTTGTGCTCACCGTACTTACTTTGTACGGTCTGATCCGTAAACAAGCACGCCATCAGCTTTCAGCAGTTGTATTGATTACTGTTCTTATGCTGATGTTTTTGTTTGGAGGCGCAATCGAGCTGCTCCAATGGAAAATTTTCACGTACAGAAGTGCCGAATGGGCTGATCTTTTTTGTGATGTTTTAGGTTCGTCAATGGCTATATTTAGTGTTTTAATTACCACCAATGCAATTCAAACGAAATATAAATAAAAAGCTTTTGGCGGTTTTGATCGCTTCAATGTTGCTTTCTTCCTGTGGTTTGTTCCACAAAAAATGCAATTGTCCGCACTTTCGGTACAGTTCTTTTCAACGCTGATTTCTTCCCAATTTTATACCGGTAAAAGAAGTATCATTTTTTAATAATAGTTAAATCTTATTTGGATTTAATTTAAATAAAGAATATTTTTACGGTGTAAAACATATTCATGAGACTTTCACAGCTGACAGTAGGAAAAAAAGGGATCATCAAAGAATTTACAGATTTGGAAATGTCTGTTAAATTGATGGAAATGGGTTGTTTGCCTGGAGAAGAAATCAGCATCCAACGTATTGCGCCGCTTGGCGATCCGATTGCAATCAATGTTTCCGGCTATCAGCTGAGTTTGCGCAAACGCGAAGCCTCTACCATTATTCTACAATAATTTGCGTTGAAAGCGGATTTAAAAGTTGCATTAGTAGGAAACCCAAACACCGGTAAATCAACACTTTTTAATGTACTGACCGGTTTAAACCAAAAGGTCGGTAATTTTCCGGGTGTTACGGTTGATAAAAAAACCGGGTTTTGTACGCTGTCTGATGGTCGTCGTGCCGAAATTATCGATCTTCCGGGAACTTATAGCTTGTATCCAAAGAGCAAAGACGAATCTATCGTTTTTTCTGTTTTGGCTGATCGTGCCAATTCCCATAATCCCGATTTGGTTATCATCATCCTGGATGCTTCAAACTTAAAACGCAACTTGCTGCTTTACACGCAGGTAGCTGATTTGAAAATACCGGTTATCGTGGCTTTGAACATGATGGACATGGCCAAAAAATCAGGATTAGAAATTAATGTTGATCTGCTTTCTAAAAAGTTAGGTGTGCCGGTTGTGCCGATTTCTGCCCGCAAAGCCGAAGGAATTGATGTGCTAAAAGAAGCAATCGGTTTTGCAAATCCAGTAGCTTTGCAGGAAGATACAATCGACATTGCGCAGTTGGCGCCGCAATTAATCAACAGTATCCGGGAAGAAATTTTGGTTGATAACGATTATTATGCTTTGCAACTGGCGCATCAGCATGAATATTTGCAGTTTTTATCGCCCCAGCAAAATGACCGGATAGAAAGTTTAGAGCAGGAGTACAGTTTCCATTCGCAAAAATCTCAGGCCACAGAAACGATTGCCCGATATAATTTCATCAACGATGTGTTGTTTGATGTGGTTACGCGTCAGGAACATTTTGCTACAGAGGAAAGTTACAGCAACAAGATAGACCGAATCCTTACCCATAAAATTTTCGGTTTCGTTATCTTCTTCGCCATTCTGATGTTCATTTTTCAGGCAATATTTACGTGGTCGGCTTATCCGATGACGCTAATTGAGGATTTATTTACCTGGCTTTCTACCACACTTCATCAAATCTTACCAGCCGGACCGCTCACCAGTTTATTGCTCGATGGCGTAGTTGCCGGTTTAAGCGGTGTACTGGTTTTTATCCCGCAGATTGCCATTTTATTTGCTTTCATTTCAATTTTAGAAGATACCGGTTACATGTCGCGCGTCACTTTTATGATGGACCGGATCATGCGCAAAGTTGGTTTGAACGGCAAATCGGTCGTGCCGCTGATTGGTGGTTTTGCCTGCGCCGTGCCGTCCATCATGAGTACACGCACCATCGAAAACTGGAAAGACCGCATGATTACCATTATGGTTACGCCGCTGATTACCTGTTCGGCGCGCTTACCGGTTTATACTTTATTGATTTCGCTGGTTGTTCCGAATAGAAACGTTTGGTGGCTGTTCAATCTGCAAGGTTTGGCCATGATGGCGATGTATTTGTTCAGCGTGGTTTCGGCAGTCATCGTAGCCTGGGTTTTTAAGCTGATTTTAAAAAGCCGGGAGCGCGGTTATTTCATCATGGAATTGCCGGTTTACCGGATGCCGCGCTGGAAAAATGTGGGCTTGACGATGTACGAAAGATCCAAAACTTTTGTGATCCAGGCCGGGAAAGTCATCATTGCAGTTTCCATTATTTTATGGGTGATGGCTTCTTACGGGCCGGGAAAACGAATGGCGCAGATCGAGCAGAAATACAGCAATGCTTCTTTTACCAGGCAAAAATCGGCAACTGAACTGGAACATTTAAAAGCAACTGATAAACTTGAAAATTCTTACGCCGGAATTTTGGGTCATGCCATCGAGCCGGCAATTCGTCCTTTAGGTTTCGACTGGAAAATTGGCATCGCACTGATTACTTCTTTCGCTGCACGAGAAGTTTTTGTGGGAACAATGGCTACGATTTACAGTGTAGATGGCAATGCCGACAAGCTGGATTCCGTGATGGACAAGATGAAACATGCTAAAAACCCGGAAACTGGCCTGCCCGTATTTACTTTTGCCGTAGCCATGTCGCTCATGATGTTTTACGCTTTTGCTATGCAATGCGCCAGTACGGTTGCCGTGGTTTACCGCGAAACAAAAGAATGGAAATGGCCTGTTATCCAGTTTGCTTACATGACGGTTCTGGCTTACGCAGCAAGCTTCATCACTTTCCATTTATTAAAATAATTCACGATTTTACGGCGTGGATAAAACTGAAATTCTAAAGCAATATATGCCGGAAGCCGCCGCGCCGGTTATTGCCAAATGGATCGATTATTTTCAATGCGAATTTAAAGTTTCGCGCAACCGCGGAACCAAATTTGGCGATTACCGTTCGCCTTTTGCTGGAAAAGGACATCGGATTTCTGTTAATTATGATTTGAATTCTTATGCTTTTTTGGTAACAACCGTACACGAATTTGCACATTTATACACCTGGAACCAGCATCAGCATAAAGCAAAACCACATGGTGCAGAATGGAAAAGCAACTTTAAGCGGATGATGAAACCATTTTTTGAGCTGGACATTTTTCCTTCGGATATTAAAACCACGATTAGTAATTACCTCGATAATCCGGCCGCTTCCAGTTGTTCTGACCTTACTTTGTTCCGCGCCCTCAAAAAATATGATGTAAAAGAAGCATCGGTCATCGCCGTAGAAAAAATTCCGGCAAATGCTTTATTTAAGTGGAAGGACGGCCGCGTTTTCCGTCGGGAAGAACGCTTGCGGAAACGTTACCGCTGTGTAGAAGTGAGTACCAACCGGGTTTATTTATTTAATCCGGTTGCAGAGGTAGAACTGGTTTGATAATTATCAAAAGAAGTATTAAATTATGTTAAATTAAATTTTCGTTTTAGTTTGATTGAAATAACCCTACTTGACTGTAAACGCTGAAGTATTTGTATATGTTGAAAGTTAGTTATTTCTCCTAATAAATTTTCTGGATGCTTTTCTAAAAAGTTTATTAAATCTTTAAGGCTTATTTCCGATAGAAAATCACAATTTACGTGGCTATCATATTTCAAAAATGTGTATTCTTTTTGAGTTAAGGTAATACAATTATTAGTAAATGGTTTATCAGTATTAATGCATACTGCTGCAACCGTGTTTGAATTTTCAGACGAACAAACTATAATGGCATACTTGGGATAATCAACATTGGTAAATTCAGGAATTTTAATAAGCAGAATACACTTAGGAGAAATCTTTTTGCCTAAATAATTTTCTTTAAAATTTTTAGAAAAGAAATCTCCTAAAGAGGGAGACATTGAGTTAAGCTTTTAAATTCATAAGATTCAGTGATAAATCTTATTTGGCTTTCAGAAAGATTTTCCTGTTTAAAAATGTATTGTATGTCAACAGAATTTTCACTTAATTTTTCAGCTGTATTATAAGCATTGTCATGAGCTTTGGCTTTTAATTGTGGAAAGTTTAAATCTTTATTTTCTAAAATAGATTCATTTAAACATTCAATATCACTTTCAGAAAGCTCTTCAATATCCAGCTCCTTGGTAGGTTTAAAACTTGTATTGCATATAATATTAAAAGTACCATCCTGGTTGTGTTTTTTTAATAAATCATAGGATGATGATGGAGTTGATCCGTGTGGGAGCCGGGCAATAACATCATCAGTAATAAGACGTCCATATTTGACTAAATGCTTTATTTCTGCAAAATATAAAATCTTTAAAGCAGTATATGTATCGGAAACACCTTTGTCATTGGATATTTTGTTTGCAATAAATATTAGTGAATTTATTGCCTTTGCCCTGTTAAAAGTTCGATTTATCACTATTACTTTATTAAAATATTGTAATTATTAAATATATA
>JAABUS010002822.1_pt1 | contig 30775 bp, 33 predicted proteins | sample 5560161 | NCBI WGS metagenome assembly JAABUS01 (sample SAMN10711885, study PRJNA513376) | rock metagenome | isolation source: Antarctica rocks | place: Antarctica: Victoria Land, Trio Nunatak nord | collected 2016-01-04
CTCACATACCCCCCCCCCCCCCCCCCCCCCCTTCAGTCAGGCATCCAAGTCAAGCGCCCCTTTCCTGCAAGGTTGGGGACGGGAGGTTGCACTAACAAACTCTTGTTGAGAAGAGAAGCGGGTTTTAAGTCTTACGGTTGTCGAGAGGTTGTGGAAGATGGATGAGTCGCGGGTTTCGTTTCTGCACTGGCTTGTGGTTCGGTAGAGCAGCACATAGCGTGTATCTCTCAGCAACGTCAAGGGGATTCGGAAGGGAGGGTGAGGGGTTTCTCGTGTGATAGAGCTGAGACGGAGTGTGAGCGATGAGCTTGGGTAAGGGAGGGATTGAAATTGATGTTGTGGGATTGTGGCGGAGAGACTTTTTGGAGTGAATGGGAGGAGGATGAAGTAGAGAGGATGGGGGGTTTCTTCTGGATGAAGTGATGAGATGTTAGAGGGGTTCAGTCGTGTGAAGTATATGGGGAAGGTGGTACTTGATTGCAATGTAGAGATGGCAGTGAAAGCGCTGTGGAATGGCTTGAAGTGGATGAATGGCTTCGGTGCGTTTTTTAAGCAACACGAAGGTGACCGGGAAAAGGCATTGAAGTATATCGGTAATGATAGTAACGGTCGTTATTCGCAGTTTACTGCAACAAGTGAGACGGACCCAAAATCGTCCGGAAGAAGAGATTTGTCGGGATAACGGACATATCCAGTAATCTGCTATAGTCGTCTGGGCTGTTCCGCTTCTGCAGTAATTCCTACATATCCAGCTTCGGTTGCGAAGTCGGCGCTGACATGGCTTCTCCAAGGTAAACATCAATCGGTGTTAGTGACACGTATGCTTCTACCTCTCCTAATTTCTCTCTCCAGACTCCATGTAATGTGCTCACTCTCGCTCAACTAGCGCGCTCAACCAGTTCTGAGCCTCGGAGTTGCTCCTGAGAACACAGATCGGCCGAGACGCTGTTCAGAAATATCGAAGAAGTAAGCTTGATTGGCCCATATGAGAACGTGCAATTGCTCACGATCTGCATTCTCAAATGCCCTTTCTTCGGTCATGATCACATATTTGATTCACGAGTAGTCGGCAAGTCCATGAATGCAGAGGTGAACTCCCGTTGTGCCTGGAGCAACGGTTGGGATGAAGCTCTTGGGAATTGCATTGCGTAGGAGTGAGAGCCGTCCATGGATTTTATATTATATATGACCTCCGCAGCGGCATGACCGAGAGTACACTGTGGATGAACTTGCTGGATCCTACCCAGTTCTGCATAGATTGACAAGTCTCTCTTTTCTGAATTTAGACTCCAACCAAGAGTTGCTGTTCCTGGACCAGATGAGGCACGTTCTTCAGTAATCCTATGCTGTGATTTATCATTTGCTACAACTCGCCTCAAGAAGTTCTGGTGCCGTCGTTTACCGGCCAAAGCCCATCGAAGAAAGCCATATTTGAGCGTGTTATCGAGATTCTCGTTTCTGAATTCCTTGTTCGGGAAATAGTTTAATAATCTTTCCTATCTTGAAACTTCCGTAAGAGCCAGTTTGCGAGGTTTCTGACAGCACCTGTAGTATTTATTCGCTGGCCTTCCCCCAGAACCTAGAGATCGTCATCAATACTATTCCCAATCACTTAATTCCCTGACTCACTCACCACGTGAAAACATATCACTGCTCTCCCAAAGCTTGACGATCCCACCAGTGACTATCCTCCAAACCATCTCGAAGCTTGCCAACCGTTCAACATACTCCATCCTTATCGCTACTACTAGACTTCCTCTCTAGACATCTCAAAACGTACCAACCGTGCCCTATACTCCATCCGTACCACTACCACCATAACTCCTCTTTAGGCTTCTCGGGAAGCAAGATCCAACAATTTCAATATGCCCGGTTCCAAAAGAAAACAAGAGAGCGGATCGAGTGAAGCCTCGCCGGAGAAGCGAAGGAAGTTTGACGCCAGAAATAAATTCCTCCTTACACCCTATATGAGACAAAAAAGAGCGGCTGCATTGGTCAAATTACAGAGTCTCGAGAAGGAGTCGACGTCCAACCTAGATGTTTTGCCCAGCGAATGCATTCTGCAAATCATGTATCATTTTGAGTTGCCTGGACAAATCCGAGGGCCACTTGACAACCCCAGTACCTCAGGCCTATGGAGCTTTTTAGACAGTACGAATCGGGCCAAACAGCTTTGGAAAAGGAATACGACCTCTATTCTCGTCGGCATGCAGGAGAAGCAATACCCTCAATTCTTGACCCTATTGGGGAGAGTAGGACATGAGACCGAAGGGCAGCTCTCGAACCTACGTTGTGCGGTTGAGACACAACACGTGCGAGGTATGCTCGAAGACGACGACTACTACATGCACTTTTCCAAGTCGTACCGGATTCAAGCTCCCAAAGCGTACAAGCTCCATGTCGTCCGCTTCCTCGGCGGCATCGCTCGTTACATAGACGAGCAATTCGACGTCCTTAGGAAAGCCAATTTCGACAATGTCAATGGGTGCCGCCAGTTTTCTGAGGCTACCGTGAAGAAAGCTTTGGTGAACTTGTGGAGGATGGGGTGGGAAGACCCGGACTATCCGCGGTTACGGGTGTTCGGGACAGAGATGGACGCCACATTGGAAGCTGCTAGCCTGGCCAAGCTCTTTTCTCAAGAGGCAGAAGAGATCCAGTGCTGCATAAGAGAGCTTCTTTTATTTGCCGTAAAACGCGTTGAACGACAGTTCGAACTCAAAGACCAGGCCAAGTTGTGGGTCGATGACTACTTTGAACGAAGGGCTGTTGATACTGAGGAGGAGCAGCTGGAAGTCATGCGATGGGCGTGGAACGCCATCAACGCAACGGTACTGGCGGCAATGATCATATATGGGATCGACGAAACCCTCAAGGGATGCATGACGTCGCAGGACTGCACCGACTCTGATATCTTCATTCAAGCACGATTGGTTGAGCTTTATGACTTGAGGATTGCAGCCAGAGATGACGAGGACTGTGGTCCGGCCTTTAGAGAGCTGCAAGGCCACTTACAGCTCAGGAAGGCACTCAACATAGGGGACATCATGCCCCGACCTGGCACAGAGGATTTCGAGTCACGACGAAACCTCGACCTGCTTTTTAAAGGGGAGTTATAGCATTCCCGCGAGCCTGATCCCACATGTTATGAAACATCGGACGGTGCGACAATAGGTTACATGAGGCAATAGCAGCGAAAGGGTTACGGATATGAAGCAGCGTGGATAAGGGCATGAAGCAAGTAGCAGGAGTGTAAAGTAGAACTCATGGAGATGAATAGTGCAGAAATATGGGTGTAAGTCATGATAGAGGTAGTAAAATAGGATTAGGACGGTATCACCTACAGCCATTCCAACGTTCTGTCCTTGTTGATATACTTTGTGCATACTTTAATCAAGCTGCTGAAGAAAAGGTGAAACCCAAAGGCTGTCATGCCAAGCTTCATTCGGCGCCTAATTTAGCCGAAGCCCTACTGGGCTGGTGGCACCTCTGCCCGCCACCAATCGTCACATCAGCGCCAGAGTCGTTCTCTAACATCCTATGGAGAAGCAGGCTTCACGTCCACGATCCAACTCAGCTCAGGGGCATCCATCTGATCTCCTTTTCCGGCGTACGTGCTACAACTCGGCGTCTTCGGTCAAGAAGGTCATCCACCTCTCTTCGCATCTTCCGTCCCCTTGATATCACCGCGCTTATCGTCAGTCGCTTCCTTACTTCGTACTGTTACCGCCGGCCGTCTCGCTCCTTATTGCTTCTACCTCATAAACTCGCATTGTACGAGACGTAGTCTACGAAAACGGCCACCGACAGGACCCTCGAAAATCATCTCCAATGGCTGACTTGCAAGGTCGCAAGGTCTTCAAGGTTTTCAACCAGGACTTCATCGTGGACGAGCGCTACAACGTTACAAAAGAGCTAGGTCAGGGAGCATACGGCATCGTTTGGTCAGTTAAACCATGTTCATCTTTAAGCCCCTAGGGCTGCCTCTACGCTCGATAAACGTTGCATGCCTGGAGAATGTGGGCTGACTCGGGGAATCACAGCGCGGCTACGAACAATCAGACAGGCGAGGGAGTAGCGATCAAAAAGGTCACCAATGTCTTCAGCAAAAAGATCTTGGCCAAGCGGGCCCTGCGAGAGATCAAGCTCCTGCAGCATTTTAGGGGCCACCGCAATGTACGCACTGTCGCATACCATGAGAATCGATTTCAACGCTTGTTGATACCTCTCCTCAGATAACGTGCCTTTACGACATGGACATACCAAGGCCGGATAACTTTAATGAGACATATTTATACGAAGGTCAACGTCTAACGTACAGCTGATGGAAGCGAGCTGACCGTCGCAGAGCTTATGGAGTGTGATTTGGCAGCCATCATCCGGTCAGGGCAGCCATTGACGGATGCCCATTTCCAATCGTTCATCTACCAGATTCTCTGTGGCCTCAAGTATATACATTCTGCCAATGTGTTGCACCGAGATTTAAAACCTGGCAATCTTCTCGTCAATGCTGACTGCGAACTCAAAATCTGCGATTTTGGTCTGGCCCGAGGCTTCTCAATGGATCCTGAAGAGAACGCGGGTTATATGACGGAGTATGTCGCGACGAGATGGTACCGCGCACCTGAGATCATGTTGAGTTTCCAGAGTTACACCAAAGCGAGTAAGCTAGCATAGTCTCCCCATCTACAGCAAGCATTGTCTAAGTCTGACTAACTAGTCGATGTCTGGTCGATTGGGTGCATTCTTGCCGAGTTATTAGGTGGACGGCCGTTCTTCAAAGGACGTGACTACGTCGACCAGCTCAACCAGATCTTGCATTATCTCGGAACTCCTAACGAGGAGACACTGTCACGCATCGGCTCTCCCCGAGCGCAGGAATATGTACGCAACCTACCGTTCATGCCCAAGGTTCCCTTTCAGCGACTTTTCACAAATGCCAACCCAGATGCGCTTGATCTATTGGATCGGATGCTGGCATTTGACCCGTCATCCCGGATATCAGTTGAAGAAGCCCTCGAGCACCGATACCTGCATATCTGGCATGATGCTTCGGACGAGCCGTCTTGCCCAACGACTTTCGACTTTCACTTTGAGGTCGTCGAAGATGTACCCGAAATGAGGAAGATGATTCTCGAAGAGGTTCAGCGATTCAGGCAGCACGTACGCGTTCAGCAACCCCAAGCCCACATGGGGGGTTCGACGGGCCAAAATCAAGGAAACGTCCCTATTCCTGACAATAGGAGCCAGTGGTCGCATGAAGACCCGAGGCCGCAAGAAGCCTCGGTGCCTCAACATGTGCAGAACATGGGTTTAGAACAAGAGCTTCAAGGGGGGCTGGATGCCATGCATGCTTGAACGGCCACTCAAGTTGCGCCCTCTGGGAGGCCCTGGCAGCGACTTTGCATGGGTGTTAAGTTGGGCATGTGGAGGATCCAGGGGTTTTATAGAGTGCCTTTCTTTATATAGCGCTTTGACACGACTGGGTATTTGATCAAGTTCTTCCACTTTTTCCGGATCTGGATACGTAAAGTTCCATAATTGTTATACGTAATGATTGTGTTGTAGACTGGGATTAGGCAGCCCGACACACGACACTCATCGGAGTGTTGAAGTTGAGGGTCCACACAACCCTGACGTTCAGTCAAGAAGCCTTATCGAGGGCTTGGCGCTCTTACCCCTCCATGTGATATTGAGCTGCTGCCTTTGCATTTCGACATCACCACCGACAGTACCCTGGAACACCCCTTTCAAACCTTTAAGATCTGCTCTTCCGTCATGAAAGGTTCTTGAAACCTCTTGAAGTATCTACATACAGCTGTCCGCAGGCACTCTTGGCGCAGGAGGAACTACCTCACCTTGCCTGGTCCGCGACTTCTACGGGTGACCTCGGACTGGGTCTTCGAGGTTACACTTCGTCACTGCTGTTCCCGACCAACTTGATCAGCCTCAGCTGCAGCAACAGTATCTCGAACCTTTCCTATTCGAGGTGCTTCTAGATTCATTCAGTCAAAATGGCTCCTCTTGAAGGCAAGTCCTGTTTCATTGCCGCCGTGTTCGGCATGTAGGCCACAGCCTCGTCCGGCAAGCTGGCGCTTGACACCAAGTTTATTGGTTGATTGATGGATGATGATGATGGTGCCTTTGTCGGCAAAGAAACAGAGCTAATTCAACTCTACAGCAACAATCACGTTGACGCCTCTATCGACCCCTTCCGATTTCCGCCGCACCTTCAAGCTCGGTCCATCGAGGACCACCGTCGTCGTTGGTCGAGCTTCGAAGAATGCCGACAAGGGACTCGTTGCAGATGTCGATAATGCTTGGTTTGACAGTCCGATCATGTCTCGCAAGCATGCCAGCTTCAGCTTAAGCTCAGAATCCCAGGAGGTACTGCCAGCCCCTCGATTACCACACGCCAGCAGCTAACGGCTTTAGGCTATCTATCTCCAAGACTTCAAATCGACGCACGGAACCTTCATTTCGGGGCGCCGATTACTCAACTTTGAGAATGTTCGCTTGAAGGACTGGGATGTGATCACCTTTGGGGTTAGAATTACGGCCGGAGCAGGTAAGCGTAAGCAGCTCCGTGTATTTCATGCATTGCTTACATCAGTGCTGAAGAGACATATCCACCTCGCTCATTCACTTTCAATGTGAAGTGGCAGAATCGAAGGTACCTCATCCAGCCAATTTTGTGTCCCGTTGCTGACTTATATAGTAATCCTTTCTATCCGACGATCTCTACTGCCAATAGAAGCTTCCGAGTGCCAGATGATGATAACGACTCTTCCTCGGACATATCTCGAGCAGATTCACTAGCAATCGTCGACTCATATCCCCGAACGTTCTCTGTGCCATCATCAGACGACGAGGCGGAAGATGATGAGTGCATCGCTCTTGAAGATGACATGCCAGGCAAGGAGCTTGGCAAAGGACCTATCAAGGCTTCTATAAACCGCGTTACTATCTCAGTGTCAAACACGGGAATTCGAAGCGGAGCATCTGCAGGCGTGAAAGCATCCGATAAGCACGTTGGAGTGGGTATACATGAATCCATGGGAGCATCGCAGAGAAACCCTATAGATCTGGATAGAGGACATGAGCACGCCATTGATATTGATAGCGACGATGACGGTCCTGAGGTACTCCCGATTGATCACTCCATCACTGTTGCCGGAAACAAGTTCGTCGCACCCCACGAAGAACCTCTTAGAACGGCTTCAAAGGACCTATGGTCGCCCGCGTGCCAAAACGCTGATGCCGACAGCAACGCATCGCAGTACGGTGACGATGAGGACTTCTTCCGAGATCTGGAAAAGATCCAGGTTCGGGATACACAAGCCCAAACCTTCGAACCTCGTCCCATGGGGCCTCAAGTTAGCTTCGACCTACCGTCACCCGATTCTATGACAGACACTCGCGATCCTTTTGACAGTGAGAACACACAGCGGTCAAGCCACCATATCGATTATCTTGGGTCAATCGATATTAGTCGCACAGGATCTAATGAAGGCTTGGATTCGACCCAGCGACCCTCCAGCCCCTCAGATGCAGCATTAGCTAAGAAATCTGTTGCCCCCATAGATTCGGACAATAATCTCAGCTACTGCGAAGGTTTACAGCAATTACAGCAAGAAGGTCAACGGAGAGCGTTGGAAGCTAGATTATTGGAAAAGCCACAGGACCACTCTATCAATGAAAAAGTGGACCAATTGAACTTTACCGGTGACCAGCACGCAGGTGCACAAATCGAGCGGCAGGATAAGAGCGAGTCTGCCAACGGCCCGACGCATCTGCGCCATGGAGATACTGCGATGATCGGGCCTTATCAATGCAAACCTCATACCAACGTCCCTGAGTTGGCTGCGCTTCCGGGAGCTGATATTTATCCTTTACCTGCTCGAAGGAATCCCGTGGTCAATTACTCGGACGATCTCGGTGCTAGGAACGAGTCCTTGAAGTCTTACAACACTGGACCATTTTCCACGCTATCGGACTACACGTCTTTCAAGCCTGGTTTTTCAGACTTCTACGCAGGTCCAAAGTATGATAATTTATATACACATCCAGATCCTTATCATACTGGCTATTGTGGAACTGCTTGGAATGATCCCCATTGGGGTTCTACGACTTATAAGGCTGCATCTGGGGCCGGAGATAACTGGAAGCGTCCTCATAACATAGCAACGACCCTTGAGCCGTACCTCGCAGGACCGCCGCCGCCGCCAAAGATTCCTTTGCCAGATCAGTTCCGTAGCCCTTACGAGAACCCTCCAAGAGTCACGATCTCGGATCTGGTGAATTCAGCTGCTCCCGCGTCCCATGGCCAAAAGCGGAAAGCAGATGACATGAACAAGGAAGAGACACTTCGGGCTCCTACAGAAGCGGCATCTCCGTTAATTCATGACGGGAGTCAAGGCTCTGTCATCCTCCCGGATGCGCAGCCCCGAGATCAACCTACTATGCCGGAGACAAACCTTTCCCAAGAGACGTCTAATATACAAGACACGTACGAGCCTGCCATCCACAATGCGTCCGCTACCCTTGCTAGAGACGATGGCCCACCACGCAAAAAAGCGAAGACTTCTCCTTCGAAGACCGCCGGAATCGGTAAATTCGTTTCTGGTATTGCTGTTGGTATCGTTGGTGTCCTCGCTACCTTCATTGCTACCATTCCGGCCAGTGTCCGTGAAGAGGCACTAAGGGAGATCAATAATGTTGCGTAAACCCGAGCAAAATCCCGTGTGCGAGAATCATCTAATGGAAGGCCATGTTCTCCGATCATTTCCGACGACAGACGACTATTTCTTATGTTGGTGTATGCGTGCAAGACTTGGGAAGGAAGTTCATGTTCGACGCATACGAGGTATCGGGCCTCTCTGGGCAGTGGCGGAACGGCGCAGGCATGGTCATCTATGGCATCATGAGGACGCAAGCCTACGACGCTCTGACGAAGACCGGAGTTTGGAACTACAACTTCGGATATCTAACCACGAGTCAGTCATGGCGAGGGGTTTGCGAAATGGATTGTGACTTTTGCTCCAGGGAAAGACCTCATCAGGTCAGGTCTCGTTGCAATGGTTGTTGTGCTACATGGCAGGCTAGCTTATGTAGGTACTAGGGAATCATATCTCGAGTTCATCACGCTTCTTTTTGACCTATGTCTGCGATTGAAAGTGTGGCATTTCCTAACTTTTCCTTACCTCTTTGTACACAACTCTCAGCTTGCCGACTACTCGTTCAAAAACAGTATTATAAGAAAATCTCCACGGGAGCGATCCAGCCCCCGGTTCGTTAAATCTTACTCAAACCAATCGGGCATTTGATATTAAGGCAATTGCTGTCTTACATTTCTAACACATCCCACCCCTTTCCCTGCCCAAGCAAGCGCTATGAAAGCAACATCCCCAACCATTTCTCGAACTAGCAGCGAAGCCAAAAACAACCCTCGTCCCTCAAGAACAGCACATATCCATCGACATATCTCCTCTGCCTCCCCCAAAGCGCGACTAACAACGCTTAAATGGTGTGGGGCGAGACGAATTATTCAATGTGACTACTCTCATGTATACCCCCCCCCTCCTTGCCATCTTCTCCAGCTTAGTAGCAACGACTCCACCTCAGAAGAGAGCACCAAGCTCCTGATAACGCTTCAGGCTATATTTCTCCTTCTTAGCTCTCTGGTGTCGCTGCCCCCCTATTCCCTTGCCGTTGATCGCGCTGAAGATCTCGCTTCACAATCATTGTCCATGACATCGATGCGGGCTGATGGTACATTCGACTCCAATGCCTTAGATGGAAGACACTAAGAAACGGGAAAGGCGGTAAAACCATCAAAAAGTAGGTGAAGGCATCCACGACCTATCCCAAGGGGTGCACCTTCTCACGGATTTGTCGAGATAGAAAGGTATTCTGCTCCGTTGTTGAGGCGTTTTCAGGGGTTCTTTTTTTGGGGGGGAGTGGATGTTTCAGCTACAGCTATAGGGATTGGCTGGTTGGTTGGGAGGGAAAGGGGTAGCTTGTTGTTGGGTGGTTTGTTGGCTGTGAATGAGGGAGGCTGGTGTTTTTTGTTGGTGTACATTATAGTTTGGGCATCGGGTGTTGGGCATCTGGTGGTGGTAGTAGGAGCACGTTACCAATTCTTATAGAGCGTATAGGAAATAGAAGAGTCCAGTTCAATAGAGTTATTATCTAGTACGGAAAAGGGGGTTCTCATCACATATTCATTTTAGAGCTTCTTTTCGTCGAGTGTTGATACTGCTTGAGACTATATTCATAGTAGGGGACCTACATCAAGTAGCTCCTTTTTTTGGGCTGCTCAGATTTCTTTACTCACGGTGTGTCTTCGTGAGTCTCTTCGAGGGCGGGCGATCACCATACTGAATACAGTCTACCTTGGCTATAAGCAGTCAGTATTCCGAGAATATTGACTGCTTATAAGGTGACACTGCTTATATCAGGAGTCTTCGCATAGAGCTACGCTAGGCCATATTAGGTTAGCACTTACCCTTTACTTAGGCGAGATCACGTGCGTGCGCAATACAGTAGGATAAGAAGAAGATAATCCATTGACTGCCATCTTTCCATCGCCCAAAGCCTGCATGCAGGAAAGAAATCAGGTTTTTCCCCGTTTTCTCTATAAGCAGTCCCACCAAAATAAGCGGGGATTCTATCGCCTCTCCCTATAGGCTAAAACTTCGATAATAACACCAAAATTTAGCATTTTCGGACGATATAACTGCTTATAAAGCGATACTCCTCATACAGCGACTGCTTATAGCCAAGGTAGACTGTAGTATGGTAGGATCCGAAGCACTGCCCCCCTTAATCTCCCTCGTCTTCTGGCACTAGCCCCCCTGTCGTGCAGGGCTCTGCATTCCTATACTCCACCCCTACTCGGGTTTGGCTCCATGGCCTACTTCTGCCTATGGGTGCTATGCTATCCGTTTCCCCAACAAGCAATCGTATTCCTTCTCCACCGGGCGCTTATAGTACATCAGGCTCAGATCCTTTGAACGAAAGCCCCGCATGCAACTGCTGTGCTTCATGTCACGCCAGCTCCCGTCCTTGTTCCAAACTGTGGTACAAACTCCAATGTCTCCACGCGGAAGACGTACTTCTGCTGAGCAACCGATGTGAGGGGCGCTTTCGAATATCTTCGGTCAGCATTGCAACCGCATCAGTATGGCTATGCCGGTTCTGTTGCGGCCCTGTCCCTGCTGAGTGCTGGCACCCGGAATCCTTCAACCAAGCAGCTAAGACCATAGTGATTTTCTAGCCTTTGGGTCATGGGTGACATGACAGTCGCCATAGATACTCTAGTCTCTCTTAGTTCGGATTTTTGCCCTTCTCCAGACGGCAAAGGCCCCCCAGCTTCTCTACTTTCTCCCATCTGTTCTTACCTGTTCTTAACGTGTCAAGCCCATATGTCCCAGTCCTTGCCGCGGCATTAAGATATACATATCTACTTTAGACATATCTAGAGACAGTTTATGACCCTGCTGCTGCCTATCCTAATATCTTAAACCAAAATGGAGGACTTCATTCAAAATCTACGCTACAGGATCTCGACCAACTCAGCGGTTTTGACTCAGGACGATCCCGGATTTCCAGCTGCCCATGAGAGATGGAGTGATATTGACCGCAAAACACCTGCCGTGATCGTACAGCCGACCAGCGAACATGATGTTGCAATACTGGTTAGCTACTTCTCTCAAGCTCTGCCCTCACTGTGAATCCACAAGTACTGACACTCCGTTCCTTCGGCTTTCAGGTCGAAGAAGCTCATGCAGCAAACATCCCCTTCGTGCCTGCTTCTGGAGGCCACAGCACTTGGTCTACCGTCGAGAATGGCATGATCGTTGACTTGTCTCAGTACAAAGAGATAAGCGTTGACCCGAGCCAGCGCACGGTAGCAGTCCGTGGAGGGGTTCTGATGAAGGAGATGCAGCTAGCTCTGAGCGAGAAGGGCCAGTTTACAAGTACGAGCAGGAGTCATGGCGGGCCATCACATCACTGACCGATTTCCAGCCGTTGCAAATGGCAGTACCGTCGGTGTGATCCCATACACGATTGGGGGAGGCGTAAGCTCCTACGGCCCCCTCATAGGCCACGCATGCGAGAACATTCTCTCGGCACGGATCGTCGTAGCCAGTGGCGATGTGGTCGTGGCCTCCGAGACTCATCATAAAGATCTTTTGTGGGCGATTCGCGGAGCAGGGCAATTCTTTGGCGTCGTTACCGAGCTAATCCTGCGTACATACGATCTTTCGCTAATAGGCCCCAACGGCGAGCGTCAGCTCGGCTTGCTCTATTATCCCCCCGAACGCGCTTCCGAAGTATGTCAGGTACTTAAGGATGTTGTCTGCACAAACGACCATGCCTCCGCAGGACATTTCATGGCCATGAAAGACCCATCTCAAGGTCGACTACTCATGGTAGCCCCGCAGTATTTTGGCACAGGACCCGAGCTGCAAGCGACATTCAAGCCGTTGATAGACATGGGTCCTTTGCAAGACATGTATCTGCCATCCACATTCGACAAACATAGCGATCACGTGGACGGGATGTGCTCAAAAGGAGACTTCAAGCGTTTCAGTCAGACGGGGTTGCCGTCGATCAATCCGGAGAACTTTGGTAAGCTTGTCGAGCTCCATCAAGAGCTAATCGAAACGGTTCCGGGAACCGAGCGTTCGGTCTTCACCATCGAATGGCACACGCCGGCCCCTAGCAAAGGGCCAAGGCAGACGGAGACGGCTTTCGGTCTTAAGGATATTGATATATGGCTGTGAGTTAACCATGGCAATCATGATCCATTTGGTAGATTTCCTGCTTACATTGGGGGCCTTGCGTAGCAACATCCTCGCCTGGTACACCGATCCCAGTCTACACGAGAAAGTCCAGGAGTTCGACCGAAGGGCGCAAGCAATAATGCGTTCCGGTACTAAGGAGGATGCCTTCATCTCTCATACCAACACCAGCCGTGATGATCCCATCGAATATAGGTACAATGACCCTGCAGCGGTCAGAAGGCTGAGAGAATTGAAGCAACATTGGGATGCCGATGGCTGCTTTACTAAGGAATTCCTGGGCGATAAGCGCGTTCCGCTCCCAAGCTTGTAACGTATCATAGATACCGTTGCATACCCATTGCAAAAGGCATTCACTATCCAAGTCAGACATATACTCTCATAGTGGTGACCATCCTGAGCTACTCGCGAATTGTACAAGCAAGGAGAGTGGTGATTTATTGACTACTGACACAGTGGTACAAGCCTCAGCACGTCCAATGGACCAACTCCAGAGCCTATCAAAAGTCCTATTTTACCTTTTGCGGAACGACCCGGTTTAGCCCTCTCCTCCGAGATTTGCGTACACTTGCTTACAGATGAGATCTAGTCAAAGAAGTGTGGTAAGCAAGTCGACGTCTCTAAGCTTTGTGTTGAACGATCAATGCGCTTTCCACCACTCTGACAACCGTATCGTTTCTTAGCGGCTAAGCGGTAAGGGCAAGCACTTGAAGTTGATGTTTCGAGGTCGACGGTGAGCGTAGGATCGACGATCAAGCATCCTTCGGTGTTGGAATACTCGTTCCGGGTGCCGCCGACCCAGGAAATCGTCCCCGCGTGTGGGAGTGGTTGCCTTCTTTTGAGTGCGTGTAGCACAACGTTAAAGGCGATGATATCATCGCACTCTATGGTGGAAGTCGCTAATTACCCCTTGTTCCGGCCGGGATTTCATCCAAGTGGGTCTTTCTTTTTCGCGCACCCGGCTCTGAATATAAAATGAGTAGATTCCTATGGCGGCCTTGAAAACCGCAACTCTACCAGGCTTTTCGACACCTTTCCGAAAAAGATAAGAGCACCTGTGTAGCTGACGGCGCGATTGCTCAGAAGACTCTTGCTTCTCTATTTGTTCTCCTTCTGTCGGTTGGTTGTCTTGTCGCCTATTCCGTCTGCCAGCATGTTCGATTTCGCATTCGTGCATGTGGTACTGTCCCTGCTGCTTCCACCTTTCGCACTTACTACGACAACGTGCCCAAAGTACGGCGTCTTGATGAGGCTGATAGAACGCGATGCTACAACCGCATGAGGGTATTCAATGGAGCTACTCGTAGCTGAATCACCGCCTGACCCTCGGGTCTTTCTCTTGAATAATCTCAACGTTCTTCCTCTTCCCATTTTTCTTTCCTCTCGATCTGTCTACTGGTGATTTTCCTTCCAAGTTGAAATAGATGGCGAGGTTTGGAGATTGGAGATCCTGGAGATGGGCGAGACGATGAAATATCGCTTCTAAACAGTAACTCTGTATATCAAATTTGAGTATAAAACTCTGCACGGACCACCAAGCTGATCTCTGGCGTCAGGCACCTTAATTCTTCGCTGCACCCTTCGTAGCAATCGAAATTATTGAACTTGCGTTTGAGTCATCTCTTCAAGATATTTCGCTTCGATTTCCTTATGAAGGTAACAAGCGCTCCACTGCTGCACCCCCACGAAAATAACCGTGCACTTGAGGGTTTAGAATTGTTGAATATGAGATGGGAATTGTAGTAGTCCGCTTTCTAGTAAACAGTTGAACGAGCAGACCCAGCTAAGTATAGACGACTCGCGAAGTGCAGCGGAGAGTGGACATTAAGATATGGCTTCGCAAGCTAAGTCCACAAGTGACACACAGTGGCAGAGGAAATGCAAGTGTGATACCCTCTTGTCTGTATGATCACTTCGGTAAGGTCTGTAAAGACTGTGCTGTTAAGTTGAGACTGCCAATCTTTCACCGGTAAAAGATAGAAATATGGCACTGCAGTACCAGGCATACTCTGAGTGGATGTCCGTTCTTAACGGTCAAGACAAGTAATCATAGAATAGCATCTACTTGCTCTTGCATCAACATTACGAACAGTAAGTACTGCATCATGGACTTGAGTCTTTACTCTGGCCATTATGAGTGTTCCTGTTCATTAATCCCAACCCGGTCGCAGGGTCTTACTCCGAATGTCTTCTCTCGTTTTCGGCCACATTGTCGTAGGCGAGGGTTAAGAAATCGTATCCCGGCTCCCCGTTTGAATCACTATAACCCAGCTATAAGTGTCATGGTCCTGGAACCGGGTCCATCACCGAAGAGCAAGCATGACATTATCCCGCTCATGGGCAGCTTTGCACTCCAAGGTTCAGAATGTGACAGGCAGTATGACACAGCCTCACAACGACACTCACGGTCCCACTCATATCTTTGCGGCCACTTGGTAGTGGCTCGATCTTGAACTACGGAGGCTGGAGCCGCGGTTACGCAGCGGATTATGATACCTGATTAAAGCCCTACCGGCTTCAAGCAGCGGAATTTTTCAGACGTAGTGAGCGTTTCGATGCGGGCGTGACGACTCCGCCGGATAGGTCACAGCGAGGACGCTCTGGCAATAAAGATCACCAGCCTAAGTACTTCAACTTCCAAGCGGCGGTATTACTTGCGTGAGCCACTGTACGTCGCCTGGGGAGAGCTCGATGTGAAAACTGCGTAAGGTTGCAATGGTCGGAACGAAGGGTCAATTGAGTGGTTAGAGAACTGGGTCAACGGTCAGAGGCAATCAGCTCAACATGCATATCCTCTCGACGGCATCCGAATCCTTGCTGGTGCGCAGGTCACCAAGATACTATCCGCAGAGGGCCTTGCGGCGTCCACGAATCAGTTTACCCAAGGTGACTAGAGTGCTCCTGCAAGATGGTCAGAGCGTCCATGTGCGTTGCGAAGTACTTCTCTGTGCAAGTGTGCTTCACTCACCCGCCGTGCTTTTCGCGTCTAGCGTCGGGCCTAGATCTCTATTGAACGATTTGCATATCCCAGTCGAGCAGGATCCTCCCGGCGTCAGGGCTAACATGATCGATCACTCTGTACTCTTCCAGTTGTTTGAGCTCCGATCCTCTGATAAAGGCGTGGGTCTTGGGCATCTGGATGTAAAAGATCCAGTGTTCCTCCTTGGCATGCTAACTGACTGCCTTGTGAACGAAGGCTTGCCGCGGTATTTGTTAGAGAGAGCTCTCGTCGAGGACGGTATCAACGGTGCCGAGCGGGATGCTCTGATGGAGCCAGGGCGTTGCTTCCTAGAAGTCCTCGTTCTCTATCACCCTCTCAGTCCCCCGCTACCGCGGATGGGACATATGTGTCGACATCTGTCATACTGGCGCTCCTGAGCTTACGCGGCAGCGTGATTCTTGCGAATGGCCCGGGGGGTCTCCCTATCGTCCAACCTGGGTTTTGATCGCTTGAGCTTGGTCCATGGTGTACGCCGTGTATTACAGCTCATGCTTGCTACCAAAGCCTTGGAGCCCTACATCGAGGCCGAGGCTCCGTCCCCGGGACTTCCGCCGTTCTGATAGATATTGAAGCTTGGAGTCGTGCCCCTGGTGTTGCACATTCCCATATTGGTGGCCCATGTGCTCTTCGGTCGGTGCTTGATGCACAGATGCATGTAATGGGCATTGGAGGTCTAGATTTTTGTGATGGCAATTTGCTTCCGAGCCCCGTGGGTGGTCATCCTGAAGTAAATATGTATGATGTTGGCAAGATGGCGGCAGATTTGGTTACGCAGAAGCCTAGACTTTATGACGTAAAGAGCCTGTAAAGTGTCATTCAGATGTTGCTTGCCCTGCCCTGGTACTGAAGTCACGATTCCAAAGGTTCCCTGTAGAAGGCTGGATCAGCTCGATGCGTCGTGTTTCCGGGTACTGAACATGCCAACCTAAATATGGGCGATGAGGAGGCTCCGCTACGGCAGGTAGGCATGGAGACCGGACGCTCGAGAAGCCAGAACCCTGCAATGGTTTAGTGTAGGAGGTTCGCCAGAACAAGGTTTCCCATCCACGACCGTTGAATCACTAGGTCTGTCAGCCATAAACGGAGTCACATCCTCCTCGATCGAGGTTTCCTCTGCCTGAATGTCGAGGTTCCACGATGGCTCCCTGCCGTAACGAACTGTTCGATTGTAAGCTAGTCGTAGTGGGGTTTATCCATCTTGAATGTCGAGTTTCAAACGTAACCAGCCATAAATGGAGGGTTCCAGTTATCATCTGCCTTGGTGACGGCTGCTTTCGCCATACCAAGGTTTACCCTCCAGTGATGTCGGAATTCCAGGTCCACCAGCCATAAATGGAGATTCACCAGATCGAGGTTTCCCCTCCAAGGTTGTTGGGCTGCGTTGGCTCCCTGCCGTAACAGAGCCTCCATCAAAGACAGAGGCTCTCGCTTCGACATGCACGACGAACTAGCTTATTGGGATAAGGGTGTTCATTGTCCAATGATCACTAATATTGATTACTTTGAATCTCTCCTTACCAACCCTGCGATCGTACTACGTGATACGGATTCTATCTCGTCCAAGGCCAATACTTCAATGAAAGCTTGTTCAGCGATGATTATAGGAGCAAGAGTTGGCTCATAGTCGATCATATGAATCAATAACCATGACGGCGACAAGATCACTGGAAGTACTCCGGCTCTCGAATCATACAGCAGTTCGTTAGATGCAGTAATCAAAGTACTATCAAAGAAGAAAACTATGCACCTCCAGTCGCGGCCAACAAATAGGTATCAACTGATTCTCCAACTATGTCGAGATGCGCGCCACAAAGTATGGTGGTAAGAGCAGATTAATCCTGCTTCGCTGCCAGAACCCACTCCCCTCGCTGACGTTCATTTCTTATCCGAAAACTTCTGCTTCAATTTTCCAAAGAAGCCGCTCTTCCTCTTCTCCTTCTTATCCGTCCCTGAACTTGCAGCTGGTGATGCAGTCTCCTTGCTCGCTCCAGGCTTCGATGCAGTAGGCTTGGAGGTCTGCGGTGCGGAGCTAGAGGCTATCCCAGAAGTGACGGTTGGTTGCGTCTGTGACCCAGCAGGGCGTGTCATGGGCGAGACGTCTCTGGAATCTATCTGTTGCTTGGTGATCTTCTCGGCTGCGGGCGTCGTGGCGGGGACGGTGGCGGAGGTGGAGGCAGGCGGTTCAGAAACGGCGGCTGTGGTGTCGGTTGTTGTGGATCTAGGATCTGGGTTATCAATAGTGGAAGGTTGTGTAGAAGTGTTGATAGATTTGTTTGGCTGGACGGGCGTTGGGGTATTTGGCGTGGCGGAGCTGCCGGTGGCTGCTGGAGCAAACCCGGTGAGTGCCGCACTGGCTGTAGGTGCTGGCTCGCCCGCAGATTCCTCGGGTTGAGTGCCTTTTAGAAGTTCGGCTTCGACATTCTTCTTCTCTTGAACCATGCCTTTGTCGGCTGCTGCTTCGGGTGATTGGTGTGACCCGGTGATGGACTTTTGGACGACGTCAGGGACCGTCGTAGCAATAGGAATGCCGGCATTCATTTCGTTGATAGATTGTTGGATCGATGTTGGGAGACCATGAGATGGCATGAATGAGGTCCCAGAAGTCGCAGCAGCTGTCCCTTCAGCCGGCCCAGAGAAGTTTCTTGAAGCTGCGCCGCCTATGCCTTCGGAAGTCGGTGGCTGCTCGGGTACTTTGCTCTCTAGCTCTTTCTCCACTTCTGATTTCTCTCGCACAGCTTCACGGTTAGCACTTGCTTCTGGTCCTGTCCCAGCTTCTTCCTGGCTTTCTTGTACTACTTCTGGTACACCTCTTGGCTCTAGAGGCACATTAGCAGCGAGTGCAGCCGTCGTACTGCCGGCTCCAGCGGATTGAATTGTATAGCCAGGGTCCTTTTCTGATGAAGTATTGCCACCCATTGGTAGACTGGATTCAGGAATCATGTTTTTTGAGATTGGGGGTAAAGCGAACATGTTGCCTCCAAAATCTTGATTGCCTGGTGGAGTGACCACATTGGGCAGCTGCGGAACGCCTTGGCCCTTTTCATACGACTCGGGATCTGTCCTTGTTGTTGATTCTATTGTGTTTGCAGTAAAGGTGCTAGGATCTGGTACCTTCTCGCCGGGTTGCAAGTGTATGGGGTTCCCGATTCCGGCAGTAGCCGGTAAGGGAGCGATTCCAAATGCTTTCTCCGAGTCCTCGGTATTCTTCTTTAACGAAGAATCATTGCGTGCTGTAGAGGATATGGTATTGTCCGTCAGTGTGCTCGGATCCGGTACTCGCTCGCCAGCCTGAAGATTAATTGGATTGCCCGTGCCGGAGGTTGCTGGTATCGGGTTGACACTGAACTCCTTCGGGTCGTTGGAGTCTGGAGTTTCAGGAAAACGGCCAGGTGGATCAGAGAGGCCGGATTTGGCGCTTGAATCTCGTTCCGACTCCTTTGGCACTTGGCCGGCTAGCTGGGCTGTGGTAGATTGTGAAGTAATATTCGACATCATGTGAGATGACTGGGCTGAGGAGTCGTGAGGTTTGGTTATCCGATCTGGGGTGAGGACGTTGTTCACGTTATTCGCTCCGTCGTTCTCTTGAGGTGCTGTGTGATCTGTCGTCCAATTGCCGTCGACCACGAACTAGACGAAATGATATCAGTGATCGAGGAATCAAATAATGAGTTGATGACAGTGAGAAGGTTGGAAGGCGCAGCAATGGCTGGACCGGTGGGGATCTGAGTGTATCAGGTGCAAGGCTCCAACACAGCCTAGCCGCAGGGTCCCGCAAAGCTTCCTGAAGCCACACATGTACCTGTAGGAGGTACTACCAGCACCAATAATTGTCCCCTCCAAAACCATGGCTTCCAATCGATTGGCAGTTCCTCTGTCGTGGATATCGTACGTGCTTATGCACCAAACCAATTCAAGATCTTAGGAGCGCATGACACACCACGCACCTTGTAGAAAATCTTCTCTTCCGTCTGAGGTAGATCCAGCAACTTTTCAAAATGGTCTCCCTTTCTCTCCAATTCGACGCTCTTAGCCCAATCGTCGAAGGTTCCAGTCACGTAGACCTCATCGGCTGGATGGTCCCTAGGTCCGGAACAGCCTGTCAGCTCCTTGATCAAAACGCCCAAGGAGAGATTGGTTGAACATGAGCTGAAAGGTGCGATCCTAGAGCGTAGATGTCGCGCTGAAGCAGGAGCTATTTAGCTCAGTCGGACGGCGGACGTACCATGTGAACAGGAAACTGCCCATGGCGCGCGCGCTGGCCGTTGTCCGCGGAGGCTGCTCCAGATGCTGGGCAACTGGCCCAAGCTCCGGGCTATTCTCTGGCGGTGTCTGTGGAAAACCCAGTGCAAATTGATAGGTTTGGCTAGGAATGATGCTCCTCCGTTTTGCAGACTGTGGGGTGGAGCGGGCAGAGGAGCTTGCGCCGGGGGGGTTCAGCGAGGGCAGTGAGGAATCTATGATGGCGTTTGAGTGGTCTGCGTGACCATGAGCGAAAGCAGTGGTGGTATGAAGCAATCCGTGAAAATGAAGGCCTTGATGAAGCTTGGGGTGTTGGCTAATAAAATTGGACGGCGGATTAACATGGGGCCAAATGCTCCTAGCGCTAACCTCCATCTTCGGACTTTGGGGCGATCTCAAGTGTTCCAGGATTTCACCAGAATGATGTCAAGTCGTCAAATCGCCAGATCGTTGTTTCAGTCACGAGCTCCATTCAACTTTCCTATTGCGGCTCCGCCACTGTGGAGAATGTATATACTTTCACGAGCAGCATTCCAGCGAATCACGCCAGCTGCAAAGGCTACCATGGTTGAATCACGAACTAACCATGACATCCTGCTGCATCATATCGTGCTATCCCGTCTACCTTGGCCGCCGCACCTTGGGTGAAGAGAGTGGAAGAGAGACTGGCGTAGCGTGAGAGACACTTGCTATGATGAGCGAAGGATCAGGAATTCCAAAAGTCCTGCAATGCCTCTTCGACAAGCTGGAAAGCAAACAGCGTGCCCGAAGCAGTAATGTACTAGAAGGTGTCTGGAAGGTTCGTCGTGCCTTCGAAGCGAAATGATTGGCATGCCCAACGCACCAACGCACAGACGCACGATGCGACGATGCGAGACATCTCGATTGCAGCATCTCCGGAGTCCGATGGCACGCCGGACCATCACCATATGAGAATCCAATCCTCCCCAGTCTCTGCTGTTGCATGCAACCGTGAATCGTAGAGGAGCTCCATCATCTGTGATTCATGAGCTCGTGGTCTTGTTCACTCCCGCCGCAGCTCCCCTCGCATGAGATCTCCCCAGGCATCCCCGCATTCGATTGACAAACATCTATCCCGTCTCCACTGAAGACTCATCTTCAACCAAACCGGCAGCCCAACACTGCACGACACGTCGCCTTGATTGGTATAACTACACCTGCATGCCTCCCGACTCTGGCTGAAACCTGCAAACGCCGTCAAGCAGCGTCAGGCTATTGGCTTTCAGCGTCCATTCACTCGAGGCCCTGCCCCTCCTCGAGACAACGAGATTCTCAAAAGGCAAGCACGACTCCCCATGTCATAAGTACTGAGCGCCACTGCCTCACGTACCTGTACGAAGAGAACGTGACTACTTCCCTTCTTCGAAACATCCATCATCTCCTCCATTACTCTCATCTCCAAGACCTTCGACATCAATTGCGGCCTAAACCACTTAAGACGCACACCTAGACCTATACCTAGGAGAAAGGCTTTACTCAAAGCTTGAGTTTCTTGCTGAATCGAGAGCTGCAGCATGGCTCAGAGCACTTTCCCGGGGGATGGCAATCCATTCAGCGGTAGTACTGGCCGTGGATTGGGCAATGTGGGAGAAGAAAGCGAAGCAGCTGACTCGATTGCCTCTTCCACCGGTCCCTTTGGCGGCGGCTCCTCATACAGCTTTGGTGGAGCCTCCGTCTCGCAGCCTCCTCCAGCCCCCTCCTCTGGCTTCCCCGGCAGCGGCCTCCCTTCAGAGTACAACACCGCGCGACGCACCTCCGTCTCCGCTGAATCGCTCAATCCCACTTCCGAAGGCGACGACAATTGGAAGCCGCCCTTCCACCAAAAGACTCCTGATCAGGTCAATCGCCTCCGTCAGTCCGTCTCCTCCAACTTCCTCTTCTCCCACCTGGAGGAAGAACAAGCGAACCTCGTCCTCGGCGCCCTTGTCGAAAACAAGATCCCGGCCAAGGGCATCAAGGTTATCACCCAAGGCGATGCAGGGGACTACTTCTACATCGTAGAGAAAGGCACCTTCGATATCTACGTCAACTCCTCCGGCAGCATAGGCCCGGGACCAGAGGGTATGGGTACAAAAGTGAATTCAATCGGACCTGGGGGATCGTTCGGCGAGCTGGCACTCATGTACAACGCCCCTCGAGCAGCCACCGTCATCTCCACCGAAGCCTCCAGCACCCTTTGGCGCCTCGACCGAGTCACCTTCCGCCGCATCTTGATGGACAGCGCCTTCCAGCGCCGCCGGATGTACGAGTCATTCCTCGAAGAAGTCCCGCTGCTGCAATCTTTGACACCCTACGAGCGCAGCAAAATTGCCGACGCACTTAATGCGCAGAGGTACAAGGCTGGGGATGTCATCATTCGAGAAGGCGATCCAGGAGAGGACTTCTTTCTGTTGGAATCTGGTCAAGCAGAGGCATACAAGAGCGAAGCGGGACCACACCCCGTCAAGCAATACCATAAGGGTGATTACTTCGGGGAATTGGCTCTGCTGGACAACAAGCCACGTGCCGCGAGCGTGGTAGCCAAAACCGACGTGAAGGTCGCCGTAGTGGGCAAGGACGGGTTCCAGAGGTTACTTGGGCCCGTAGAGGGTATCATGCGGCGGATCGATTACGCCAGGGTGGAGCAAACAAGACAGGATTAACCCAGACAGTAGTCGTTTCGGTTTTATCTGGGTCTGCGACTTCCACCTTCAGCGTGTTGGCGAGCTTATTTCCTGGTTCTCACTACTCCTGAAACAACACCAGTCTATCACCACATTTTTGGCAATGGAGATGTTGACCTTTTTCGCAGCCTCTCGTCTATGTGTTTTCCTTTTCTTCCATGGGGCCGGCAGAATCATGAGCTCTTTTCCAGGTATAAGGGGTGGGAGGAGGAGGACCGGCCGGTTTATGAGCCCTTTCCGTGTACGAAGAAAGGAGGCATGGAGTGAACATCACTAAGAGCAGATTATATAGAAGGAAGACCCCTAAACAAGGACAGCTGTTCGCCCAAGTCTCCATGATCAAGGCCCTTATCGAGTCTTCCACCTGTTCTCAGCAGTAAGAACTTCATACAAGATGCGGCTCGGAAGGCATTCTGAGTCTGACGCATGCCTCTTCCACCAATGGAGGATTCAGAAGTGGGTAACAGTGGCATGAGGTCGAGTATCCCAAGTTGAAAGATATCAACAGGACTAGTCCACCTTCCAAGTCCTGCATCCAGCCTTCACTCCTTCTCCAGCTCTCCCCACTACCCACTCTTTTCCCAACCACAAAATGCAGGCATAGTTACTTGAACCGTCTCCTATTTAGTCAGGTTCGCCCCCGCTGGATCCATCTCCTTGCCGCTATCCATCCCTTCAAAATCCACCCCATTCCCATTCCCTCAAGAAATACGGATCTCTTCTGCGTGGTAGAAAAAGCAGAGACGGACTCCGACTCAAGCAAACCGAAGAGAAAGAGAAACCAATCATGTGTCCTCCTCCTGGCTATAATTCCAACCATGCCTCTCTCTCCACTACCCAGCATCAGGCTGGCATCAAAGGGTCTTTTAGTGTATGAGGGTTTGCTCGAGGTGGGCATCACTGTTTTGGGTCGAGTGGGAAAAAGACGAGGATGGGGACCACGATGGTCTCACCATGTTTTGTGTTCTGATGATGCCCGAAAATGGGGGGCGGTGGGAAGGGGGCAAGTATTGCTTGTGGTACGGGTTCTTTGCTTATAATGCTGTGTACGGAACTTGCTTGGAGATGGCATCCATGATTTATGGGCCATGATACGATTGAATTGCGAGAAGGTTCCGGACACGTTGTGGTGCATTGGGTTGGATATCTCGACAGGCTCTGTTCTACCTGATGGGTTTGTCTCGTGGGGTCCTTGTCCCCTTGCCGGTTTCCTCCTCCGGAACCCATTCTACCTCGTACCGTCTCCCCTCTTCAAGGTACTCTCTAAGAAATCTACAGTCATGTTCATACATGCTCGAATCGTCTTGGAATGATTCCCTTTATAGAGCAGCTGGCCACTCTTGTTCCATATACAACGGGAAGACCCATCCAGATTCCGCGAAGAAGAAACCTCTCAAGATCCCGAGCTGTGCTCGTCGCCTAGATCTGAGCCTCGGTCGGAAAGCGGAACTTTCAACAACTCGAGCGGGCTGCTCTTACTTTATAGATGATCGGGATGACCCAATCGCCATAGCGACCTCGACGTCGCCATTGGTCGACCGGTCCCTGTCTTTGGTTGGATGATAACTCAAAGGTACACCTTCGGATTTCTTTCGACCGGGTCCCCGCTCCCTCTTCCTTTGCAGATCTTCCACGTGCTCCCCCACCAGGGCATCCCTCTCCCTCTCAGCCATAGTGCGGTTCTCCGGAAGCAGGCCAGCGTCCGGATCTGGCCCTGTGGAAGGGAGTGGTTTCCGGATTGGCGTTGGCTGTTTATCACTCCTGAGTCTGGCGGAGCGCAAGCGTTTGGTCATCTTTACACGCCACTCCTCTTTATCATCTTGTCTCCTACCTGTTATTTGCTGCTGAGTTGTCGTATCGGTCTTATCTTCAACTGTGGAACGCTTCTTTGAAAGTGGAGCAGCGTCTAGATGTGAATTTACGAGTCGTACCCTCACTGGCGGTGGCTGTTTATCACTCTTGAGTCTGGCGAAGCGCAAGCGTTTGACCATCTTTGCACTCTGACGCCAGATTTTGCGAGTTGGCCGGGCTTTCTGCTGCTGGGTGGATTCAACGCTGCGCCCAGAGGACTGTTGTGAAGAAGGGGTTGGGATGGAGTTTGGCTGGGGGCTCTGCTGCTCCGTTATCGGATCTAGCCCAGATCCAGCGGACTGCTGTGGAGATAACACTGAGGCCGTAATCGGGCTGGGAGGGTTGTGTTCCGGTGTTGGTTCTGGGCCGGTCGAGCCGGCTCTTATTTGCGGAGTGATGCCCTGCACTGTTCTTCTCCTGTATGCTAGTACCAAGTTCAGTCGCTCTTGGTCCGCGTACGATGCCCACAAGTTCTTGGCAGCTTCTAGATCACAACTCTTCTCCCGTCCGAGATGCAGCAGGAGATTTCGCCAGATGTGGCGTGTTGCTATTGGCAAGCCCGAGACACTAGTCACAACGTCACCTGCATCGTGTTGGGTTTTTGGTAGCTCGGCTGCGGCACGCCGAGGCGAAATTGAGATCGAAGCAGTATCCGCAGGGAATGAGGCATCCGTGGCCTCCTTCCCGAGGGCAGACTCTCTTGAGTGTCGAGCGGTGTGCTGTGGGTTGGGCTCTTGAGCTACGATACCATTCTTCTGGAGAGCCTGCCAGACTTTAGCTTACTGGTCCCTTCCCACTACGCCAATAGATGTCTACTGACAAGCATGATCTTGTTTGCATCATAAATCGAGATCTTCTTTTGCTTGAAGTGCAAGCACGTCATTGCGGCGAGTTGATGAAGGTCGAAGGACTTTAGCTTCCTCATATGCCTCCCAAGACCTACGCTATGAAGAAAATTCTTCATGTTTCGGGTATCAGTGGCTCCGGTGGAGATCGTCATCACAGGATCTGTGTCATTCCGATCTTGAGAAGCGACCAGGTCGTCGTATGGCATTCTCGCAACATATTTTTGGATAGTCTACCAGTTGTTAGTATGTAAGGCGACATTTGATGCCATCATACCGTGATTATTTGGTTTCGCGACCCAGAGTCAACTTCAATATCCTGCAGATTGTGCCAGTTCAATCGTACAAGGGTGTACCAGTCCATATCTTTCAATTTCTCGAAAACGGATTTATCAAATCTTTTTTCCAGGCGTTGCAGCAAATTCGCTCCATGAGTTGGAATGTCTGTCTTCTCTCGTAGGGGTCGATCTTCCGCTTTCATTTCGAGTTTCTCTTCAAGCTCCGGCAAAACATCTTCTTGTGAAGGCGACCACCTCCTCCAGCCACTGTGAGCTGGAGCTTTTGGTTTTGTTTCCCCTGGAAAAGCAGTGGGTGTCGATTGTGCAGCTTGCCGCATAGAATGATTTATCAGCTCTTGTGAAAACGTTTGTTGCGTATCTTGAGCCGGCAAAGAATGATCTTTCTCATCCAGAGTATTTGATATACCAGCCGTAGAGAGCCCAGGATCTTCCTTGCCGTGCCCAGCAGGCAGATCTTCGGTTTTCCTCCCGGCCGAGTCGCATTTAATAGTACGCGATTCGCCATGTATGGTCCCTTGAACGTCTGCGGGTGCGATTTCCTTCCGCAAGTCAGGGTTTCCTGTGGTAGAGGGCGCAGAAACCTCATTGCCTTCCGGAGTGGGCAAGTCTTCGCTTCCCCCACCGGCCGAGTCGCTTCCGGCAACACGCAGTTCGCCACTTGGGAGCGCGGAATCCTCATTGCCTTCCGGAATGGGCAAGACTTCGCGTCCCCTGCCGGCTGAGTCGCTTCTGACAACACGCAGTTCGCCACTTGAGGTCGCTTGAATGTCGTTTGGCGCCTCGACCTGAGTTTCATGCTCTAGCTTCGACTTGGATGAGCGTTCATGTTTAAGTGCCGCTTTTCGCTTTCCCAACCATGATCGTACTCCATGCCTGTTGGATTCCAATGACTCATAATTCGCCTTCAGTAGGTTACCAAGAAAACCTCTTGTTCGCAACCAATTGTGTGTTTTCATTGGCCCTTCATCATAGCGCCTCATGCTCTCTTTCAGACTCTCACTGAAGCGACGTAGTATGCACTGCACGTGTTTGATACCATAAGCCTTCCGACCCAAATCATTGACCGTATTTGCAGGATCTTGCAGAAAGAGCAAATATGGTTTTCGAGGATTGTATGGCTCTAAGATATCAATCCCACGGAGCATGGGATCTTGCAAGCGGGCAATCTTATCCTCAGCTGACATCTTGTTCCCTCGCTTCAACACCGTACGCGGTGGATCCACGGAAAACCCGTGCTTGTAGAGATCAGCGGTACCGTAGAAGTCCAGAAAGTGAAGAAACTGATTAGCAAGGTCATCGTGTGCAAACTTCCCAGAAGCTTGCTTCAGCGCATTTACGATCATCATGAATATGGAGTAGGAACCTAGACCTCCTTTATGAACATTTGTCAGGTCCCGAATGTGAAGAGCCGACCGGATCACAGTATACAGGGTCTTTAACGTCGGAAATTCAGCAAGATAGGACGCAACATACTCTTTGGCATTTTGATTGGTAGAAAGGGCTTGGATCTCAACTTTTAGCTTTGTCCCACGATGCTCGGCTTTGACAATAGGAACGCGAGCAAGAACCAACTCCACATTTCTGAAGGAGTGATTTGGATTCTCGACAGCGCGATGCATGCGTACTAAAGCCCGACCCGCGGCTTTACGAGCCTTATCACGTGTCGGGCTAGGACAGCGCTCAAGGGGAGTCTTTTCGAAGTCGGGGAAAGAAAGATTGAAATCAATGTCGGAGAAGCTATTCGCAAGACCAGTACGGTAGGAGCCAATAACCTGGAGAGGATTGCGTGGATATACCTTGCCGATTATTGCTCGAACGTCTGAGATCAACAGACTTGCAGCTTCCTTTTCAATCTGAGATAGATCTATGTAAGCTTCATAAGCTCTAATCTCGTCGTGTAGCCTACAAAGCTCTTGATCAGAAAAGTTGCATCCAGACAGAAAGGTATACTTACCGCTGATGGCTGTTCTGCTGATTCGTCGCTGTTTCCCTCAACATTGCCAGCCATGGGTACTGTGCAGCCGCTTTTTTGATGCTGAATAGCCCTTGATTTTGGATCAAGCATGCGTCGTACTCCAAGATTTCACCCGCCTTTGCTTTATACAATTTGCCTGTGATTTCGGCCAGCTGAACCGAGTCTGCCGGCCAATAGAGCGATGCCCATTGTTTAGGGGTCATGCGCTTGCGAATTTGAGAGTGAGAATGGCCATCTTCGCGCGCTGGAGTGGCGATAGACTCTTCAGGCAAAGGCGCAGCCAAAGTGCTTCTATACGCGTCGCTATCGACGGTTGGCTCATCGTTTGACTCAGGAGCGGGTTCAGTAACTGCTACGGGGCTTAGGAACGGCGCCGCCCAGTCGGCATCTTGATGTACCCTTCGGATAAGAGAAGCTCTGTTCGTTTGCCGGTGCGCTTCAAGAGTGGCTGTAAGGTCATCGATGTATATATCTTTCGCATCCAATCCCTTTTTGTTGTCGAAGTCTACTGCCCAATTGTCCTTTGCAGACGATTCTGCCTGTACGAGGCGAGCTGTCGGCAACACAGTGCGTGCTCCATTCTCATCGCTCGTCGATTGCCGGTTTCGCACACCGCTGAGTCTTCGGCGCTGCCATCTTGGAACACTTCTGTGTGGGAGGGCAACAGATGGCTGGTTGCTGAGGCAGGATTCCTGAGCACTGCGGTAGCAGAGACATATTGCCCTACGATGCATGTATCGCGCATCGTCAATAATTCGGAGCGTGCAAGATAATCCCACGTTACTGAAGGTACCTGATCTACGAGTAACAGAACTTGAGTTCACCGTATCGCCCTAAGCTAGCGGTATTTTTGCTTTTTGCCGCAGCAAGCGCACGGCAATTCAATGATCGAGCCTCCTCAAACCCTCGAGCACTGGAACCGAACATGATTATTTCGACCCCCCAGGGCCCCAACTGCATATCTTAATCTACCAAATCTAGCTACCATTGCCTACCGAGAGGAATTCCAATGAGTTCTTCCTAGACAGGAGGCAACGCCTCTTCGCGTCCGCATCCAATGGGCTATAGAGGTCATTGCTTTCACAAATGCATATGGGCTCCTCCATAGTTATCTGGACACGTGATCCGATGAGCTCATACGTCCTGATTATCTGCTATGAATCAACCGTGCACAATCAGCCTTCCACCGCTCGCTGCGGACGACTCCAAGTCGTCTCGTTCAGTCTGCCTTCCGTGACGAGATTAGCTGGCAGCTTATTACACCTCCAATTTCCCGTTCAGGAACCCGAAAAAACCACCCGAACCCTCATTCACTACAACTGGACTGTGTTGGCCCCATGGATCATGGCGGATAGGGCTGTGGACGACCATAGACTGCACACCGTGTTCAAATGGCTCGCATCTGGTTGATCGGTAGCGTAGCAGTAAGTGCTTGGAATATCTGATGATCTGTCGTATCTCCTAGATCCTTTGTCCTGCAGAAGACCTCCCGTGCTCCCGAGTGCAGGTTTCTGCTTCACTACCGGCCCGGACAAGACTCCTAGTATGGTATCAAAGTCAGATCCTCATCTGTTAAACATGAGTCCAACACCATAATAATCTTGTCGGGGATACCCTCGGTGATTGCCATAGCAGCTCTATCAGTGTGTAGTAATCAAGGCTATTGTGCAGGATAAATTCCTAGTCATCATTGATGCCAGAGGCCCCTTCTTCTTGGGGCCGGTATGACCAGGCTTCTTGTTGTTTAAGGTCCTATCAGTACAGCTTTAATTCTCAGGTGTTCCGAAAGGAACAATGGACGGCCCGTCTGGCCATAATCACAATCAAGGTGGAGCTATGATCAACACTAAAGATAAGATATAAACACGCTAACTGAGCGCACAAAACATATCACCTCATCCTTTACACTCCTTTCTCGCAATCTAACATCCTACATTACACGCAATAAGTCTATCCTAGTGCATCATCCATTTCAAAGATACAACGACTAGAAAGCGTAAGCCTAGGTTCACCTGATCCACATATGCAAGCTAATATTGACTTGCGAGCAGGCCAACACATAAAGATGAAGGTTCTCACCGTAATCAAGGCGTCCAGCCTGGCATTGCTCTGTGGCAACGTCTTTGCTGTGACCTCGCCGGTCGTTACCAATGATGTCGGGTCCACCATTACTGGAAAATCTGCCTATGCAGTTGCTCCATGTAAGATCCATGTACCATATGGCAAATCAAGCTAAAACCACATGTAGTGAACGACAAGCGCGAGCATTCCATCATGGAGCGTCAATTCGTCCCCATCATCCAAGGCCTCCCTGGCGTTCTCGAATACGCCTCCCAAACCTTTGCAGCCCAACTCGTTGGTGCAGCTACCGATCTCAGCCAGCTCAAACACCTCTGTCATCACGCAGACGGCCTCACTGTACGTCTCCACCAGCAAGGCTACGACACGAAGTTTATCAAGAACGCCGTCTGCGCCGCCGCCAACGCAACCCTCCTCGCCACCAACGCTGAGATCCAAGCTCAGACTACTGAGGCGGCAACGAAGATCTGGACTGTGCAGGCGGCTGGCTCCATCAAGTTTTATGAGAGGGCGTTTTGCAACATCTTCAGCCCGCAGCTTGCGTTCGGTGTGGGTCTAAATGGCACTTATGTGGTCGAACAGATCTGTGGTGTGGCTGACTAGGAAAGCTGGTCCGGGTTTCTCCAAGTTTCTTTGCTGGTGGGAGCGATCCTCGTGCTAGTGAAAGACCTGTGATGGAAGCCGCTGGTGTGACTTGTGGTTACTGGCATTCGTGTGCTCTGTCCGCAGCAGATGATAGCCCGCGTGGTGGCTGGATAGCAACAAAGATGCTATAGTTCACTACAGTCTATTCCACAATGTGTGCCTTATATTGCCCAAGCTTACACGCTTGAGCCTGCCTACATGATACCGTCCACCACCACCTTATCATCACATTTAGATCCTTCCTCCTTCATATTTCAAAATTCCCTTATCCCCGACAATTAACTCCGCGTGATATCAGCATCTCCCACCTCCCTCCCTGCCATCCAACTCACCCACCTCAAGCAATGACTA
>JAABUS010002823.1_pt1 | contig 30774 bp, 36 predicted proteins | sample 5560161 | NCBI WGS metagenome assembly JAABUS01 (sample SAMN10711885, study PRJNA513376) | rock metagenome | isolation source: Antarctica rocks | place: Antarctica: Victoria Land, Trio Nunatak nord | collected 2016-01-04
CGTGGGCCGGCGGCGTTGTCGGGCAAGCACACCCTGGCGCTGACCAATCGGGGTACGGCAACGAGCGCCGACATCCTCGCCCTGGCTGCCGAGATCACCGACCGAGTCGAGTCGACCTTCGGCGTAAGGCTGCACCCCGAGCCCCGCATCCTCACCCCGCCACCGCCCCCGTGATCTTGACCTTATGGTGGTTTTCAGCCGCCGTTCCCGGCGTGTCGCCGCAATAAGGTCAAGATCACGAGTGAGGGATAGCCTGCTGGCGTGACGGAGCGGGCAGAGCGGGCAGAGCGGGCAGTGCGGGCAGAGCGGACGCCTTGGTGGGGCATGGTCTCCTCGACCGCGGCGCCTGTGCTGCTGATCGGTGGTTGGACCTGGGCCGCGGCCCGCCAGGAGATCGACTACGACTCGCTCACCCAGACGATCAGCGCCCTGGCCGCCCTGGATGCCACCGACCGCTGGGTGATGACCGCGGCGCTGGCCGGGGTCGGACTGTCGCACATCACGACGGCGCTGGCCCTGCGGTCAGCGGCGCTCCCGGGACGGTTGATCCTCGCCGGCGGGGGTCTGGCCACCGTGCTGGTGGCTGCACTTCCGCTGCCCACGGTCATCGGTGACGGCGGCTCGACCCCGCACACCATCGTGGCCGGTATCTCCTTCGGCGCCCTGGCCATCTGGCCCGCGTTCGCGATGCGCGCCAGCAGCCGGGCGCCGTCTTTGGCGGTTATGGCGAAAACCGCCAAGAATCCGGGCGGCGCGAGGAGTACCCGAGGTGGCGACAAGCCGGCCGTCCCGTGGGCGCTACGACGGAAAGTCGCTCTAGCAGCGACCGCGGTCCTGCTCGCAGGCGTGGCCTGGTTCGTCTCCGACCTCGGCGACGACGGCAGCCAGGTCGGGCTGTCCGAGCGCGTGGCCGCCGGCGCCCAGGCGATCTGGCCGTTGCTGGTCGTCCTGAGCACCGGCCGAGCGCTACGGCAAGCCTGAGACGACTTTATCGCGATAAAGTCCCGTCTGAGCTGGCGCTGACCGCACCTTATCGCGATAAAGTCCGCTCAGATGTGAGCCGGTCAGGACTCGCGGTGAACCTTTTGCTGCGCGGCCTGAGCCAACGGGCGTACGACCAGTAGGTCGACGTTGACATGGTGCGGGCGGGTGAGCATCCAGGCGATGCAGTCTGCGATGTCCGCGGCGACGAGGGGCTCGCGGACGCCCGCATAGACCGCATCGGCACGAGCCTGGTCGCCGTCGAAGCGCTTGACCGAGAACTCCTCGGTCGCAACCATCCCGGGCGCGATGACCATCACGCGTACCGGCTGCCCGACCAACTCCAGCCGCAACGTCTCGGCCACGACGTGGGTCCCGTGCTTGGCGGCGGTATAGCCGCCGCCGCCCTCGTAGACGCCGAGTCCAGCGGTCGAGCCGACCAGTACGACATCACCGGCCCCGCTGGCGATCAAGCCAGGAAGCAGGGCCTTCGTCATCCGTACGACGCCGAGCACGTTGACGTCGTACATCGCTGCCCAGTCATCGACGTCGGCCGACGCGACCGGATCCATCCCGTACGCGCCGCCGGCGTTGTTGACCAGCACCCGGCAGATCGGCACCCGTGCACAGAAGTCGTCGACGCTGAGTTGGTCAGTGACGTCGAGGGCGTAAGCGCTGCCCCCGATCTCGGTGGCAAGCGACTCGATCCGGTCCAGTCGCCGGGCCCCGAGTACGACATGGAAGCCCTCGCTGGCCAGCCTTCGGGCGGTAGCCGCCCCGATCCCACTCGAGGCGCCGGTGACCACTGCGATCGGAATCCTCGAAACGGGCATGTACTGGCCGCTCTCGTGGTTGTGCTCCATGGAGATCATCCTGCCCGAGAAGTGAGCGCCCGACGTCGGTTCGGCACTGGGGCAGGATGCAGGTCTGGATGTGCACATCCGAGGAGGCGAGCGCTCGTGGCCGACCGAGCCTTGCCCGCTCGCGTGGCGACTCTTTCGGTGCACACCTCGCCCCTGGACCAACCCGGAGCCGGCGATGCCGGTGGCATGAACGTGTTCATCGTCGAGGTGTCCAAACGGCTGGCCGCCCGGGGCATCGAGGTCGACGTCTTCACCCGCGCCACGTCCAGCGATCTGGCCCCGGTCGAGGAGCTGACGCCGGGCGTCAATGTCCGGCACATCACCGCCGGCCCGTTCGAGGGCTTGGCCAAGAATGATCTGCCGGCCCAGCTGTGTGCGTTCACCTCGGCCGTCCTGCGAGCCGAGGCGAGCCAGGATCCTGGCCACTACGACGTGATCCACTCGCACTACTGGCTCTCCGGCCAGGTCGGCTGGCTCGCCCGCGACCGGTGGGGCATCCCGTTGATCCACTCGGCACACACCCTGGCCAAGGTCAAGAATGCGCTGCTGGCCGAGGGTGACGTGCCCGAGCCGCGATCCCGTGTCATCGGCGAGGAACAGGTGGTGGCCGAGGCCGATCGGCTGATCGCCTCGACCGCCGACGAGGCAGCTCAGCTGGTCCAGTGGTACGACGCCGACCCCGCGAAGGTGCTGACCATCCCACCGGGCGTGGACCTCGACCGGTTCCGTCCGACCGAGGGCGCGCGGGCTCGACTCGGCGTACCGGACGACGCTCTGGTCCTGCTCTTCGTCGGCCGCATCCAACCGCTGAAGGCACCCGATCTGCTGCTGCGGGCGGCGGCTCACCTGATCGCCTACGACCCGTCGCTGCGCTCCAGGATGATCGTGTACGTCGTCGGCGCGCCCAGCGGATCCGGCCTGGACGAACCGACCTCGTTGCTCGCACTGGCCAACACCCTGGGCATCGCCGACCGGGTCCGCTTCCTCGCCCCGATGGCCCCTGACGATCTCGCCGACTACTACCGCGCGGCCGATGTGACGGTCGTGCCCAGCCACAACGAGTCCTTCGGATTGGTCGCTCTGGAGGCCCAGGCCTGCGGTACGCCGGTGGTCGCGGCCCGGGTGGGCGGCCTGGTGACAGCGGTGGCCGATGGCTACTCCGGACTGCTCGTGGACGGGCATCGCGCCCCCGACTACGCCGATGCGATCACCAAGGTGCTGGGCGACCGGGCGGCCTTCTCCCGCGCCGCGGTCGAACACGCCAGTCGATTCTCCTGGGACCGTACGACCGGCCTACTGCTCGACGCGTACGCCGATGCGATGACCGGACCCGCCTTCGGTTCCGACCCGGCCCAGTCGGCTGCATGACCGACCCCGGCCCGCGCCCGCCCGACTCCACCGAGTCGACCGGCTCCACCGGCTCCGTGACACCCGACGTCGCAGGGGTGATCGCCGCCGCCTTGGAGGAGCGCGAGCTCGACTACGAACGGCCGGAGCCGGACCGCTTCGTGGTGACCCTGCCCGGCACCAAGAAACTCCAGACGATCTGCTGGCTCATCATCGGAGCGCACGCACTGCGTGTGGAGGCCTTCGTCTGCCGGCAACCCGACGAAAACCGGGAACAGCTGTGGAGCTATCTGCTGCAACACAACTCACGGATGTACGGTGTGGCTTACAGCATCGATCCGGTCGGTGACATCTATCTCGTCGGGCGGCTCGGACTGCACGCTGTGACCGCCGACGAGATCGACCGGGTGCTCGGCTCGGTCCTCACCTACGCCGACGAGCACTTCAACACGATGCTGGAGATCGGGTTCGGCAGCTCGATCCGCCGGGAGTGGGACTGGCGGGTCAGCCGCGGTGAGTCGCTGGCCAATCTGCAGGCATTCGCCGAGTTCGCGCAGCGTCGCGAGCCCGTTGACGAGAGCGACGACTCGCCGCCGGATCCGTGACCGAACCGCAGCAGCCGGTACCTCCCGTCGACGACATTGAGCATGTCGGCCATGAGCGCCGGTGGGCGATCCTCGGCGTACTGACCGTCTGCCTGGTCGTCGTGATCATGGGCAACACGATCCTCAACGTCGCGCTACGCCGGATCCAGGAGGACCTCGACGCCACCCAAGGTGAGCTGCAGTGGGCCGTGGACGCCTACATCCTGGTCTTTGCCGGACTGCTGTTCACCTGGGGCGTGCTCGGTGACCGGTTCGGTCGCCGGCTCGTCTTAGTCGTCGGCTTGGCGATCTTCGTCGTCGCCTCGATCTTCGCGGCGTACGCCGACACCGCGCTGGAGTTGATCATCTGGCGCGCGCTGATGGGAGTCGGCGGCGCCGCCGTACAGCCGGCCACTCTCGCGGTCATCACGAACGTGTTCCCCACCGGCGAACGGGCGAAGGCGATCGGGATCTGGGCCGGCACGTCCGGGCTGGCGATAGCTGTCGGGCCGATGGCCGGCGGGTTCCTGCTGGAGCATTTCTGGTGGGGCTCGGTGTTCCTGCTCAACGTGCCCATCGCGATCGCCGCGTTGGTACTGAGCCGGTGGCTGGTCCCCGAATCCCGAGACCCGTCGCCGGGCCGGATCGACATCGGCGGCGTTCTGCTGTCGATTGCCGCGCTCGGGTTGCTGGTGTTCGGCCTCATCCGAGGCGGGGACGGTGACGGCTGGCTGCGGTTCACCGTCCTCGGGCCGGCACTGGCCGGTGTGGCGTTGCTGGCGCTGTTCATCTACACCCAGCGCCGATCGTCCTCGCCGGCGTTGGACGTGAGCCTGTTCGGCAATCCCGCCTTCTCCTCGGCTGCGGCCGCGTTGGGGCTGGTCTTCTTCGCCCTCCTGGGGGCGACCTTCTTCCTGGTCTTCTACCTGCAGGGCGTTCGCGGGTATTCGCCGCTGGAAGCCGGCGCCGCTCTACTCCCGGTGGCGATCGGGATAGCGGTGTTCGCCCCGCGCAGTTCCGGACTGGTGATCCGGTACGGACCCAAGGTGGTCACGGCTGGAGGCATGCTGATCATTGCCGCTTCCTTCGCCGGCTTCGTGTTTCTCCAGGAGTCGACGCCGCTGTGGATCCTGCTGGTCCTGCTGTTCGTCCAAGGCGTCGGAATGGGCAACACGATGGCGCCGGCCACGGAGTCGATCATGTCCGTCGTACCCCGAGCGAAGGCCGGGGCCGGCTCGGCGGTGAACAACTCGGTACGCCAGGTCGGAGGAGCCCTCGGTGTCGCGATCCTCGGCTCGCTGCTCAACTCCCTCTATGCCAGCCGGGTCGCTCCCTCGCTTTCATCGTTGTCCGCCGAGCAGGCCGACGCCGCGGGAGAATCGCTGGTGGGTGCTCTGAGCTTGGCTGAAGACAAGGCGCAGGAGGTCGCCGCCCTGACCGCGGCTGTCGCCGACGGGAGCGCCCAGGCGGCCGATCTGGAGCGGGCGGCCAGCCAGCTGGAGCAACTCACCGCGCTAACTGATCCGGCCAAGGACGCGTTCGTCGCTGCCATGCACATCACCTCGATCGCCACCTGCGCAGTGGTCCTGGTGGCAGCAGCGATCGTCGCAGTCTGGCTACCCGGGCGTCAGATGATCGGACTAGAGAACGTTTATGGTGCATCGAGGACCAGCCGCGGCGACTAGCCGGGCGTCCGGGGTGACCCGAGGCCCCGCCCAGCTCGCTTCCGGGGCGGACAGGTCCTGACTGCCGGTTCGATGTCGACCGAGCACAATCTGGTGATGGCAAGCCATGTCTTCGCGCCGATCCGGACAGAGCGGTTGTTGCTCCGCCGGTTCCGCGACTCCGACGCCGAGAGTTTCGCTGCTTACCGCACCGATCCGGAGGTCGCGCGGTACCAGGGCTGGGATCCGCCGTACCCGCTAGCTCGCGCACGCGAATTCGTCGACGACATGGCCACGGCTGACCTGGACGTACCTGGGGAGTGGCTCCAGATCGCCGTGGCCCGAGCGGCCGACGATTGTTTGATTGGTGACTGCGGGCTCAAACCACAGCTCGACGATCCGCGCATCGTCGACATCGGATTCACCATCGATCCCGTTCACCAACGACAGGGATATGCCCGAGAAGCAGTGCTCGGTCTGCTGGGCATGCTGTTCGACACGCTCGGTAAGCACCGGGTCGCGGCATCGTGCGATGCGCGTAACCTGGCCTCCCGAAAGGTGCTGGAGGCAGTCGGGATGCGCAACGAGGGGCACTTGATCGAATCGACGTGGTCCAAGGGGGAGTGGACCGATGACCAGATCTTCGCCGTGCTGCGGCGCGAGTGGTCTCGATGATCCGGTGGTGAGCTACGCGGACGCTCCGGAGTAGTTAGCCAGGCCGCGCCGCCAGAACCACCGGGTGAACGCCAGCAGGCCAACGGTGAAGGCCACGGCTCCGAGTAGCAGCCAGCCGGACAGCCGACCGGTCAACGCGGAGGCGGGCACGGTCACCGCGAAACCGAGCGGTACGAGGAAGGTGAATCCGATCCGCAGCCAGCCCGGATAGATCGTCACGGGCCAGCGACCGGCCTGATACATCCCGTCGAAGAGTTCGATGATGAAGTCGACGTGGGTCAGCCAGAACGCGCCGGTGGTCAGGATCAGCCAGAAGCAGTAGATGTCCACGGCGCCGAGGAGCAGCGCGAGCGCGAAGGCCAGGACGGCAACCGGATCCACGGGTTCGGCCAGCCGGACCAGTGCTACGACGACCAGGGCGAACCCGACCAGGACGTCCACCGACTGCCAGATCTGGAAGCGCCGCACGCTGATCAGCAGTTGAGCATCCGCTGGCTTGGTCAGGACGTAGTCCAGGGTGCCTTCCGCGACGTCGGTCATCAGCTGCTGCATGTTCGGCTGGATCACCGAACGGATCAACCCGCCCATCAGCACGTAGACGCCCATGATCACCAGCAACTCGTTGCTGGACCAGCCGCCCAAGGATTCGGTGTGCGAGAAGACCAGTGCCAGCACCACCAGGGCGGTGGCCACCGCGACCACCGACTGCACCAGGCTGAGGAAGAAGTTCACCCGGTACTGCAGTTCGTTCATCGCACCGATCCGCAGGAACGATCCGGTCAAAGCCAGCGGTCGCCAAACCATCAGTTGCCCACTGCCGAATAGCGCCGTATGCCGACCCGCCACACCGCTGCCACCAGAAGGGCGCCGGCGCCGATCCAGACCGCCTGCAGGCCAAGGCCGATGAGCAACTCAGCCGTCGACAGATCGCCGGCCAGCACTTCGATCGGATAGCCGAAGGTGTACTTGAACGGCAGTACGTCAGCCACCGTCGCCGCCCATGCCGGCAGCAGGGCCAATGGGAGCAGCCGCCCGGAGAGCAGCAGCTCCGCGGTGAAGTACAGGTCGTACAACGCGCTGACCCGGGTCGTCCAGAAGGTCACCATGCCCAGGACCCAGAGCAACATCGACCGGATCAGGTACGCGCCCCAGATGGCGATCAGGAACACCCCGACTTCGACGGCGTTGACGTCGAAGGTCGGCCGGAAGATCAGGACGAGGACGGCCGCGATCGGCAGCCACAGCACGATCGCCACGACCTTCCAACCGGCGAAGAAGGCGAGGTCGTAGTGGATCGGATGCACCGGCCGGACCAGCATCCCGGACAGTTCACCCTTGCGGATCCGCTCCTCCCAGCCGTACGGCGTGAACACGATGTTCATGTTGCGGACCAGCGTCCAGACGATGTAGTACGCCGCGAATTCCCCGGCCGTGATCCCCTCGACGGCGCCGCCCTGCGATCTGGCGACCGTGGACCAGACCACGAGATAGACCACCGGCTCGGCAATCATCCCGAGCATGAACGCGTAGTTGGCGGTCCGGTACTGGAACTGGGTCTGCACCGCCGTACGCATCAGTACGGCGTACAGCCCGGGCAATCCACCCAGCCGGCGGCGCTGCGGACGCTGCTTGGTCCCGGCGACCTCGCCTGACTCCCGACCGGTCAACTGACGACCTGTTCGGTGCCGGACCGATTCGATCCGGCGAAGACCTGTTCGATCACGTCCTCGATCGGTGGGTCCTCGATCGTCAGGTCGGTTACCTGGAACGCGGCCAGGAGCCGGGCGGCCACCGCTGAGGTGTCGTCCTTTGCGACCTTGAGGCTGATCTTCCCGTTGTCGGAGCTGACCACCTCGCCGTATGCGCTCAGGTCCTCGTCCGGCTCGGTGAGGGTGACGTTGATCGTCTGGTGCGGCGAGTAGCGGGTGGACAGCGCTCGCAGTGCGCCGTCATACAGGATCTCGCCGTGGTCGATGACGATCACCCGCTTGCAGAGCGCCTGGACATCGGCCATGTAGTGGCTGGTCAGCAGGACGGTGGCGCCGAACCGCTGGTTGTACTCGGCCAGGAACGTACGGATCCGCTTCTGCATGGTCACGTCCAGCCCGATCGTGGGCTCGTCGAGGTAGAGCACCTGCGGCCGGTGCAGAAGCGAGGCGGCGATCTCGGCCTTCATCCGTTCCCCGAGGGACAGGGTTCGTACGGGCTTGCGGACAAGGTCCCCGATCTCGAGGAGTTCGACGATCTCGTCGCGGGTACGCCGGAAATCGGCATCAGGGATGCGGTAAATCGCCCGGTTCATCTCGAAGGAGTCCAATGCCGGTATGTCCCACTGCAGTTGGTTGCGGTTGCCCATCACCAGGGTGATCCGGCGCAGGTAATCGTGCTCGCGGCGGGCTGGGATGTGGCCGAGCACGCTGATCTCGCCCGAGGTGGGGACCAGGAGCCCGGACAGCATCTTCAGCGTGGTCGTCTTGCCCGCGCCGTTCGGGCCGAGAAAGCCGACGATCTCACCGGCCGGGATGCCGAAGGACACCCCGGCCACGGCGGCCACATCGCGATGGGTGCGGCGGACGAGGCTGCGCATCGAAGCCCGCAGCCCTGCCTCGCGGACCGGCACCCGGAAGGTCTTGCGCAGGTCGGTGACGGTGATGTCCGTCGGCGGGTGTTCGGACATCCCCGCACCCTAGGTCGAGCGCCACATTTCGGCGCGATGATTATCTGCGGCGACGGACTTTATGATCAGCTCAGGATCTGGCTGTCGTGCCATCCTGCTGGAATGTTTGCCGACACCATCCTTGCGGGCGTTGGCTCCTTCGCGCTCGTGGCCGGCCTGGTCACGATCACCCCCGGTCTGGACACGGCCCTGGTCCTGCGCTCGGCGCTGACCAAGGGTCGTTGGCCGGCCTACGCAACCGCGCTCGGGGTCTGTTCCGGCGTCCTCGTCTGGGGGATGGCAGCTGCCGTGGGCATCTCGGCCCTGTTGACCGCGTCCGAGGTTGCCTACACAGTCCTGCGTCTGGTCGGTGCGGCCTATCTGATCTGGCTCGGGCTGCGGTTGCTCTGGGCAGCGATCCGCCGGGACCGGGTCACCGAAGCCACCACTGGCGACGTCGCCCCTGGTACCAGCGGGTGGGCCGCCTGGCGGCAGGGTTTCGGCGCGAACATCCTCAACCCGAAGATTGGGGCGTTCTACGTGGCACTGCTGCCCCCAGTTCATTCCGGCAGATGCCGCTCCGGTGCTGATGGGTTTGTTGCTGGCCACGGTTCACGCTGTCGAGGGCATTGTCTGGTTCAGCCTGATCATCGCTGGGGCGCACGCTATGCGCGCTTGGCTGAGCCGCCGGCGGGTCCAGCGGAGCCTGGACGGCAGCACCGGCGCTGTGCTGATCGGATTCGGAGTCGTCCTTGCCCTGCCTGAACGCTGAGCTCGCCGGGCCTCGCCTCGAGACCGGACTAGCGATTCACCCGCACGTCCCACCAGACGGTGCTAGCAGTTGAGGGCGGTGTTGCTGGCAACTCCCGCATCGCCGCGGCGACTTCGGGCTCGCGTTCCACCGGAAGGCACAGGCGTCGGCGGTTGAACGCGAGGACCACGTCCGGGGCGGCATTCGCCCAGACGGAGACCCGCTCGGAGCTCTCGACCTGCGCGGCGAAGCCGAGCTCGGCTGTGACGGCGAGGAAATCGGCAACCGTCGGCCCATCGGGCCGCTCCTGCCCGTGGAAGCGGCGCCACAAGGCCGCCATCGCGGTCCACGGATGCGAATCGGTCAGCTCGATGACGACCCGATGCTGGGCGTGCTCTGTCATCGTGTGCAGAAAGTCCCCGATATCGGGCACGTTGTAGACGACGTTGGCCGCGACTGCCACGTCGGCGACCGGCACGTCTCGGGCGACCTCGGACCAGGCGCCGTGCCAGGTCTGGACCGGTACGCCGGCAGCCGTCGCGGCAGCTGCGTACGCCGTCAGCATCCCCTCGGAGGAGTCGACCCCGAGCAGCGAGCCGGCTCGCCCGGCGACCGGGATGCTCGCCGCGCCGCCGCCGCAGCCGATGTCGAGCAGACTTCCACCAGCGGGCAAGGCGGCCGCGATGGCCCGGTGCGTCGATTCCGCACCGGTCTGGGTGCCGAACAGACCGGGCGGAAATCCGTACGGCGATTCCGGTGCGGCGTCGAGTATTTCCGGATCGATGGCCCAGGCCGCCAACTGCTCGGCCCAGGTGTCCTGTGCCCTGCCCATGCCAAGACCCTAGATGCGGCAGGATGCGGTGGTGACTGCGACGGCCGGTATCGGCACCCTCATCCTGCTCCGTCATGGCGAGAGCCACTGGAACAAGCTGAACCTGTTCACCGGCTGGGTCGATGTCGGGCTGACCGACAAGGGCATGACCGAAGCTGCTCGCGGCGGGGAGCTCATGCGCGAGCAGGACCTGCTGCCCGATGTCGTCCATACCTCGGTGCAGCGCCGCGCGATCCGTACGGCGGAGTTGGCTTTGGATGCCGCCGATCGGCCGTGGCTTCCGGTGCACCGGTCATGGCGGCTCAACGAGCGTCACTACGGCGCTCTGCAAGGCAAGGACAAGGCCGAGACCCTGGCTGAGTACGGCGAGGAGCAGTTCATGCTGTGGCGCCGGTCGTATGACACGCCCCCGCCACCGTTGGACAATGACGACGAGAACTCACAATTCGGTGACCCCCGCTACGCAGCACTCCCGCCAGAGCTTCGGCCGCGTACGGAGTGCCTGGCCGACGTGGTGCTGCGGATGCTCCCGTACTGGTACGACGCGATCGTCCCGGATCTACGTGCTGGTCGTACGGTTCTGGTTGCCGCGCACGGCAATAGCCTGCGCGCCCTGATCAAGCACCTCGACGGGATGAGCGAGGAGGCGGTGGTCGGCTTGAATGTGCCGACCGGTATCCCGCTGCACTACGACCTGGATACGGACCTGCGACCGCGTACGCACGGAGGCACCTATCTCGACCCGGATGCGGCGGCCGCGGCGATCGAAGCGGTCAAGAACCAGGGAAAGAAGTAGCTCTGTGTCCCAGGATCGGGCTCAGCTGTAGTGCCGCCACCAGGAGCAGCATGGACAGAACGGCGAATCCCGCAGTGAGGCCATGGCCCCATTCCCATTGCGCCCGAACTGATTCCAGATCAGCTGGCCGGTCTTGTAGTGACCAGGCCATCATTCGGGCATTGACCGACGCGTTGTAGGTCGTCGCGACCACCGCAGTCGCAAGGACAAGGATCGTGGCAGTGCCGGTGACGAACGCTGCCGACCGATGCCGACCAAATAGCAAGGCCGTCGAGGCGAGCGTGGAGAACAGCGAGAGGAAGATGGCGATCCGGGTGCCGGTCCCGATGCTGTCGAACAGGCCTTGCATCAACTCGATGTAGCTCGAGTCACCGAGTCGGACCCGCCGGCCGAAATCGGGGCTCAGGTGATGCCAGGTGGCGTACTGGAAAAGCGCAACAGCCGTCACGGCTAGGAAGCTGATCCCCCTGATCAGGCGGGTGAGCATCAGCGCCGAACCATCGCCCAGCGGTCGGTGAGCTTGCCCTCGCGCAACCGGAACCAGGCCATGGCCTCGGCGGGGCCTGCTGACCAGCGCAACGCGACGAGATCGTCCTCGGCGATCATCTCGTCGATGGTGAACCGGACGTTGCCCGGCCAGCGCTGATGCAGATCGGCGTGGGTGGCCCGCAGCGAGTCGACGCCATGGGCGTGATCGGGTACGGCGGCATCGTGATCGACGAAGTCGGCGGCGACGAGATCCTCGAACGCCGCCGAAGCGTCGGGGTTCGGGAGCACCACCTCGAAGATCCGCCGGACAACTTCCTTGTTCGTGTTCGCCTGGTCGCGGGCATCGGTCATCAGGACCCCCTCAGCGCTTCGAGGCCTGGGCGCGGGCGACCTGCTCGCCATGCTCGGGAGGGTTCCGCCGCCGCATCATCTTCGCTCCGACTCCGGGCGCGAGCGCTACGACAAAGGCACCGAACCGAAGCTTGGCCGGCGCGACCACGATCTCTGCCTCGTTGCGCGCGACCGCGCGTACGACCGCGTCGGCGACCTCCTGCGGTGAACTCGTCGGTGTTCCCGGCGGGAAGTCGATGCCGGTGTCGGCGTACATGCCCGCGTCGCGGACGAAGCCGGGCAGGATGTTGGAGACACCGACTCCGGTCTGGTGCAGGTCGTCGCGCAGTCCGAGGACAAAGCCGCGCAGCCCGAATTTCGTCGCGGAGTAGATCGTGGCACCGGGCCGGGTCAACCGACCGAGCAGCGACGAGATGAACACCAGGTGGCCGGCGTTACGGTCTCGCATCGCCGGAACCAGCGCACGGGCAAGCTGCACCGGTGCGTGCAGGTTCACCTGGATCGCTCGGTCGATCTCCTCCGAGGTGAACCACTCGATCGGGCCGGCGGCAGGCAAAGCGGCGCCGGACACCAGGATGTCGACGCCGGCCGCCCGCTCCGCGAGCCGGGCTACCTGCTCTCGATCGGCCAGGTCGGCTACGACCGGCTCGGCCCGCTCACCCAGCTCGGCGCAGAGCCGCTCGAGCGCGCTCGTGTCGCGGCCGTTCAACAGCAGGCTTGCACCCCGGGCGTGCAGAGTGGCCGCGATCACCCGCCCGATCCCGCCGGACGCGCCGGTCACGAGCACGCTGCGTCCTTCGATGTTCATCGCGTTCCCTCTCATCGCAGCCCGCCGTGAAGGCGTACCTGCGTAAACTCACACCTGATACCTGACGTGTGAAAGCTAACACACGAAAGCTAACGCGTGTAACCCCAGGAGATCGCAAGCGCCAGCAGCGTCAGGGAGGATCGAGCCGCATGGAGGAGGCACCGGCCCGGATCCGCAACCCGCGTGGCCAGGGTGCTCGGCTGCGCGAGGAGTTGATCGAGGCGGCGAGTCACCTGCTGGCCCATCTGGGCAGCGCCGACCGGCTGTCGATCCGAGCAGTGGCGGCGGCCGCCGGCGTGGCGGCGCCCTCGGTCTACCGGCACTTCCCGGACTTGGACAGCCTGTTGCTTGCCGTGGTCGTGGCCCGCGCCGGCGAGTTCGCACGGACCCTCGATGATGCTGCGGTCGACGTGGAGGACCCCTTCGATGCCCTACGCCGGCGCTGTCTGGCCTACCTGAGCTTCGCGTCCATCCATCCGGCGCACTACCGGGTGCTGTTCAACGCCACCGGGCTGGGTCCGCTGAACGTGGGAATCGAGGGACGCTACGAACATCCGTGCTCGGCATCGTTCACCGGGCTCAAGGACGCAGTCCAAAGATGCCTCAACACACAAAGATGCCTCAACACACGCAGTGGCGGCACAGCCGACCCGAACAACCACTTCCTGGCCTTCCAGCTGTGGGCGTGGCTGCACGGCCTGGTCGATCTGCGGATCTCCAAGTCAGGGATGCCATGGCCGCCGGCCGAGGCGCTGCTCGACCGTACGCTGGCCGACCTTGGCCTGGGGGAGACCGCCGGATCGGAACTAGGCCCCAAGCTCAGCCGACCTTGACGCCGACCTCTTCCGGCCACACACCGGTCACGAGGTAGATGACCCGGCGGGCGACGAGCACTGCGTGGTCGGCGAAGCGCTCGTAGTAGCGCCCCAGCAGGGTGACGTCGATGGCCGGCTCGACGCCGTGAGACCACGAGTCGGCCAGCAGGATCGAGAACAGCTCGCGGTGCAGGGCGTCCATCAGGTCGTCCTCGGCCTCGAGTTCACGAGCCAGCGGAACATCGCGGCCCTCGATGACCTCCCCGACCTTGACGGCCAATCGGGCGGCGAGCAGACCCATCTGCTCCAGCGACGGACGTACCTCCTCTGGAACTGCCGCCGACGGGTAACGCATCCGGGCGACCTTGGCGATGTGTACGGCGAGGTCGCCCATCCGCTCGAGGTCGGCTGCGGTCGCTAGAGCGGTGGTGATCGTGCGCAGGTCTCCGGCCACGGGTTGCTGGCGGGCCAGGAGCATGAAGCAGCGCTCCTCCACCCCTGTGCGGAGATCGTCGACCCGATGATCGCCGGCGATGGCCGTCTGGGCGCTGGACAGATCGGTCTCGAGCAAAGCGGTCGAGGCCGTGACCATGGCAGTCGCGACGTGCTGGGTGAGTTCGACCAGCGTGGCGCCGATCTGGTCCAGTTCGTCGTGGTAGCTCTCGCGCATCAACAGCCCCTCTGATCCATCCAGCCGAACGCGTGGTCAGGCCATTCCCTGATCCGGTGTATCCCCGAGGCTAGGCCGATCGGTCACATCGCGGCGGGCATGGCATGAACGGGCAGCGTCTTACGGGTGAACAGTTCACCCATCTGCGCCGAGCTGGAGCTCGATGATGCCGGGATGAGCCGGGCGGCGCCCTACCATCGCGGGTGTGGAGGTCGCGCTGGGCGTGCTCGCGGGGCTGGTCGTCGGCCTCGCCGTCGGTCTACTGATCGCCCGCGGACTCCCTCGACCTGCCGCCGCGGACGAGGTCAGTACGGCGGTGCCGACGCCGGCCGAGCCGATCGGTATCCGTCGGCTCATCGACGTCATGGATCCGGCAGCCATCGTGGTCGACCCCGACGATCGGGTCCTGCTCGCCAACGCGTCGGCCCGCGGCCTGGGCGTGGTTCGGGCGGATCGGATCAGCATGCCGGCGCTGATCGCTGCGGTCAGCAGCGCCCGCGCCGCCGGGAGCCGCCGTACCGAGGTCGACCTCCCCGAACACGTCGTGGGAGCCGGACCCCGCCGGATCGCCGTCCATGCAGCCCGGCTGGACCCGTCGGGAACTGTGGCCCTGCTTTTGCAGGACGTGACCGAGGTCCGCCGGGTCGAAGCGGTCCGCCGCGACTTCGTCGCCAACGTCGGCCACGAGCTCAAGACCCCGGTGGGCGCGATGACGCTGCTGGCCGAGGCCGTCCAGGAGGCCGCCGACGACCCGGAGGCGATCCGCCGATTCTCGGCCCGGATGCGGCACGAGGCCGAGCGGTTGGCCCGACTCGTCCGCGAGTTGATCGACCTCTCCCGGCTGCAGGGCGGGGATCCATTGCCCACTCTGGAGCCGGTGTGGCTGGACACGATCATCGCCGAGTCGATCGACCGCACCCGGCTGGCAGCAGCGGCCAAGGGAATCGAACTCAGTACAGCCGGTGAGACCGGCCTCGTCGTACGAGGAGTGGAACCGCAGCTGATCACCGCGGTGACCAATTTGCTGACCAACGCCGTCGCCTACAGCACCACCGAGAAGCACGTGACGGTGGGAACCCGGGCCCACTCCGGCTTCGCCGAGATCGCCGTCACCGACGCGGGAGTGGGCATCCCGGACACCGACCGGCAGCGGGTCTTCGAACGGTTCTACCGCGTCGACCAATCCCGGGCCAGCGCCACCGGCGGGACCGGCTTGGGGCTCTCGATCGTCAAGCACATCGTCACCAATCACGGCGGCTCGGTCGAGGTGTGGAGCGAACCGGGAATCGGGTCCACTTTCACAATGCGCATCCCGCTGGCTCCCCGCTCAGCTGACCCGCGTTCAGCTGCCACGGGCGTCCCTGCCCGACTGCTCGACGCGACCGCCGATTCCCGTCCGAGAAGCTCCGCCAAAGCCACCACCGATGCCCCGAGAGGGAGCTGAAGCAATGACCCGGGTGCTCGTCGTCGAGGACGAGGAGTCCTTCTCCGATGCCTTGTCCTACATGCTGCGCAAGGAGGGGTACGAGGTCGACATCGCCGAGACCGGGCCTGCGGCCCTGGAGACCTACGACCGGCACGGCGCGGACATCGTCCTGCTCGACTTGATGCTGCCGGGTCTGTCCGGTACGGAGGTGTGCCGGGCGCTACGTTTCCGCGGGGCTGTCCCGATCATCATGCTGACCGCCAAGGACGCCGAGATCGACAAGGTGGTCGGACTGGAGCTGGGCGCAGATGACTACGTGACCAAGCCGTACTCCGCCCGTGAGCTGCTGGCCAGGATCAAGGCCGTCCTGCGCCGCGGGCAGGACGTCGAGCAGGTCGACGATGCGCTGGAAGCCGGCCCGGTCCGGATGGACGTCGAGCGGCACATCGTGTCGGTGAACGGGGACGCAGTCTCCATGCCGCTCAAGGAGTTCGACCTGCTGGAGATCCTGCTCCGTAACGCTGGCCGGGTGCTGACCCGCGGCCAGCTGATCGACCGTGTCTGGGGCGCGGACTACGTGGGCGACACCAAGACCCTCGACGTACACGTGAAGAGGTTGCGCGCCAAGCTCGAGCCCGACCCGGCCCGGCCACGCCATCTGATGACCGTACGAGGACTCGGCTACAAGTTCGAAGCCTGACCGCCCCTTCCTTTTTCACGGTTATGCGCATAACCGTCAAATCTGGTGCCGGATTTTCGCGGTTATGCACATAACCGTCACGGGTCGGCGAGTTTGTCCCAGTAGCGCACCCACACGCGCTCGTGCGCGATACCGGCCTCGAGGGTCAGCCACGGGCCGCGCGGCTCGGATCCGTCGTCGGTCGCCCTGCGCTGTTCGTAGGCCCGTAGCTGACGACGATGCGCGGCGGCCTGGGCGACTGCCAGCTCCCGCGGGTCGGCACCGAAGTAGAGCCTGAGCAATCCCGGGTCCCGTAGCTCGGCCAGCTCGGTCTCCTTCTCGGCTCGCCAGTGCGCCAACCGATCCCGTCCGTTGCCGGTGAGCCGATAGACGATCCGCTCCCTGCCACCAGGCGTCGTCTCGGTCGTGGGTTCGAGCAAGCCGTCACGGGCAAGCTGCTCGGCGGTGCGGTAGAGCTGGGAGTGGGCGGTGGTCCAGAAGTTTCCCAGCGCAGCTTTGGCTCGTCGCTTGAGGTCGTACGCCGATCCCGGGCCATATCGCTCCACGAGTCCCAGCACGATGGCCGCAGTGGGAGTCACGAGCCAGTCACCTCTCTCACACCTCGCAGTTTAGTCCCAATGGGACTATGCTGACGACCGTGACACACGACCTGATCCTCACCGGACACATCGCCGTGGGAGTCGCTGGGGTTTTCCTGGGGCCGCTGGCCATAGCGCGGCTCGCCCGTGGCCGGGCCGGCTGGCTGGCAGTGGCCTATCACCTCTCCGTTGCGATGGTGTGTGCATCTGCGATCGGACTGGCGGTGTTGGACTTAGCCGGGCTCTGGTGGTTCGTCCTGGTCGCCGCTGGGTCGTACGCCTTCGCCGTACGGGCCCAGGTGGCCGTTCACCGAGGCGGATCGGGCTGGCAGGCAAGGGCCGTACGGGGATTCGGCGGGGCCTACATCGCCCTGTGGACCGCGATCGTAGTGGTCAGTGTTCCGGGAATACCTGTCGTCTGGGCGGTACCAGCGCTCGTCGGGATTCCCGCGTTGGAGTGGTTCGCCCACAGGATGGGCGCGCACCTGCGAGCGCGTGCAGCCGACCCGGTGGCGGCCTGACTTCAGGCAGCCTGCGTGCCGACACCTTCGAGCACCTTGCGACCGGTCCGGATCATGTGCTCCCTGCCGCAGTGGCAGGCCAGCACCACTGCGATGTCGGTGGAGCGGTTGATGACTCGAACGATGCGACGCTCGGCGATCAGCTCGTCCCGATCTGTCGTGGGGCAATGGATGAAGAACATGGCCATGAGCATGAGCCAGCGCAGGCCGCCCCGAAAGTGGCAGAAATGCCCGTATTCATCGGAAAACTGCCATATAGTGGGGCCATGCAGCAGCGCCCGGTCGTCAGCGGCCTCATGGGACCAGGCAACGGCGGGTTCGGCATCGGAGTGCTCGCCGAGGTCTATGGGTACGACCGCACCGACATCGGGATCCCGTTCTTCGATTTCGCCCTCGTGGCCGAGGAGCCGGGTCCGGCCCGGCTGGACACCGGCATCCTGATCACGGTCGAACACGGATTGGATCGGCTGGCCGCCTCTGACCTGATCCAGATCCCGTCGTGGGGATGCGGTCCCGGACCGGTCGACTCGGTGGCCGCGCCGAGCCCGGCGGTGATCGACGCATTGCTCACGGCCTACAACCGGGGAGCGACGATTGCCACGCACTGCAGCGGTGCGTTCGTGTTGGGTCATGCCGGTCTGCTGGACGGCCGTCGAGCCACCACTCACTGGGGGTTCGCCGACCTGCTGGCGCAGACTTTCCCCTTGGTGACGGTGGACTCAGACGTGCTCTACGTCGACGAGGGCCAGATCGTGACCGGTGCCGGAACCGCCGCGGGCATCGATCTGTGCCTCTACCTGATCCGCCGCGAATACGGTGCCCAGGCGGCAAACGCATTGGCGCGCACCATGGTTGTGCCTCCTCACCGCGACGGCGGGCAGGCGCAGTTCATCGCCACCCCGGTCGCTACTTGCGCGGGCGACGATCCCTTGCGCGGTCTGCTCCAGTGGATGCGAGCCCACTTGGACGAGGAACTCTCCGTACCCGTGCTGGCCCGTCGGGTGCTGATGTCGCCCCGCAGCTTCGCCAGGCACTTCCGTGCTGCCACCGGCACCACGCCGCACGCCTGGATCCTCGCTCAGCGGCTGGCCGCGGCCGAGCACCTGCTCGAATCAGGAGTGGACAGCGTCGAGCACATCGCCCGTACGGTCGGATTCGGGACGGCAGCCGGGATGCGCGAGCAGTTCGTCCGGCGCCGGGGCGTCTCGCCGCAGGCCTATCGCCGTACGTTCGCCAATCGACCGACCGAGCCGATGGTGTCGGCGGCCCTGCAAGCCAGCGTCGCCACCCTCTGACCCGCCAAGTTCTGCCCTTATCGCGATAAAGGCGCGTGTCGCCGCGCCCAAGCCAGCCTTTATCGCGATAAGCGCGCGTTTGGCGCGGTCAAGCCAGCCTTTATCGCGATAAGCGCGCTTCAGCCGAGCGGAGCTTCAGGTCGGCGGGGGCGGAGAGGCTGGGTGGGGGGCGACCATGCCGCCGGCCAGCCGGGCGCGGGCCAGCCGGACGAGCTCGGCATAGGCGGGTTCGCCGATCAGGGCCACAAGCTCGGGTCCGTACCCCTCGTACAGCGGTTCCTTGCCGACGTGGGCCTCGGTGGAACTGGTGCACCACCAATGGAGTTCGTGGCCCCCGTCTCCCCAGCCGCGCCGGTCGAACTCGGTGATCGTCGACACCAGAACCCTGGTGTTGTCCGGCCGGTCCACCCACTCCTGGACGCGCCGGATCGGGAGCTGCCAGCACACGTCGGGCTTGGTCTCCAGCGGGTGCTTGCCGGTCCGCAGGGCAAGCCCGTGTAGGGCGCACCCTTCACCGCCGGGGAAGCCGGGTCGGTTGTGGAAGATGCAGGCCCCGTCGACGGTACGGGTGCGCAGCCGGTCCTCCTCGTCGCCGACGTTGTCGCGTTCGGTCCAACTCTTCTGTCCTTTGAGGTAGTACTGCCAGTGCTTGGGAGTCAGCTGTTTGACGAACTTGCGCACCCGTTTCAGGTCGTCCTCGTCGGTGAAGAACGCACCGTGGCTGCAACAACCGTCGTTCGGGCGCTCCTTGATGATTCCGTGACAGCCGCCGCCGTAGATGCAGGTCCACGAGGAGTTCAGCCAGGTCAGATCTGCCCGTACGACGTGCTCGCTGTCGGCCGGATCGACGAACTCCACCCACTCGCGGGCGAAGTCGAGGCCCACCTCGCTGGCCCGCGGGTCAGCGAGGTCCGAGCGTGAGCCGCGCCTGGTCCGGGATGCGGCGCGATCATCGACCATGGCACCAGCGTAGGACGGCGGCAAGCGGCCCCATGCAGTGCGTCCAAGGCGCCGTTGCACCCGCCATGACACAGTTTGGTGGTGCGCCTCGGAGTTCTGGACGTCGGTTCCAACACCGTCCACCTGCTTGTGGTCGACGCCTATCGCGGCGGCCACCCCAATCCGACGCACTCCTCGAAGTCGGTTCTGCGGCTGGCTGAGAACCTCACCCGGTCCGGCCGACTGTCCGCAGCCGGTGAGCAATCCCTGATCGATGCGGTCGCGCGGGCCAAGAAGGACGCACGCAGTCAGGGCTGTGACGACCTTCTCGCCTTCGCGACCTCGGCGGTCCGCGATGCCTCCAATTCCGCATCTGTGCTGGCTAGGGTCAAGCGGGAGACCGGAGTCGAGCTGGAGGTGCTGACCGGGACCGACGAGGCACTGCTGACCTTTCTGGCCGTGCGCCGATGGTACGGATGGAGCGCCGGCCGGTTGTTGGCCCTGGACATCGGGGGCGGTTCCCTGGAGATAGCCGTCGGCATCGACGAAAAGCCCGAGCTGGCCGTCTCGCTGCCCTTGGGTGCCGGTCGGATGTCTCGCGAATACCTCAACGGTGACCCACCGGACAAGAAAGCGCTGGCCGACCTGCGCGAACACGTCGAGACGACGTTGGCCAAGCCCGCCAAGGACATCGCCGCAGTCGGAGCCAGCGATCGAATTGTCGGGACGTCGAAGACCTTCCGCAGCCTGGCCCGGCTCACCGGCGCCGCGCCGTCCACCGCAGGTCCCCGGGCCAGCCGGCATCTGACCCTCGAGGGCCTGGGTCAGCTGATCGGGTTCATCTCCCGGATCTCCTCGGCCGACCTGGCCGAACTCGACGGGGTCAGCGCCACCCGATCGCAGCAGTTGCTGGCCGGAGCAGTCGTCGCCGAGGTCGCCATGAAGCAGCTAGGGATCGGGGCGGTCCAGATCTGTCCATGGGCCTTGCGCGAAGGGGTCATCCTGAGACGTCTGGACTGGTTGGAGGGAGTGGAGTGAGCGGAGCGAGCGAGGCGGACCAACAATGAGCCGATCGTATGAGAAACCGCTGGGCGATGACTGGCCAGCAGCTGACAGCGTTTCGGTGTCCACCCCCGCGACATCGGCCCGGGCCCTGGCCGACATCCTCCGCGAGGCCGGAATCAGCTCCACCGGAGCGGGCGGCCGTCGCAGGCGCCGAGCCGAGAACGATTCACCGCGCGGCGAGGACGACCGGACCGATCTGCCCGCCGCCGACAACGGTGTCGCCCGAGGTGTCGAGACTGCCGACGACCGATCCGTGAGCGCGGCCACGGACACCTTCGGAATCGTCGATCGCGGGGGTCGAGTCGGTGCCGACGACAGGGCAACCGCTGACGAGCCGGTCACCCATGACACCCAGACCGACTTCGGCAGCCTCAGTTCCTACCTTCTCAGCAGTACCCACACCGCACCCGGGCGCGCCGTACCCGAGTCCGCGGCGCCGAGCCGCGCTGTACCCGAGTCCGCGGCGCCTGGCCGCGCCGTACCCGACTCCACAGCCCCTGGCCATGCCGTACCCGACTCCACAGCCCCTGGCCATGCCGTACCCGGCCTCGCAGCAACTCCCGACCCCGGCCGACGCCGCGACCCGCCTCCGCGAACCGACACCGGACCCGTGCCGACCCACGGCTGGGCCTCTCGAAGCTCGGGGCGGCAGGCCAGTTCCGGGGCGTCGACCAGCACGGACGCCACCGCCGCCGACGACCTGACGACTGCCACCAATGGCCGACAGCCCCCGAGCGCCGCGGCGACCGGTGCCTTCGGAAATGGCGGTCCACCCGCTCCGGCACATGCCAACCGGTCGCCGTCACCCTTGGCGCCTGCTCCGGCTGACGACCCGTCCGAGGATGACTCTGCTGTCGCACTGCACTCGGGTGCGATCAGCTGGGCGATCCTGGTCGTCGAGTTGCTTGCCGCACTCGGGTTGGGAGTGGCGGCCTGGTACGCATTCTCGGCGCTGTGGGAACTGCTGCCCTACGCCGCCGCCCTTGCCGGGCCGCTGGTCGTCACTGGCCTGGTCGCGGTGGCCGGGGCGCTGCGAGCGCGTACCGGACGGAACTCGCTCGGCCTGCCGACGCTGTGCATCCTGGTCTTCGCCGGGACGGTGCTGGTCGTCCTTCCGGCAGCGACCCTGATCGTGCCGTAGCGCCGTACACAGATAGCGTCGCGCCATGCTCAGAGAGTTGATCCTCGCTGCTGCGGGGAACGAAACCGTCAAGAAGGCCGTCGCGGCCGCGCCCATCAGCCGCGAGGTGGTGAACCGGTTCGTGGCCGGCGAGCAGATCGAGGACGCCGTGCGCGCGGCTCGGGAACTGGCCGAGCGGGGATTGTCGGTCAGCCTGGACCATCTCGGTGAGGACACCACGGAACTGGCCCAGGCGGTGGCGGCCACCGAGACCTACGTCGCGCTGCTGGAACGTCTTGCGGCCGAGCACCTGACGCCGGCGGCGGAGGTCAGCGTCAAGCTCTCCGCGGTCGGTCAGAGCGTCGATCCGGCCTTCGCCCTGGCGCGCGCTCGCGAGGTCTGCGCCGCGGCCGATCGGGCTGGGACGACCGTGACCCTGGACATGGAGGACCACACGACCACCGAATCCACGCTGGGCATCCTCGCGGCGTTACGCGAGGACTTCCCGGGAACCGGTGCGGTGCTGCAGTCCTATCTCCGGCGTACCGAGGCAGACTGCATGGCACTGGCCGGGCCGAGCTCGCGGGTGCGGTTGTGCAAAGGCGCTTATGCCGAGCCGGAAGAGGTCGCATACCAGGACAAGCACGATGTGGACCTGTCCTACGTGCGCTGCCTCAACGTGCTGATGGCCGGCAAGGGACGCCCGATGATCGCCACCCACGACCCACGGCTGATCGCCATCGCCGGTGAACGAGCCGCGCGGTACGGACGGATGCCCGAGTCCTGGGAGTACCAGATGCTGTACGGCACCCGGCCCACCGAACAGAAGCGGCTGGTCGAACTCGGCCACACCGTACGGGTGTACGTGCCCTTCGGCCAGGAGTGGTACGGCTACCTGATGCGTCGGCTGGCCGAGCGACCGGCGAATGTGAGCTTCTTCCTCCGAGCGGTGGCGACCAAGGGATGACGCCAACGGCGAAACGGCCGGGCGCAAGCCAACAGCCCGCCTCGGCCGGGGTGAGAATGAGACTGGCGATCCTCGGCGGCGGCAAGATCGGGGAGGCGTTGCTGTCCGGCCTGCTGCGTGGACCGATGGCCGTGGGTCAGATCGTGGTCAGCGAGCACAACCCTGACCGGGCGAGCTACCTCGCGCAGACCTATTCGGTGGCAGCGGTCTCCGTCGAGGACGCCGTGAAGACCTGCGACGTCCTGCTCATCGCTGTGAAGCCGCAGGACATCATGACCCTGCTCGCCGAGATCGCGCCGCATGCGCAGGGCCAGGTGGTGATCTCGGTGGCTGCGGGCATCACGACCAAGCGGATCGAGGCAGGACTGCCTCCCGGAATCCCAGTCGTACGGACGATGCCCAACACCCCAGCGCTGGTCGATCAGGCGATGACGGCGATCAGCGCCGGCACGCATGCCACCGAGGAGCATCTCGCCGCCGCCGAGAGCGTGCTGTCCAGTGTCGGGCGGGTGATCCGGGTCCCGGAGTCCCAACTCGATGCTGTCACCGCGCTGTCCGGTAGCGGTCCGGCGTACTTCTTCTTCCTAGTCGAGGCGATGATCGATGCCGGGATCCTGCTCGGCTTGCCCCGGAACGTGGCCGCAGAGCTGATCGTGCAGACCGCGCTCGGCTCGGCCACCATGCTGCGGGACACCGGCGAGCACCCCGTCCAGTTGCGGGAGGCGGTCACCTCACCCGGCGGTACGACGATCATGGCCATCCGAGAGCTCGAACGGCATGGCGTACGTGCTGCCCTGCTGGCTGCCATCGAAGCCGCTCGGGACCGCTCGGTGGAGCTGGGAAGGGCTGATGACTGACCGGTGGGGCCATCCAGCCGCCGATCACGCGCAGGTCACGCTTGGTTTCCATAGTGTCCAGCTATCGCTTCTGTCACTCCCGTACCGCTACTGTCACGCCAGCACGTGCGTGTCCAGTGCGCCGGAGGGGAAGCCGGCCGCCGACACGTGCCGAAGGTTCGGTGAACACACAACATGGCGTCCCAGTCTCGTCCGGGTTCCCGCGGAAGTCGCGCAAGCGGTGGCTCCGGCGATCCGGCAGTTCCACAGCGCTCGGCGGACCCCGCTCGTCGCGGGTCCGACCAGGCCGACGACGAACCGCGCACGATCGGTGAGAACCCATATGGTGGCCTGTCCTCGGTGGCGTTCCTGACGGTGGCCGAGGTGGCCAGCCTGATGCGGGTCTCCAAGATGACCGTCTACCGGCTGCTGCACTCCGGCGAGCTGGCCGGTGTCCGCGTCGGCCGATCCTTCCGGGTCCCGGAGTCCGCCGTACACAACTACCTGCGGGACGCCTTCAACGACACCGCCTGATCCCAGCTGGTGGTTTACGTCAAAACCGCCAAGAGTGGGTACTCAGCGGTGTTTCGCGGCTCAGAGGGCATCAGCGGGCGGGTTCGATCCGGAAGCTGACGTCCACGCTCGCGCTGACCCGGACCTCGGCCGAACCGAGGTCGATCGTGGGCTCGGCGGCGCTCTCCGCGTCGGCTCGCATTGCCATCGCCCTGGCGGCGCCCGGTGGCTCGGCGCGCAGACCGGGCTCGCTGACGTGGGCGACGCTGCCCACGGACAGGCCCAATCCCGCGGCGTACTGCTCCGCGCGCTGCCGCGCATCCTGGGCGGCCGCACGGCGGATCTGGCCGTACGCCGGATTGTCGGGCTCCATTTCCCATTCCGGGCCGCTGATCTCCACGGCCGCAGAGTCATAGAGCGTGCGGATCAGCGACCCGGCCTGCTCCAGATCGGACAGCGTGATCCGTACGCTCCGCTCGCCGACATGGCCATCGACCACCATCCGACCTGATTCCGGTGCCCAAAAACTGTTGGGCCGGATGGACAGATGCTCGGTCTGGCGGGCGGAGATGATCGCTGAGGCATGGTCCAGCACGGCATCGACCGCCGAGGTCAACTCCGCCAGGGCTCGCTCGGCCTCGGCCAGAGTGGGCTGCTTGGCCCTGACGGTGATCCGCAGGACCCCGCGATCAGCAGTAGCCGTCTGGCTCGCAGTTCCGCGTACGACGATCAGATCATCCATGCCCACAATCTTCCTCTGAAGAGGCCTACCGGCAGACCGGTACCCTGACTAATGGTTCGCACTTTTCGACGAAGTATGAGGTTGCACGCAATGGGCTCGGTCATCAAGAAGCGCCGCAAGCGCATGGCAAAGAAGAAGCACCGCAAGTTGCTCAAGAAGACGCGCGTCCAGCGTCGAAACAAGAAATAACAGCCGGATCCGCGGGCGCCGCCGTGCCACCGAGGGTCGTACTCGTCACCGGGGTGAGTCGTTACCTCGGTGGCCAGCTGGCCGCGGTGCTCGCCGCCGACCCTCGGATCGAGCGGGTCATCGGCCTGGATTCGGTACCACCCTCGCGGGAGATGCTGCTTGCTTTGAGCCGCACCGAGTTCGTCCGGGCCGACATCCGTAATCCATTGGTTGCCAAGGTGATCTCCTCGGCAGAGGTGGACACGGTTGTGCACATGAATATCGGGACAGCGCCGGGTGTGGCTGGCGGCCGTACGTCGATGAAGGAACTCAACGTCATCGGCACGATGCAGCTGCTGGCTGCCTGCCAGAAGGCCCCGACCGTGCGCCGGCTGGTGGTCAAGTCGACGACGACCGTGTACGGCTCCAGCTCTCGCGACCCTGCAGTTTTCACCGAGGACACCGACGCCAGGTCGGTGCCGTCGTCGGGCTATGCCAAGGACTCCGTCGAGATCGAGGGGTACGTACGCGGCTTCGCCCGCCGGCGACCGGACGTGTCACTGGCAGTTCTCCGGTTCACGAATTTCATCGGTCGCAGGATCGACTCGATGCTGACCCGGTACTTCTCGATGCCGTTCATCCCGTCCGTTCTGGGCTTCGATGCGCGGGTGCAGATGCTGCACGAGGACGACGCGCTGGAAGTCCTGCGCCTGGCCACGGTCGGGGACTACCACGGCACCGTCAATGTCGGCGGAGACGGGGTCTTGCTGCTGTCCCAGGCGATCCGGCGCGCCGGCCGTATTCCGGTTCCGATCCCGGTGCCCTTCGTGGGACCGCTGGGCGGAGTCCTACGGCGGGCCGGCGTTGCAGACTTTTCACCAGAACAATTGCGCTTCTTGAACTTTGGCCGGGTGGTCGACACCACCAGGTTGATCCAGGACTTCGGCTACCGCCCGCACTACAGCACTGCACGGGCCTTTGCGGAATTCTGCGCCCACCATCCGCCGGTGATCGACCCGGCTGGTGTTCGCGGGCTGGAGCGCAGGCTGCTCCAGGCGGCCACGCTCGGCCGGATCCAGGAGCCAGTCGATGCCTGAGGCCCGAGTGATCCCGATGCCGGGCGTGGGCGAGCAGCCAGCGCGCCGGCCCAGGAGAGTTGCTCCGCCGGTCTCGCCCGAGGTTCCGGATAAACCTGGGGCCGAGTCGGGCTGGGAGCAGAAAGTCGCCGAGGGGCTGGCCTTTCTCCGGCGTCGGCTGACCGGGGACTACGAGGTCGACGATTTCGGGTTCGACCAGGATTTCACCGACAACGTCTACCTGCCGGCCTTGCGGCCGCTCTACAAGTCGTGGTTTCGGATCGAGACCTTCGGGATGCACAACGTCCCCGACAGCGGAGGCGCGCTCGTGGTGGCCAATCACTCGGGGACCGTGCCGATGGACGGGCTGATGACCTCCCTGGCGGTCCACGATGAGCATCCCGCTCACCGGCGGCTGAGGCTGCTCGGCGCCGACCTCGTCTTCAAGCTGCCTCTGGTTGGAGCAATCGCCCGCAAGACCGGAAACACATTGGCCTGCAACGCCGATGCGGAGCGGCTGCTGCACTCCGGAGAACTCGTCGGCGTCTATCCGGAGGGCTTCAAAGGAGTCGGCAAGCCGTTCTCCGACCGCTACAAGCTGCAGCGCTTCGGCCGCGGTGGCTTCGTCAGCGCGGCCATCCGGACCGGCGTACCGATCATTCCCTGCTCGATCGTCGGCGCCGAGGAGATCTATCCGATGGTCGGCAATCTGAAGTCGCTGGCCCGGGTTCTCGGCGTTCCGTACGTCCCGGTCACGCCGACGTTCCCCCTCCTGGGGCCACTCGGGCTGATCCCGCTTCCCTCGAAATGGCTGATCGAATTCGGGGAGCCGATCCCGACCGCGCACCTCGGGGCGGCGGCGGCAGACGATCCGATGCTGGTCTTCAACCTCACCGACGAGGTGCGGGAAACCATCCAGCAGTCGCTCTACAGCCTGTTGATGCAGCGCGGCTCGGTCTTCTCCTGAACTGAGCGCAGCAGCCAGGCCTGCCGTACCGCCGTCAGTCGGTATGGCTAGCCAACGGATCGAACGTGCGCAGGCCGGGAAAGCGGGCGAAGCCCTGGTCGCGGGTGACCCAGGTGGCGCCGTGCTCCAGCGCAAGGGCGGCGAGGTAGGCGTCAGTCACGTCGTTGGCTCGAGCCCGGGTCAGGGAGACCAGGCGTTCGAAGATCGTCCAGTGGCGGGGTCCGGAACGAACCGGCACGGCAGCCGGCGCTTCGCGTAGAGATCTGCAGAAGTCCATGGCCTGTGCCGGCTTCGAGGGCTCGGCGTAGACGCGGTGGTTCGTGGTGATCCGGACCAGACTCGAGAGCACCAGATCGCTGATTCCGACCGGTTCCTCGGCGGTCAGCAACGGTGTCAACCAGCCGGAGACTTCTGCATGCTCGGGAGCGTCACGGCGCATCGCGTAGATGCAGATGTTCACATCGAGCAGGAGCACGTCGGCTCAGGCAGTCTTCGAGGCTGCGTTGTCGCCGAGCAACTCGGCCATCCGCTCCCGGTCCTCGAGGTCGACCCCCGGTCGTAGCCCGCCGGATCCGTGGCTCGGCAGCGAGAACTGAGCCGCGCTCGTCGTGGGCGTCGAATCAGCCAGCATGCGACGGAGGGCGTCCTCCAGCACGGAGCCGATGGTCCGGTGTCCCCGCGCGGCGATCTGCTTGACCTCGGCGAGTAGATCGTCGTCTATATTGACCGTGGTGCGCACGGGTGCATCATAACATCACCGACAGGCATCATGATGAGCCGAAGTCGGCATCGAAGGAGACGATGTCGGCGCCGTACTCGATGCTCAGGGCAGGACGCTGGCATCGACCAGCTTCACTTGCGTAGTTCGGCCGGGCACGATCAGTACCGGTACCGTCGACGTACGGCCACCGCGCCGGCCACCGCGCCGGCCAAGCCGCCTGCGGCAAGCGCGCCGGGCAGGCCGACCTTCGCAGCCTTGCGGCCGCTCCGGAAGTCGCGGACCTCCCAGCCACGGGCCCGGGCGATGGCTTTCAGGTCACTGTCCGGGTTCACTGCCACCGGACGGCCGACCATCGAGAGCATCGGGATGTCGTTGGCCGAGTCGCTGTATGCCGTGCAGCGCAGCAGATCCAGCCCCTCACGCTCGGCCAGCGCCCGGATCGCCACTGCCTTTGCCTCGCCGTGCATCGGTTCGCCCACCAGGCGGCCGGTGTAGATGCCTTCTTCGATCTCGGAGACGGTGCCGAGGGCACCGGTGAGACCGAGCCGCTGCGCGATCAACGAGGCGAGTTCGATCGGCGTCGCGGTGATCAGCCAGACCCGCTGCCCGGCGTCGAGGTGCTGCTGGGCCAGCGCGCGCGTACCGGTCCAGATCCGGTCAGCCATCGACTCGTCGTAGATCTCCTCACCAGCGGCCACGATCTCCTCGACACTACGACCGGCCACGAAGGCGAGTGCGTTGTCTCGGACGGCCCGGACGTCGTCGGGATTCTCGGTGCCCGCGATCCGAAATTTTGCCTGCTGCCACACGAAGGTGGCGACGTCGCGAGTGGTGAAGTACTTGCGGGCGGCCAGACCCTTGGCGAAGTGATAGATAGAGGCGCCCATCATCATCGTGTTGTCCACGTCGAAGAACGCTGCACCGGTGGGGTCGGGCGGTACGTCGAGTGCTGCCTCGACCTCGGCGACCGCGGCAGCCGCGTAGCCGGCTAGCTCAGCGCGTTCCGCGCCGATGTCTCGGCGGCGGACCCGGGGCGGTCGGGGCATCCCGACCACCCTAGTCACGCGGGCGCTGGTGTCTCAGCCGCCCAGTCCGACGCAGATACCGCCGATTATGATGCCGGGGATCTCGATCCCCAGGAAGCCGATCAGCGTGCACGGCTCGCCCTCATTCGGGTCCGGATCCGGCTCCGGGATGGGATCCGGTGCCGGCTCGCCCGGCCCGGACGACTGCGTCGGGATCGGGATGGGAATCGGGAGCGGTGCACCAGGATCGGTGCTGGGACTGGGACTGGGACTGGGACTGGGACTGGGACTGGGGCCGGGGCCGGGAGCCGGACCCGGTGCCGCTGGTGGCTCGACCCCAGGAGCTGACGAAGTGGGGGCCTGTGTCGTCGTCCTAGCGGTCTCCGAAGTGGCCGAGGTCGTGGGACTGCTCGTCGTGCCGGGGCTCGCGGAAGGACCGGTCGAGCCCGCGCCCGAGCCCGCGGCCGAAGGTGAGCCGCCGTCGCTGGGCGCGGCACAGGTGGAGGACGGCAACGGACCGAGATCGTCACTGGACAGATCGCCGGAGCGGTTGCAGCCGAGCGCTCGGGCGAGGAGCTCGAGACGCGCGACGACGCGCTGAAGCAACTGCTTCGAATCCCCGGCGCGATCGCGAGCCGCTTGGGGCATGCGCTCGGCCATCTCGTCGAGCGTGCCGAACTGGGCTACCCCCCACTCGCCGACGAGCTGCAGCGTCGGCAGGCTGCCCTCCTCCACGGCGGCGGTGGTCAGCGCACTCGTGCCGTCGGCGGTCTGCCGGTCCATCGTATCCAGCGTCGTGACCAGCAGGCTGGAGACCGTGCCCGCGGCGGCGGCTTGGACGCCCGACCCTGAAGCTCCGATGGCCACGGGCTCGTCGAGCAGTGCGACGATCTCTTCCATCCTGGTGGTGGCAAAGCCGAGCAGTGCCCGTCCCTCTGCCTGCTCGGTTCCGGCCAGTGCCAGCCGGGCCTGCTCGGTGCCACGCTTGAAGGCGTAGAGAGTGTCGCCGGGTATCGCGCTCTGGGCCAGCAGGGCCAGGATGCCCATGGCTGCGACGATCACGCTCAGGCCGGCGACTCCGGCCATCAGCCGTCGCCCGGACCGCAGCTGTTGGAACCGGGCAACCAGGCTCGACCAGACACCTTCTGCGTCGGATTCTTCGCCGGGGTGCACGGCTCGGTGGCCGCCGGCATCGGTCGGCTCCGGGGTTCGCACGGCTGCCATCGCGACCAGCCGGGTCCGCTGACGCTGCCGGGTTGCCTCGCTCGGCGCCACGTCGAAGTCCAACGAACGCAGCGATCCGACCAGAGCGAGGAGGTCGGCCTGGGTGGTGCCCCGGTCCTCTGCGTGGCGCCGTCCGGTGGGGCCGGGGGTGTCCCGACGCTGACGAGACTGCGGACGAGACTGTTGTGGGTCTGCATCGACCAGTTCGGCGAAGCGATCCACGGCGGACAACGGCATTTAGCTCACCTTCCCCCGCCGATCGATGTCGGTCCCGATGCGGTGAGACCGAACTCGATGACCCGTGACGTCACCAGGCAGCGCGACGTTCTGGCTGTTCAACGACCCCGGAGGCCTGATCGTTACGGGTGGTGACTCAGAAATAATCGACTCAGAAACAATCGACTCTCGGGTCGGGCCGGACATCGTCACCTCAGCCCCTCCGGCAGCAGCTTGCTCAGCCGTCGGACGGCGCGATGCTGCAATGCCTTGATGGCGCCGTCATTGCGGTCCATCGCCAAGGCAGTCTCGCTGACCGACAGGCCCTGCAGGAAGCGCAACACGATGCACTCCTGCTGCTCGGCGTTGAGTTGCTTGACGCACCTGAGCAAC
>JAABUS010002824.1_pt1 | contig 30767 bp, 25 predicted proteins | sample 5560161 | NCBI WGS metagenome assembly JAABUS01 (sample SAMN10711885, study PRJNA513376) | rock metagenome | isolation source: Antarctica rocks | place: Antarctica: Victoria Land, Trio Nunatak nord | collected 2016-01-04
CCTGTCTCCGCCCGTCCATGCCGTGCGGAAAAACGCCAAATTGTTCCGTCATCCTGCCTCTCCCTGCTATGCAGGGTGACTGGGTTCCTGGCGTCGCCTCCGGATGGGTTTACCCTGTCGCCTGACAAATTGGTTCATGGTCACGCTAAATCTTCTTGTCGGCGACTTGGTGCCGTCCAGTGGCAGGAGACGTGCGCTCGGAGCGCCGATCGCTAAAGCCGCTTAAAGCGACCTTCTCTGTCCCTCAGACAGGACAATCGATGCACGCAACGCTTGTGGAGAGAGGGCCTAGTTTGGCGTCAAGTGTCGAAGCTGAAGAGTCATGGCTCAGAATTTAGTGACGTGCCAACGAATGCCAGGGAAGACATCATTTCGTCTCCAAAGATCGGGATCGGATCGAACTCAATTTTTTCCTGAGATCCCAATCGCCCTCCAAAGCCCGGCCCCAAAGCTGTATCCGAAACCACGACGCCAGCATCTTCGTCATTCATGATGACGCGATTGAACGGGAGATGGGCAGCGGACGCCCGAAGGAACTTTGTTGGAGTGACGCCAGTATCCTGGATCACCATATGAACCTGCCGATAATGGATTTTGCCGTCTCCGCCATTGACGGGATCGAACCTCAATTCGCTCGGTGCGACGTAAGCACGCTGAACGGCCACGAGTGCGAGGTCAGCCGTATCGGCCTGTCGTTTGGTTTCAATCCATGCCTAAACCGCAAAAAAGCGGCTATGCAAGGGGTTTGCTTCCGGTCTGCTTCCGAAATGACGCGCACCGCAAGCAGGAGACGAAACGGAGCGAGAAACCTGCGGATTTCACAAAGGTTTCTGGCGCGCCCGGAAAGACTCGAACTTCCAACCCCCAGATTCGTAGTCTGGTGCTCTATCCAATTGAGCTACGGGCGCCTCAAGCCACGCGATTTAGCCCAGGGGTTTGGATGCCGCAAGGGGCTTCGTCATCGCAGGCGCCCCGGTCCAGCAAGCGCGCCGGTCAGCCTTGGCCGCCCTGCTTCGCGATCGGCGGCACGAACAACGGCGCAGTGTCCCACGGGAACAGGATCCACGTCTCCTGCGGCACCTCCACCACCCAGGTGTCGGCCAGGCGCTGGCCGGCGGGCTTGGCATACAAGCAGGCGAAATGCGCCCGCGGCAGCAGGTCCCGCACCACCTGGGCAGTGACGCCGCTATCGACCAGATCGTCGATGATCAGGAACCCGGCGCCGTCCCCGGCCGCGGCTGGATACTTCAGCACATGCGGCTTGGCCCGCTCCTCCTCGTCGTAGGTCGCGACCGAGATGGTCTCGATCAGCCGGCACTCCAGCTCGCGCGCCACGATCGCCGCCGGGATCAGCCCGCCGCGCGACACTGCCACGATGCCGCGGAACGGACCGCGCGGCATCAGCGCCGTGGCCAGAGTGCGCGCGTCGCGGTGCAACTGGTCCCAGGTGACGGTCGCGTAGCTGCGGCCCCCGGTCAAAACAGCCGTCCGCCGGCCGGAATCGCCTGGTCCGGACGCACCAGCACCACAGCCCCCCCGGCGTCGGGCATGCCGAGCGTCAGCACCTCGCTGCGGAACTTGCCGATCTGCCGGGGCGCGAAGTTGACCACGGCGCAGACCTGGCGGCCGATCAGCGCTGCCGGCGTGTAGTGCTCGGTGAGCTGCGCCGAGGACTGCCGCACGCCGAGCTCGGCGCCGAAGTCGATCCATAGCTTGATCGCCGGCTTGCGCGCTTCCGGATAGGGCTGGGCGTCGATGACGGTGCCGACCCGGATGTCGATCCGGTCGAAGTCGTCCATGGTCGCGGGGGTGCTCATGGCCGCATCATGCCGGGCTGGTGCCGTGATTGCCAAGTGCGAGCCTCCATGCCAGCGTCCTTCCCCACCTTGTTCGCTAGGAATCGGCCATGATCCCGCCTGCGTCGCGCGACTTCCACCTGGCCGGGCGCAGTCCGGTGTATGCCACCCACGGCATGGCCGCGACCAGCATGCCGGCCGCGACCCTTGTGGCGCTCGACGTTCTGCGCTCGGGCGGCAACGCCATGGACGCCGCGGTCGCTGCCGCGGCGGTGCTGGGAGTGATCGAGCCGCAGTCCACCGGCGTCGGCGGCGACTGCTTCTGCCTGTATGCGCCGGCGGGGACCGGCCAGGTGGTGGCGCTGAACGGCTCCGGCCGCGCGCCGGCGACTGCAACCATCGATTGGTTCGAGGAGCGCGGCATCACGGCGATCGAGAACACGTCGCCGCACAGCGTCACCATCCCCGGCGCCGTCTCGGCCTGGGAGACCTTGCTGGCGGCGCACGGCACCAAGGGATTGGACGAGCTGCTGCAGCCGGCGATCGGCTTTGCAGAGGAGGGCTGGCCGGTGCACCACCGTGTCGCATCCGACTGGCGCGGGCAGCAGGACAAGCTCCGCCGCACCGGCGCCGAAGCCTTCCTGCCGAATGGCGCAGCACCGCGCGAGGGCGACCGCTTCGTCCAGCGCCCGCTGGCGGAGACGCTGCGCAGCATCGCCCGGCATGGTGCCCGCGGCTTCTACGAGGGCGCGGTTGCCGCCGACATGGTGGCCACGCTGCGCGCGCGGGGCGGGCTGCACACCGAGGCCGACTTTGCCGCCGGGCGCACCGCGGCGGAGTTCGTCGATCCCATCCACAAGACCTGGCGCGGCATGGAGGTGTGGCAGTGCCCGCCCAACGGCTCCGGCCTGTTGGTGTTGATGCTGCTCGGCATTCTAGAGGGCTTCGACCCGTCCCGCGACGGCCCGCTCGGCGCTGAGCGACTGCACCGGCATCTGGAGGCCGCCCGCCTGGTGTATCGCGACCGCGACGCCTTCCTGGCCGACCCGGCGCAGGCCAGCGTCCCCGTCGCCCACCTGACCAGCCCCGAATACCTGGCCGACCTCCGCCGGCTGATCGACCCGACGCGCGCCATGCCCGTTTTGCCGGCGCCCGGCGAGGCCATGCTGCCGGCGCACCACGATACGGTGTACCTGTGCGTCGTTGACCGTGACGGCAACGCGTGCAGCTTTATCAACTCGCTGTTCCAGGGCTTCGGCTCCGGCATCCTGGCGGCGCAATCGGGCGTGATGCTGCAGAACCGCGGCCTGGGTTTCCGCATCGAGCGCGGCCATCCGAACTGCATCGCGCCGAACAAGCGGCCGATGCACACCATCATTCCCGGCATGATCGTGCAGGGTGGCCGGGCGGTGATGCCGTTCGGCGTAATGGGCGGGCATTTCCAGCCGATGGGCCAGAGCCTGTTCCTGACCAACATGTTCGAGTACGGCCTCGACATCCAGCAGGCGCTCGACCTGCCGCGGCTGTTTCCGTATCAGGGCAAGGTCGAGATCGAGCGCGGCATTCCCGCCGTTGCGGCGGAGCAGTTGGCGCGGCTGGGCCATGACCTCCTGACGGCCGAGCGTCCGCACGGCGGCGGCCAGGCCATCTGGATCGACCACGACCGCGGCTGCCTGGTCGGCGGGTCCGACCCGCGCAAGGACGGGATGGCGCTGGGGTACTAACCCTTCGCCGCTGCAAAGGCGTTGAAGGTTATCAGCGTGTAGGTGTCGGCGACGCCGGGCAGCGTCTGCACGCGCTCCGTCACGAACAGGCCGGTGTCCTGGGCGTCGTCCAGGTAGAACTTGCCCAGCAGGTCGTATTGGCCGGAGGTCGAGTAGATCTCCGACAGCTCCTCGATCGTGTTCACCGCGAGCTGTGCCACCCGGTAGGCGTGGCCCATCTGGCATTTCATCTGGACGAAGATCGCGCGCATTGGGGCTTCCTGCTGTCGTGCGTGATTTGATGGACTGGTGACTGCGGCGCTGTGCAAGGTGGTCCTTTGAAGGTCAGCATGAAAGCAGGCGGTTGCGGGCGCAATATCGGAGTGGTCACTCGTTGGCGTTTTGCCGACCGGCTACGAGGGGCACGAGTCAGCGAAGGATTTCCTGCCCAAAAGCGAGAATGCAAACCGCTGGATCCAGTTCAGCCAAACTGGGCTTTTGCATAGTCCGTGACCGCATTGCCGACCAGTTCAATGGTTGCGTTTCCGCCCCTGACGTAGAACCGCTGGATAGCGCCGTCTTTTACAAACGCCGGCTTTGGACCCTTCTCACACTGCACGATGAAGACGCGCTCGCCGTCCTCCTCCTGAAAATGCGGGTGCATATACGGCAGGAAGACCTCCCCGATCCGGTCCCGCACGAGATTGCCGAGATGGAGGGCCATCTTGTCTTCGTTCTGGAAGCCGTCTGCTGCGAACCCACGCGCCTTGCCGTCATCCGTCGCACCGATGACCAACGTCCCACCCTTGTTGTTTAGGAATCCGGCAATCGATTTCAGCGTCGCAAGGTGCATCTTCTCGTCATGCTGCCCGGTATGAAGATTTGTCCGAAGCGTCGATTTAAATTCGACGCTGCCACTTTCACCTCCTGCCAGGAGTTCGGCGGCGGACAGCGTTGCAACGGCAGCGGCCGGCAGAGAGCCGCAAAGCTGGTTGTATGCCTTCTTGACGACCTGGGCCATGCGGGCCCGCCTCTCCCTCAAGAACTCCTCATATGGCAACTCCCACCAGGCATGAGGGAGCGCGTGCCAGGTCATCATGTCATTCCGCTCAGCCACTGACATTTTTGCGTCAAGGCTCGGGGCATAGTCTGCCGGAGACTGGTCGCTGATCTTGATGTTGTCCGGCCACTCGACAACTGCAAAATTCGCGATCTGGTTAGTCGCCCGGGTATCAGTGATGCCGAGCTTTGCAAGGTAGCCCCGTGGAAACAGGTGATGCTGCTCGAACGTCGCCTTCGACCCTTTCACGGCTGGATCAACCATGTCAGCAATTTTGAGGGGACTGTAGAGTGCGCGTGCCTCAAGCAGGATCAATGAAGCCTGGAAGGCAAAACGGGACGGGCTTCGCGAGGCCGACGTTGCAAGCGCAGTAGGAAGCGTGACCTCCCAATAGTCGCTTGTCAGCGTCGTCGCACATATTTGGCGTAGCTTCGCCAGATACTCGTCGCCGGACTGACTGTCCCGAAGCTGGGCGATGTCGAATTCAAAATGCGTTTCGGGCGAATTTGTGTAGCGCCCTGTCATGGATGACATGAAGAAAAACTCGGCAATCACCTGACGCATGACCTGCTTTGGAACAGCGTGATCCACGATGCCGATGAGGTAGAGCACGTAGCTATAAATGACCGCCGTTTGGGACGAGAGCATTCCCTCATGCCTGTAGCCGGCAACTTTCAGTCCACTTAGGAAATGATGCCAGTTCGCCAGATTGAGCGCTCGCTTTTGAGCGACTCTAAGCAGTTCAAACTGCGCCTCACGTTTGACAAGATCAACCTGGCCCGTTGCCGCGTCCCGGCCCCGTAATACGCTGTACACGTTCTCCAGCCTTGCGCGTTTAAGGCCCAGGCCGACTCCGACGCGGAGCAACTGATCTGGTGATGGCTTGATGAAATGATTGTAGGGCGACGCGTTGCCGTGGCCCGGCATCACCGCCGCACGGGCAAACTGCTCGAGCTCCGCCCGGCCGTCATTCCAGAACACCGACATCAGCGTCATGATGAAATCGGCTTGGTTCAGCTTTTTGCCTTCGCCGTTGATCCGCACAAACACTTCGGCAACAGTCTCGGCGTTGACCGATTCATCAAGCGTAAGGACGGTGAACATGTAGGACGGAAGCCCGTGAAGCTTGCTAATCGCGGCCTGTGCCCGACTCACGTCGCTTAGGGAAAGCTCGCGAACAGCCTCCAAACTTTTGATGAAGCTGGCCGCAAGAGCAAACAGGTCGGCGCCCGGCTCCCACAAAACTGAAATATCGGGAATATACGCCTTGTCCTTGACGATGGAGGCGTCGGCCACGTCGAACCGAGCCTGCAGCGGATTAAAAGCTATTCGGATGCGCTCACGCTTAAAGTCCGCCCGCACAACCTCCTTGCCCCGGATGACGGCGTAGAGCGAGGTTAGGCGTTGCTGTCCATCGACTATGGCAAGCTTCGGTGCTTTCTGGTGAGTTTGGGCGCCGATGACCTTCGTCACGACTTCGGCGCCTGTCTCCCAAAACAAGAGATATCCTGCTGGGTAACCGCGGTACAACGAGTCGAACAGGTTGCGGACATTGACGTTGGGCCACACAAAAGGACGTTGTATTTCTGGTAAACCAATGTCGCCCCGGTTGATGTCTTCGACCAGGGACGTCAAGGGATAGGCCGTGGTTCTGAAAAGTGCCATGCTGGTCCTTCGAAACGGGCAATGCCGAGATAGCAGCTTGGCACTTGGAAGAGTCAGCCACTGCGATGATAAACGTTGCGCAGACGTATATGGCGTTAACGCAACGTCTAGCACGCCTGTCCCACGAAATCTTGCTAAAGCCGTCGCACGGATCTGGCCGCTACCGCGCCTTTTGGGTGGCGACCACGCAGGCCAGCACAGCCAATGCGGTCGCGGCCATCGGCAGGGTGATCGCCTCGCCCAGCAGCAGCCAGGCCCACGCCAGCGAGAGCACGGGCTGAGCGAGCTGCAACTGGCCCACCCGCGCCACGCCGCCCAGCGCCAGGCCGCGATACCAGGCGAAGAACCCGGCAAAGCTGCTGATGGCGGACACATAGGCGAAGCCGGCCCAGGCCGCGGGCGTGGCACGGGCCAGGGACGCCGTGTCGAGCTGGATCAGCGTCAGCGCGGCCGTCACGGGCAGCGACAGCACGAGGGCCAGGCTGATGACCTGCAAGCCGCCGAGCTCACGCGCCAGTGCGCCGCCCTCGGCGTAGCCCAGCCCGCACAGCAGCACGGCGGCGAGCAGCAGGGCGTCCGCCGGCTCGAAGCGGCCCGCGCCCTGCACGGCGGCGAAGGCGAGCACGCAGGCGACGCCGGCCAAGGCCGCGAGCCAAAAGCGCCGCGACGGGCGCTCCCCGGCGCGCAGCACCGCCGCGACCGCGGTGGCGGCCGGCAGCAGGCCGGTGACGACGATGCCGTGCGCGGCGGGCACGCGGGCCAAAGCGAGCGCGGTCAGCAACGGGAAGCCCAGAACCACGCAAGCGCCGACGACCGCGAGGCGAGGCAGCAGCCGGGCCGCCGGCAAGGGCTGGCGCATGGCGGCTAGCGTCGCCAACGCCAATAGTCCGGAAACGACAGCCCGGCCGATGCCGACGAAGCTCGCGGTCAGCCCTCCGGCAATCGCCAGCCGGGTCAGCGGCAGCGAGAGCGAAAAGGCCAGCACCCCGACCGTGCCCCAGAGCAGCCCGGCATTCGGCGTCCTGGCGACTGCGAGGCTGCTTGGCCGTGCTGCTTCCGGGTTGTCCAGCACGCCCGCCCCACCTGCGTCAGGCGGCCGGCGCCGCCTCGATGTGGCGGAACATGTTGCGCCGGGCGTCCGCGTCCATCTCGGTCTTGAATGCGTGACGCTCCCGCAGCGCCTCCGCGCGCGTGGCAGCCGGCCGGGCGCTGATCTCGTCGAACAAACGCTTGAGATGCGGCATGGCCGCCCAGGCGTCGTTGCCCAGCACGAATGGGATCGCCCGTGCCCAGCCCCAGACCGCCATATCGACGATGGTGTACTCGTCGCCCAGCATGTAGCGCCGGTCGGCGAGGCGCGCGTCGAGGATGCCGTAGTGCCGCTTGGCCTCGAACAGATACCGGGTCACTCCGTAGTCGTTCGGCTTTGGCGCAAAATGCTGGAAATGCACGGCCTGGCCGGAATACGGGCCGATCCCGGTGGCGACGAACATCAGCCAGGACAGCAACTGCCCGCGCATGGCGGGCGTGTCGTCGGGCAGGAACTGGCCGGTCCGCTCGGCGAGGTAGAGCAGGATGGCGTTGCTGTCGAACACCGTCACGTCGCCGTCGGTGATGGCCGGGGTCTTGGCGTTCGGGTTGATGGCGAGGAAGGCCGGGTCGAACTGCTCGCCCTTGCGGGTATCGACCGGCACCAGCTCGTAGGGCAGGCCGGCCTCTTCGAGGAACAGCGCGACCTTGGCCGGGTTGGGCGAGGGATGGTAGTAGAATTTGATCACAGGGCGTTTCCTCCGCTGGGCCGGATGGCCGGCTCGGGCAGACTGGCACGGCGCGCCCGCTATGGACAGCGCGGCACAGCGGCGTACTCTGCGCAAAACGGAGGACCCGGGATGGATACGCAGGCACCCGCAACGACGACCAGTCCTGGCACCCGCCCCGGCGGACGCGTGCTGGCGGACGCGCTGGTGGCCCAGGGCATCGACCACGTATTCGCCGTCCCCGGCGAAAGCTACCTCGACGTGCTGGACGGGCTGTATGGCGTGCGCGACCGCCTAAGCCTGATTACCTGCCGGTTCGAGGCGGGGGCGGTGAACATGGCCGAGGCGTATGGCAAGCTCACCGGCCGCCCCGCCGCCGCCATGGTCACCCGCGGCCCCGGCGCCTGCCACGGGGCGGTCGGCGTGCACGTGGCGATGCAGGACAGCACGCCGCTGCTGCTGTTCGTCGGCCAGATCCCGTTCGAGGAGACCGACCGCGACAGCTTCCAGGAGGTCGATTACCGCCGCATGTTCGGCCCGCTCGCCAAGTGGGTGACGCAGATCGACGACGCGCGCCGCATCCCGGAGTTGGTGGCGCACGCCGTGGACATCGCCACCACCGGACGGCCCGGCCCCGTGGTGATCGCGTTGTCGGAGGAGATGCAGAAGCATTCCGTCAGCGTGCCCGACATCGGCCGGGCGCCGCTCTCATTGGGCCTGCCCGACCCGGCGGCGCTGGCGCGGATGCAGGCGATGCTGGCCGCAAGCCGCAAGCCGCTGGCGATCCTGGGCGGCAGTTGCTGGACCGACGCGGGCCGGGCGGCGATCCGCGATTTCCTGGTGGGGCACGGCCTGCCCGTCGCCGTCGGCTTCCGCCGGCAGGCATTGTACGACGGCACGCTGCCCAACTTCGTCGGCGACCTCGGCGTCGGCTCCGACCCGGCGCTGGTGGCGCAGGCGCGGGAGGCCGATTTGATCCTCGCCATCGGAACGCGCCTGGGCGAGGCGACGACCCAGGGTTTTCAACTCTTTCCCGCGGGCGGCGCACCGGTCATCCACGTGTATCCGGACGCCGCCGAGATTGGCCGGGTATTCCGCCCGGCGCTTGGCATCGCGAGCGAGCTCAACGCTTTCGCCCACGCCGCCGCGGCGCTGCCGCCGGTGGATGCGCCCTGGACCGCCTGGACCCGGTCGCTGCGGGCGGTGCGGGAGGCTGGGCGCGTCGTGCCGGAGTACGAAGGGCCATTGAACCTCGCCCAGGTGATGCGCGAGCTGGAGGCGTTGGCGACGCCTGACGCGATCTTCACCTCGGACGCCGGCAACTTCGCGACGTGGCCGGCCCGGTTCATCAACTTCAGCGACCGCCAGCGCATGATCGGCCCGGCCAACGGCGCCATGGGATACGGCGTTCCCGCCGGCATCGCGGCGGCGATCGCCTCTCCTGGCCGCATGGTCGTCACCTTCGTCGGCGACGGCGGCATGCTGATGACCGGGCAGGAGATCGCCACCGCCTTCCAGTACGGCGCGGCGCCGATCGTTCTGGTGTTCAACAACGCGATGTACGGCACGATCCGCATGTACCAGGAGCGCACCTACCCCGGCCGCATCTCCGGCACCGCCCTCACCAATCCTGATTTCGCCAAATATATCGAGGCGTTCGGCGGGCACGGTGAGGTCGTGGCCGACACCGCCGGGTTCACCCCTGCCTTCCAGCGCGCGGTCGCCAGCGGCAAGCCGGCGGTGATCGAGCTGCGGATGAACCCGGAGCAGATCACCTCGCGCGCCACGATTGCGGAGCTTCGGGCAGGGAAGGCGTAAAATGAAGTTGGCTGTAGGCGCTAACTGATTAACGTAAATGATGATGGTAACCAGGAAAGAATCAAGTCTAGTGTTTTGTATGAGGGCGAGTCGCAGATACCTCGTCTTTAGACTCGGTGCTCGAGGGAACTAACTCGATTTTCGTAGATGTCGGAAAAATGATTGGCTCTTTGAAGATGCTTTCGAAAGCGTTCATAAATAGTTTGTCTGTTTCCATTTCACGGAAAACCGGCCAATTACGATAATCTTCTGCTGTTATCCTGTCCTTATTGCCAAGTTATTTCACTAATAAAACAACCTTTTCAACATTGCCTTTTACTGCTTCGGCATAAATCCGGAAGTTTAGTTCCGATGCGGTCCAATTTTCTCTATCAATAATTTTCTGAGCTTCTTCTGTTCGCTTTTGAAGGCGAACAGCGTTTGCAAGATTAATAACCATCATACGCCACGTCTTCTCATTCATTTGCTTTCTGGGGAGTTTAGTAGCAAATGATAACAAGGCTTCTGCAACAACATACGCCCGCTTATATATAAGATCAAATGAGAGTTCATTCAAAGATATGTCTGCAGCTTCTTGCTCATCAGTTGCAAATTTCCTCCAAAAAACAAATCAAAGCTTAATACCAATCTCGTAAATAACATTAACACAATTCGCGAAATATTTGCTATCAACTTTGAGTCAATCATTTAATATTATTGCTGATACATCGACCTTAAACTCTTTGCAGGTTAACATGTATTTAGTAGATACAATACCTCCAGTATGTGTAAGAAGATTGCGGCGTTCGCAAATTTCAATAAAGTGCGGCCAGGCTGATAAACCCTCCCGTAGCTTTATCGAAAATTTATCCTCCATCCAAAGGAACTGCTCTTGATGGCTGGATCGAATTACGGCTTCGATCTCTCTTCCAATAAGAGCGTCACGCGTTTCACTTATCGAAGCAAATTTCACCAAATCCGAAAATCGAATGGATTTTTCCGAGGTTAAGACGACTTCTTAATGCCTATTTAATACAACGCGCAGACAAGATGAAAGAAAGGCGTCATACGAGCTAATCAATCCAAGTATCATAACCTCTGGAAGATGGCTAGCTCCTTTTATTGCAGCGATTAACTCGTCACCATGAATTTGAAATTCTCGATAGCAATTAAAATCTAATTCATATGTTATTGCATTTTTCCTCGATAAATCAGGACGTTCCTCCCCCCTAATTTTCGCAAAATCCCCAATTCTTTTTTCAGCAATCATAGAGGAAATAAATGGAGCAAAACTTAGAGTTAACGAAATAAAATTCCTATAAGAGTCCATCACTGACACCAGAGATCAAAATACGCTTTTAAAATCCGTGACGACATGCGGCAGGTCTGTTTTCGAGGGTAGTTCGCGAGGCGGAAGTTCGAAATCTTTGTCCGAGCTAGGTGGGTCGATTGAAACTCGATGTGCAACGACAACATCATTTTCTTTTACCAAAGTGATAAAAAATATACCGGTGTTGACAGATGTCGTCTTCTTTCGGCTTTTTACCATATATTAATTCCATAATATTATGAGTTGACATTGATTATTGTGGTAGTTTTAGCAATTGACATATGTGTGCAATATACATATGATTTACAATATTAAGATACTGTAAATTTTTTTATTATCGTATCTATTGAAGCAGCGAAGAATGCCGTGGATGCATGGATGCCGGATGTTGCAAGCATCACCGCCCCGCCGCATACCCCTGCATCCCCCGCGGATTTGCCCCGGCGAACATCTGCCCGCCCTCACGTCGCGCCGCGGAAAGCCGGCCCTCGGACCAGTCGGGACCCAGCTCCGCCAGGTGCCCGCGCGCCAGCAGGTCGGCCGCCACCTCGGCAGCATACCGCCCCTCCAGCACCAGCTTGCCCGGCCGGGCAATGCGGGGCCAGAAGCTGCTGGGCCAGTGCTCGGAGTGGAAGCTCGGCAGGTCGATCGCCTGCTGGATGCCCAAATTGCCGTGCACCATGCGCAAGAAGAAGATCAGCGACCACTGGTCCTGCTGCTCGCCGCCGGGGGTGCCGAACGCCATCCACGGCGCGCCGTCGCGCAGCGCGAAGCTGGGCGACAGCGTGGTGCGCGGGCGCTTGCGCGGCGCCAGGCTGTTCGGCAGGCCGTCGCGCAGCCAGAACATCTGGCCGCGCGTGCCCATCGGAAAGCCCAGGCCCGGCACCACCGGCGAGGACTGCAGCCAGCCGCCCGACGGCGTCGCGCTGACCATGTTGCCCCAGCGGTCGATCACATCGACATGCACGGTATCGGCGCCGATCACCCCGAGCCGCGCCACTGTCGGCTCCCCGGCGCCCGGCGCCTGGCTCAGCATTTCCGCCCGGAGGTGCGCCTCATGGTCCACCCACGGCTCGAAGCCCGGCACGGTGCCGGGGCGCAGCTCCATGGACGCCTGCCGCCCCACCTCGCTCCGCCGCACCAGGTTGTAGTTGGGCGACAGCAGGTCGCCGAGCGGAACATCCACAAAATCCGGGTCGCCGTAGTAGGCCTCGCGGTCGGCGAAGGCGAGCTTGGCGCACTCGACCACGGTGTGCACGAAGTCGGGGCCGAGCGGGTCCATCGCGCCGACATCAAACCCGCGCAGCAAGGCCAGTTGCTGGAGGAACACCGGCCCCTGGCTCCAGGGACCGCATTTCAGCATGGTGTGGCCGTGGTAATCGAAGGCGACGGGGTTCTCGACCGTCGCGGACCATTGGGAAAAGTCCTGCGCAGTCAGCAATCCGCGATGCCGCCGGCCGGAGGCGTCGAGCATGTCGGTCTCCGCAAAGAACCGCCCCACCGCCTCGGCCACGAAGCCCTGGTACCAGGCCATGCAGGCGGCATCGATCCGCGCCTCCCGCGTTGCGCCCACAGCCTCCCGGCATAGGCGCTCGTAGGTTCCGGCAAGGTCCGGATTGGCGAACAGCGCGCCGGCCGCCGGAGTGTTGCCGCGTGGAAGAAAAACCGCGGCGCTGCTGGGCCACTCGGCCTCAAACAGCGGGCGCACCCCCTCAATGGTGGCGGGCACGCGCGGCACCAGCGGCACGCCGTTCGTCGCATAGCCGATGGCGTAAGCCAGAACGTCGGCCAGCTCCCAGGTGCCCCAGTCCCGCAGCATGCGGCACCACGCGCCGAACGCGCCTGGCACCACGGCGGGCAGCAGCCCGGTCGCCGGGATCAGGTCGAGACCGAGTGCCGCGAACGCTGTCTGGGTCGCGGCCTCGGGGGCGACGCCTTGGCCGCAGACCACGTGCTGCGTTCCGGTGCGGGCGCTGTGGACGATGATCGGCGCGTCGCCGCCGGGTCCGTTCAGGTGCGGCTCGGCGACCTGCAGGACGAAGCCCGCGGCGGCGGCGGCGTCGAACGCGTTGCCGCCGCGCTCCAGCACCGCCATGCCCGCCGCGGTCGCCAGCCAGTGCGTGCCGGCCACGACGCCGAAGGTGCCGGCGATTTCGGGCCGTGTGGTGAACATGGGGTAATCTCCGGGTTGCGCGGCTCGCAGGCTATCGCCAAGGTCCGCCCAGGTAAAATGAGTGCGTAAAATCGAGGCGCTGATGCTGATCCTGATCGTCGGGCCCTCCGGGGCTGGCAAAGACACCCTGATGAACGGCGCACGCGACGCGCTGGCGGACGATCCGCACGTCCGCTTCGTGCGCCGCGTCATCACCCGGCCCGGCGACATGGGGCAGGAGGCGCATGAGAGCGTCACCGAACAGGCGTTCGACCTGCGGAAGCAGGCCGGCGACTTCGCGCTGACCTGGCGGGCGCACGGGCTGCACTACGGCATTCCCGCCGACATCTCGCTGGACCTGGCGCGCGGCCGGGTGGTGGTGGTCAACGTGTCCCGCGCCGTGGTGGCGGAGGCGGCGGCCCGCTTCCCGGTCGCGGTGATCGAGGTCGCGGCGCCGGCGGACGTGCTGGCGTTGCGGCTGGCGGCGCGTGGGCGGGAGGACGCGGTGGATGTCGCGCGCCGGCTGGCCCGCTCGATCGAGCTGCGGCTGCCGGTGGACCGGCAGACGGTGATGAACGACGGTACGGTCGAGGCCGGGATTGCCAAGCTGTTGGCCGCGATCACCCGCGCATCGGGAGACGCTCCGCAATCGTGAAGGCGACGCCAGGGCCGGCCTGGGTGAACACGCAGATTTCTTCAACTTGGCGCGGATGCGGCAGTGCCGCGGCCAGATGATCCTGCGCGGCCGGCAGGAACACGGCGCGCTCAGTGTCCGTCAGGCGCCGGGTAAGGGTCATGTGGAAGCGCCACTCGTTGAATACGCCGGGATAGCCCCAGCGGACCAGGTTCGCCTCGCGCGCCTCGGACAGCCCGCCCTGCCGGCGCCGCACAAGCTCCGCCGCGTCCGGCGGCGCCCGGTGGTGGTCCATCCCGGCCACGCACACGTCGGCCAGGGCATAAAAGGCGGGGCAGGGCTCGGCCTCCCGCACTGCGAGGAAGCCCGAGAGGTCCGCCACGTGCAGCGGCGGCATGGCGAATGGCGCCAACCCGCGCGCCAGGGCGGCCGCGTCGTCCACGAACGCGTTGTAGTTCGTGCTGAGCCGCATCGGCGGCTTCAACGTGCAGTGGAAGCCATACAGCCGGGCGTCGGCGGTGACGGCGTGGATGTCCGGCACGTCAGGCTGCGGCAGGGTGGCCGCGGTTTCCGGGTCGCGGCCCAGCCAGGCGCACCCTGCCCGCCACAGCGGATCGGACAAAGCGGGCGCGTAATAAAGCGCAACCCGCATGCTCAGCTCACCCTCTCCCCGCCGCGCCAGACCTGGCGGACGACCGGCATGCCCTCGTGCTCCCGCACGTGTACCAGGTCGGCGCGCATCCCGGCCTCGATGCGGCCACGGTCGTGCAGCCCCGCCATGCGCGCCGGGTTCGCCGTCACCATCGCGACGCCCTGCGCCAGGGTGATGCCAGTCTGCGCGACGCTGGCGAAGGCGGCCTCCAGCATGCTGGACGGCACGTAGTCGCTGGCATAGGCGTCCACCACGCCGCGGCGCACCAGGTCGGCCGCCGCGACGTTGCCGGAGTGCGAGCCGCCGCGCACGATGTTGGGCGCCCCGGCGATCACGTCCATGCCGTGCGCCCGCGCCTCCGATGCCGCCAGCATCGAGACCGGGAACTCGCTGATGCGTATGCCGTCGGCGGCGTTCTCCGCGACCTCCTCGGCCGTGTTGTCGTCGTGGCTGGCGAGCACAATCGCGAGCGGCACGATGCGCTCCAGCAGGCGGCGGCGGTTCGGACTCCGCGTTCTGGCGCGCTGGTCCTGCAGCTCTAGGATGCGGCCCTCGATCCAGGCGGTGGCGTGCCCCTCCCGCACCCGCATCTTCCGGTAGCGGTCGAGGTTGGCGTACTGGCCGACGCCGGGGCTGTGGTCCATGAGGCTGACCATGCGGACGCGGGGGTGCTCGGCCACGGGATCGAGCAGGTCCATCATGTCGGGGGCCGGCAGCTCGCAGCGCAGATGCAGGAAGTGCTCAGATTTCAGCAGACCGGTGTCGGCCAGCGCGTCCAGGTCGGCGACGCCGTCGCGGAAGGTGAGCACGCGGTCCTTGTCGAAGCCGAGGTCGCCCAGGCACAGCGCGTCCAGCACCGTGGTCACGCCGGCCGCCGCGCACTGCGCGTCATGCGCCACCATAGCGGAGCGCGACGGCCAACGCGCGTTGCTGCGCGGCTGCACCTGGCGCTCCAGGTTGTCGGTGTGCACATCGACCACGCCGGGCATCAGCGTGTCGCCTTCCAGGTCCACCGCGCCCGGCGCCGAGCTGCGGCGGCCCGGCTGCACCTCCACGATGCGCCCGCCTTCCAGCACGACGGTGCCGAGCACAACTTCATTCGGCAGCACGAGGCGGGCGTTGGTAAGGATCGTTATCATGCGGCGTCCCGGTGCGGGTGGACATTCAGCGTGCGGTGGGAGACGGCGCCCCGGACCGCAGCGTCGTGGAAGATGCCGACGACCGCGGCGCCGCGGCCGGTCGCCTCGCGGATCAATCCTACCACGACATCGCGGTTCGCGTCATCGAGCGATGCGGTCGGCTCGTCCAACAGCAGCACGGGGTGCCCGGCAATGAAGCCGCGCGCCAGGTTCACCCGCTGCTGCTCGCCGCCCGAGAACGTCGCCGGCGGCAGCGCCAGCAGACGGTGCGGGATATTGAGGCGGTCGAGCAGCGTTGCCGCATCCCGCCGCGCCTGATCCAGCGGCACGCCGCGCGCCATCGCAGGCTCCGCCACCACGTCCAGCGCCGGCACGCGCGGCACCACGCGGAGGAACTGGCTGACGTAGCCGAGGCTGTCCCGCCGCACCCGCAGCACCAGACGCGGGTCGGCTCGGGCGATGTCCACCATGGCGCCGTTGTGCCGCACCAGGATATGCCCGGCGTCGGCGCGGTACGAGCCATACAGGCTGCGCATCAGGGTGGACTTGCCGGCGCCTGAAGGACCGGACAGCGCGACGCACTCGCCGGCACGGACTTGCAGGTCAACGCCGTCCAGCACCGGAATGCGCGTGCCGCCCTGCAGATGCAGGATGAAGGTCTTCACGACCCCGCGCACCTCCAGCATCATCATGCCGAGAGCACCGAGCTGACGAGGAGCTGGGTGTATGGGTGCTGCGGGTCGTCCAGCACCTGGTCGGTCAGCCCGGCCTCCACCACCCGGCCGCCCTGCATCACCACGATGCGCCCGGCGAGCAGCCGCGCCACGGCGATGTCGTGCGTCACCAGCACGACGGCGATGCCGAGCCGGGTCACCAGGGTGCGGATCAGGTCCAGCAGCCGCGCCTGCACGGAGACGTCGAGGCCGCCGGTCGGCTCGTCCATGAACACCAGGCGCGGGTGCGTCACCAGCGTGCGGGCGATCTGCAGGCGCTGCAGCATGCCGCCGGAGAAGGTGTGCGGCATGTCGTCGATGCGGGCGGGGTCGATCTCCACCTGGGCCAGCCAATCCTGCGCGGCGGCGCGAATGTCGCCGTAGTGCCGGACGCCCTGCGCCATCAGCCGCTCGCCCACGTTGCCGCCGGCCGAGACGCGCATGCGCACGCTATCGCGCGGGTTCTGCTGCACGAAGCCCCAGTCGGACCGGTGCAGGGCGCGGAGCTGCGGGGCCGGCATGGCGTGCAGGTCGTGCAGACGGCGGTCGGGATCGCGATACCATACGGTTCCGGCGTCAGGTGCCATACGGCCCGACAGCACATTCAGCAACGTGGTCTTGCCCGAGCCGGATTCGCCGACGACGGCCAGCACTTCGCCGGGCCATAGGTCGGTTTCGACGTCGTCGAGTGCGGCGATGGCGCCAAAGCGCAGGGCAAGGCCCCTTGCCGAAAGCAGCGCATCGTTCACGCCGCATCCTCTTGGATGGCGGCCGGCGCAACCCGTTCACGGCAGTAATCGGTATCTGAACAGACAAACATCCGCGTGCCCCGGTCATCGGTGACGACCTCGTCCACGTAGCTGTCGTCCGCGCCGCATAGCGCGCACACCCGGGGCGCGCGGCCGGCGCGGAACGGGTGGTCGTCGAAATCGAGCGAGCGCACCGAAGTATAAGGCGGGACCGCGTAGATGCGTTTTTCGCGTCCGGCGCCGAACAACTGCAGCGTCGGCATCATATGCAGCTTCGGATTGTCGAAGGCGGGAATCGGTGACGGCGACATCAAATAGCGGCCGTTCACCATCACCGGGAAGTCGTAGCTGCTGGCGACATGGCCGAAGCGCGCGATGTCCTCGTATAGCTTGACGTGCATCAGGCCGTATTCCTGCAGCCCGTGCATGCGCGTCGTTTCGGCCCGGCTCGGCTCCAGCCGCGCCATCGGCTCCGGCAGCGGCACCTGATACACCAGGATCTGGCCCTCATGCAGCGGGGTCTCCGGGATGCGGTGCCGGGTCTGGATGATGGTGGCCTCGGCCGTCCGGGTCGTGGTGGCGACCCCGGCGGTGCGGGCGAAGAAGCGGCGGATCGACACCGCGTTGGTGGTGTCGTCGGCACCCTGGTCGATCACCTTCAGCACGTCGGCGCGGCCCAGGATGCTGGCCGTCACCTGGATGCCGCCGGTGCCCCAGCCATAGGGCAGCGGCATCTCCCGGCTGCCGAACGGGATTTGGTGGCCGGGAATCGCCACCGCCTTCAGGATCGCCCGGCGGATCATCCGCTTGGTCTGCTCGTCGAGGTAGGCGAAGTTGTAGCCGCTCATTTTTGCGATGCCTCGGCGTCGGCCCGCATGTGCCGCACCGTCTCCAGCTCACTTTGAAAATCCACGTAGTGCGGCAGCTTCAGGTGCTCGACGAAGCCGGTCGCCTCCACGTTGTCGCAGTGCGACAGCACGAACTCCACGTCCTGCGCCGGAGCTTCCACGGGCTCGCCAAGCTCCGCGGCGCGCATCGCACGGTCCACCAGCGCCATGCCCATCGCCCGGCGCTCCGAATGCCCGAAGCACAGCCCATAGCCGCGGGTGAACTGCGGCGGTGCTGTGCGGCTGCCGGTGAACTGGTTCACCATCTGGCACTCCGTCAGCACGACGTCGCCGATGTCGATGGCAAAGCCAAGCTCCGACGGCTCGATCTCGACGCTCGCCTCGCCCACGCGCAGCTCGCCGACGAAAGGGTGGTTGTTGCCGTAGCCGCGCTGCGTCGAGTAGCCGAGCGCCAGCAGGAAACCCTCGTCGCCGCGTGCCAGCGCCTGCAGCCGCAGGTCGCGCGCCGCGGGGAACGCCAGCGGCTCGCGCGTCAAGTCCCCAGGCTGGGTGTCCGGTGCCGCTCCGTCCGGCTCGACCAAGCCTTCTTGCCCCAGGATGCCGAAGGCGGACGCGAGCGGCTGCGGCTCGGCGTGGACTTCGGCCGGTGCTGCCGGCGCATCCGGCAGTGCAAAATCGAGCAGCCGGTGCGTGTAGTCATAGGTCGGCCCCAGCACCTGGCCGCCCGGCAGATCCTTGAAAATGGCGGATACCCGGCGGACCGTCAGCATCGCCGCGGTGTCCACCGGCCGGCCATAGGCGAAGCGGGGCAGGGTGGTGCGGTAGGCGCGGAGCAAGAACCCGGCCTCGATCAGGTCGCCCTGCGCCTGCTGGATCGCCAGCGCAGCCAGATCCCGGTCATACAGCGACCCCTCCGCCATCACGCGGTCCACGGCGCGGCCGAGCTGCTCGGCAATCTGTGCTGTGGTCAGCGCGGGGACGGCCGGATCGCCGCGGCGGACGGTCGCGAGCCAGGCATGCGCGGCGTCGATCGCCCGCTCGCCCCCTTTCACGGCGACGTAGGCCATCTATGCCTCCCGGATCTGGACTTGGCGGAGCTGGACGGTGCGGGGCAGCGCCGCAATCCGGTCGCCGGCGCACAGGATCACGTCCACGCCGCGCGGGAACAGCGCATGGTTCGCCGCCCACTCGACGACAAACCCGGCCCGCAGCCCATCCACTTCCAGGATCGCCGGCGCTGCCAGGCCCGGTCCCGACAACTCCAATGCAGCACCCCGGCCGAGCGCTACCACTTGCAGAATGATCGTCGCCCCAAGCTCGGGCGCGTCGTCTGTTCCCGCCGGGAACGCGTCCAGCCGAACTGGCCCCAGCGCCAGGGCCAGCGTGGCGGCCTCCGCCGCTGCGGTCGGGGCGCCGCAGTGGAAGGCAATCCAATCCCGCGCCGCCGTCGCGGCGAGGTCGAGCCAGAGCGGCGTGTCGGCGTCCGCCAGCGTCAGCAGCACGGCCGCGGTTGCCGGGTCGAGCATCGGTGGCGGGTCCAGCGCCGCCACCGCATGGACCCGCCCCGGCCGCGCCATCGCGTCCAGCACGGCGCGGAAACAGGCCTGGCTGTCTTGCACCGGATCGGTGAAGCCGGGGTGGGCGATGCTCATGGATATCCCGCTCACGACCGCATCGTTGCCAATGTGAAGAACTGCACCTGGGTCGCCGCGGCGCGGCGGGACAGCGTCTCCCGCCGTGCGGCTTGCACCGTCGCCAAGGGCTGGATCACCGCGGCGTTCAGCTCAGGCAGCCGCGCCGGGTCCTGCAGCGCCGCGTCGAGCGCCGCCGCCAGCTCCGCCTGTCGCAGGTCGCGTCCCAGGCAGTAGGCATGGCCGACCCAACCGTCCGTCGTCCGCACGGTGCAGCGCGCGACCGTGGCCTCGCCGAGGTTGAACGCTGGCCCGGTGCCGCCAGCCCGGCCCCGCAGCATCACCAATCCAACCTCCGGCCCGCGCAGCCGGGTGAACGCCGGCAGGCGCCCCTCGGCCGAAATTGCCAGCTCGTCCGCGGTGGCGCGGGCGAGCACGGCCATCCAGTGGCGGCGATTTGGTAAATCGGCCGGCAAATCGGAGGGAACTACGGACAAGGGCGGCTCCAATGTTGTCTAGACAACTATGTGGCCGCCCCAGTAGCGTCAAGCCGAAGTCGCACGGCAACGCGGCCGGGAGGGTGACGATTGCATGACGGAGTCGCTTGAGAAAGCCGGCCCGAAGCCCGATGCCCCGCTATGGCGCCAGATCGCCCGTGCGCTGTCATCCGGCATCGGCCCTGGCGGCCTGCAACCCGGCGACCGCCTGCCCACCGAGGCGCAGCTCGCTGTGCTGCACGGCGTCAACCGCCACACCGTCCGCCGCGCCATCGAGAGCCTGGTCCGCTCCGGCCTGGTCCGCGTCGAGCAGGGCCGTGGCTCCTTTGTTGCCGAGGACCGGATCGACTACGCCGTGCAGCCCCGCACCCGGTTCAGCGAGTGGATACGCCGGCACAACAAGGAGCCGACCGGCCAGGTGCTGCAGAGCCGTGCGATCGCAGCGACGGCGCAGGTCGCGGCTGGCCTGGGCATCCCGCGCGGCACGACAGTGGCGCTGTTTGGGCGATTGGGCATGGCGGACGGCGTGCCGGTCAGCCTGGCGAGCCACTATTTTCCGCTGGCGGGCCGGCCCGGCCTGCTGGACGCGCTGCGCACCGCGCCCTCGATCACCGCCGCACTGTACTCGGTCGGCGTCGCGGACTACCGCCGTCAGGTCACCCGCGTCTCCGCCCGAATGCCCACCGCCACCGAGGCCGGGCTGCTGCAGGTGCCGCGCAGCCGACCGCTGCTGGTGTGCGAGAGTGTGAACGTGGACCTGGCCGGCGCCATCGTGGAGTTTGGCATCTCGCACTATCCCAGCACCCGCGTGCAGGTGATGTTCGAGCCATGACAAGGGTCCCCGCTGGCTCCCGGAGTTGGACTCGAACCAACGACCGAGCGATTAACAGTCGCTTGCTCTACCAGCTGAGCTATCCGGGATCAGGCGGGACGCCCCTATAACGCCGCTGCCGCCGCGATGCAAACGGCTTTTCGCGGCTTGTCGCCACGGCCGGCTTGTCGCGCCCGCCCGGCTCTGGCATGGATAGCGCGTTGCGGGCGTGGTGGAACTGGTAGACGCGCCGGACTCAAAATCCGGTTCCGCAAGGAGTGTCGGTTCGATTCCGACCGCCCGCACCACTTTTCTTAGCTGAGGACGTTGTGCGATCCTATGGCTCGACGGTAATCGGCAAATAGCTCGGCTGCCGCACATCGAAGGTGCGCACGCCGAGCTCCGGCGGCATCGGCGCCATCCAGGGGGCAGCCCGCAGCGTGGTCAGTGCGTCCGCCCGGCCCTGCGCCCAGCGCGCCTCCATGGTCGGCCGGCTGAACTCGTAGTCCTTCGACTGGCCCTGCGCGATGTCGGTCCGGTAGATCAGCTCGACGATATCCATGCTGGTTTGACAGCCAAAGCCGTGCAGTGCCTCGGCCTCCTCTGTGGCGCGCAGCTCCGGCGGCAGCTTGGCCCAGAGCAGGTCAATCAGGTGGCACATGTCATGCCGTATCGTAAAACTGTCGGTAGCAGCGCGGGTGCGGCTGGAGAAGCGGATGTCCTTCTCCCGCTCCTGCGCCTCCTGGATCGTCGATGGCACCAGGCCGCTCGCCGGGAACAGGTCCACCTGGAAGCTGAGCCGGCTCTGGCGGGGCGTGGTGTCCAGCACGTATTGCAGCGGCGTGTTGGACACCAGGCCCCCATCCCAATAGGACTCGCCGTCGATCTCGATGGCTGGGAAGCCGATGGGCAGCGCGCCGCTCGCCATGACGTGCTCGGGGCGGATGGCGATCTTGGCATTGTCGAAATAGGCGAAGTTGCCGGTGCGGACGTTCACCGCGCCGACGCTGAACCGGATGGCGCGCGCGTTGATGCGGTCGAAATCGACCAGCCGTTCCAGGGTCAGCTTGAGCGCGCTCGTGTCATAGAAGCTGGTGGGCGCCGGGATGCGGAGCCAGGCGGCGGGGTCTTGCGGACGGAAGAAGCCCGGCGTGCCGAACAGCAGCGCACGCAGCGCCCCGGCCTGCCGCCCGGCGTCGCCCAGGTCGATCGACGGCACGCCGGGCCAGAATGGCGGGGTGACCTCCTCCCAGAACTGCCGTAGCCGCTCCACCCGATGCTCGGGCGCGTTGCCGGCGATCAGCGCAGCGTTGATCGCGCCGATCGAGATGCCGGCGACCCAATCCGGCAGGTACTCCGACCCGGCCAGCGCCTCATACACCCCGCCCTGATAGCTGCCGAGCGCGCCGCCGCCCTGCAGCACGAGCGCCACCTGCTTGGTATAGCTCGCCGGCCGCCGCGGCAGGCGCAGGCCGGTCAAGAGTACAGCATCCAAAGTGGGCCAGTGCAGTACAAGCGATAACCCACACTATGCATGACGACACCCTTTCCTTTCGCCATCAAGACTATACCATTGCGAATGGCAGGATGCCATCAGCACAACCGCGTTGCAGGGCCTGCTGGAACCTATGTGGCGGCCAGGAACGGGAAAAGGCCACTCCGTCACGACGGCGACATGACTGAGAGGAACTCCAGCCCGTTGAACCGTCCAGTGCTGATGGCGAAGCGATTGGTGTCGCTGGCGGCCTGGGCGGCGAAGGTCAGGCTGGTGGTCACGGCGCCGATACCAGGGATGTCGGCCCGCAGGGTGCGTCCGGTATGGCCGCTCAGGCCGTCATCGTCCGACCAGGTGAATGCCGAGATGCCCGCCCGGAAGCCCCAGAGGACAACCGTGTCGCCGCCGCCAAAACCGGTCAGCGTGTCCCATTGCGGCCCGGCCGCGTTGCCGTCCACGAAGTAGGCGTCGCGGCCTGCGGTGCCCGCGAGCAGGCCGGAGCCTGCCGGCACCACGGCAAGGCTGGCCGGCGCCGGCCCGATAAAAAGCTTCGCCAGCGGGACCGTGGGCACGAACGGCCGCGCTGGCACGTTGTCCACGATCGTCGGCGTGGACAGTGCGTCCGCCAGGACCGCCAGCGAGCTGATGTCCCGAGCGACGCCGCCTGCGCCGTCATCGACCGTGACCGTCACAAAGGCCTCGGCCGCGATGGCCCGACTTGCTGCGGTGAACACCAAATCCGCGGCCTCAGCCATGAGCGCTGCAAGCGTTCCCGTCGAGGTGAATAGGCCGGTTGCCGGGTCGTAACGGCCGGGACCCAAGCCGCGCAGCGTGCCCATGGCGGGGTCGGCGAACTGAATGGTCAGCGTCTCGGCTTGGCCCACGTCGGCGTCCTGCAGCAGCAGGCCGGTGAACAGGCGGACCGGCGCGCCGGAGACCAATGCTTGGCTCGGCGCGGCGTTGCGGATCACCGGGGCGGTGTTGGTCGCCATGGTCATCAAACGGGTCACCACGGTCGGTCCTGTGGCGCCGGCGCTGTCGCGGACCTGGACGCTCAGATCCGTCTGCACCGGCTGGCCCAGGCTGGCCTGGTGCCGGGTGGGCATGAGGCGGAGCGCAGCCGCCGCCGCCATGACGGCGCCAGCGGTTCCCGTCACGGTATAGATGCCGGCAGCCGCATCATAGCGGCCAGCGCCCAGGTTGGTGAGAATGCCGTTGGCCGGATTGCTGAGCGTGATCTGTAACGTCTGTTGCTGCCCGGTGTCGGGATCGGTCACCACGATGCCTGCAAAAGGCGTCAGCGCCGTGTCGTCGCGGGCGGTCTTGATGGACGGCAGCCCCGTCACCACCGGCGCCGTGTTTCCCACCGGCGCCGCCAAGGGTGCGGCTACGGCGGAGGCGTATCCGGTCTCCACTGTCGCCGTGTTGACCAGCGTCGTGCCGACCGGGGCGGCGACCTGCGCTTGCAACTCGATCACGACCTGCCGGCCCCCCGATGCCAGCGTACCTGCCAACACGTTGACCGCGCCGAAATCGAGGGTCAGCAGTGGCCCCGCCATGCGCACCGTCGGCATGGACAGCGTGGCCATGCCGGACGACGCGACCCCGCCGGCCTGTATGATGCGCGCCGATCCCGGCACATAGGCGACCCCGGCCGGTAAGCTGTCTATGATGCGGAACGCCGTGCTGAAGCCGGGCGGCAGCGTCACGACGACGCGAAAGGTCGCGACCTGCCCATTCCAGAACGTCGCCGGGCCGGCGCCGGCGAGGGCCAAGGTGATCAGCGGCGATACCGGGTCGGCGACGCCCACGGTGACGCCGCCCATCGCCGTGCTCGCCTGGCCCGGCGCCCCGATGCTGACGGCGGCCTGTATGGCCACCGCGTGCGGGGTGGGACCGTCCGGGATACGGGTTGGGCGGACCGTGACCTCGATCTGCACCTGATCGGCGGCCGTGCCCTGGGCATTGGGAAGCTGGCCGTCCGGCGCGTTCAGCGTGTCGCCGAAGAAGATCCCGCCGTGGCCGTTGGCAACCGGGGTCTGCGGGCTGATATCGGCCCCGACCGCCACGACCCGCGCCGACACCGCGGTAAGCCAAGAAGGCAGCACTAGGGACAGGTCCAGCCCGCGGCTCAGCCCCTCGGGCAGGGTGGCGGTGAGCTGGAACGTCGCGCTCCCGCCCAACGCCAGCAGCGTGCTGGAAGTGTCCGGGTTGCCGGTCGCAAGCAGGGCGATGGCCACGCTGGGCGGGATGTTGACCACCTCCGTCGTGGCCGTGTTGTCGGCGGCAGCGGCCAGCGGCGCGCGGTTGGCCCAGCCGGGCTGCGTCGCATAGCGGATGATTTGCGCCGTGCTGGCGTGGCTGGAAACGCTGAGATCCAGCCGGTCCGTGCTGCGGAGCGTATAGCTGATCAGCAGCACGTTCCGGCCGCTGTTGGCGTCGTAGCCGGCGACCGGCGCCGTCGGGTCCAGCAGGAGGCCGCCCTGCGGATCGAACAGGTCGCCGGAGTAGGCCAGCGGCGTCCCGGCGCCGTCCGAGACCGTGATGCTGGCATCGCCGTCCGGCACCACGAACCCGTTCGGCAGCGCGCTGCGCACCATCACGTCATAGGCCATGGCGCCGGGCACAAGGCCTTCCACCGCGATGATGAAGGTGACCTCGTCGCCGGCATCCACGCCGTATAGCCGATCGGCGAACGGCTCCGTCGCCATTCCGGCGCTGCTGATGATGCCGCCGAACTGGCCAAAATCCGGGCTGTAGCCGAACGGGCCGCCGGTCCCGGTCCAGTTCGCATTGTCGTTCGAGGCATAGACGGTCGCAGTCTGGATGCGCAGTCTCGGCTCATCGAGCGTGATGACGGGTGAAACGGCGGTCACCGCGGTCCCGGTCCCGAACGAGTTCGCCTCGGTCTCGGTTACGGTTGCGGCGAGGGGCGTGCCGGGCGTCAGCGGGGCAGACACCAGCACGTCGATCGTGCCGGGGCCGTTGCCATAGACCGGCAGGACGTCGCCGAAATCGAACCGGAGCACGGGGTGTCCCGCCGCGTCGGTCCCTGGAGTCACAAGAGGCCGGGTCGCGGTATAGCTGCCCGACCCGAACTGCGCGTGGCCGCTGGGCGGCGCTCCGACGGCGCCCACGGCGTCGAACACGAAGCCGCCCGTAAGCCCCGGAGCCGCCGCCGTCAGTTGGACGCGGTGCGCGGCGGTCAGCGGCATTTCAACCCGCATCCGGTAGGTCACGATGTCGCCGAACGCCGCATGCGCTGTCCCCACGACCAGCACGCCGTTCACCGCATAGATCGAGGGGGCGAGCACGCTGGACGGCAGCGCCAGGGCCGCTGCTGCGGGATCGCTGCTGGCCAGTGCGCCCGCCACCGTGCCGCTGAACAGGGCCGTGTTGAGCAGCGGGTCGCCCTGGCCGAGCACCCGCCCCAGCGCCGGTGCCTGCTGGGCTGCATAGAGCTGCCCGATGACGCTATGGAATGTGACGGTGACGGTGCTGTCGTCCGTGAGGCCGGCAGGCAGCCCGGCGGAGCGCAGAGTAGGGGCAAGATTGAAGTTGATGGCGGTCGTCGCGGTCTCCGCGCTGCGCACGCCCGACCAGCCCAGCAGGTCTCCGCTGAACAACGTGGAGGAGCCGCGGCGGATCACCACCTGGGGGTGGAAGATGGTGTCCAGGCGCTGGCCGTCGCCCAGCGTGTCGAGCAGCCGGAGGTCGCCGATGCCGCCCAGCCCTGATCCGCTGACGGCCCACTCCAGGCTGCCGCCCGGCGCGAGCTGTGTAAGCAGGAACACCGACGTTCGCACGCTGCGCCCGATCGCACCGCTCGTGGATTGTGTCACCAAGATATTTGCTACCAAAAATTGTATTCGTCTCCCCTGGCATAGTGCGCGGTTATAGTTGCGACTTGGTTAATCCCCGCTATGGTCCGGCGACGAACCTGAGGTGCCCCGATGTCGCAATCCCAAAATCAACGCCTGGTCCTTGCCCGTCGCCCGGTCGGGGAGCCGCAGGAGACGGATTTCCGCATGGAGCAGGGGGCCATGCCGGTGGCGGGTCCCGGACAGGTCTTGGTGCGGACCGTCTGGCTTTCGCTCGATCCCTACATGCGCGGGCGGATGAGCGACGCGCCGTCCTACGTGCCGCCCGTGGCGATCGGCGACGTGATGGCCGGCGGCACCGTGGGCGAGGTCGTGGAGTCCCACGCCGATGGCCTGCGGCCCGGCGACTTGGTGGAGGGCCGCACCGGTTGGCAGGGTTATGCCGCCGTAGATGCGAAAGAGTTGCGACGGCTGGAGCGGGGAGCGTTGCCGCCATCCACGGCGCTTGGCGTGCTGGGGATGCCCGGCATGACGGCGTACTGCGGCCTGCTCAACATCGGGCAGCCGAAGCCTGGCGAAACCGTGGTGGTCGCGGCGGCCAGCGGTCCGGTGGGGTCGATGGTGGGCCAGATCGCCAAGCTGCGCGGCGCGCGTGCCGTCGGCATCGCGGGAGGTGCGGAGAAGTGCACCTACGTGCGGTCATTGGGCTTCGACGACTGCATCGACCACCGCGGACCGGACCTGCCGGGCCAGTTGAAGCAGGCCTGCCCCAAGGGCATCGACGTGTATTTCGAAAACGTCGGCGGCCTGGTCTGGGATGCGGTGTTCCCGCTGCTCAACCCGTTCGCCCGCATTCCGGTGTGCGGCCTGATTTCGCAATATAACCAGACGGCGCCGTCGCCAGGGCCGGACCGGATGGCCGGGCTGATGCGCGCCATACTGACCAAGCGGCTGACGTTCCGCGGCTTCATCGTGTTCGATTTCGCAAGTCAGCAGGCCGAGTTCCTGCGTGAGGCCGGCGCGTGGGTCGAGGCCGGCCAGATCAAGTATCGCGAGGACATCGTCGAAGGGCTGGAACGGGCGCCGGCCGCGTTCATCGGCATGCTGCATGGCAAGAACTTCGGCAAGCTGCTGGTGCGCGTCGGGCCGGACGCGGCGGCATAAGACAACGCGGCGGCAACGGAGATGTGAGGGGCGGCCAGCATTGAATCCGGCGGCGGCGTAATCCTATGTTGCAGTGCACAATCCGGCTTATGGACTCCAGCATGAACTTCTCCCAAGCCTTGCAGGCACTGCTCTCGTTACGCTTTCATGGCTTCCAGCCAGCCGTGGCGCCTGCCCGGCCGGCCTTGCCGCTCGACGAAGGCGCGATTTCTGGCGCCTCGTTTGTGGCACAGGAGCCGGCGCTGTCGCAGGAGCTGCATCTGACCGCAGAGGACATGTCCGGTTGGGCGATGGGCGGATCCAGCCTGTCCGACTGATCGGCACTACCGCATAAGACGCTGCAGCAGCGTCAGGCCGCGCTGGTCGGCGAGCACCGCAGCGGTCTCCTGGCGAGTCAGCGTGGCGGCGGCATCGTCGAGCGTCGGCGCCTCTTCGAGCTTTGCTAGCCCCATCAGTAGCGCCGCGTTGAACGGTGCGCCGCGGGGCCGGGGCGGCGGTAGCATGGCGGCATGGGCCTGCAGGAGCCGTGCGTCGGACGCGAGATGGCGGAACGCCGGCGGCTCCATGTGTTGCAGTTCGGCTTGCAGCCGCTCGGCCTCGATCAGCACGGCCGGCGGCGCCTGCTCTTCGGGGATGCGCAGCAGCCCGGCCCGCCGCAGCGCCTGGCCGGGGCTGCGGCCCGCCGTCCAGGCCGCCATGGGGATCGCGAGCGCCAGGCCGAGCACTACCGGCGACATCCAGAGCAGCAGCGACGGCGATACCAGGTAGGACGCAAGCCCCAGCGCCAGGCCGATCGCCGTATGTACCCGGTACTGCCGGGCAGTCTGAACGAAGGGGATCAAGCCGTCGTCCCGCCGCTGAGGCTGCCAGCCGCCGTCCCGTCCGGCCAAGATGGAGACCACGGCGGCGGACTGCGTCAGCATCGCCACCGGCGCGATCAGCCCGGCCAGCACCGTCTCAATCAACACGCCTGCGAGGGTGCGCAACGCGCCGCCGAACGCCCGCCGCTCCCGCGCATGCAGCATCAGCGCGGCGTAGGCCAGCAGCTTCGGCCCCAGCAGCACGGCCATGGTGCCGATGAACACCCATTTCGACCGCACCGGGTCCACCGCCGGCCATAGCGGGAACAGCGACGGACCCGCCGGGAAGTAGTCCGGCAACACGAATCGCGCCTGCAGCGAGATCAGGATGCCGGTCACCAGGAACAGCAGCCAGAGCGGCGCCGTGACATACGAGCCGATGCCCATCGCGAGGTGCAACCGGCTGATCGGATGCAGGCCGCGGGCTAGGATCACCCCCATGTGCTGCAGGTTGCCCTGACACCAGCGCCGGTCCCGCACAGCGATGTCCGCCAGCGACGGCGGGCTTTCTTCATAGCTGCCGGGCAGCGCCGGGAGCATGTGCACCGCCCAGCCGCCGCGCCGCAGCAATGCCGCCTCGACGAAATCATGGCTCATGATGTGGCCGCCGAACGGCTTCCGCCCCTGCAGGGTTGGCAGTCCCGCGTGCCCGGCAAAAGCGGCCGTGCGGATCATGGCGTTGTGGCCCCAGTAGTTGCCCTCCGCGCCGTGCCACCAGGCGATGCCGTGCGCGATCATCGGGCCGTACACCCGGCCGGCGAACTGCTGCATGCGGGCGAACAGCGTTTCGCCGCCGACGATCACCGGCAGGGTCTGCACCAGGCCGACGTCCGGGTTGCGCTCCAGGACGCCGGCGAGGCGGATGATGGTTTCTCCCATCATCACGCTGTCGGCGTCGAGGATCAGGAACTGGGCATAGCCGCTGCCGAAGCGGCGCACCCAGTCGGCGATGTTGCCAGCCTTGCGCTCGGCGTTCTCGGCGCGGCGGCGGTAGAAAATACGGTTGTCATCTCCGGTGCGGTCGCGCAGCGCCAGGAACGCGGCCTCCTCGGCAATCCAGATATCGGGGTCGGTGGTGTCGCTGAGGATGAACAGGTCGAAGGCGGGCAGCGCGCCGAGCCGGGCGAGGTCGCCATGGATGACCTGCAGCGCCGCCGCGACGCGGGCGGGCTGCTCGTTGTAGCACGGCATCAGCAGCGCGGTCCGGGCTGCGAGCGCCGGCAACGGCGTGCCAGGCGGGTCGAGCCGCCGCCCGCCGCCCGCGACCAGCGACACGAAGCCGCACAGCGCGCTGACCAGCGCCAGCGCGATCCAGGCGAACAGCGCGACGAACAGCGCGAGGATGACGCCCTCCAGCAGCGTAAGGCCGCCGACGCCCAGCACCAGGTACATCTGATAGGCGGCAACCACGGTCACCGCGACGGCGCCGCCCAGCACGAGCGCCCGCCGCCCCGCCATGCGGCCCGGCGACGACGGCGGCCGAACGCGGGCGCCCCTGCCGTGCAGCGCCTGCGCCGGCATGGCGAGCGGCGTCTCCTCCGGCAGCGCCCGGAAGGCGCCTTGTGTCAGGCTGTCCAACGCAGCACCCAGGTCTCGGTAAGCGGCGTGTCGCCCAGCAGCATTTGGACGCGCAGCTCGGCGGCCTTCGCGTCCTCGGGCAACAGCTCGAAGCCGATGCGCCAGCCGCCCTCCTCGGGGTTCGCTCGCACGACCGCGTTCTCGATCTTGCCGCGGTCCGTGCTGACCACCAGGCGCGGCTGGGCGTCCGGGGCCAGCGCCTTCAACGCCCCGCCCGCCGCGTCCAATATGAACAGGCGGGAGCCGCCGGGTCCCGCGCCGCTCCGGCTGGCGGTGAAGCGGCCCAGCGCGCTGGTGATCGGGGCGTCCGCCGCCCAGTGCAGGCGATAGGTGAAGCCGTGCTCGCTTTTGGCCAGCAGCGGCTGCTTCGGGCGCCAGAAGGCGACGATGTTGTTGTGCACCTCGTCCTTGGTCGGAATCTCCACCAGTTGCACGACGCCCTCGCCCCAATCGCCGATCGGCTCGACCCACAGGCTCGGGCGCTTCTCATAGCGCGCCTCCAGGTCCTCGAAGTCGCGCAGAGTGCGCGTGCGCTGCATCAGCCCGAAGCCGCGCGGGCTGGTGTCGGCGAACTGGCTGACCTGCAGAGTGTGCGGGTTGGTGACAGGGCGCCACAGCTCCTCGCCGCGCCCGGTCAACATCATCAGCCCGTCGCTGTCGTGCACCGCCCGGCGGTAGTCGTCGGCGCCGCCGCGGTCAAGCGGGTCGAACAGGAACATGCTCGTCATGGTGGCGATGCCGGGCTGGGCGATGTCCTCGCGCGGGAACAGCGTCAGCTCGACGTCGAATACCGTGTCGTCCCCGGGCCGGATGGAGAAGCGCATGGCGGCGGCGGCGCTGGGGCTATCGAGCAGGCCGGTGACGACGATGCTGTTGGTGCCGGGCTGCGGACGTTCGAGCCAGAATGCCTTGAAG
>JAABUS010002825.1_pt1 | contig 30765 bp, 27 predicted proteins | sample 5560161 | NCBI WGS metagenome assembly JAABUS01 (sample SAMN10711885, study PRJNA513376) | rock metagenome | isolation source: Antarctica rocks | place: Antarctica: Victoria Land, Trio Nunatak nord | collected 2016-01-04
AGGGGGAGGTAGATTTGGAATGGTGGGAAGTGGTAAGCAGGGACTGTTTGTGAGTACAAGCCTGTTGAAAAAAGAAAAATCTTAAGTTTTTACTGGTCTATGATTGCGGTCTTACTCGTATAAATTGTTCCTTTGTACATCACAAATATTTCAGAACTAAACCCAGCTAGCTTCCCCCCACCCTCCTCTCTAATCCATCAACCTTGGCCCTCATCTTCTTCTTCGACCTCTTCACCGTCTCCCCCACAGCGACCTGCTCATGCGGCTCCTTCTTCTTTTGCCACTTCTCGAGCTGAGGCTTAGCAGAGCCCGTACGATGGTAGTCTAGTTCGGCTGTGTATTGGGATCTGTGATAGGAAAGGAGGTCACTTTCATGTACGTGAAACCGAGATGTGATGGGGAAAGGGTGACTGACGGCATAGCTGTACGAAGAGCTCTTTTTGATATTAAGGTTCGGCCTCTGCGGTCAATAGCAACGCTTAGGAGTACGGCTGTTTCAAATGTAGGTCTGCGAAGGCCTTGGATGAGGTTTGGGGCCCAGAAGTGGCTTTTGCGGATAATCGTGCGCTTGGGCTTGTGGAGAGGTCTGCTGAGAGGCTACGAAAGGCTTGGTGATGGCCTCTTTATAGGTTCTAACTATCAACAACTTGTTGACTTGTGTGCCTGATGCCTGTCCTGATGCACTCCCAGACTTTCGTTTGATTTGTTCATGAGAAAATCCTGGACTCTGTATCATAATGGCCGTCCTTGCCCGTCCTGACGGCCACTGTATTCTGACTATATAGAGTAAAGTGAGCAGGAATTGGCTATCCTTGGTTTCGAGCGTTGAGAGTGACTATTGCCATCAATTGCCCTCTAAAGTCCTGGTATTGGCTTTGCTATGGCCATCCTTGGCCGGTCTGTTCGCTGCTGGCTGCCGGCTATTGTAAATTAGTTGCTAACTTTGGCTGGAGCAAGAATTGGCTATCTTGAGTTCCTAGCATCAGGGGTGAGTATAAGCGATAAAGTCCTCCCGCAAAGTCCTGAGACAGCTTATCTAGCTTTAGTAATCACGTACACCCTAGAGCCTCCTGCAGGAAGTCGTTGCATGTAGCTTTTGTCTGGTGGGAGGACGTGGCTGACGGGGAGACCGACGAGCTCGAAGCAATAGAGCGAATGTACAATGCGATCCTAGTACAACCTTATAACGCTTATCTTTAATGTACAGAGGCAGGCTTACGGTTTAAACACTCAAGAGCAGCGGTTGGATTAGTTCATTGGTTTATTAGATTGATTGAATTGATGAGGACACATTAGTGCTTAAGGAGATTCGTCTCGCGTAGTTCATTTCAGCATGCCAAATGCGTGGAGAGCACCCTTTCTAGAGAGAAAGGGGAAGCTAACTATAAATTTAGAAATATCCAAACCCTCCACAACTAGTTTCGACAGGAGTCCTGCTGACAGTGACTTTCCTCCGTTTGCTCCTCCGTAAAGCATCCTGTAATCCTGCTTGGGAAGACAGTCCATGCACCTTCTGGAGATGTTGGCGTAGGTTGTCGGATCGCATTGGCGTCGTGCGCTCACAGTCCTGCTGAGGGCATCTGAGGCCGGCGTCTTTATTGTGTCTGAAAGAATCCCTAAAATGCCGTAGCATGTTTGACCTGCGGTTTTGTGGGGACCCTGTGAACTCCTGTCCGCATGGTTGGCAATAGTCGACTTTAGTAGCCGGACTTTTCAAGGCAGGAATGGTTGGGGACGTGGACATTTGCGACATTTCGGTTGGTGACGTGTCTGAGCTGCCGATTGTGCGGCTCTGGGAACCACTTGCAGAGGTCCAAGATGCGCGGCTGGTTGGCGAAGAGCTGATAGTACCAGCTTGATTGAAGACCGAGACCGAGGAGAGGGGTGACTCAATATCCGGCTGCCTGGGACATATGACTGCAAGCACACTAGCATTGGGCCAATGAGTGGCTGATGTTCCAAGCGTCTGGCGTTTGTCTAGGTCCCACGAGAGCGCAAATACCTCATGCAGATCCGCAACGTAGCAACGATTGCGCCAGGCAGGACCGGACCGCCAGGCTGGGTCAGACTGCCAGGTTGTATCAGATCGCTTCATCGCTTCGTCACACCTGGTGATAATGGCGTCTTGGTAAATATTGAACAACCGAGGAGATTGAGACTTCCACTGGAACCCATTAGCATGCTGGCGAGACTGACGGGCCAAGACCCTTACTCGACCGCTCTGGATCAAGGTGATCTCAAGCTCGCGCGGCGTACGCAACAGACCGCCACCCAGTTGGTGGTGGACGTCTTTGACGTTCTCCTGAAATGCCTCCAGCCCTCTTTGCTCCATCAGTGGCTGAGTGATAGCTTCCTTCAAAGATACACAATTCCTCATCACGTGGGGGTCACGGACATAATCTGCGAGCACATTGGGCGTGAAGTGCGCATTTCTCTCCGTGATGGCTGCCTCTTCGAATGCTATACTACGCTTAGCTGGATTTCCGGATGTCTGTAATAGAATTCGTCACTTACCGTCAAGGAAACCAGAACAAGATTCTATAATCTTTCCATTTCTGAGCACAGTCAACAACATCATTTGCGCAGTGCTCGTAGGTATCGCAGGGATCAACAAATGGTCAAAGGTTAAATGTACGTTGCTGATTGGTGGCGTGGATGGGTGCCCCGGCGGCCACCACCAACGATCCATTGCGTTCGCGAATGAATGCTTATCGGGCTTGCTAGACAGCACCAGTTGCCACTGGAGCGCATCCTGGAAGAACGCACTCCAACAGTATGAAGAATCATCTTTGTGTAGGAAATAGGCAGCTGCGAATGCTATGTGCATCAATGCGAATATATCTTCAAAGGCGGTAGGGAGCTGGTCGCGGAAAAATTGCTCGAGGGATCGGAGTCCCCGTTCGAACAAATCACGCACTGGCAAACTAGAGCAAATATCGTAGAGCTTTTGATTTGAGGCTAACCTCTGCATCCATTGATGATTCACAAGATAGACCAAATCACGAAGCTCTTCGATCTGAGTTTGGGTGGGTGTCGAATGACTTTCTGGAGTATCCGATCGAAGCGATGTTGGGGACGCTGGGTTGGAGGTAGTGACGGGAGCTCTGGCAATTCCATGCGGCCTAGTCTTAGAGAGGAATTTCTGTTGAGCACTGGATGAGCATTGATGACTCGGAACATCGTGGCTGTCTATAGGAGTCGTGTTTGACGGCTTCTCAAGGTCCGTCCTGAGCTTAAGCTTTGTGGGTACAAGGTTGTAATCATTTGGCCTGCCTTCCGAAAGATCGCTCGACGTTGGGGATACAGCCCACCTCTTTGGTATGCAGTTGTTGTATATTAGGTTCCTTTCCGAAAAATCGCTCGGACTTGGGGGGTCAAAAACTTGAGCAGTATCTAGTGTGGGAGTCCCCTGCCTCGAAACCGGAGCAAAGACCTCACTCTGCTTCATCGTGTTCTCCTGAGACTTCGGAAACGTTGTTGAATACGATGCGAGCTTCAGTGAAAGATCAATCGTGGAAGACCTGGAAGGTTGCGGTCGTTTAACCCAGCGATCGCTAAACGAGCGACAATTTGATGATTGTGGTAACTTCTGACGCGATAGCGACCCAATAATCCCGGAATCAAGGCCTGGCAGCTCTATCCCTAGTGATTCTGCGGGCATTTCGGTTGGCTCTATAGATGGTGCTGATGCGTCGTACATTTCGTGGAATGGTCCTGCGAAGTAGCCTCCTCCGCCCCTCGAAGGAAGTTCTGCTACGGAGACGCTACCGCCGTCTTCCTCAGCCATGTGTGAGTGGGCCCCTGGATAGCGGGCTTTTTCGTTAACCCAGCACGAGGGTAAGTCATGACTTTCGGGCTTTGGTCTGTTAGAATCGGATCCGGCAATCTCCTGGCCTATTCTTGAGCAGCTTCCTGGATATCGAGCCTCTCTGATAACCCTGCCAGAAGGTGGGCCTTCAGGATCTGTTGCCACACTGCTGCGTAGCTCTGGCTTCGAGTAACTCCCTTGGCTATATGGCAGACAAGAATTTCCAGACTCGAAATTAATATGATCCGAATTAGCACTTGATTCTTGTATCAATAATTGGTTGAGTTCGTCCTCTGAAGCGAATCGCATTGCTGTTAGATTCTATCAGTCCAGATGTGCAAATTTGAATTGATATGGACTACAGACCAGTGCCTGCCTTGGTAGACCGTCTGCGACCAAGGACATTGAGATATGTGACTGCTCTCACCAGCCTTGATTTCTTTCGCCGCAATCTTGGTAATTCAGAGATATCGCATCCTTTATCGCACAAAAAGAATCTCTCGGGTCGGCTACAGGAAGGACACCAATACCAGGCATTTTCGAGATAGGAACACTTTTTAATATGCTCAATGGCTAACGCATTCGTCTTGAAGTTTTCACGGCACCAGAGCATGGGACACATCAGGAGCTCTTCCGGTCCTATTTTACTTATTCCAGGACGAAAGTTTATTACCCAGTCTAGGAAACTCGACGTGCAGCCGTGCGTAGACAAAGCACCAAGAGATCTTCTGTTCGAATGCTCGCACAAATGGGCTTTCATTCTACAATGTGTACGTTAGCGAGGCCACGTCTAAAACAGTCAATGAGTTTTCACTTACGCACAAGGCACTCCAGGGGGCGACTTCGGGTTGTTTGTCCCGCACATGTTGCTCGAGCGATTAAACCTCCTTTTGCGTAATTACCCTGATTTGCGCGAGTGCAGGTGGTGTCAAGCATGAGCCGGGACAATATAAACCTTTAAGAAAACACAGCACGTTGATCGCAACTCGAAGTAGCTGGCGAGTGCTGACAGCATTCTAATGTATAATCCTCATGGAGGTGTCAGCGGAAATCATAATTGATCATAGCTGCTTGAGGGGAAGTAGAACAAGGACTTTCGCGCTGAGGACTATACCGCTACCGTTATAGACAACCAAGCAACTCTTGCGGGGCCAACCAACACTCTGGAGCCGTAAGAGTAGCAAGCCCAGACGTCCTGACGGCAGCATGCATGAGTCTCCTGGGTGGAAGTATGTCCTGCCGAGTTTGGAGAACAGCGCACACAATCAAGGATTACTAGTAAAAGTCCTTCGAATGTACTGCATTGCATGCATAACCCATAGGGTCGACCGATTGAGCTGATTCGATCTCAGTGTAGATCCTTACTGTCCAACATGACCCCAGCCATATACAGTCTGTAGCCAGGAAGGCGATTGGACAGTTTCTTCGATAGTACATGTGCCTCACGATCTCGCTTCTGCAACCCACAAGTGACCCGTTATGTTCAGCAACATTTGTCCTGCGGCCTACGAAAGACCATATACGGCCAGCAGCCTCAGTCCTGCGACCTACAACGGGCCTCGCGTGATAAGCATCCTCAGTCCTGCGACCTCTGACGGACCTTATGCGACCGCTCATGCGACCAGCGGCGAACTCTCAACAGCCCTTCCAGAGCCTGCACCGTGGACCCAAACAATAGAATTGTTCTCAATAGGAGCGCCACCCCGATGATTTCAAAGAAGGCAACCAGCTAAGGAAGTAGGCAAATGATGCGTTGTTTAATCTTGGCCCTAGGTCAGGACTTTCGCGGACTTTCGATTCTATGCAGCTTTGAGAATCACCACCAGGGTTAGACGAACACCATCATCCAGCCCTGCGCTACATACTGGCCGGAACATTATCAATTAGCCCAGAGGACCGCGTGAGACGCGTTGGTGGCTTGCTGTCAGGACTTTGACGCAGTCGGTGAGAGCCCCGGCAAACCCCCTAGGGCCGGAGGAAGCCCGTTTGGTCTTGAACATTCTAGAATGACGACGGTGGCGTTCATTTCTCGCTCTGACTGACTGTCACGGAATTGCTGACGCGGTGACTGATTTTTTGCAGGACTAGATAGATCAAGCTTAGGTGTAGTTCCCTTTCTCGAAGCCGCGTCTCATTGTAAGGAATCGCGATGAGGTTCGGAATGTTGGAGGAAGGGCATGACTGCCGAAGGGCCTCCGAAAGCAGACGTTCAAGAAAGCGGGGTTCACCAGATAAGACTTTAAAAATTATTGGTCGAGATTTTCGTCGTTTGCAATGAAGAAAAGACATTCAAGGCTGAGAATGACGACAAGGTTTTTGAGGAAAGAACGAGGAGACCGCTCCACTCAGTGGCTCTCGTAAGTATTGCCAAAATTCCGGGACATTGCTTGGTAAGGTGCCTGAAAAATCGCATCCATCTCGGATTTTCTCTGATGGCCAACAGATGTAATTCCCGCACCTACCTCAAGTAGACCGCAATCGTGCATTAAGGATCCGAACCACCTGCACGTGGAACTTGATCGTGGAGATTCCACACGTTTCAATCCAGTCTTGTTATTAGGATGCTTGTATTCATCGCATCTCGGTCCCTGCAGCTTAAAGGACTCCTTTAGATGGAAAACACAGAATGAGTTGGTAGCCCCTTGGCCTGACAGGGCTGAAACGAGCTAAGCGCTTCGCGCTTAGCGTCTCCGTCGTTTTTCGACGGTTTGAGGTGTACGCCTTATTATTTTCCAGCCCCAGCTCGTGCGCCTACGAAACTGTTGAGCAAAGTCTAGAATAACTTCTTCTCTATAACTTCGTAATCAAGCATCTTATCACAAACCTTCTCGTAGTTGAGATATATTGATTTTCGCACAGTAATTTTCTTTTTCGCTGCTGCCCTTTGGGGGGTAGCTGTTTAATGTTGGATCCGTAAAATGATTGTATCTCAAGCTGGAATCCATACGTCATGGCCAGTCTACTTGCAATCCTCATTAGGTGTAGCGAATAGAATAAACAATCAACAGCCGATGGCCAGTCTACTTGTCAAGGTGGGGGCCCTAAACGAGCCCCTAAGCGAGCCCCTAAGCGAGCCCCTAAAAAGCCCCTAAGCTGGCCTCCAGGCGCTAGAATGACGATCTTTTGGGGGTGCTTCCAGGGCACTTCTAGGGCTCACCTTGACAAGTATTTTGGCCATGACGTGATCCCCCTCATTGAGGCGATGAGATGTTCCGAAAACTACTGTTCATGGATCCAATGTAGTTCACTTCTATACTATATACAGCCTGCCACTCAAATCAAGATGGACGAACAAGTCCTGCACAAAGGCAGCTGCCATTGCAAGAAAGTGACCTTTGAGATCCTCCATTCGGCCGACCTCGATCTCGGCGAATGCAATTGTAGCATCTGCTACATGAAAGGTACTACATATGTCTCGCCCGTACTCCCCTAGGTAATACCACACTACTTACACGACCACATATAAGGCTTCCTAGGCTTCACAATCCCAAGGTCATCCCTGAAATCATTAGACGGCAAAGAGCATCTAGAGGAATACACCTTCAACACCGGGACAGCAAAGCATTGGTTCTGCAAGATCTGCGGTATCTCGCCTTTGACTATTCCGAGGAGCTTTCCTGAGGGGTACAATATCAATTTCAGATGTTTGAGTAGGGAGAATGTGAAGAGTACGAAGATCACGGCGAGGGATGGGCAGAACTGGGAGAAGACTATGGCTGAGGGCAGTGTTGGGAAACCTTGAGATGCGTGTTTGAGGTAAAGAAGTATCTTGAAAACCGGCATGTTCTAATGTGAAATGAGATTTGTGGAGAGCTTTAGTGCTCTTCGCTTTCGTCGCAATCCCGTGTGTGGTGCAGGATACATGATAGCCATATTAACGCAGCCGAAACTCGTTGCGACGGCAGTACGACCAGAAAAAGACTCGAATCATGTTTGTAGGCAAAGCTGTGTTTATGATCCTCGATAACTCAATGCAATCTCCGCACGCTATGATCAAAGACCTTTTGTTCAGTCAATACTTCCAGCAATGGAAACACTATACTGAAATCGTCAATTATCGTTTCATTCTTCGTTACTCGAACAGAAACACCCAATATCGCGTTGTTGTTCACATCAAGAGAACAAGCTTATAATAGCGACTGATATGATGGAAGAGAAAGACAACGGTGGCGCTGGTGTGGCTGCAACGGGATGCCGTGGTGGTAGTGACAGTATTCATTGGCTGAGGGACAGATGGTGCAGCATCTCTTTTTCCGTTCCCCTGTGCTGTAGTTGCTGCCGCATAGGGATTGTCGTAAACTGATTCGAAGGCCGCCAACGCGGGGCCAGTCAATCCTTTTGCTCACCGCGGCATATCCGTTCAAGAATCCTGCTTCACCCGTGGTTAGTGCTGTACCTGTAAGTGTTGAAACCACATAATCATCAGTACCAATGGATTGGTACCACTAGGATATAGGGCCAGTTGCTGTGGGGGTGATTACAGATTATGCAGATGCCTCTTCTACAGAATTCGGAGCCGGGGGATTCACTGATTCGTAGGCCGCTAATGCTGTGCCACTTAATCCAGCGGCCGCAACGGACTCTGCTGGACAGTATGCGTTTTGGGCGGCTGTGAGTGTGGCGCCTGATAGTGTTGCTGCTTGAGGCTGCAGTAATGCGGCAGTAACAGCGGACTTTTCAAATGCCGATGAAGGGTCAGTGAGTGTAGAGAGATGTCTCTGCTGGGACAAAGTATCAGGAGCCCAAACTGATTCGAAAGCGTCCAATGCAATGCCAGTGGAAAATGCAGAGATTACTAAATTAATTTCGGACTAGACTTGGTCCCGTAGAGGCGTCGCTACAGCGTCTGAAAGTGAAGTGGTAATGGTCAATATTTTAGCAGTAGCGGCCAATTTGTTGACTGCGGAAATAAGGCCAGTCACGGTAGCCAGTCTCTTAAAGGCTTCATTGGCCCACATTTGAGATATGATACGTATTCGGCTGCTGTTGTACCTGCTATAGCAGTAATCACATAATGAGCACACACTAAGTCATTGCCAGTCATTGTCTTCTCTCCTACAGACCAAGCAGAGTCAACTTCCATTTAAGATGTCAAAGCAGCGCCTTTTAGGGTTGGTACTGCAGCAGATGCTGGTGATGATGCTGGTGATGCGGGGGTGGGAGACAATGCCGGTGGGGGAGATGCAGCAGGAGATGCGGATGGAGGCTGCTGATTAGCGGCGGCAGCAGGAGCACCAAATTTATCCAACCGCACGATCCCCCCTCCATCTGCAAGACGTTGAGGCAAGGCCCAAACAAGAGTACCAGCACTCAAAATGGAGACGAGATTAACTAGATAGGCGAGGAAGAACATCGCGAGCGCTGGAGCAAGAATAGAGCTGTCGTGATAAAGTGCAGCGGCGCAAGGATACTGATTGATATGCGAGTGGTGAATAGTAGCGAGTAGGGACGATATCTTGTTCGGATTTGAAAGCGAATATATATCTGATTCTCATAGACAAACCGCGCGGGCCAAGAAACGCCCATCGAACAAACCTTCGTTGGTAGACCTTTGGTTCAAGAAAGCCTCCGAAAGCGATGCTTGAAGTGTTCTGAAAGAACGCTACCCTTCGCTCTTAAACAAGACAAAGCGCGTTCATCCCGGTCATCAAAGTATCCATGTCCAAGATCGTCCCCACGAGTCAATGCAGCTTTGTGGGCGTAAAAATCTGCGTTCTCCACGAAGCCATTGTCTGCGGTTCAACGGTTCTCTTTCACCGTGCCTACTTGCCTATTTATCAATTAGTCGCGCTTCAATTCAAATTTAGGTCAGAGAAAGCATACTCGCAATAAATGGCATAACAACAGGGCAGGAGAAGTGTGACTCCAAAGGCGGTGACTCTCAGCCATCATCACGAGAATCTAAGGGTAGAAAAAGCACTATCGTCATGAGCTGGGAATGGTGAGGTTCTGAAAAACCCGGGCGATGGGTAAATCAAATAACAAAGCTGAAGAGCAGAAAGGGATCATCGATAAACTCCGCTCTTCTCAGTGTGATTTCCATAGTAATCCATCTTCCCTCCCGAATGATGGCCCCTAACAACCTTGACCTCACCAGGCCAATAGCCGTCAACATGCTGCACGCCTCTCTTCAGCGCCTCCTCATAAGCAGCTTTCCTTCCTTTTCGAAACTTAGACAGCTCTTGCACGACGTCTATCACAGTCTCTTTCTTGGGTGGCTGCCACTTCAATGTCGGCAGCTTGTCAATAGGTGAGCCAGGTTCGGATGTGGGCATAGTCATCTTCTCAGAGATGGCTGAGTAGGGGACGAAGCTGTCAGGGTCGATAGAAGGGAGACCGCACTCTTCATCATCGTCGAAGAAAGTGAAATCGTTTTCAGCTGCTGACCAGAAAGCTTCACTGTCTGCATCTTCAGTTGATGACTTGGTACGATTGGGTATCAATTTGGAGACTTTGGCGCTTCGAGGAGAAGTTGGTGATACATTGGGTGCCATTTCGAGGACTAGGTGCTGTAGAGCAAAGATTTCTCGAGCGTTGTGACGATGATGCTCTGCTTGTCGCTGTCCAGGTTTCCGCGATTGGCTAGGTTGGAGGCGTGCTTGAAGGCTGGCGAGTTCAGCTTCGGAGGCGCAGTCTTTGATGAATTGGATGAGAGCTTCGACAACATGGCGAGAATTCACGTAGCACGGAACATCTGTGAGAGTAATGGTACGGAGTTTGGGCATCATGCCTGGAATCAATCCATGAGGCTTGTCAAGTCGACTGGATCGTAGTTTTCTTCTTTGCTGCTCAATGAGTGCTTGCCGCATCTCCACGTTACCTTTGCCCATCTCAGCCACTTTTGCCGGCATGTCCAAAGGCCAGAGACCTGTGGGGTTACTGATGCCGTTGACAGCCTGAGCCATGGATCCCAAGCCCGTCGCCGTCAACACTGGTGGTGCATCATCTTTAGACTCTTCTTGCTCCTGCTCAACGACTTCGGGAGCGAAGACGCTGCCACGTCTGGCTTCAGGCTGACTCTCCTCCTTGGTCAGCGCAGGCTTGTTGCCGATTGGTGGAGAAAGTACGAAGTGAGTAGTATCACCTGCTAATTCACAACGTGGCTGAGGCTCGTTAAGGTCAAGCTCATACAGAGGTGGCTCAGCGTCCATCTCATAGACTGCTGAGTCAATTTCAACGGGTAGTGGTCCCTCTAGCTCTTGTCTGGCTGTGTCCGCCGCGTTGAGCTCGCAAGTAGCTACAGAAGGATTTTCTTCTTTTGGGGGAGCTCTTTCAGTGATTACTGCATGATGCAGCCGAACTGAGGTCATAGTGTGGGCACAGGTACTGAGCGTGGGCGTAAGCTTTTCGGCGCCAGGAAGCCTGATGTGACGAGGGTCAAATGGCGGGAGTTGTGGAGACGACTCAGATCGAGGCCTGGTGACGATTTTACCAGTATCTACTGTGCCAGCATCTAATACGTAGAGCTTCTTCGAATGTACCAGAGCAGCTACACCCTCAACTGTAAGATTATTGTTTGCTATGTAAAGATGCGTGACTCCAGAGTTGGGTAGATCCTCGTATGGCAGTCTACTCACAATGCCAGAAGTAAGTCGTCGAACGAAGCGTTCATCGTAACTATGGTCTTTAAATTCGTCCAGGACTGCAGGATCAGGTCTCACAAAACCAGCAGGCCAATCGTCGACAACGACATTAGACGAAGAATGCGGTCTGCCTGGCGAGATTCCACTGGCACTATCCTCAGCAACAAAGCAAGATCTCAAGAGTGTTGTGACACTTTGGTCTGTGAGGCGATTGCCCTGAACGTCAAGACTTCTCACTCGTATACCAATGGCCTCAGCAAGCGTTTCAATGTCCTCATCTCTCAAGTACACATTCCGTAGCTTCAGTACCTGTATTAGAGGTAGATATCGTAATTTTGACAGAACGCTCTTCTCTCTTGCGGCTGAGGTATTCGAAAGATCCAGGAATGCTAGATTCGGGAAACGCTGCAGCGCTACAGCGAGTCCGACTGATGTTGTATTTTGACAATGAGTGGCAATGAGGAGCCTGAGACCGAATGTAGGACCATTCTCATCTGTAGAGGGTCGTCGGCCATTGCTGTAGCTTTGGAGTGCAAGCAGGGCCAGGTGATCGAAGAAGGGGAGGCCAGAGACCACGAGTGATTGGAGATTGGGAAGCTGCTCGAGGACGTCTCGGAGCCATTCTGGGTGAGGCCCATCATAGATCTGTGAGAGTGGTCAATAGCGATGATTGGTTTGAATGCTTTAGGCTGGCAGACCTCAGATTGAGCCGGGGGGAGGTGCAGTGTGTGTGTAAGCTCCCTTACGCCCAGCCGTACCATTTTCAGGGTCCTCTTGAAGCGTGTCAGGGCGACTGTCGGCTGTCAACATGATACTCTTTTCATTCAATTATCATTTGTCCCACCATAGACCCTATCATTCTCCGTCCCAAAGTGGGATGCCGGATTCCCCCACAAGCAAGGAGCAAAGACATGGTGTAATTCGCGGTTGACTCTGTTCAGCGCACAGAGCTCTGCAGACGGTATATATGGTGCTATGAGCCCCCACGGATTTCGTGCTATAGCAGCTTCGTAGGAAGGTGGAATGTTCTCCATCGTTGGAAAGTAAGTAGAGTGATCAACCAGGTGAGAACATGGATCCAGAGGTCACTGTCAAAGCCATGTCAAGAAGCTTTGTCTTGAAGGAAAGCTGTGATGTCAAGCCGTACCTAGGAGCATACACAGCCTTGTAGATAGGTTACAGCCATGTCACATGCTATTGGCTGAGGGAGGATGTAAAGCCGTTGGAATCTTGGCAAGGCGGGAATTAGCGTATGCAAGATTGTATAATCCTTGGCAATGTCGATCCATGCCACACACCAAAGATTCAAACCCGATTATCTTGACGGATATTCTACTTATTTAGGCTATCATTATATATTCAGGATCGCGATACTAAAGTCTATGAACCCCATATATTCAATCTTTTTACACGGTACTAGATTCTATCAGTATGTCCTGCCTAGGAGTACAGGATTCTTCTACCTACTATAAATCGATCATTCTTTATTTAATTTTTGTTTTAATACGCCCTTATAATCGTAATAACCACCTTTATCTTTTTTTATAGATTATCTGGCTAAGATCTATGTAATCTTTTTTACGTCAGTTATGTGTGGCATGGATCTATCATGCCAAGAATTATCAATAATTTTCCAGACGCTAAAAGTCGCATGACGCTGGTGACGCTGAAGCAAAGGCGGCTTAGGAAGCCGCTGTAGACGCGTCCTGCTGGTGGAAGCACAGACCTGAAAGATGGTCTCGTTCTAGATCCTAAGGTAGATACAAATTCATGATGCTATATACAGCTGATATATGAAGTACTTTTGCATATATATGCCCATAAACATCTCAACCTTTAATAGCTCTATTCATATCATTATGGCCACATTTATCTGCATTGTTTAGATCACTCAAACGTACAGCTCCAACTGCCACCAGTCACAGCGTGAGTTGGCAATAGGGTCTCTAATTGTCGTGATGCTTGTTGCATTGAGATCAATGATGTCCGTAGCATTGGTGTACAATGGAAACATTGGCAGCGAGAGTCCACTTGGCACACCATTGATGGCAAAGCTGGTAATGTACTCCTGAAGAGCTATCGCAGCGGGATCGCTCACCACGGCAGTGCTTGGGCCGTTGAAGAATGTGTAGGCGACATCCATGCCGTGGAGAGCTGGGGGTACGCTGAATTGATAGGCGTACGTCTGGTTGTTGAAGGCTTTGTCGAGGTAGAATTCGTTGCAGCTGAGAAAGTCAGATAACATTGAAGCTTGTAGGGGATGGTGGACGACTTACGTGAATGTTGACTCGGTAACTGCCAAAACGGCACGTCCAGTCTCGTCTGAGTAGCCGGTAAGGGCGAGGGTACCTGGCATCTGCGGCGGGTAGAGAACAGTCTCAATGTAAGTGGCCACGCTGGGGTTGATCGTAGGGAAGGCTGTCTGGATATACTCGTTGAATGTAGTATCATTCGTGATGAATGGACTGGTAAAGTCAAGACCCTCATCGGCGTTGTGTCCCAGCATAAGCTTGAGATTGTGATCGTACGACCCTTGAAGGAGGAGCTTCCCAGGGATTGCTGGAGCGAATAAACCATCGACGACAGGACCATAAGTAAAATCACCGTAAGAGGAATTGGCGACTTGGATGATATTGGCGGTTTGCAGGGCTGTCAATGGTAGCTGTCGTGCCTCTTCGATAGTGCTGACCTTGAGCAGACCCAAAAAAGTATTGAAGATCGTCTCCTCTTGGAGGTTGCTGACAACATTTTGGAATGCAGCACTCTGCAGAACAGCCTGCTGGAAGGGTGCAGGGCCGTTGAGTCCACCGAAAGCGGTTATCTGGTGCATGATCGACCCGCCACCGGCAGACTCGCCAATCACAGTGACACGGTTTGGGTCACCACCGAACAAGTGAATGTTGTCCTGAACCCATTGAAGGGCTAGGCGCTGATCGTACAGTCCGGCATTGGCTGTGCCGTCTTGCTGGAATGTCGGTCCAGAGAGCCAGCCGAATGCTCCCAGTCGGTAATTCAAAGACACGAAGATTATGCCTTCAGTGTTGTTGAGCTGGGCTGCATGGATCAAGCCGGCAGCACTGTAGGCGCTCTTCTCACCAAAGGTGTAGCCACCACCATAGATCCAGACGAGGACAGGAGCGCCAGATGTGTCATTTGCGTTTTTCGAGGCGCCCTTGAAGATCGTCTCAGGGACAACGACGTCTAGGAACAAGCAGTCCTCGGTCGTCCTAGGGTCTTGAGGTGGGAGCATACCGGTCATGTTGGAAGAGCCTGCCGAGGCTGCAGATGCGTTGAAAGGTATTCCTTCTAGGTAGTCTGGAACGAAGTCTGCAGCGATAAGCTCCCAAGCAGGGTTTGCCTGGGGACAGATCCTTCCGACGCTTCCATTGTCAACGGTGGTTTTTCTGCCGGTTGGGGGGAGAGGAGCGCGGAATCTCAGAGTGCCAACAGGTGGCTGGGCATATCTGATGTTCGAGAAATTGTAAAAGCCTCCAGTAGACTGCAATTGTTAGCTTTTGATTCAGAAGAGGACGAGACGAAAGGCTTGCATTGAGGAAATTGGCTTGGTGAATTGCATAGCCGAGGTCAACTGTAGGCAAGCTCTGCGAGGCTGAGAGTCCAGAAAGAAGAGCAATGCCAGTTGCACCGCAAGCCATGGGGCCCTTCATCTTCGTAATAGCTGGCGCAGGTCATTTGCTTCTGGCCAGCTTCACTTTTCCCCCTGCGAGCGCCGTGCTCTTTATAGTCGTAGCCACCCATGATGTTTGAGCTCAGACGAAGGACCTTCGTCATGAATATTCAATCTTTGTTTGGACAAGCTCGGTGTGTACCATTCGATACCGCTCTACCGTACCTCGATCTGGTGGAGCCGCGAAGGGGTCCTGAACTAAAAAAAAATTGCTGGGGTTGAGTGGAGCGACAAAAATCTCGGCACGTACAGTACTCTAACTTTTTTTTCTTTTCTTCAAGACATATCAGTTACGTACTCTACACCCAGGATTTGATACACGGCCCACAGTCGTGTTTCTTGAGATAAGCGAATTCTTCCTGGTCGATGGAGGTCTGGTCCGAGAGGTGCGCTTGGTTTCGCGATATTGGACGCTTTCGCCCAGCCATCTTGCGGAGCTTCAAAACCTCCAGCTCCAAGCGCTCCGAGAGGCTAGAAAGTAAAGTAGGATCCTTGGACTATCGAAAATTCATTCTCTTTTTGGTCTCGAGTTGCTTTGATTTGAAGCGCACTCGTCATTACTTCATTCTCTGACTCGCTCCAATGGCTTGTCGTTCGCCAATAATCATCTCCGTAGCGGTTAAACTTCCACGTGGATGCTGCTGCAAGGCACGGGAGCACGGTCCTGAGGATCATATTGGCGACATTCCCCGCAAAGTTCTCAGGAACCACAAGTCAACAAAGCGAAAACATTGAAAGCAAGCGATGATCGAATATGGGACGGCTCAGGTCTGACCATGTGCGTTATGTGCCTCCTTCCCTGTTTTGTGTGGAGAGCGCCTGGCAATATAAGTATACCGCCTCTCCTTGGGACAATTATCTCTTTTCCAAAATCAATGAATCTGTAGTGCAAACATCAGCATTGCCCATTATGATGTCTGTCTCCCTCCTCTCGCTTTCTCTCGCCATTATCGGCGCAGCGGCGCAAGACCCTTTCACCATCTTCAATCAGACGGGCCGCTTGCCAGATGGCTGCATTGACGGCTACTCAGCAGGCACAGACACCGTCCTTTTCACCGTCCCATATACCTACACACAAGTCCTCTCGATCATCGGATCCTACAAGAACCTCACATGGTCCGGAAACCCAGATGACACTGTGACCCTCAATGGCACAGACAACACCATTGGTACAGCGAGAGTGTACGATACAGCGGGCGCTCATGTCATCGAGACCATTACGGTCTACGACAAGCCCCCGAATGGCCCATACGAAGAGGCCCATACCCTAGCCCCTCTGACCATTCCAGCAGCGAATGTCAGCTTCTACGGCGACTACGATGGTACGACTGCTACACCAACGTGCAACCGTGCTGCGACAGCCTTCAACTTCACCATCAACTTCTGTGCCACAAATGCGACCTTAGCAGCAGGACTGCTGCACATGATACACATGACAGATGCGCAGACTGTCGGGGTATTTCTGGGCGGCCAGAACTTCAGCACTTGCGCAGCAATAAGTTCGAGCAATACTACATCAGGCAATGGGACAACCACCATGAGCTCGCCAACGGCGATGTTCACTGGGGGTGCTGAAGTCGTATCAGCGAGCGTGTTCGCTGCGAGCATAGGCGCTCTTGCGGCTCTGTTTCTCTAGGCAGCTCCAGCCTTTCTGTACACTGTACGTTAATCTCGCATCACCTGTACAAGAAGAATCATCGTAGGGCGATTTCAGTGGAGCTTTGTCCCTTAGATCGAGTTCCGTGTAACGCCGGTGATCAATATTGAGGGATTACATATCTCCACATTTCATTCCCCCGGCTCACTGCTATCAACACGTCCTCTGCTCACGATTCTTGTAGGAGCATACGAGGTCATGTTTTAGAGTGTCCGGAATGGCTAACGTCGCCAAGCCGGCCGCCGTACCACAACTGGCTTATCGCGCAACTAGATATATTTGAATTTCAGCCTTCGCAAGACCTCTATCAAAAACGGTAAGTAATTATTGACTAATTTAAATTAACAGAATTCGGGAAGTAGTCGTTACGAGTAATAATCTCTATTATATAAGCCTCAGGTTAAGAATGCCATAATTACTATCTAAAAGTAGGGAACTGCGCGATATCTTAATGTTCCAAGGTGGCTATTCCGGATACTTAAAACATGACCTCGTACATGATGCTTAAATGCGGGATGGTCAGTGCTTAGTCGGACCCCCCTTCGGCGCTTTTGTTGGGTTAGCAAATGAGAAAGAGGCCTTATCAGCGCTCAGCGTCGTCATGATCCCTGCAGCAAAGGCTGCAGTTGCTGCCGAACAGGGCTAGTGAGGGGCTTTCGCGAAGTCTTTGTTTCGCACCGAATGAAGCAAGTCTATCCCAGCTGATGACTCCCAATGGCATTCGAGAACTGTTTTGAGAAGGTCATGAGCTGGCAGCGGTCAGGTAGAAGGCCAATTGAGGCTATTGAGGGAATTTCTGGCAGCTTCTTACGGCACGTTGGTGCCAAGATAATTGGGATAAGGAATCATGGACCTTTCTGGAAGGCAAAAAAAGAGCTACGCAATCACATACACTTCCTTCTGATTGCGGCACTTCAAGCTACCCATGGTTCTATGCACTCCACCGTAGGTAACGGCGTTCGATTGGATTAATTGGATGATCTGGATCAGGTGTCCTTCGAAAGTGGGCTTCCCTGGACTGGCCCTACGGTCTATGAGCGGGATTTTACCCCGCGGCTGCTGCTCACGGTGACGATATTGTATCATACCAGCAGTGCACCTCGTAATACCGTAATCGCAGAGATAGGGCGCAATTGACGCGGTCTGTTAGGATACAAGCAAGATTCAAGCTCTAAAGTATCACATGCACAACATGCACAACATGCGCTTTAGTCATCTCAATGTGGACAAATACCAACAGAAAGCCCTGCCAGAGAGCTTGTCGCAAGCTCTTCCGGTGGGTGGGTGGTTAATTGCTGTAAGATTGGCGTAATTCCGACTTAGTAGCCAGCTAGGAGTATTCATACCCCCCATGTCGTTCCTTTCCCGCCCAATCCCGACGAGTTATCTTGTGCAGAGTGAGGCATTATTTGGTTGGGTCCAGCAGACGGACTCACCATAATAATATCGCGCCAAGTAAACGGTTTTGAAAAGTTAGAACAGGAGTCAATTGCTTAAAACCTCGTAGGGTGTGAGTAAAAACGCAGTGAGGGAAGCTTGGGGCTAAGGCTAGGCGGATTTTTGAGACAGCTACTCCGTTCCCTCAAAAGCTCTTCCCTCTCGGCTCCGTCCCCTCACCTTCTTACTACACCTCTCCACTCCGGTTTGTTTTTCTTTTTCCCACCAACACCACCGCGGTGTCCTCATCTCTACAACAACATCTTGTTATTGCAGTTGCTACTACAATCATAGTTAGCTACTGCAATGGCTCCTCCAGACGAGAACTCGGGCGAAAACCACCTTCGCTTCGATGAGCCAAAATTCGAAGGCGAAGGAGAACGCAAGCAATCCGGTGTCGACCAAAAGGGATCCATCTATGCGAAGCCTGATCTCGAGAATGGCGAAGAGTACTCCAATCTAGTCGCTTACATCAACTCCTACTATGAAGGCCCGCGTCGGAAGTCCGTCGTGTCGATGGAGGGTGGTGACCAGCCCAAGAAGCCCTGGTGGAAATTCTGGTCGCGTGGCCCCAAGGCGGAAAGTGGCGATGGCTCCATGGAGATTCCTGACGATGTGAGCCATCAGATGCTCCATCGTTGATAGAAATGATTGTGTTGTCGGCTACTGACTAGTTATGGTAGTGGCTCGAGGCGGACATCAAGCAGGGTATTTCAAGTAACGAGGTTGAGAGCCGTCGCAAGAAGACTGGTTTCAATGAGCTGGTAAGTATACCACCTCTCCAAGACGCTATTTGGTTCAAGCTGACCGGCTGTGCTAAGACTACAGAGAAAGAGAACATGTTCCTCAAGGTATGCACCAGGACTTACGCGCAACCCCGGGACCCTTATCACTTGAGCTCCAGCACTGACAACCACAGTTCCTCTCCTACTTCACCGGTCCTATTCTTTACGGTAAATATATCCCTATCAGGGTCTGGAGCTTCATTTGCTAACAGCTTGCCTAGTCATGGAAATCGCCGTGCTCATCTCTGCTGGTCTACGGGAATGGATCGATTTCGGTGTCATCATCGCTATTCTTCTCCTCAACGCTACTGTCGGTTGGTACCAAGAAAAACAGGCTGCAGATGTCGTTGCTTCGCTCAAAGGTGATATTGCCATGAGGGCCGCTGTAGTCCGCGATGGCAAAGAAGAGGATATTAAAGCTCGTGAACTGGTTCCTGGAGACATTGTATGCTTCGACATATCCACAGAACTTAGCAGAAGCTTACCAGTTGTAGGTCATCATCGAAGAAGGCTCAGTCGTCCCAGCTGATGCTCGTCTAATCTGTGCCTACGAAAACCCCGAAGCCTTTGAGGAATACAAGGAGCTGATGCGTCAAGAGTTGAACGAGCCCTCTGAGAAGAAGGCAGGTGAAGAGGACGACGATGATGAAGAGAAGCACCATGGTGTTTCCCTCATTGCTGCCGATCAATCTGCCATCACTGGAGAGTCTCTGGCTGTCGATAAGTTCATGGGTGACACTGCATACTACACCACTGGTTGCAAACGTGGAAAGGCCTATGCCGTGGTCACAGCACCCGCTAAAACATCTTTCGTCGGCCGTACCGCTTCACTCGTTCAAGGTGCCAAGGACCAGGGTCATTTCAAAGCTATTATGAACTCAATTGGTACGGCGCTTCTCGTGGTGGTTGTGGCTTGGATTTTGATTTCTTGGATCGGCGGGTTCTTCCATCATCTCAAGATCGCAACTCCCGAGCTCAGCTCTCAGAATTTGCTCCACTACGTCCTGATCTTGCTCGTTGTCGGTGTGCCCGTCGGTCTTCCCGTTGTTACAACTACCACGTTGGCTGTCGGAGCCGCATACTTGGCAAAGGATAAGGCTATCGTCCAGAAATTGACCGCTATTGAATCATTGGCTGTAAGTCCCAACTTTTCTGATGGCTTGTTAGCAAATTTCTGACAATGAAAACTAGGGTGTCGATGTGCTTTGCTCTGACAAGACCGGTACTCTCACTGCTAACCAGCTCTCTATCCGCGAGCCTTACGTTGCAGAGGATGTTGATGTCAACTGGATGATGGCAGTCGCCGTCCTCGCTTCGTCTCACAACATCAAGTCGCTCGATCCCATCGACAAGGTCACAATTCTCACCCTCAAGCGTTTCCCAAAAGCAAAAGAGATCTTAGAGCAAGGCTGGAAGACACACAAGTACACCCCTTTCGACCCCGTCTCCAAGCGTATCACTTGCGAGTGTTCTTGCGATGGTCACAATTACATTGCGGCCAAGGGTGCACCAAAGGCTATTCTCAGTCTCTCAAATTGCAGTGAAGAGACGTCCGATCTGTTCAAAGCGAAGGCTGCAGAATTTGCTCGTCGAGGGTTCCGTTCCCTCGGTGTCGCTGTCAAGAAGGACAATGAGGACTGGGAACTCCTCGGAATGTTGTCTATGTTCGACCCTCCACGTGAAGATACCGCCCAAACCATTGCTGAAGCTCAATTTCTCGGTCTCCAGGTTAAGATGTTGACTGGTGATGCCATTGCCATCGCCAAAGAGACCTGCAAAATGTTGGCTCTCGGCACCAAGGTCTACAACTCTGATCGTCTTATCCACGGTGGTCTAAGCGGCACAACTCAACACGATCTTGTCGAGCGTGCAGACGGTTTCGCCGAAGTTTTCCCTGAGCACAAGTACCAGGTCGTCGAAATGATCCAACAGCGTGGCCATCTTACTGCTATGACAGGTGACGGTGTCAACGATGCACCTTCTCTCAAGAAGTCTGACTGCGGTATTGCCGTCGAGGGAGCTTCCGAAGCTGCCCAAGCCGCTGCGGATATTGTGTTCCTCGCCCCCGGTCTCAGCACTATCGTCTCCGCTATCAAGATTGCCCGACAGATCTTCCAGCGTATGAAGGCATATATTCAATACCGTATCGCCCTCTGCTTCCACTTGGAAATTTACTTGGTCACCTCTATGGTCATAATCAACGAGACTATCGATGCTTCGCTCATTGTCTTCCTCGCCCTTTTCGCTGATTTAGCAACCATTGCCGTTGCCTACGACAATGCCCACTACGAAGCTCGTCCCGTCGAATGGCAATTGCCCAAGATCTGGATTATCTCGGTCACCCTGGGATTTCTGCTGGCTATTGCAACCTGGGTCATCCGTGGTTCCCTTTTCCTCCCCAACGGTGGTGTCATTCAGAACTTCGGCAACGTTCAGGAAATTCTATTCTTGGAAGTTTCGTTGACTGAGAATTGGCTCATCTTCGTCACCCGTGGTGGTCAGACGTGGCCCTCATGGCAACTGGTTGCCGCCATTTTCGGTGTCGATATCCTGTCTACCCTTTTCTGTGTTTTTGGATGGCTTTCTGGACCTGGCTATGCCTCTGACCCCCGTGATCGTGCAAATCTTAACCCCAACGGCCGTACGAGTGTTGTCACTGCTGTCGTCATCTGGATTTACTCCATTGCTGTTACCGTGAGTTTTTGATCTTCGCCCCATGACCCGAGGGAAATTATTCGACTAACATGTAGTGTCTCTAGATCGTCATTGCTATCGTCTACTACCTCATGAACAGGATTTCATGGCTGGATGACCTCGGCCGTAAGAGCCGTAGTCGAAGCGATACCCAGATGGAGAACATCCTCGGCCATCTCAGCAAAGTAGCCATCGAGCACGAGCGCGACGACAAGGGCGGCAGCCGCTGGCACTTGGGCACGAGGGCCACAGAGGCTGAGATAGACGACTGAGGGGTGTAAGAACATCCTGATGGAAATTCGGACATCGGTTTGTTCGAAGCCGGAAATCGTGCTTCGAACTGGAAGAGAGAGGGCGGAAGCTTGATTGTGGCTCATTCTCTTCTCCATTCAGAAACCGAGCTGTCTTCTTGACAATACCATTGTTTGAGGAGGGAAAGGGATTCCGGAGTAACTCTTTTTCCTACTCGTCCATCCTAGGGGTCTATCCTTGTCGATAACAGTCAGTACGAATACAAAAATTTCTAAGATACAAGGTTGGGGGGAATGGAAAGAGAAGGTTGTGTTTGATAATAATTAGTTGGAGGGTTTGCATGCAAAGGAAAGACCGCTTGCGGCTCATACACTGGATCAGACCGAGCGAATTTCTCCTTTTACTCGTGCACTTGTATCTAGAGAATCATTTCAATCACCTTTGTGTAACATGCAGTGACGCTTATCGCAGAAAAGATCGATAATGTCGTATAAGGAGGTGTCTTTCGATGTGCCCAAGCCAGACTCTGAAACCTTTGCCTATTCTGCCATGCACTTGAATGACCCAAAGTCCAGAAGTCGCCATGCCATCTAACCTGGCCTATCGACTTCCTGGATCTTCTAGCATGTGCAATATATGTATCCTTGTCCACTCGTCCTTGCCATCTCTTTTTCTCCTTCTCTGCCTACCCCATCGAATCGGACTTTCCACGCTCAGAACACATAACACCATTCTCTGAAGCATTATTCAATCAACACGCTCTCGAAGACCATACCATGCCTCCGGTCACTCCAACACTCCAAACTTAAAGCTGTGGATCCGAATTTGAATTGCACAGATAGGGAACCTGATATTCGTAAGGTATGCTACTTCATCTTCTCACTTTCTGGCTCTCACGTCTTTTGCTTGACTGAAGAAGGGCAGGGGATTGATAGGGATAGAGGGATAGAGGGACTGCTAAGGCTGCTGCTGGGGAATAGGAGACGAAAAGTGCGTGAAGGAAAGGAGAGTGCATGTAGCACTGGCTGGCACCTCTTGTGGGGGCTGACGGGCACAAAGAAGGAAGGCCTTGCTTAGGTGGAGGTAGAGGGATGAGGTCAGTCTGGATACGTGTGCATAGTTCGAATTGGATGGTCGTTCTTATAGCTGAGTTTGCTTCTGGCCGCTGCTTAATTTCACTGAAAGATCGAGTATATTGGGGCAGTATTGATCCTCATTAGATAGGAAACCGATAAATGCAGAGCCAAGGGACTTGTGGGAGAGGATGGTGTTGTGTTGGATATTGAATGTAGTGAGTTATGTAATATTAGTACATATCCCAAGCTATTGGACTCCAGCGTATTGTATGCAGGTATACAAAAGACATCAAACGGTCTGATAGAAGACGCCCATGCAACAGGACCAGCTGATGGGTTGTGGCTCATCAGACGTCCGTCTCGATGACTGGGACGATGATCTAACCGCGCTAGGCGCTCTAAGTGTTTGTTATCAGCATGTGCACTTCCTTTGTCGATGCGATTTTTTCACGGCAGTATGCCTGCATTCGTCAAGCTTTTTCATGTTTAGCGATCAGAAGTGGCCTTGTTAGTTAGCCTGTCGACTCTAGACGTGAGGTGCTGACAGAAGCTCGGCATCCCGTGCATCGATCAGCTGGCTGCATGACGACTGAGGACTTGATAACTCAAGTTCACCAACGCTACTATTCCGATCACGTGCTTTGCGCATCAGCCCGTACGGTGGTTGCCCAGTATTCCGGATAATGTTTTGCACCTCCTTTCCTGTTTACTAGCGCGGTCTCATGTGTATTGGTAGCTCCTCTTGTTTGTCGGCCTCCCTCTTAAGACGCACCAATCCTCGCTCACTGAGCGCGGCATGATGCCATTGCTCGTCTCTTCGACCCTACGGTAGTAAAGAGAGACGCGCAAGTTCGGGCAGAGCCGTCCTCAGCATCGGTGGTGAAACTCCATTGTTGTAGATAAGCGGCATCCCGGACGGCGAGAGCGTGAGCGTTAATCTTGCTGGGGTCGTATCTTCGATCATGCTTGCAATGAGTGCCCATTTGACATAGCAGACACCCGATGAGAGGTCCTTTGCACTCTTCGTTGACCTGGATGATGGGAGCTCCCTGGATCGCCAGCTCGGCCTTTCCTTTGGTCCAATTATTGAACCAGCTCGTTAGCGTGTCTGCCTGACTTAGTTGACCACGCTTCCAGTTGGGTAAATAGTTGTGGTCCGCAGATACCCAGGCGTGGCAGTGGCAGCCTCCTAGTACAACGAGGGCATGGCTATCTCGGACTCGATGCCTCCACTGTTTTGCAATGATACTTTTGGCTCTATTGGTGCCATGGACGGTGATGATTTTCTTACCACGGAGCTTTTTCATGGCCGTGAGCAAGTAGGCTAGGAAGCGATCTGTCGGTCGACCACCGTGACCGCAGAAAAGGTTTACAGATGTGGACTGGAGGTTTGGCATGTGTGAGTCGAGCCACTCGAAACCATACTTGATACGTGTATTTGCGGCGCTCTCGAGACGCATTATATGCAATGGCTCCTGGCTGACGGAGAATCCGATTATTGACAGGTATTGCCAGACTTGAGGATCAAATGAGGTCAGAACTCTTTGATAATGTGCGGGTCTTCATATGGTATGCCCTTGTGGTCCTGACATATATGGAGTCAGCGTTACTTCTTCAAGACGGGGATTGGGAATTTGAACACGGCTTGGAATTAGCTTTTGGGCAAGGACCCACAATATCACTTCGAAACTCCAGAAATGGTATCAAATTAAGAGGAACGAATCTGAAAAGTGCCTTACTTGGAAGTAGGTGAAACAGGGTTCAAGATAGAGCACACAGATATCGCTGACCTCAGTTCTGATCTGATGATTGATAGATAGGGCGGCTAGCGACGAGTCGACAAGATTTGGGACGAGATTGGGAAGAGCTTTGTGGTATTTGACTGTATGCTGTACTAACAAGCTCACATGTTCCCTGGATTCCATAATCTGGCGGGTCAAAACCACCAATTGTCGTTGATCATGGGGACAAATTCATAAGTCAAGGTCAAAGAAGTGCTGGAAAATCTAAAGGCGTATCTCCGCCGGATGCGCAAAAGCCATGGCAGCTGGACCTGTGGTTTCATACCGACTTGGGCTGTGTGTATTCGGTTGAGGTCGAGGCCGGCAAGGTCCTTACTTAGAATTGAAGCTGATGGAAGGGGTGTGTACCATGAGCGAAGTTGCAGCGGTTTGTATGAAAAATTGGCTTGGAGACACTCGCACGCATCTAATTTTTTCTTGTAGCTGAAAGACGTGTTTCAGCGTATTCTCTGACTGTGAAGAGAATTGAAGTAAACTTGGAGTGATCAAATGACTCTTGTGAAAGACGTGTCGCTGATGCGAAAGACGTGTTACGCTACCAATACTTGCACCCTGCGATTACTGAACTCCAATCAGCATCGGTCGATAGTCACACGAGATATAGAGTCATCCTGAATAGCAATGAATTCTTTCTTAATTGTAGGCTCCAGCCTTCGGCATAACGGCTTGGCTACGAATCTAGTGATCCGCAGTCGCCTTTTGCTATTTATCAATATGCCTTTCTTGACTAGAAATGAAAGTGTAGGCTTCGATGCATTCTATGCATCGAAGTCATCGTTGAAGCAATAACAATGTCAATATGAAGTAGAGAGAACAAGTTGTTAAGGGGAAGTCGCTTCCAAGTCCAGGCTCTTCGGGAGCAACTTCCCCACTTGGGCGGCATCAAATTACCCTCGAAGCTGATTCACTTCCTCACGTTCCACAGGCTGCGAGCTGACAAGATAATGACTTCGCCGCCTAAATTGAGGCATATATGACTCAATCGGATGGCAAGATATCAAGATGGGTCCGTTTGTTTTGACAATCATCTTGAATGAAACTATCAAGCCTAAGACCGATTCAAGCCACCACGATTGTCCAACAAAGAAATGGGAACCCCGGCTAGTCCGAGCAGCTTATACACGACTCCAAAACGCAAAAGAGACGACCAAGACTCCGTCCTACCTGACGCTCCGTCACCTTCACGACTAAGGACTACCAATTTACCATGTCGATCGATTGAGGAAGAGCTTACGAACAGCCCCCGAACAGTCGCTGCGGGGCGTTTTCAGAATCTAGATTTAGAAGAACACCCCCATATCCCGCAATTGGACTTTGGCAGACGTCCAGAAGCCCAGATGGGCATCTCAAAGGAGATCCTCGAATCTGGTGGTTTCCATCCTCAGATCTCCCTCCCAACACGTTCTTTCAACGGTCCAATGACCCCCCCGCCAAGTTCCAGTGGACCACCTGTATCAATCATACACAGTGATCTGCCACGGAAGCCAACGAGTCTGCCTCTCGAGATACCCGAGACACCACGACTTCGTCCCGTCTCATCTCCCACCCCGCCTCCATCGGCTACGACATCCAAGTCCCCACCTCCGAATACTTCGATGTCACCTACTCTGTGGTGGAATGATACGGAAATTACAGGTCACAATCCTAGCGATCCTACGGATGATGGCTACGGTATCAATGGCGTTGGCTTCCTGCCTACGCCTGCAATTGCAAATGCGAGGGCAGAGCGGAGGAAAAAGCAAGTTGCGGAATGGAAGAATAGAGAAGCCAGGGATGCCAGACAGAAAAGAAGCGATAAGCGAAGAAAGCGAGACGCAGAAGCTGGGCCAATGAGCAGTGGGATTGAGAGCGGTGACAGTGGGACGAGAGCTGATGAGGGAAGGAAGGTCAGGTTCTTGGATTTATAGGCTCGGGATGGCGAAAGGCGTTCTTTGGACCTTAGCCTGGATACTAGCGCTTGCTCGCTTGGATATGCTATACCCCATTGGATCGCAGAGAGTCATGCATGAACCGCTTTTGGTCTTGGGCGTCAGAGGTCTAGTGAAGGACTTTGGTAGCCATCAGGCCTCATTGACATGATGAATAGGTATATTAAGCATACAAATATCTCCTTCCGCGCAATCTCCTCCTCATTCAGAGTCTCTCGAAGGATATGTGCTGTGAGAAGCGGCACGCACTAGACCAGGATTGACTCAGTGATTTAGATTAGGGCTTTCGGATTAGGGCTTCGGACTTAATCTACGTCTCGAACCTTTTGTTGCTCATCACTCCTTTTTTCTTTCTCTTCTTGTAACTATATATACACTCTTTCTCCGAAACTCGCTTATAACAGTATACATTGATCTTTAGAACCTAGTATTTGACCCAGGGAAGCATTGCTATTGACACCATCTGACCTAGAGCTCGTCGGGAAGCTGGAATGGTCATGGCCTCCAGCCATGGAACTGTCGCTCACCTCCTCCCTCAAACTTACAAACGCATGGTCTCAGCATGGTTAGAAGAAGACTGTCCCAGCTTCGACTACGGCGGCTTCGTGGTTGGAGAAACAAGGTCTGAAGCAAGATTACTCGGAAAGAGCCCAGGGATGGTAGCAGGTGCCCCGTTCTTCGATGAGGTATTCAGACAGTTGGACTGCACGTATGACCTTCTTTTCCTACCAATTCTTTCTGGCTCTCACAGAACTTCATCTAAATCCCAAAGCTGACCAATTTTCTAGAGTAGAATGGCATCTCCCCGAAGGCTGCTCCTTCTCCCCCTCTCAAGGTCCCACCCACATTGCCACTGTCCGAGGGCCCGTCCGCAAAATCCTCCTTGGCGAGCGCGTCGCCCTCAATGCCCTTGCGCGCTGCTCCGGCATTGCCACAAAGTGCTCCCGCCTTCTCACCCTCGTTCGCAACGCGGGTTATCCCAATATACTAGCCGGCACACGAAAAACCACCCCTGGATTTAGATTAGTGGAAAAATATGGTATGGCGGTTGGAGGGTGTGATATGCATAGAGTAGATTTGAGCGCCATGACGATGTTGAAGGACAACCATGTTAAATCTGCTGGGAGTATTACGAGGGCGGTGAAGGCGGCGCGGGCGGCTGGTGGCTTCGCTATTAAAGTGGAAGTCGAATGCCAAACCGAAGACGAAGCGAACGAGGCCATAAAAGCTGGTGCAGACGTGGTGATGCTCGACAATTTCACCGGCAAAGGAGTGAAAACTGCTGCGGCAAGCCTCAAGCAGAGATGGAAGGGCAGGAGGGAGTTTCTAGTCGAAGTTAGTGGGGGCTTGACGGAGACTAATGTCGAAGGGTTCGTCTGTAATGATGTCGACATTATCAGTACGAGCTCTATACATCAAGGCGTGCCTCATGTGGACTTCTCTTTGAAGATAGTTGGATGAGCAGGCGACGAGACAGGTGAGTCTTTGACACTTATCTCTGAATATTGATAGTAATCTTATATCCATCCATAAGATTTTCGGAAGGTTTGATTGAGTCTCGTATACTGCTTTAGCTTTCCTGTTCGTGATATAGGGTTCATCTACCGTGGCTCGTCGGGCTCCGCGTAGAGGCAGTACGGACTTTCCACATTGCTGTTCTTCTCCTCCCCCATCTCTCAAGCTTTACAGACCATCTTTGTCCGACAGATGTCAAAAGTGTACACCCAGTTGCATAATAGCTAGATCTGATAGAAGGCAGAAGATACCACATCGACCGGCTGATTATCTGGCCCAGCGTTGTAAGGGCAAGTATTCTAGAAGCCTTTTCAGATATAGGGGCATACGGAACGTGAGCAAAGGCTGTCCCACGTCCCAGGGCATTCTGATCATCCCCTTTCAGAAATGGTATCATAAGAAAATGCAGCATGCCAATATGTCACAGCTGCTGGATATACATCATGTATACACGGGCAATGCATATTGCATGATCAGTAATGAAAGAGCGGCAGTACCATCCTCTCAAAAGTCGGGGATTGTCCAAGTCGTTATCAACAAAAATTGCCGTCCACGCCAGATGCATTTGCAATTACGCATCGAAGGCCTCCAGGCCTGCACACGTGGCACCTCCCAGATTTCTTCGAGCAAGTAATGCTATCTCAAGAAGGCACTACTACCGCAGAAGTTATCGAAATTAGGATTCCCATCCTTGACAGAATCGCAATACTTCGAAGAGATTACTCAGACCTCATCAACCCAGACCTCTCCCCGGGGATGACGGAACCGGAGGAAAGCAGGTCACCATCTGCATGATTGCATGCCTCTCAGCAAAGGGTCATAGACCGGGCACTCGACGTGGACCACTCAGGAGAGACTGGCACGCGAGGACCATGATTACTGTTCGCAGTGGCGAGCCTGTCAACGAGCTCCATAGAGCAAGACAAAGACATGCTAAGACACGGGCGACCTAGCTCTTAGCCTGCAGGAAATTACCTCGACTGTGACGGGGTCGAGCGGACCAAGCCGTTCAACCTTTCCAACCGATGTGGACCCTGAGGAAGATGCGGAGGAGATGCAGTCCTGGCTACCAATCTAGAGCTATCTAGACTGTGCGTTGATGTAAAGCCGGTACGTATTTTGCGTCCTTTACAGACTCTTTGATTTTTCAGCTTGAGGAACGGGGCCAAACAAAGACAAATCTGGACCGCATTCTCGTGAATTTTGCGGCATTTTTCTTGCAGCAGGTTGTTTTCGGAGCTCTACAGGTTCTCTCCCCGTTTCTATGGACTACATTCACAGGCTTGCGCTCTTCTGCTGCGGGAGATTCCTGCGCCTACCACTTTCGAACCCAGATCCCTGTTCATAATAAGCAACGGTGACTTCAGGTCATCGCAATCAGATGTCTAAGACCCAAGGACAAGTAAAGATGATAGATCCGGGTGTTCTACGTTTGCTATCGAGTTGTAGCCTCGTATGCTTTCTAGCATCTACAGAAATTAAGCACCGTTCCGATTATACCTAACCTACCTGCATCACAAGCCGCATGCAGCGCCCATTCCAGTCGTGGCCAATTGATTTCCCAATCGCCACACTGTTTAGACCTTCCTTCCAGTCCGCTCATCACCGTCCACCGACGTCGCAATCCCTCGTGCCACCGGGTGCTCACCTTGTTTTCTCAACATACAGCATATCGCCCAAGAGCGTCATACCTAAGCGCTAGATCTTCTACAATTGGAGTAAAATACGCTATTCAGACATTGATTTCAAATAGATTTACACACGAAAGCAAATGCCGGCGTCGAAGTTAGTCGCCCAAAATTCGATGGATGGACGAGGCTACAGACAGGGAGGACGAGGCCAGGATTGGGAAAAGGGGTCAATGATATTGAACAAGATATCGACAGGAGATGTCTGAGCAAAGCTCAGGTATCCGCCAATCACCTACACCGAATTTGAGAGCTGGGCAATGCAAATTATATAAATCGTAGAGAAATACCTGAGGGACTACCAACCACTGACCAAAAAAAAAGGAATCTTGGCACAGCCTTTCCGAGTTTCCGTTTCCGAAAATGCCCCCGTTCCGAGTATGAGGCATTTACACATAATCACGAGAGGGTTTCTTCAGACGCTAAAATATAGCGCTGAGCTGACTGACTGACATGACAGTCAGATCGCACTCAATACCCCCAGTCCGCCATCTCACTCGCATATCCGTAGCAGAGCACAAATCCATCACCGAAGCCGACGCCGAGAATCGGAGCTTAAGGCGGAATGCTGCCGCTTAACCGTTGCTGATTGATCAGTGAGGAGCTTTGTGTGCGTGTGACGGTGGCGGATCCATGCTGACAAGCAGGGCAGGCAGGGGTCCAGAGAAGAGGCAGGGATTCGGGCTGTCGGGTATTAGAAGGCGATGAATAGGGCCTGTCTATATTGTATTGGAACACTTTAACCTTTCCGCCCAGCCGCTAGGGATGATTGGCTATGATGTGTCGCCAAGGATGCCATCACGTGATCTCATTTCCCAAATTCTGGCCAATAGTATACCCCCAAATGGCGCC
>JAABUS010002826.1_pt1 | contig 30760 bp, 32 predicted proteins | sample 5560161 | NCBI WGS metagenome assembly JAABUS01 (sample SAMN10711885, study PRJNA513376) | rock metagenome | isolation source: Antarctica rocks | place: Antarctica: Victoria Land, Trio Nunatak nord | collected 2016-01-04
GCCCTTTCATCCATTCGGTGTACTGTTCGACGGTCTCGATCGCGGCGAGGGCATCGGCTTGCGCCGAAAAGGTCGCATCGGGATGGCAATACGCTCGGCATTCCTGCCAGCCCTTCCCCGTGTCGCATGCAACGAAGAACTTATCGGCGGTCTCGGTGATCGATGCCATCGTCAGCCTCCCTTTCCCGACAACGCAAGGCCGGACCTACCGCTCGATATGCGTCATCGAAGGGTCGAACAGGTTGCTCGGGCCACGGCATCGTACCGCATCGACCGCCAACGGTGGGCAACCGTGTCCTGGGAGGAGGGACAACAGCGGAGACCGGCGGATGGGCGCGAGACGGGAGGAGCGGCCTCTTCCTGACAATGCCGTTTCCCCGCGAGCGCAGAAGGAGAACTGCGCGAGGGGCCGGACAACACCCCTTGCCCGATAACACGACAACGTTTCTATTGAGGACAATGGCCCATCACCGTCACCCCGTGTGGATTGAGGTGGAGACGGGACAGGTGCCGTTGCGGGTATCGTGGCGGCACTTGGAGCGGTGATGCTGGCGGTGATGGAGGATGCGAGATGACTCGAGACGGGGTGCTCGGTGTCGCCATGGCGATGGGCTTCGGGGTGCTGTTCTGGGCAGCGGACCTGGTGAAGACCACCCGCCAGCGGCGGCGTGACTGACAGTGCGGTGCTTTCCACTACACTGAAGGAACCTGAGTCGCGTTGATCCCCAGCGCGTTCACAGCCTGGTGGTCGCCGGTGCGCTGGGCGGAGTGACTGGCGAACCCGGCTGGGGTCGTTTCGGCCTGACCGGGGTTGGTCTGCCCGGTGCTGGAGAGGATGGGCATGGTCGCCTCGCTTCGTGCCACGCCGTGGCCGCGGGAGCAGTGGTGCATCCCGCCGGAAGCCAAGGCCGCGTTCGACTGGCAGATGGAGGACGTGCTCGCTGTGGACCAGCGGCCGTACGATCCGGCCCCCGGCCCGTCGTCTGTCTGGATGAGGCCAGCCATCAGTCGCTCGGTGAGGCGCGCTCGCCACTGCCGGCGGTTCCGGGTCGGTCTACCCGCCATGATCCCGAATAGGTGCGTGGCGGAGTCGCCAATCTGTTCCTGGTCTGTGAGCCGCCGCGGGTCTGGCGCACCGTGCACGTGAGGGAGCATCGGACCCGGCTCGACTGGGCCACCTGTGTCAAGGACCTCGTGGATGTCCACGATCCGGCTGCTGCCCAGATCCTGCTGATAATGGACCAACTCACCAGCCAATCGCCGGCCTCCCTCTGAGGCATTCGCCCCGGCTGAGGCCAGACGTCTCGCCGACAAGCTGGAGATTCACCACACGCCCAAGCACGGCATCTGGCTGAACATGGCGGAGATCGAGTTGAGCGCGCTCCAGCGACCGTGTTTGGACCTGCGGCTCGGCGACCGCGCGACGATGGAAGTCGAGGTCATGGCCTGGCTGGCGGTCCGGAACGCCGCCGAGGCGACCGTCGACTGGCGGTGTACGACCGAGGATGCGCGTATCACGCTCACGCGCCTCTACCCGGCATATCAGCGGTGACAGTCCACTAGTCGGCTCAATCCGCGGTAGCCGCGGATGGCAACGGCCCTGGGCAGCACGGTCGGGGCCGGGTGCTGTGCCCGTTGCGCGCTGCAACTGACAGTCGGATGATGCCCGGTGGTGTGGCCGCTCGTGGGGCGGCCCGTTGAGGTCGGTGGTCGAGATCGTCGCTCGGCCGCCGGGGCAGCACCGCGAAGCCCCGCTGCCCCGGCGGGGGTGGTGGAGCGAACCTTCGCCTAACTCGGCCGGAACCGGCGCCTCAGGAAGGATGACGAAGCGCTGCCCGAGACCTGGGTCCAGATCGCGATGATCCACCTCAGGCTCAACCGACTCGCCCCACCCTCAACGACCTTGCGAACAGGCGCTGAGGGGGAGCCCGCTCCACACGGGCGGGGCAAGCGCGGGAAGGACGGGCCGGCTCAGAAAATCTCGGCGAGGGCCCTGACGTCTCGCGCTAAACCGACGAGGCCGGCAAGGACCAGCACGGCGTAGCCGCCGAGGGCGAGGATCCGGCCGCGCGGCGGGGAGCCGCCGCCCCAATCCAGGCGTTCGACGATCGCGGAGGCGATCAGGCCGTAGAGGAAGAAGAGCGAAGCGAACAGCCCGACGCTCGCGTACGAGGGCACGAACCGGCGGAAGTCCGGGTTGTCGCCCTCGATGACCAGGCTCCCAAAGAGCAGGAGCAGCAGCCCCCCGAACGCCAGCCCCTTCCGGATCCCCGAGCCCGGCACCCAGCGCCGTGCGGCGACGTAGAGGAGCCCGCCGGGCACCCCGAGGGACGTCCCGAAGAACAGCAGGAAGGCTGTCCCGTCTGCCGTGATCTGGCCGACGATCGCGTCGGCGTCGGTCACCTCGCCGTAGTGCTCGCGACCGGCGGCCAGAGCGACGACTCGCATCGCGACGCGGGAGCCGACGCCGCCAGCGACGAAGCCCGCCACCAGGCCGGCGAGGAGGCCGAGCCCGATCAGGACAGCAAGGCGCCACAAAATCTGCCAGAGCGACCGCCGCTCGTCGGTGGACGTCGATGGGGAAGCCGAGTGACCGCGTGCCATCATAGGGGTAGTCCTCGCTGCTCCAATGCAGGGGGGCCGCGGCGTCGCGGGCGCACGGTGGGGGCATGCGACACGCTGCCAGTATCACACCGCCCGGAAAACCAGGGCAAGGGCCAGGCGAGCAGGGCGTCAGCTCCCGCCGGCTGAGCAAGGAGGACGAGGCGCTGCCGGCCACGGAGGAGGTTTGGAGTTACCTGGCCGCGAGCCGCCCCATCCTCACCCGTTGGCTCGATGACCCTTCTCCAACACCCTCGAAGTCGAAGGAGCGCGGAAGTGGCCGAGCACGTTGACCCGCGAACCAACGGAGCGCTGGTTCCCTCGCCGTGCACCACATCGCCGACCCAGGCTGGGCAGGGTAGGTCGTCACCCATTGAGGTGAGCGCACCCGCCGCCAACCCGAACGTCGGCATATTGCAGGGGTTGCCGTAATTCTCACTACGCACGGGGGGCATGCCATGCGCTCCTCCGGCGCCAACACCATCACAGTTCTGGAGTGCCCTCGGGCTCGACAGCGACTTCGATCGTGAGGGCGACGTCAATCGCAACAGTCGGCCGCGCTGCGCCCCGGCTGTGACCGACGCGGCCCAATCGTGCGGACTCCGCCCCCACCCGGAGCTGATGGCACTGGCACGCCGTGTGCTGCAGTGTGGCGTAGCCGCACAGGCAGTGCGACAGATGATCCGAGAGGAGGAGTCATGGCTAGCGAGAAGCGGTGTTGCCTCGGTCGACCCCTTTGCGTCTGGAGGAGTGTCACGATCGGGGTCGTGACCAGCCTCAGCCTCAGCCTGATGCCCGCGCTCGCTCAGGACGCGACCCCTGGAGCGGCGAGCGGGTCAGTCGTCGTGCAGCCGGGCGAGCTGACCCAGGCCCGCCCATATCTGATCGCCGAGGATCCGAGTCAGCTCGCGATCACACCCCTGCTGACCAGTGGTGAGTCGGTCGGTGACTACCAGATGGCGGGCACCCCCGATGGGCTCGGGGCCTACCGGGACGGCGATGATGTGGTGGTTTTCATGAACCACGAGTGGCGCACCGACGAGGGTGAGCACATCTCGGATGCGCGGGTCTCTCGCCTGACGCTCGACCCCGCCACCGGAGGTGTCCGCTCCGGCAGCTATCCCATCGACGGGAGTGAAGGGTACTGGAGTTTTTGCTCGGCCTTCCTCGCCGGACCGGAGGTCGGGTTTGACTCGCCGGTGTTCTTGACCGGGGAAGAGTCGACTAGTAGCGAGCATGGCGGTCTTTCCCTGGCGGTCGATGGAGCGACCAGCGAGGTCACGGAGTTGCCATGGCTGGGACACATCCGGCATGAGAACCAGGTCGTCGTCCCCGGATTTGCCGGCAAGACGGTGGTCGTCACCACCGACGACGATGCGGCCTCCTCGGAGCTCTACCTCTTCGTGGCCGATAGCCCCGCGGACGTGATCAGCGGCAACGGGCAACTCTACGTCTTCAAGGCGGATGACGCCGCCGGGACGGCCGACATCGCCAAGGGGGACGAGCTGACGGGGACGTTTGTGCCGGTCGACGAGGCGGACAACGCGGACCCCGATGCGCTGCAGCAGGCCGTCGATGCGGCCGAGGCGTTCAAGTTCGTCCGCCTCGAAGATGTCACCTACGACCGGACGACGACGACGACCATCTACTTTGCGGACACCGGGGACAACGAAGCACCGAATCTGGCGACGCCGACCGGTGCCCCGGTCAATGCGAACGGGCGCCTGTATAGCCTGGCGCTGGATCCCACCGATCCAACCAAGGTGACGTCGCTGCAGGTGCTGCTCGATGGCGACGCGGGCGACGACCTTCGCAACCCGGACAACCTCGACGCGAATGCCACGACGATCATGCTGCAGGAGGACCTCAATGGCTACAACCGGGCCGCGGACTCCGACGCCACGGGTCGCATCCTGGCGTACGACATCGCGAGTGGCGCTCTGAGCTCGATCGCCAAGATCGATCAGTCGGATGACCCGACCCTGGTCGTCGAACCGGGCGACGAGGCCGGCTCATGGGAATCGTCCGGAATCATCGACGTCTCGGACCTCTTTGGGGCGGGCGCGTGGCTGGTCGATGTCCAGGCCCACACGCTCGACGTGGACCAGTTTGGTGATGTCGACGAGGGAGGACAGCTCCTGCTGCTGCGTCAGACCAGCGCGGCAGCCGCGACGCCGGTAGCGGCCGCTCCAACGGTGGCCGCGACCGTCGCCCCGGAGCCGACCGCGTTGCCGGTTGAGACGGCGGTGCCCGTGGAGACGGCCGTGCCGGTGGAGACTGCTGCTCCAACAGCAACGGCTGAGCCAGCCGAGACGGTCGCTCCGACGAGCGAGGCGACATCCGAGGCTTCGCCGGTCGCACGGCGCGCGCCGTAATCGCCCTCACCCCCGACACCCTCTCCTAAGCGATTAGGAGAGGGGATTTTATGTCACCAGGGTGGTGGGATGGCACGGGGAGGAGCGGTGATTGCCTGGGGTGGTGAGCATCCTCACCCCCTACCCCCTCTCTCAATCGCTGGGAGATGGCGTTCTTGTCATCTGGAGGCGGGGCACGTCGGATCGCGAACAACGAGGGGACGCCGTCCCATCGCCTGGGGGTGTGGCCCGGCGAGCCACGGGAGGGCACGGGGTTATCCCCGACGGTTGGGGGGTGGCGGAGTGCGGCAGCGGTAGGGGGGCGCCCCCTCTTCGCCTGGCGTCGACGACGTATGCTCTACCCGGCTCAGCCGCTCGCTCCAGCATCGAGGCGAGTCCGCTACCAGCACGGCTGGTCGGCGGCGCCTACCACGCAGGTAAAGACGGTAGGCGGCGGTGACCACCAGGAGGACAAGGTCGAGGGTACCGAGGGTATCCGCCCGACCCGCCTGGCACCTCCGAGGGTAGAGAACACGGTGTCCCGGCGGCGCGAGGCGGGAGTCCCGATTGATGTCCTGTTCCGCCGGGACGACGGGATCGGACGTCGGGTCGAGTCGTGCCCCAGCGTGGGATGAGTGCGCTACGATTGCCGCCCTGACGAACATCGGGGCTGATGAAAGGGGGGGCGGCATGGACGACGGTATCCGGGTGCTGGCGCAGGTTCCCGCGGGTGGCGAGGGGGTGTTGACGCCGGGGGCGCTCGCCTTCGTGGCGGATCTGCACCGCCGGTTCAACCCGACGCGGGAAGCGTTGCTGCAACGGCGAGAGGAGCGGCAGGCGGAGATCCTGGCTGGTGCGACGCTCGGTCTGCTCGACGAGACGCGGTCGATGCGGGAGGGCGAGTGGTCGGTGGCGCCGGCCCCGGCCGACCTGAACGACCGCCGGGTCGAGATTACCGGTCCGTGCGATCGGAAGATGGTCATCAACGCCCTCAACTCCGGCGCGAAGGTCTTCATGGCGGACCTCGAGGATGCGTCGTCGCCGACCTGGACCAATGTGGTCGAGGGGCAACGCAACCTGATGGATGCCGTGCGGCGGACGATCACCTTTCGGAACCCGGACGGCCGGGAGTACCGGTTGAACGAGCGGACCGCGACGATCGTGGTCCGGCCGCGCGGCTGGCACCTCGTCGAGCGGCACATCGAGATCGACGGCCAGCCCGCATCTGGCAGCCTGGTCGACTTTGGTCTCCATTTCTTCCACAACGCGGCGGAGCTGCTCGCGCGCGGGAGCGGGCCCTATGTCTATCTGCCGAAGCTGGAGAGCCACCGCGAGGCCCGGCTCTGGAACGATGTCTTCGACGCGGCGCAGGATGCGCTGGGAATCCCGCGCGGGACGATCCGGGCGACGGTGCTGATCGAGACGCTGCCAGCGGCGTTCGAGATGGAGGAGATTCTCCACGAGCTGCGGACCCACGCCGCCGGTCTCAACGCGGGGCGCTGGGACTACATCTTCAGCGCGATCAAGACGTTCCGTCACCGCGACGACCTGGTCCTGCCGGATCGGGTCCAGGTCACGATGACCGTCCCCTTCATGCGCGCCTACACCCGGCTGCTGGTCCAGACCTGTCACCGGCGCGGGGCGCACGCCATCGGCGGCATGGCGGCGTTCATTCCCACCCGGAAGGACCCGGTCGCCAACGAGACGGCGATGGCGAAGGTGCGGGAGGACAAAGAGCGCGAAGCGGGCGACGGCTCCGACGGCACCTGGGTGGCGCATCCCGGTCTGGTGCCGATCGCGATCGAGATCTTCGATCGGGTGCTGGGGGAGCGACCTCATCAGAAGGACCGGCCGCTCGGGGAGCGTGTCAGCGCCGGGGAGGCGATGACGATGCTGCGGGTGCCGGACGGGACGATCACGGAAGCGGGGCTGCGGGGCAACGTCAGTGTGGCGCTGCAGTACCTCAACGCCTGGCTGCTCGGGACGGGAGCGGCGGCGATCAACAACCTGATGGAAGACGCGGCGACGGCGGAGATCTCACGGGCGCAGCTGTGGCAGTGGATCCAGCATGGGGCGACGACCGATGACGGGGCGGCGATTACCCGGGAACGCTACGCTCAGGTCCGGGGCGAGGAGCTCGACAGGCTCGGCGGCGCGGGCGAGGGACGCTACCACGAGGCGACCGAGATTCTGGACGGGCTGGTGCTCAGCGACGAGTTCGTGCCCTTCCTGACGCTGCCGGCCTACGGGTATCTGGAATAAGGCCGCATGGGTTCATGTGCCACGTTCGAGCGGGGCGTGAGGGGGGTGGAGGAATAATGGTCTACGTCCGGAATGACGATCAGGAGGACGTCTCCTGCCTGGAACGTCATCCGTCGGGTTTTGTCCTCAACCATGCGTCCGGTGGGACATCCAAGGCCATGCTGCACGCGGCGCGGTGTGGGCATTTGTACCCTGTGGATGTTCCCTGGTCCAACAGGGTGACCCGTCCCACAGCCTGCTCGCGGGACCGCGATGAGCTTGATCGCTGGGGGCAAGAGCACGGATTTACCATGGCTCCGTGTTCCACCTGCCGCCCGGCATGACGCGGTCATCGTCGAAGGCAACGCCAAGGAAGACGCGACGGCACGTTGCGGCACCTCCGCTCACGGAGTGGGAAGCGATCAGGGGGCAGCGCGGCCGCCACGGGCGCAACCAGCAGCAGGGGCGCAGCGAACCGGGTGGAGCAAGCGAACCGGGTGGAGCAAGTGAACCGGGTGCCAAGTGGCGGCCATGGGCGTAGCAAGCAGCGCCCCTACCGGATGTCTCACGGCAGCCCCCATCGCCAATCCGGCGATTGACACGCCTGGTTCTCGTCTCGTCTGCGGCTCGTGGCGGTGAGGATGCCGTCGATCATGGAATGAGGAGGGTGATTCATGGCACCAGCGGATGTTAACGTACCCGAGACACGTCTGACCGAGGAGCAGCTGCAGTTCCTTCTCCAGACCGACAGTCCGACGCTCGCCAATGCGATCGAGCCGTTCACGGTGCGTGACCGCTGCGATGGCTTCATCGGGGGGTCGGTAGGCTGCCTGTTTCCCGAGCTGGGGGTCCTGGTGGGGCATGCCCTGACCGTGACGATGACCAATCGACCGGGGGAGATCGCCGGTCGCGACGGATTCTGGCGGATGTGGGAGGCGTTGGAGCGGATGCCGCGGCCGTCGGTGCTGGTGGTGGCGGACGCGAGCGGCGAGCCGACTCGCTGCGCCTATTGCGGCGAGGTGATGGCGACGCTGGCAACACGCCTGGGAGCGGTGGGGATGGTCACCGACGGCGGGGTGCGAGACCTCGATGAGGTGCGCGCCCTCGGTTTTCGCTACTTCGCGCCCTTCGCCGTGGTCTCCCACGGCAACTTCTCGATCGAGGAAATCGGAGTTCCGGTCGTCATTGACGGGCAGGAGATTCGGACCGGCGACATCCTGCACGCCGACGCCAACGGGATCGTGATCGTGCCGCCGGAGACGCTGGACGGGCTGCCGGGGGTCGTCGAGCGGATTCGGGCGCGCGAGCGGCAGATGATGGATTTCGCGAAGGGGGCCGATTTCACGGTCGCCGGGGCCCGGGAGCTGAGCGGGTACTGAGCACCACGGTCGTTTTCAGTCGTGTTTTGCTCGTGGCCGGCACCGTCAGCATCGCGGGTGCCCGTACCTGATGAGAGAAGGAGCCGTCGAGAACATGACGTGCGCCGGACAATCAAGGGGACTACGCAAGGAGTCCTGCTGACATCGTCGGCGGCGCACGAACGACATTCTGACGCAGACCGTGTAAAATGACGATTGGTGGCACACAATGTCAGAACCAGTCGGCCAGCGGCCGATCGTGGTGGCTGCCACGCTGCGGTGGACCAGCGCTGTCCACCGGGGATCTGCGAGGAGATACCGTGAGCTCCCTGCCTGCCAGTTCGATCGATCCCGGGGCGGTCGGGGAGCGGCTTGTTGAGGCGCGCAAGGCGCGGGGGATGACGCAGGCCCAGGTGGCCGAGGTGCTGGGCGTGGCCCGGACGACGGTCACGGCGATGGAGCAGGGGGAGCGGCGACCGCGGGCTGGCGAGCTCATCCGGCTGGCTGAACTGTACGGCCGGCAGGTCGGAGAGTTGACGCGGCCGCGATCGCCCCAGCGTCTGGACAGCTTCGTCATTCAGTTTCGGACGGCGCGCGGTGGAGATCGCGAGACCGATACGAAGCGGGACGAGGATGCCGCTACCTTCCAGGGGCTATGCGAGGATTACAACGAGTTGGAGCGCCTTCTGGAGGCTCCCCTGCCTCGCCGCTATCCGGTGCCCTACGACATCGCGACGACGGACCCCGAGCGGGCGGCGGCCGAGGTCGCCGGCTCCGAGCGGAACCGGCTGGGGCTCGGCGACGGTTCAATTGGGGACATCTGGAGCGTCCTGGAGGCTGAGGTCGGGCTGCGTATCTTTGCGCCGCGCTTTGCGAGCCGGGCCGCCGGGATGTTCGTCTACGCGGAGGCGTGGGGCGGGTGCATCGCGGTCAATGGCAATCATCCGGAGGAACGCCGCCGGTGGACCGTGGCGCACGAGTACGCGCATTTCCTGGTCGACCGGGAACGTCCCGAGATCACGGTGCTGCCGAGCTATCGGCGGGTTCCCGAGGCCGAGCGATTCGCCGACGCCTTTGCCCGTTTCTTCTTGATGCCGGAGGACGGTCTCGCCCGGCACTTTAACGCGATGAAGCGCGCAAAGTCCGGGCCGGTCACCCCTGCCGACGTGCTCGCGCTCTGCCACCGGTACCAGGTCTCGTTCTCGGCCATGACGCTGCGGCTGGAGGAGTTGCGACTCCTGCCTGGTGGCACCTGGGACAAGCTACGCGATTCCGGGTTCAAACCGGATGCCGCCCGTGGTCTGGTGGAGGTGCCCCGGCTGGTTCTCGAGCTCGCGACGTTGCCCTGGCGCTACCAACTGCTCGCGGTCCAGGCCCACGAGCGGGGATTGCTTTCCGAGGAGCAGCTGATGCGGTTCCTGCGGAGCGACCGCGTTGGAGCGCGGCGTCTGGTCCAGCAATTAACGGAGTTGGCCCCGGATTATGATGCCGGAGCATGGCATCATGTGCCGCTCGACCTGAACGCGGTCCTTGCCGGCGCCTCATGACGCGACGCAGTGGCGGCGGATGACGCGCCCGGCGGGCGTCCGATCGTTCTGATCGATGCCTGTGTCCTGATCAATCTCGCGGCGAGCCGTCATGCGGACGCGGTGCTCGGGCGCGTCCCGTGGAGCGGGGCGATCGTTGCCGCGGTCCAGCGGGAGGTCCATCTCGTGCGGCGAGGCGGTGTGGGTGATGATGCCGACGAGCGAGAGCCGCTCAGTCTGGAGTCACTGGTACGATCCGGTGGCTTGGCGATCCTGGAGCCGACCGACGATGAACTGGAGGCGTTCGTCGTCCTCTCGCAGGTTCTCGGGGATGGCGAGGCGATGACGATCGCGGTGGCGCTGGCTCGTGGCTACGGCGTGGCGACGGACGACCGCAAGGCCCGCCATCTGATCGGCGAGCGCGTGTCCCTGCTCTCGACCCTCGACCTAATGCGGGCATGGGCCGACGCGGCGCAGGTTCCGGACGAGCAGATGGGGCAGGTCCTGATCGACATCGGCGAACGGGGAGCCTATATCCCCAGTCGCGCTCATCCGCTGCGAGGGTGGTGGGACCGTCTGGTGGCGACGGAACAACGGGCTGAGGACCGGTGACACCCAGGTGTTTGCCCGTAAGGAGAGCGCCGTGACGACGCGGCTGACTATCGAGGAGATCAACCGGATGGATCGGGGGACCCTTGTCGAGCGGCTGGGTGGGCTGTTCGAGGGGGAGCCGTGGATGGTGGCTTTGGCGTGGGCGACGCGGCCGTTCGCCGATCGGGGGGCGCTGGAGGGGGCGCTGGTGGCGGCCGTTCAGGCGGCGCCGGAGGAGCGGCGGGTGGCGTTGTTGCGGGCGCATCCCGATCTGGTCGGGAGGGCGGCGCTGGCCGGCACGCTCACCCCCGAGTCGACGGGGGAGCAGGTGGCGGCCGGTCTCGACCCAGACCGGCTGGGTCATGACGAGATCGCGCGATTCGACGGTCTCAATCGCGCCTACCGGGAGCGGTTCGGGTTTCCGTTCGTGATCTGCGCGCGCGAGCATCGCAAGGAGCGGCTTCTCGATGGGTTCGAGACGCGGCTGCGGAACAGCCGGGAGCAGGAGATCGCCACCGCGATCGGCGAGGTTGCTCGCATCTGTCACTATCGCCTGCGTGATCTGGTCGAGGAGTGAGGAGTCGTGGGCGGAGAGCGTGACGGGTGGTGGCCGGTGGTGGGCGCATGCCGTACGCCCCGACAGGTGAGATCGATGAGGACCGCCGAGTCCTGATCAGGACAGCTACCTGTGCCGGGTGGTGATCGAATGACCGGTTCGACGGCTTCCTGGGAGGTCCGGGGCGGTCGGCCGGGGGCGGCGTCGTCATCGCGCCGCACCCGGCAGAACAAGGAGTGTCACGGGATGATCGCGCCGGGATGTCGTGGGGGGCGGTGTGGGAGGCGAGCCGGGGATGTCGCGGGTGTCACCGTCGACCAGAGATGACCGGAGCAGGATGTCCGCCCGGCGATCGGTGAGGGAGCAGACGACGATGACGACCTCTCGCTACGAGATCGGCTACGGCAAGCACCGCATCCCGGTCTACCGGACGCGGGCCCGACCGCTGCGGGGGGTGGCGCCGATCCCGGAATCGGCGTTCACGGGGCGGGAGAACAGACTGCTCGCCCTGGAGGTCGATGTCGACGTGCTGGGTGACGACTTCCTGCCCGCCTACACCGAGGGTGACAACGGGATGGTCGTGGCGACCGATAGCATGAAGAACTTCGTGCTGCGGGAATCGCTCAGCTACGAGGGGGCAACCCTCGAAGGGTTGCTGCATCTGCTCGGATCGCGTTTCGCGTCGACCTACGAGCAGCTTCGGCATCTGCGCCTGACCGCGCGGGAGCTGCCTTTCTCGGCCGCGAGCGTCCCTGCTGGGGACGGGAGTTTCGCGCCGAGCGAGGTGCTCTTCGCCAGGACCGAGGGCGACCACGCCACCGCGATGCTGGAGCTGACGGCTGATGCTGAGGGAGCGACGGTGACGGTGGTGGCGCATCAGTGCGGGCGGGTCGGGCTACGGTTGATGAAGACGACTGGCAGCTCGTTTACCAGCTTTGTCCGGGACGGTTACACCACGTTGCCGGATCGGCGCGATCGCCCCCTGTACGTCTTCATCGATGTCTACTGGCGGTACGCGAACCCGCTGGACGCGCTTGGAGATGATCCAGGCCGCTATGTGCCGGCCGAGCAGGTCGCCGATCTGGTGCGGAGCGTCTTTCACCAGTTCGTCAGCGAGTCGATCCAGCACCTCGTCCACGAGATGGGAACCCGTCTGCTGGAGCGCTTCCCGCCGCTGGCGGAGGTGAGCTTCGCGGCCGAGAACCGGACGCGTGACCCCGTCGCGGAGTCGGTGGACGACCCGCGGGTGAAGGTCTACAGCGATCCCTTCTCCGCGTACGGCGTGATCTCCTTGACGATGCGCCGAGCGGGGGGCGAGGCATGAACGGCATGCACCGGGGACGGGGATGACCGGGGGATGGTTGACGACCCATGTCCTGGATACGGCACGGGGGCGGGCAGCGGCCGGGGTGGCCGTCTCGCTCTGGCGGATCGAGGGCGAGCAGCGGCGGCTCCTTCGTGAGACGGTGACGAATGGGGACGGGCGGACGGATGAGCCGCTGCTGGCGGGGGATGCGTTCGTGGCGGGAACGTATGAGATCGTCTTCGCTGTTGGAGCCTACTTCGGGGGCGCGGGTGACGGGGAAGATCAGCCGTTTCTCGACCGGGTGCCGGTGCGCTTCGGGGTGGGCGATCCCACCGCGCACTACCATGTGCCGCTACTTGTGTCGCCGTGGGCGTATAGCACCTACCGGGGGAGTTGACGGGTGACTGAGATCGGGGCGGATGCTCATGAGCGGGCGCGGCGGGTCATGGAGCGGTGCGCCGTCCTGTCGGTCCACACCGAGGAGCCAGGGCGGCTGACCCGCCGCTATGGCTCGCCCGCACTGCTGGCGGCGCGGGAGCAGGTGGCGGGATGGATGGCGGCGGCGGGCCTGGCCGTCCGGCGCGACGCGGCCGGCAATCTCTTCGGACGGCGCGACGGGGCAACCGCCGGGGCGCCGACCCTGCTCCTGGGGAGTCATCTCGACTCCGTTCGTGATGCCGGCAACTACGACGGGCCGCTCGGGGTGCTGACGGCGTTGGCCTGCGCCGAAGCGTTGGCGGAACGAGCGGAGCCGTTGCCCTTTGCGGTCGAGGTCGTCGCCTTCGCCGACGAGGAAGGGCTGCGCTTCCACACGATGTACCTGGGAAGCAGCGCGGTCGCGGGGTCGTTCGACCCGGCCTGGCTCGACTGGACGGACGACGACGGCGTGACGCTGGCGACCGCGATGCGCGAGATCGGGGGCGACCCGGCGGCGATCGACTCGGCGCGGTGGGCGGGCGGACCGTTGCTTGGCTGGACTGAGGTCCATATCGAGCAGGGACCGGTCCTTGAGGGACTTGACCTGCCGGTCGGCGTGGTGACGGGTATCGTCGCCCAGACCAAGATCGCGATCCGTTTCACCGGGGAAGCGGGACATGCCGGCACGCTGCCGATGGATCGCCGGCGCGACGCATTCTGTGCCGCGGCGGAGGCGACCCTGGCCTGCGAGGCGCATGCCCGGACGACGGATGGTCTGGTCGCGACGGTTGGGCAGGTGGCGGTGTCGCCAGGGGCGGCGAATGTCGTGCCAGGAATGGTCCACCTCAGTCTCGACGTTCGCCACCCCGATAACGAGGTGCTTGCCGGGGCCTGTCGCACGATGCGTGAGCGCTCCGAGGCGATCGCCTCGGAGCGGGGCGTCGCGGTGAGCTGGGAGACGCTGCACGATCATCCGGCGATGCCGTCGGACGCGGGGTTGAGCGGGGCGCTGGAGCGAGCGGTGGTGGCGGCGGGTCTGCCGGTGCAGCGGCTGCCGAGCGGGGCGGGGCACGACGCGGCGGCGCTGGCGGCGATCGGGCCGACAGCGATGCTCTTCGTGCGGTGCGCGGGCGGGATCAGTCATAACCCGGCGGAGTCGGTCGCGGAGGAGGATGTCGCGGTCGCGATTGAGGTGCTCGATCGATTTGTCGATGACCTGATGATGACCGGTTAAACGCTCAAACGCCTGATGATCGTTGGGAGAACAGTTTGCAGCTTGACGTGGTGTCCTACCATAGAGGCAAAGGTACTACCCCATGGTGGTTCAACATCTCGGAGCAATGTCCATGCCTCAGCATCTGACCGTGATGACGCGCAAAGGGCAGATCACCGTTCCGGTCGAGATCCGGCGGGCGCTTGGATTGAAGGAAGGCGACAAGGTGGCGGTCTCGCTGGAGGACGGGCACGCGCGGCTCGTCCCCTATGGCAGCGTCGCGGCGCGGACGGCGGGGATCTTCGCGGGGACGGGACCGGCTATCCCTGGCGGGGAGCCCCGGTCCGCGTTCGAGGAGAGGTACTTCGAGCGAGGGGTGGCCGAGGAAGTCGTCCGTAAGATGGGCGAATAGGTGGAGTCGCCCCCGATTCTTGATACGAACGTGATTCTGCGGCATCTTCGTCAGGACCATCTCGACCACTCGCCGCGTGCCACCGCGTTTCTTCATCAGGTCGAGCGTGGGGATCTCCGTGTCCGCATTCCTGACACGGTTGTCTTCGAGACGGTGTTTTCCCTCGAATCGTTCTATGGCGAGCCGCGGGCGGCCATTCGCGATGTCATGCTCTCGCTGATTGCTCTGGAGGGGGTCGTCCTTTCGGGCAAGCGTCACTTGAGCCGCGTCTTCGATCTCTACGTCACGACGCCCCTGTCCTTTGCCGACGCGTTCCATGCCGCGCTGGCCGAGCGGCTTGGCGGCGGAACAATCGTGAGCTTCGATCGCCATTTCGACCGAGTTCCGGGCCTGCAGCGGGTCGAGCCGTAGACGGAGGGGTGCGGTGTTTCACCTGCTCCCTGGGAGGCATCGATGCCGGGCTATGACCTGATCGTCCGCGACGGAACGCTCGTCACCGAGGCCGGGGTGGCGACGAGTGATGTCGGGGTCGTGGACGGACGGATCGCGGTCATGGAGCCGGAGCTCGCGGGCGACGCCGCGGTCAGCATCGACGCGAGGGGGCTGCATCTCTTTCCCGGGGTGATCGATGCCCACGTTCACCTCAACGAGCCGGGACGGACCGGCTGGGAAGGGTGGGCGACCGGCTCGGCGGCGCTGGCGGCGGGCGGAGCGACGACCTGCTTCGACATGCCGCTCAATGCCCATCCGCCGACGGTCGATGCGGCCAGCTTCGACGCAAAGCAGGCGGCGGCCGAAGCCTCGTCGGTGGTCGATTTTGGTCTCTGGGGCGGGCTGGTGCCGGGGAACACGAAGGAACTTGCCGACCTGGCGGCGCGGGGCGTCGTTGGCTTCAAGGCATTTATGTCGCGGAGCGGTACCGACGATTTCCCGGCCGCCGACGATCTGACGTTGCTCGACGGGATGGCCGAGGCGGCGCGGCTGGGATTGCCGGTTGCGGTTCACGCCGAGAACGATGCGATCACGGCGGGACTCGCCGCACGCGCCGTGACCGCGGGACAGATCACGGCGCGCGACTATCTGGCGTCGCGGCCGGCGATCGCCGAGGTCGAGGCGATCGACCGGGCGGTGCTTTTTGCCGAGGAGACCGGGTGCGCCTTGCACATCGTCCATGTCAGCACCGGTCGCGGTGTGGCCCGCGTTGTGGCGGCGCGGGCGCGCGGTCTCGATGTGACCTGCGAGACCTGTCCTCACTACCTGGTGCTGACGGAGGACGACCTGGAAGCGATCGGCGGGCGGGCGAAGTGCGCGCCGCCGCTGCGCCCGGCCGCCGAGGGAGCGGCGCTCTGGCGGGCGCTGATGGCGGAGGAGATAGCGTTCGTCGCCTCCGACCACTCCCCCGCTCCGGCGGATCTCAAGACCGGCGGCGATGTCTTTCGCATCTGGGGCGGCATCGCCGGCTGCCAGTCCACGCTTCCGCTGTTGCTGACCGAGGGGCATCACACCCGCGGCATGTCGCTGCCAGCGATCGCGGCGGTGCTTTCCGGGGCGGTTGCGCGGCGCTTTCGGCTGCCGGCGAAAGGCCGGCTGGCGGTCGGGGCGGACGCGGACCTGACGCTGGTCAATCTGGGGGCGGCGTGGACACTGACGGTCGACGACCTGCGCGACCGGCACCGGCTGAGTCCGTTCGTGGGGCGCTCGTTCCAGGGGCGGGTGGTGCGGACGCTGTTGCGGGGATCGACGACGTTTCTCGATGGCGAGGTCATTCCGGGGTCGGTTGGGCGGCTGGTGCGGCCGGAATCAGGAACAAGGTGATTCCGACGCGGGGTGACCAGGGGTTAAGGGGGCGGGCGATGGATGAGGGCGGCACGTCGCGTCATGACGGTTGGGGCCGCGAGACGGCTGTGGCTGACGGGTTCGGTCTGGGCGGTGACCCGGGCGTACGCCGTGCGTCCCGACGGCAGAGGCGTGATGATCGGCACGGTCCCTGGCCGGGCGACGCGGTTGGGCACAGCGGGCGCTGCTTGCTGCACCCCTACGATGGGGTGTCTGCCGTTCCGCCAATAGCATGCTGTGCCCGCCCGGCCACGCCTCAAGGCGCGCGCCGTGCGCCGCTACGGGGTTGGGGGTCGGGCGCATAGTGGTGCGGCCAGAGATGGTGCCGGTCACCATTGGTGTTCCTGTCCATCCGGGTAGGCGTGCCGCCAGGTGGTCGTCAGGTCATTGACGCCGGCCATCGCCAACCCAGCTGGGACGACCGGGTTGGCGGTTCGCCGCGCGGTCGTGGGTGCAGTTCGCGGTTGGTTGCGGCGAGCGGGCCGACCAACCGGGGTATGATTGGGCATCATGAGCGGATTACTCTGGACGACCTATGTGCAGCCGACTCGGCTCGGTGACGCGCTGGCGTTACTGGCCGAGCATGGCGCGGGCGCGCGGCTCGTCGCGGGTGGGACCGACCTGCTCGTCGAGCTGTCGCGAGGGATCCGGCCAACCGAGACGGTGATCGATATCTCGACCATCGCGGAGCTGCGCGGCATCCGCGTCGAGGATGGCGTCGTCTCGCTGGGGGCGCTAGCGACGCACAACGATGTCGTGCGCTCCGAGCTCTGCCGACGCCACGCCCTGCCGCTGGCCCAGGCCTGCTGGGAGGTCGGCGCGCCGCAGCTGCGGTCCCGGGCGACGGTGGCGGGTAACCTAGTCACCGGCTCACCGGCCAACGACACGATCACCCCGCTGGTGGCGCTGGCGGCCGAGGTGGTCCTCACCAGCGCGCGGGGCGAGCGGGTTGTGGCGCTGGGCGAGTTCTACACCGGGGTCCGCCGCACCGTGCTGCGGCCGGACGAGCTGCTCCGCGAGATTCGTTTCCCCGCGCTGACCGGTGGGCAGCGGGGGATCTTCGTCAAGCTCGGACTGCGACGGGCGCAGGCGATCTCGGTGATCGACGCGGCGATCGTGCTCGATGTCGATGGGGAGATCGTGACCGGGGCGCGGATCGCCCTCGGCAGCGTCGCGCCGACGATCGTGCGGGCGGGGGTGGCGGAAGCATTTCTACGCGGCAAGCGGCTCGATCGCCAGGTCTGCCGGGAAGCGGGCCGGTTGGCGCGCCTGGCGGCGGCACCGATCGACGATGTTCGCGGCTCGGCCACCTATCGCCTGGCGACCCTTGAGAACCTGATTGGGCACGCATTGGAGCGGCTGGCGGCGGGGACGGAGCGCGACGGGTTCCCTGAGGCGCCGGTGTTGCTCGACACGAACCAGCACCCGAGCGCGGTCCCGACCGGTGCGGCGTTCGACGGCACGATCCGAACGACGATCAATGGGGAGGCGCGCCTGCTGCCGCACGCGGCTCGCAAAACGCTCCTTGATGCGCTGCGTGAGGATGGGGGGCTGACCGGGACGAAGGAAGGGTGTGCCGAGGGGGAATGCGGCGCCTGCACCGTCTGGTTGAACGGTCAGGCGGTGATGTCCTGTCTGGTTCCGGCGCCGCAGGCCCACAACGGGGCGGTCGTCACCATCGAGGGGTTGGCCGGGGTCGCGGGCGCACATGACGAGGATGAGTTGCACCCGTTGCAGCAGGCGTTCATCGATTGCGGCGCGGTCCAGTGCGGCTACTGCATCCCGGGGATGCTGATGGCGGGGGCCAAGCTGCTCCAGGAGCGACCGGCGCCGGAGCTCGACGAGATCCGGGTCGCGCTGAGCGGCAATCTCTGTCGCTGCACCGGCTATCGGAAGATTCTCGACGCGGTCCAGACCGCGAGCCAGGTCGCGGGGCGGGCGGAACGGTGACGGGTCCATCCGAGCTGATCGGCGCATCGCTGCCCCGGCCGGACGCGGTCGGCAAGGTGACCGGTGGCGCGCGTTATCCGGGCGACCTGGTCCAGCCCGGCATGCTGCACCTCCAGGTCGTCTTCGCGGGCCGGCCCCACGCGCGGATCGTGCGCATCGACGCGGAGGCGGCGCGGCGGCAACCGGGTGTCGTGACGGTGCTGACCGCGGCGGATGTGCCGGTCAACGCCTACGGGTTGATCGAGGCTGACCAACCGCTGCTCTGCGGCGATGTGGTGCGGTTCGAGGGGGACAAGGTCGCCCTCGTCGCCGGTGAGACGCCGGAGGCGGCCCAGGCGGGGGCGGCGGCCGTCACCGTTGTCTATGAGGATCTGCCGGCGGTAACCGATCCCCGTGCGGCGCTGGCACCGGGGGCGCCGCTGGTGCACCCGGAGCGCGGATCGAATCTGCTGCTCCACGTTCCGATCCGGAAGGGGGATACGGCGGGCGCATTCGCCACCGCGGATGTCACCCTGACGGGCGAGTTCTCGACCTCCTGGCAGGAGCATGCCTTTCTCCAACCGGAAGCGGGGATCGCGTTTCTGGACGACGACGGACGGGTCGTCGTTGAGACGGCGGGTCAATGGCTGCACGAGGACCGGCGGCAGATCGCGGCAGTGCTGGGGCTGGCGGAGGACCGGGTGGTCGTGCGCTACGCGGTGATCGGCGGCGCCTTCGGCGGGCGCGAGGACCTGTCGGTCCAGGGGCTGCTCGCCCTGGCGGCCTGGACGCTGCGGCGACCGGTCGCGATCGTCTGGAGCCGGGAAGAGTCGATGATCGCCCACCACAAGCGGCACCCGATGCGCGTGCGATGCCGGTGGGGCGCGACGCGGGATGGGCGGATCACGGCGGTGGAGTCGGAGGTCGTGGCGGATGGCGGCGCCTACGCCTCGACCAGCGCCGAGGTCGTCAAGATCGCGACTCTCTTTGGCAGCGGCTGCTACGAGGTCCCCAACATCACCGCCGACGGCTACGCGGTCTACACCAACAATATCCCGAGCGGCGCGTTTCGCGGGTTCGGTGCGCCCCAGGCTCAGTTCGCCGCCGAGGTCATGGTGACTCGGCTGGCGCACGCCCTGGGGATCGATCCGGTCGAGATCCGGCGGCGAAATCTCTACCGCGAGCGGAGTCTGGAGCCGACGCAGCAGGCGTTGCCACCGGGGGTCAGCATCCGGGAGACGCTGGAGCGCTGCGTCGAGGAGGCAGCGTCCCGGTTCGGCGGGGACGGAGATCATCGAGCCCCGGTGACCGATGGGGCCGGCGAACGGCTTGCGGCTGAGAACCGCCGTCTGCCGCCTGACCGCTCGCATCTGCGACGGGGAGTAGGGATCGCCTGCGGCATCAAGAATGTCGGCTATTCGTTCGGGTTTCCCGAGCAGGCGACGGCGACGGTGGAGCTGTATGGGCGGGGCGAAGTCGAGCGGGCGGTGGTTCGGGTCGGGGCGGCCGATGTCGGGCAGGGAAGTCATCTGGCGCTGCGGCAAATCGCCGCGGCGGCGCTGGCCATCGCGCCGGAGCGGATCGAGCTGGTGACCGACGACAGCAGCCTGGCGCCGAACGCCGGGAGCGCCTCCGCTTCCCGCCTGACCCTGATGGCGGGCCGGGCGGTCGAGAACGCGGCGACCGAGGCGCTGGAGCGGTATGCCGATAGTGACGACCAGCGGGTCGAGGCGACGGTGCAGTACCGCCCTCCCGCCACCACGGCGCTGGCGAGCGGTACCGGCGCGGGCCGGCCGAACTACTGCTACGGCTACGCGGCGCAGGCGGTCGAGGTCGAAGTGAACCTGTTGACGGGGCAGGTGCGGGTCGGCACGATCATCAGCGTGCACGACGTGGGGCGGGCGATCAACCGGCAGGGGGTCGAAGGGCAGATCGAAGGGTGCCTGGCGCAGGCGCTCGGCTACGCGTTGATGGAGGACTTCCGGGTCCACGATGGCCGGGTGCTGACGCCCTATCTCAGCACCTACCTGCTGCCGACGGCGCTCGATATGCCGACCGAGATCGTGCCGGTGATCCTGGAGCTGGCCGATCCGAACGGGCCGTTCGGCGCTCGCGGGGTGGCCGAGATGCCGCTGGTGCCGTTACTGCCGGCGATCGCGGCGGCGATCCACGACGCGACGGGCATCTGGCTCTCTGAACAGCCGTTCACCCCGGAGCGGGTGCTGGCGGCGCTTGGCGCCCAACCGGAGGGTATTGGAGTGGAGCGCGACATGGAGCAGATAGGCGCGTTACCGCCTTCTCACGGCACGCGGCTCTTCCGGGCGCAAGATGGCGGCGTTGGGGCAAGCGGCGGTGAGCATCGGAGTAGCCCCGAGCGGTGACGGATGGCGGGTCTCGAATCACTTCTGCCCGGCATGCGCTGGAGCAGGTGGCACGACGGCGGATGTACCGGGATTCAGGTTGAGCTCGCGATAGCGTCGCGGAGCCGACGCTATCCCGGCACCACCCCGCCGGGGCGCCTGCCTCATCGCCGAGCGCGTGCGTGAGATGGGCCATACACTTCGTGTCGCCTCCATCATCGTGGAGACTGGACAAGGGACGGACCTGCAGGTGATCACCGCCGATCGCAGCCGAGGAAAACGTCAATGAATACGACGAGTGGCATGGTGAGTTCGGCGTTCCGCGTCCGGCATGACGCGGACGCGGATGCGATCACTCTGCAACGTCGGGATGGCGTGGTGGCCGGGACGATCCGCCGTGAGGAGATGGTTGCTCTTGACGTTGACGCCGAGGGGCAGGCGCCAGGAATCGAGTTTGCCATTGCCTCCGTCATGTTGACGTTTCTCGACCGATGCGGCGGTGAGTTCGTCGTCCCAGACCGCCTTGATGTCACGGCGGACACGGCGTCATCGGGGTAGCCGTATCGTCGTCGCGTGGTTGAGGCGACCTGGCATGACATCGAGTGTAGGTCGTGACGGATCAGATGAAAGGTGGAGATGAGCGAACACGAGTCGTCGATGCTGCGAATCACGGTTGGCGATGTGGTCTTCGGGGCGCGGATGGAGCGGGATGTGGCGCCGCGGACGTGTGCCGCGTTCGAGCGGCTGCTTCCGTTCCGGCAGAAGCTGATCCAGGCGCGGTGGAGCGGGGAGTCGGGCTGGATTCCGCTGGGCGATCTCGATGTCGGGCTGGGGGTCGAGCATGGGACGAGCTACCCCGCGCCGGGCGAGATCCTGCTCTATCCGGGCGGGTTGAGTGAGACGGAGATTCTGTTTCCCTATGGCGCGACCTGCTTCGCCAGCAAGCTCGGCCAACTGGCGGGGAATCACTTCCTGACGATCATCGAGGGTAGTGAGCGATTGAAGGAGGTTGGTCGCCGCGTCGTCTGGGAAGGCGCCCAGGATATCCTCTTCGAGCGTCTCTGATCCTGACCGGTTCCGACCCTTGGTCGCGCCGCCCAACAAGCGGCTGCCGGACAGGGCGCACCGGACAGGACCGGCCCTGTCCGAACGGGTCGAAACAGGGCACAATGGATGGAGATCGGTTGACCGGACGGGTGCTTGAGGATGGTCAGACGGACGCGCGTGGCGTCCTGTCGGGCGGTGCGCCGTCGGGCAAGCCGCGGATAGAGGAGCGCTGAGCATGACGGGCGAGAAACCACCATTCGACCTGGAGAAGGCACGACTGTCGCGGCGCGGCGTGATACGCGGGGCGGTCGCGGTGGGCGCCGCCCTGCCGTTCGCCACCTTCGGTCAGGCGCTGGCCCAGGAGGGAACCCCGGCCGGGGGAACACCGATCAAGGTCGCCTTCGTCTACGTCGGCTCGATCAACGATGGGGGCTGGACCCAGGCGCACGATCAGGGACGTCAGGAGATCGAGAAACAGGTCCCCGGTGTCGAGACCGCGTATCAGGAGAATGTGCCGGATAACCCCGCCGACTCGGAGCGGGTGATCCGCGACTTCGCCCAGAAGGGCTACAACGTCATTTTCACCACCTCGTTTGGCTTTATGGACGCGACGATCAACGTCGCCAAGGACTTTCCGGAGACCACGTTCATCCATATCTCCGGATACAAGACCGCCGAGAATGTCAGCACCGGCTTCGGCAAGCAGGAAGAGCCGCGCTACGTCTGCGGTCTGATCTCCGGGGAGATGACCAAGAGCAACCAGATCGGCTACGTCGCGGCCTTCCCGATCCCGGAGGTGATCCGGGGGATCAATGCCTTCACTCTCGGCGCCCAATCGGTGAACCCCGACGTCAAGGTGCGCGTCGTCTGGACCAACACCTGGTTCGACCCCCAGAAGGAGCGGGCGGCGGCCGAGGCGCTGCTAGACGGTGGTGCAGACATCATCGCCCAGCATCAGGACACGGCGGCGCCGCAGCAGGCCGCGGAGGCGCGTGGCGCCTACGGGATCGGCAACGACTTCGACATGGCCCCGCGGGCGCCGAAAGCGGTGATGACGACCCCGGTCTGGCATTGGGGGGTTTACTACGTCGATGTCGTCAAGAAGGTGCAGGCGGGAACCTGGAAAAGCAATCAGTACTGGGGCGGCTGGAAGGACGGCATCGTCGGGCTCGCCCCGATCGGGCCGATGGTGCCGGCTGAGCTCAAGGCGACCGCTGAGGCCGAGGCGGCGATGTTCGAGAGCGGGGAGAAGACGCTGACGACGATCTTCACCGGCCCGATCAAGGACCAGACGGGCAAGGATCATGTGCCGACCGGCACCGCGATGACCGATGAGGAGCTGCTGGCGATGGACTGGTTCGTGGCCGGTGTCGAGGGCGAGATTCCGACGTAGCTCCCATCGAGCGATCGACGGTCGATGATGGCAAGGCGTGAAGGAGTGGGGCATGGCGAACGGATCGCACGAGATCGAACCGGTGCAGACACGGCTGACGCGACGACAGGTGATGGGACAGGCCGTCACGGCGGGCGTCGCCCTGTCGCTGGCGACCCGTGGGGTGGCCGCCCAGGGGGGCACCCCGGCGGCCGGCGGTGGCGAGCCGATCAAGGTCGCGTTCGTCTACGTCGGGCCGATCGGTGACCTTGGCTGGACCCATGCCCACGACCAGGGGCGGCTGGAGCTGGAGAAGAACCTGCCCAATGTCGAGACCGCCTTCCAGGAGAATGTGCCGGAGAATGCGGCCGACTCCGAGCGGGTGATTCGCGACTTTGCCCAGAAGGGCAACAAGATCGTCTTCACCACGTCGTTCGGGTACATGGACCCGACGATCAACGTGGCGAAGGATTTCCCCGATACCGTCTTCATTCATATCTCGGGGTACAAGACCGCGGAGAACGTCGGGACCGGCTTCGGCAAGATCGAAGAGCCGCGCTATGTCTCGGGGTTGATCGCCGGGAAGATGACCAAGAGCAACCAGCTTGGCTACGTGGCGGCGTTCCCGATCCCCGAGGTGATCCGGGGGATCAACGCCTTCACGCTCGGGGTGCGGAAGTCGAACCCGGAGGCGAAGGTCAGCGTTGTTTGGACCAACACCTGGTACGACCCGCCGAAGGAGCGATCGGCGGCCGAGGCGCTGCTCGATGGCGGAGCCGATGTGATCGCCCAGCACCAGGACACCGCTGGACCGCAGCAGGCGGCCGAGGCACGGGGGGTCTACAGCGTCGGTTACAACGCCGACATGTCGCCCCAGGCCCCGAAGGCGGTCCTCACCAGCCCGATCTGGCACTGGGGCGTCTTCTATACCCAGGTCGTCAAGGAGGTCCAGGCTGGCAGCTGGACCAGCAACCAGTACTGGGGCGGCTGGAAGGATGGGCTGGTCGATCTCGCCCCGATCGGTCCAATGGTCCCCGCCGAGGTGAAGACGATGGCCGAGGGGGAGATCGCGAAGTTCAAAGGTGGCGAAGAGGACATCTTCACGATCTTCACCGGCCCCTTGAAGGACAATACCGGCAAAGATCAGGTTCCGGAAGGGACCGCTATGACCGGGGAGCAGCTGCTCGCCATGGACTGGTTCGTCGAGGGCGTCGACGGCAAGATTCCGACGTAGGCGCCTGCGCGCGCCGGCGCATGACCCCCTTGCCCAGTCCTGGGCAGGGGGGTCTGCGCGCTATGCGATACCATGGCAGCCATGTTGACCGACGCCTCGCCGACGAGCGCCCGAGCTGACGACGCCGGGACCGCCGGGGTCGCGGTGGCCATGCGTGGGATCGGCAAGCGGTTCGCCGGAGTGGTCGCCAACGACGCGGTCGACTTCGAGGCCTGCTTCGGCGAGGTTCACGCGCTGGTCGGGGAGAACGGCGCCGGGAAGTCGACCTTGATGAGCATCGTGGCCGGTCTCTACCGGCCGGACGAGGGCACGGTGGCGGTCGACGGTGCACCGGTCGACTTTCACTCCCCCCGCGACGCGATCCGTCAGGGGATCGGCATGGTCTACCAGCACTTCATGCTGGTCGAGCCCTTCACCGTGGCCGAGAACGCGATGCTTGGCCGGTCCGGAAGCGCCTGGCTCGATCCGGCGGAGGTCGAGCGGGAACTGGCTCGGCTGGGGACGCGGTATGGGCTGGCGGTCGACCCCCGGGCACGCGTCTGGCAGCTGTCCGTCGGCGAGCAGCAGCGGGTCGAGATCCTGCGACTGCTCTACCGGGGTGCGCGGATCCTGGTCTTCGACGAGCCGACCGCGGTGCTGACGCCGCAGGAGGCATCCGGTCTGCTCGCGACCCTGCGCGATCTCGCGGCCGATGGCTTCTGCGTCATCTTCATCTCCCACAAGCTCGACGAGGTGCTGGCGGTCGCCGACCGGATCACCGTGTTGCGGCATGGCCGGGTGGTGGCGACGACCGTGGCGGCCGCGACCGACCGGCGGGCGCTGGCGAGGTCGATGGTGGGGCGCGATCTGGCGTCGCTGGTCGAGCGCCCGGACGCGGAGCCGCGGGAGCAGGTCGCGCCGGGGGAGGTCGTGCTGGCGGTCGAGGGTCTGCGGGCGGAGGGTGATAACGGTCTGCCCGCGCTTGACGGCGTCGAGATGGAGGTGCGGGCCGGGGAGATCCTCGGGGTGGCCGGGGTGGCGGGGAACGGACAGCGCGAGCTGGCGGAAAGCATCACCGGTCTGCGCCGGATAATCGGTGGTCGTGTCCGGATCGGAGGTCGAGACCTGACCAATCGGTCGCCAAGAGAGATTGCCCGGGCGGGGGTTGCCCATATCCCCGAGGACCGGCTGGCGACGGGGTTGGTGCCGGGGATGGACCTCGCGGGCAACGCGATCTTGCGCGACTATCGACACGCTCCGCTCGCCCGGGGGCCGTTTCTGGTGCGGCGGGCGATCGCGGCCTTCGCCGATCGCCTGCTGCGCGACTACGATGTCAAGGCGCCGAGCCGACGTGCGAAGCTGCGGACGCTCTCCGGTGGGAATCAGCAGAAGCTCTTGCTGGCGCGCGAGCTGGCCGGCGAGCCAACGTTGCTGGTGGCGGTGCACCCGACGCGCGGGGTCGATATCGGCGCCACCGAGACGATCCATGCGCTGCTGCGGGCGCAGCGCAGCCGCGGCGCCGCGACGCTGCTGATCTCCGAGGATCTCGATGAGCTCCTGGCGCTGGCCGACCGGATCGCGGTGCTGTTCGAGGGACGGGTGATGGGGACGGTCCTGGCGGCGGGCGCGAACCGCGAGCATCTGGGGTTGCTGATGGCGGGCGTCGAGGACGCGGTGGCCGCACCGGTCGCGACTGATGGCTGAGACCTTAGCGCCGGTGGCGCTGCCGCCCCGGCGGCTCCGGGTGGAGCGGACCCTGACGCCGTCCCGGCTCGTTTCCGCGACCGTGCCGCTCCTCTCGATCCTGATGGCGCTGGTGGTGGGCGGGATCGTGCTGCTCTTTTCCGGTGAGAACCCGTTCGAGGTTTATCAGGCGATGGCGCGTGGTGCCTTTGGCGACCAGAACGGGGTCGCCGAGACGCTGGTCAAGACGATCCCGCTGCTGCTGACCGGGCTTGGCGTGGCGGTCGCCTTCCGGATGCAGCTCTGGAACATCGGAGCCGAGGGACAGCTCTACCTGGGGGCGATCGTGGCGACCGGGACGGGGATCTTCCTGCTCCCTGACGCGCCGGCGGTCGTCCTGATCCCGGCGATGGTCGCCGCCGGGCTGCTGGGCGGGGCGCTCTGGGCGTTGGTGCCGGGTCTGCTGCGCGCGTTTCTCGGCGCCAACGAGATCATCACGAGCCTGATGCTCAACTATGTGGCGATCCTCTTCTCCGAGTACCTGGTGCATGGTCCGTGGCGCGATCCGGCGGCGTTCGGCTTTCCCGGCACGAAGAGCCTGCCCGACGCGGCCTGGCTGCCGCGCTGGGGGACGACCCGGGTCCATCTCGGTCTCCTCTTCGGGCTCGTCGCGGCGGTGCTGCTGTGGGCGACGCTGCGGCGGACGCGCTGGGGGTACGAGGTGAGCGTGATGGGGGAGAATCCACGGGCGGCACGCTATGCGGGGATGCCGACGCGCCGGACGATCGTGCTGGTGATGGCGCTGAGTGGGGCGCTGGCGGGGCTGGCCGGGATGAGCGAGGTCGCGGGGATCGGTCATCAGCTCCAGAGCAGCCTGTCGCCGGGATACGGCTATACGGCGATCATCGTCGCCTGGCTGGGCCGTCTCAACCCCGGCGGGATCGTGCTGGTGGCGTTTCTGCTCGCGGGGGTGCTTGTTGGAGGAGATCAGTTGCAGATGACGATGGGTCTGCCATCGGCGATTGCCCCGATGTTGCAGGGAACGATTCTCTTCTTCCTGCTTGGCGGTGAGGTGCTGACGCGCTACCGCCTTCGCTGGTCGCGCTCGCCCTCGCCGGTCGTCGAGGGCCGGTAGGCGGATGGACGATGTCACCTCGCTCGCCTTTCTGACCGCGACCCTCGCCGCGGCGATCCCGGCCGGGACGGCGATCCTCTATGCCTGCCTGGGCGAACTGCTGAGCGAGCGGGCCGGGGTGCTCAATCTCGGAGTCGAGGGGATGATGCTGATGGGGGCGCTGGGCGGGTTTGCCGCCTCGCAGTGGACGGGGAGCGCCTGGGCCGGCGCGCTGGCGGCCCTCGCGGTCGGCGGGGCGATGGCGACGATCCATGCCCTGTTGACCGTGACGCTGCGGGCCAACCAGGTGGTCAGCGGGCTGGCGCTGACCCTGTTCGGTGGCGGGTTGTCGGCGTTCCTGGGTCAGAGTCTGGTCGGTCAGACGCCGAAGGATGCGTTCCGGAAGCTGGCCGTGCCGGGACTCGCCGAGATTCCGCGGCTGGGGACGATCCTCTTTCGCCAGGATGCCCTCGTCTACGCGTCGTACCTGGTCGTGCCGCTGCTCTGGCTGTATGTCTTCCGGACGCGGCCGGGACTGCATCTGCGGGCGCTCGGCGAGCGGCCGGAGGCGGCCGATGCGATGGGTGTCAGTGTGGCGGCGCTGCGGTACGGCTACGTGATCGCCGGGGGTGCGCTGGCGGGGCTGGGTGGGGCGGCGATCTCGCTCGGAACCAATCCCGGCTGGTCGGAGAACATGACGGCGGGTCGCGGCTGGATCGCGGTGGCGCTGGTCATCTTCGCGGGTTGGAACCCGGCGCGGGCCGCGGTCGGCGCCTATCTCTTTGGTGGCGTTGAAGCGGGGCAGTTCCGTCTGCAGGGCGCCGGGGTCGGGGTGTCGTCGTTCTTCCTGAGCATGCTGCCGTATCTCTTCACGATCATCGTGCTGGTGCTGGCGACGCGGGAGACCGCCCGCCGCCGGATCGGGGCGCCGGCCGTGCTGGGCCGGCCGTATGTGCGTGAGGAGCGGGGGTAAACTGAGCGTATCTGACCTGGAAGACGATCGCTCACGGTTGGGAGAGCGGAGCTGCTATGCCGGTCACCTGGGCAACCTATGCGCGGGTCGCGATGGAGGATGTCGAGGGTGCGTGGGAGCTCCACGACGGCCGACTTCATACCAAAGGCACCGGGTCATGGGATCACAACGACGCGGTGTCTGAGTTGGGATTTCAACTGGCGGGCCAACTCGACCGGGGCACCTTCTCCGTGCGTATCAATGGCGGTCGGGTGCGCTGCTCGTCGCAACGCTTTCACCTCACCTGCTTCGTGCCGGACGTGCTCGTGGTCCCGCACGCGCTCACCGTGCCGCTTCGGGGCCGTCCGAACGTCCTTGAGGTCTACGATGCTTCCGTGCCGCTCGTCGTCGAGGTTTGGGATTCGCCGGATCGCGACGACACGGACGTCAAGATCGACCGATACCGGCGGCATGGCGATCTGGCGGCTGCATCCGTATGACCGCACTCTGACCGCATGGCGGCGCCGTGCCGATGGGACCTATGCGGAGCAGCGGTATGACGGCGGGATGGTTGAGGTCGGCTCGTTGCCCGGGGTGCGGGTCGACCTCGGTGAGGTGTTTGGGGGGTGAGCCGGACCGGCGAATGGTAGCGATCCGAGTCGCTCTCGTTCGCAGCCAGATCGTTCCGATGACCGACATGGGCGCTGAAACGCGGTCACGGGGTAGTTGAGGCGGAGCGAGCAGCGTTGTGTGATGTCATGGGGTGCGCCGGCGATTGTCCGGTTCCTCCGTGTCCCAACCGCCCCGTTGCGGTTAGGCACCAGGGCGCATGCCATGTGCCCCTACCACGACCAGACCGTTCCGCGGCGGTCGGGCACCTGGGCGCAGCAAGCGGCGCCCCTACCACAAGCGGGGGTGGCGTTCCGCTCCGAGGGGTGCGGTGCGCGCACGAGCTGCCCCCACGGGCGCATGCCATGCGCCTCGACCGAACGGAGGGTGATGATCCGCGTGATGGCGTGCGCGGACCGCGTGTTCCACATCGACGGGCGCATGCCAGGCGTCCCTACCACGAAAGGGTGATGAGTCGCATCATGGTAGTGGGGACTGCGCGACCCGCACCAGCGGGCGCGGCAAGTAACGCCCCTACCCCCGGGCGAGATGGGGCAGGGTATCCGGCGGTGCAGATGTCCTTCGGGTCTCCCTGGACCTGCCCGGTAGACGTTCATGTGGCGCACCATCAAAATCCAGGACGCCATGCGTCGGATGCCCACTCCGGCGACGACGCCACCCACCGTGGTAGGGGCGCATGCCATGCGCCCGTGAGGCAGACCGCGGGGCCCCAGCGAATCGGAGAGCCGATCATCCACCCACCGTGGTAGGGGCGCTGCTTGCTGCCCCGGAGTCCCCACCGCGACATGGCGGGTGGGCACGCGCAGTGGGTGGAGGGACCGGGTGGACGGGATCTCCCTGGCTCACCGCGCGGCGGGGCTCCGCCACGAATCGTTCGGCCTAGCGGAGCTCGTCGCGGACGAGGGCGCGGGCGATGGCGTTGTGGCGGGCGATCAGCGGTGGGAGATCGAGATCGACGAAGGCGCCGTCCTCGATGCGGACGCGGCCGTTGATGATGTTGAGGTCGACGTTTTGCGACTGGCAGAAGATGAGGGCCGCCAGCGGGTCGTGGACGGCGCCCCCGGCGAAGCCGAGCTCATCGAGCCTCACCCCGATCGCGTCGGCAGCCAGACCTGGGGCGAGGAAGCCGATGTCGTCCCTGCCCAGCGTCTCCGCGCCGCCTCGGGTGGCCAGCCAGAGCGCCTCGTGGGCGCCGAGCGCGGCCGGGTCACCGCCGACCCGTTGCAGCAGCATCGCCTGTCTCGCTTCGGCAAGGAGGTGGCTGCCATCGTTCGAGGCGGAGCCATCGACGCCGAGCCCGACGCGGCAGCCGGCGTCGATCCAGGAGCGGAGCGGCGCGATTCCAGAGGCAAGACGCATGTTCGACGTCGGGCAATGCGCGATGCCGGTGCGGGAAGCGCCGAGTCGTTGCACCTCCGGTGGGTGGGCATGGACCATGTGGGCGTGCCAGACGTCCGGTCCGGTCCAGCCGAGCTCCTCGGCGAGTTCGACCGGTGTCCGGTTGAAGGTTGCCTGGCAGTAGGCTTCTTCGTCGCGCGTCTCGGCCAGGTGGGTATGGCTGTGGACGCCGGAGGCGCGCGCGAGCGCCACGCTCTCCCGCATCAGGTCGGGCGAGACGGAGAACGGCGAGCAGGGAGCGAGGACGATCCGGAGCATCGAGAAACGCGCGGGATCGTGGAAGGTCTCGATCACGCGCTGGGAGTCGCGGAGGATCGACGCCTCGTCCTCGACCACGCTGTCCGGAGGCAACCCCCCCTTCGACTCGCCGACCGACATTGAGCCGCGACTAGCGTGAAAGCGGATCCCCAGCTCGGTGGCGGCCTCGATCTGGTCGTCGAGCCGGGCGCCGTTCGGCCAGAGATAGGTGTGATCGCTGGCGGTGGTACAACCTGAGCGCATCAGCTCAGCGATCGCCACCTTGCTTGAGACGGCGATCGCTTCTGGCGTCAGGCGGGACCAGATCGGGTAATGGACGCGGAGCCAGTCGAAGAGCCCCGCGTTCTGGGCCGCGGGGAGGTTGCGGGTCAGCGTCTGGAAGAAGTGGTGATG
>JAABUS010002827.1_pt1 | contig 30757 bp, 22 predicted proteins | sample 5560161 | NCBI WGS metagenome assembly JAABUS01 (sample SAMN10711885, study PRJNA513376) | rock metagenome | isolation source: Antarctica rocks | place: Antarctica: Victoria Land, Trio Nunatak nord | collected 2016-01-04
TGGGTGCGGCGGGCACACAAAACGGGACGCACAGGCGCCCGCAGACGGCATATCGTATCACATTTCAACCGGGAAGATCCGCATTGTCCGCCGATCGTTCGGCTCGAGCCTTGAACGAGGGTCGGAGCAGACGATCGGCCGGTGGAACCCTGGGTCACGCGGCAGCGCTGCCGTTGCGGGAGGCGGACAGGGTGACACGGCGCTGGCGTGACCCTACCATAATGGCTGCATCTCCTGCCCCGGTTCGGGGACGACTCCCGATAGAATCCCAGCAGTGAAAGTCAGCCATTGACCACCACGTCTCAGTCGGTCCCATCGGCACCTGACGCGGGGCGGAATCCTCGGCCGGTCCGGATCGGGACCCGCGGCTCCGCTCTCGCCCTGGCGCAGGCGAATCTCATCGCCGGGTTGCTGGCGGAGCGGGCTGTTCCGACCGAGCTGGTGATCGTCCGGACGCAGGGCGACGCCGACCAGACGACATCGCTGGCTGTCCTCGGTGGGCAGGGAGTCTTCACGTCGGCCCTGGAGGTCGCGCTGTTGCGGGACGAGATCGACCTCGCCGTCCACTCCGCCAAGGATCTCCCCACGGTCGAGCATCCCGACCTCGACCTCGTCGCCTTCCTCTCCCGGCAGGACCCGCGCGATGTCCTGATCTCGAAGTCGGGAGCCGATCTGGCATCGCTGCCGCCCAACGCGCGGCTCGGGACGTCGTCGCGGCGCCGGATCGCCCAGGTCATGACCGTCCGGCCGGATCTCTCGATCGTCGACCTGCGCGGCAACATCGACACCCGGATCCGGCGGGCAACCGAGGGGGACCTGGACGCCGTGATCCTCGCCGCCGCCGGGCTGCACCGGATGGGCTGGCAGGACAGGATCACCGCCTATCTGCCGCTGGACGAGTTCGTCCCGGCTCCGGGGCAGGCCGCGCTAGCGCTGGAGATCCGGCGAACGAACCCCGGCCTTGCCGTCCGGGCCGCCGAGCTCGATGAGCCCGGCGTCTCTCGCTGTGTCCGGGCCGAGCGGGCCTTCCTCCGGGCGATCGGGGCCGGCTGCACGACGCCGGTCGGCGCCCACGCGACGATCGCGGGCGACGACATCCGGCTGCGGGCGATGGTCGCGTCACCCAACCTGCTCGACGCTCGCTGGGGGATCTACGACATTGCCGCCGATGCGGCCGAGGACGGCGCCGGCCGGATCGCCCGCGAGCTGCTCGGCCTGGTGCGGGCCGACCGGCGCTCCCGTGTCCAGCCGTCTCTGGGCGGGCCGAACCGTCCAACGGTCCTCGTCACGCGACCCGGTGCGGCAGGACTGTCGCTGGCCGCGGCGGTCGAGCGGGCCGGCGGGATCGCCATCGTCGAACCGATGCTCCACATCCAGCCGCTCCGGAACCCCGAGGCCGAGTCGGCGGTCAGCCGCTGTCGGTCCAGCGGGGTCGACTGGGTGGTCCTGACGAGCGCCAGCGCGGTCGATGGCGTCATCGCCAACACGACCGGCCCCAGTGGCATCTCGGCGATTCTGGGTCGCGCCCGGGTCGCGGTGGTCGGGGCGGCGACGGCCGACCGGCTGCGTGCGGAAGGGGTCGAGCCGGATCTGATCGCCCGGAGGTCCGACGCGACCGGGCTCGCCACTGAGCTGATCGGGCTGGGCGTCACCGGTCAGTCGGTCTGGCTGCCGCAGGGCAACCTCGCCGGCGATGATCTGGCACGGGCGCTCGAAGCCGCTGGCTCATCGGTCACGGCGACGATGGTCTACCGGGTCGACCCGCCGACAGACCTGTCGCCCGCCGTCCGGGCGGCGCTCTTGCAGGGGGACATCGATGCGGTGCTGGTCGCGTCGCCGTCCGCCGCACGGCACCTCGTCGGGCTGCTCGGGCCGGACTGGGCAACGCTCGACGATGTTCGGTTGATCGCGATCGGCCCAACGACGGCCGCCGCGCTCGGTCGACTCGATCTCGACGTTGCAGCCGTCGCCACGCAACCATCGGACGATGGGCTGATCGACGCCCTCCACCAGGCCCTCGACGGGAACACGCCCACCAACGACCATCTCGATCTCACCACACCCACTACGAGTCAGGACCGGAACCATGACCACCTTCGCTCAATCAATTGAGACAGTAACCGGGTTTGCCCGGCACCGCCGTCTGCGCCGATCGCCGGGGGTCCGGGCGCTCGTCCGGGAGACCAGCCTGTCGGCCGCCGACTTCATCTACCCGCTGTTCGTGACCGAGGGGACCGGACGCCAGAGCGAGATCGGCAGCATGCCGGGTCAGTTCCAGCTCTCGATCGACCTGCTCGACGCCGAGATCGACGAACTCCTCGGTCTCGGGATCGGCGCCGTACTGCTGTTCGGGCTGCCCGACCACAAGGACGACGTCGCGTCGGGCGCCTACGACGACGACGGGGTCGTCCAGCGGGCGGTCCGGGCGATCAAGCGGCATGCGCCGGAGATGGTCGTCATCACCGATGTCTGCAACTGCGAGTACACCAGCCACGGCCACTGCGGCATCCTCGTCGACGGGCAGGTCGACAACGACCTCACGGTGCCACTGCTGGCCCGGACGGCCGTCTCCCACGCCGCCGCCGGGGCCGACCTCGTCGCGCCGTCGGACATGATGGACGGTCGGGTCGCGGTGATTCGGGCGGCGCTGGACGGCGCCGGCCACATCGACGTCCCGGTGATGTCCTACGCCGCCAAGTACGCCAGCGGCTTCTACGGACCGTTCCGGGAGGCGGCCGGCAGCGAGCCCGCCTTCGGCGACCGGCGCAGCCACCAGATGGACCCTGGCAACGCCCGCGAGGCGATGCGCGAGATCGAGACCGACCTCGCCGAGGGGGCCGATCTGATCATCGCCAAGCCGGCGATGTCGTACCTCGACATCATCCGGCAGGCGCGAGACCGGTTCGACGTCCCGATCGTCGCCTACAACGTCTCGGGCGAGTACGCGATGGTCAAGGCGGCCAGCCAGGCCGGCTGGATCGACGGCGAGCGCGTCACGCTGGAGCTGCTGACCTCGATGAAGCGGGCCGGGGCCGATCGGATCATCACCTATCACGCCAAGGAAGCCTCCATGTGGCTGGCCCACCAGCGATGACCTCAACCGATCTCTCGGCGCCGACTGGCTCCGGGCCAGCCCAGGAGACCACCATGATGAGCGTCGCCGAGACGATTCAGACGATGAACGGCCGCGCCCGGCTGCTCGCCGCCGCCCGCGGGGAGGCGGTCGATGTGACGCCCGTCTGGTACATGCGCCAGGCCGGACGCTGCCTGCCGGAGTACCGGGCGCTCCGGGTTCGGCACCCGTTCATGGAGGTGGCCCAGACTCCTGAGCTGGCCGTCGAGGCGACGCTGATGCCGGTCGAGCGCTTCGGTGTCGACGGGGCGGTCCTGTTCGCCGACATCATGCTGCCGCTGGACGGGATGGGCGTCCCGTTCCGGATCGAGCCGAAGGTCGGTCCGGTGATCGACGCGCCGATCCGGACCCGGGCCGACGTCGAGCGGATCGTCATCGCCGACGCGGAGGAGGCGACCGGCTACGTGATGGACGCGCTCCGGCTGCTCCGCCGGGAACTGGGCAACCGGGCGGCGTCGCTCGGGTTCAGCGGCGCCCCGTTCACGCTGGCCTGCTACCTGATCGAGGGGCATGGCTCCCGGGAGTACCCGCGGGCCAAGGCGCTGATGTACGGCGACCCGGAGACATGGCACCTCCTGATGGAGAAGCTGACCGAGGTCGTCACCCGTTACCTGACCGCCCAGATCTCGGCCGGCGCCGATGCCGTGCAACTGTTCGACTCCTGGCTGGGCCTGCTCGGGACCGAAGCGTACGCCGAGTTCGTCCAGCCCTACACGACCCGGATCTTCGCGGCGCTGCGTGGGCTGGCGCCGACGATCCACTTCAGCACCGGGACCGTCCACCTGCTCGACCAGATCGCCGCGACCGGGCCGGACCTGGTCAGCGTCGACTGGCGCCTGCCGCTGGACGAGGCCTGGTCTCGGCTCACCGAGGGCCAGGGAATCCAGGGCAACCTCGACCCGACGCTGTTGATTGGCGGCTGGGACGTCACCCAACGGGCCGCCGACGACGTCCTCCGGCGGGCCGGTGGCCGCGCCGGGCACATCTTCAACCTCGGCCACGGCATCCTGCCCGAGACCGACCCGGACGTCCTGACCGAGCTGACCCGCCACGTCCACGGCAAGTAGGTCCGATCAGCCCGGCGGGTGGATCGGTGGGCTATCGGAGCCGATTCGTCGTGCTGGGCCATATACTGAACTCCGGATGCGATTTTCTCCTCGACAGACGGTGCAGGGCATGCAGAGAGACCAGGTCCCGTCTTCTTCGGGTAGGCGGAGCCAGAACGGCGAGCAGACCGGAGCGGCAACGATCCCGGGTGCCGGCACCGGCAGCGCCACGGTGGCGCCCGGCTGGCTGACACCCAACCCGGCCGGGCGGCCCCGGACCTCGGCCGGTGACCGGGCGGCGACAGATACCCGCCGTGGAGCCGACACGGTCGTGACCAGCGAGTCATCCCGTCCCGCGGCCGGCGGCGGCGCGGCGGAGGAGGTCACGGAGACGCCAGCCCGTGTCCTGATCGTCGACGACGAGCCGACGCTGCGCGACACGCTGAGCTTCTACCTCCGGCGCGAGGGGTTCGAGGTCAAGGCCGTCGAGGACGGGGCGGCGGCCCTGGTGGCGACACGGGCCGATCATCCGGACCTGATCGTGCTCGACATCATGCTGCCCAAGATGGACGGCTTCCAGGTCTGCCGGACGATCCGGGCCGAGTCGACCGTCCCGATTCTCCTGCTCTCGGCGCGGGGCGAGGAGTTCGACCGCGTCCTGGGTCTGGAGCTCGGCGCCGACGACTACCTGTCCAAGCCCTTCGCCTTCCGGGAGCTCGTCGCCCGGATCCGGGCGATGCTTCGCCGCGCCCAGATGCCCGGCCGATCGCTCGGCGCCGCCGAGCCCGACCCGGCCACGGCCCGCGCCGAACGCGCCGCGGAGAAGGACCGTCCCGTCACCGTGGGGGACATCACGATCGACCCGCTCCGGCGGCAGGCGACCCGTTCCGGCGAGCCGCTCGTGCTGAAGCCCAAGGAGTTCGATCTCCTGCTGCACTTCGCCCGCCGTCCGGGTATCGTCCATTCCCGTGAGACGCTGCTCCGCGACGTCTGGGGCTACGACTACCCGATCGATACCCGGACGGTCGATGTCCACATCCGCTGGCTGCGGCAGAAGATCGAGCAGGACGCCGCCGCCCCGCAGCGGATCGAGACCGTCCGCGGGCACGGATACCGGTTTGTCTACGACGAGTAGCGATCATCCCCCGATCCCCGACCCGCCTCTGATGGCGCGGTCTGAGGCCGGCGAGGGACCGCCGGCCCGCCAAGGGGTCGTCGAGGTCTCCGGTGGGTTGTCGTTCCTGCCCCGGACGCTTCGCGGCCAGGTCGCCGTTCCGATCCTCCTCGTCGTCCTGCTCGGTCTGGCGATCTTCGGCGTCACCGTCGTCAACGCCACCCGGGGCCTCTATCTCGCGCAGCTCGACGCATCGCTCCTGTCCGATGGCCGGCTGGTCGCCACGCTGGCGAACGAGCAGCTGCCGGCCGGAACCGATACGTCGATGGCCGACGGCCAGGTGTTCGCCGCCCGGATCGCCGCGTCGCTCGGCTCCCGCGTCACGGTCGTCCGGCCCGATGGCGTCGTCATCGGCGACTCGGCGGTGGACCCAGCTGCGGTGGGCAACCTGCGGCTCAACCCGGCGGTCATCGACGCCGGCGATGGGCGGGAGTCGATCACTGAGGGAGCGTTGGTTCCTGGCGGTGAGCGCTACCGCTACGCCGCCGTTCCGGTCGCCGGCGAGTCTGGCACCGATCCTGGGCTGATCGTCCGCGTCGGACGACCCGTGGCCGGCATCGACGATCGGGTCGCGACGGTCCGCCGGCTGGTTCTGATCATCGGCGGAGCGATCCTGCTGACCGTTGCGGCCGTGACGCTGATCGCCGTCCAGCGGGTCGCGACGGGCATCGGGCAGGCCCGGAGCCACGCCCGCCGGATCGCGACCGGCCGGATCGAGATCGATGTCCAGCCCAGTCCGGTCGTCGAGCTCGGCGATCTCCGGTCGTCCTTCAACGCGATGGTGATCGAGCTCCAGGACCTGGTCGCCGAGATCCGCCGGTCGCGGGCACAACTGGAGTCGACGCTCTCGACCCTCTCCGACGGTGTCATCCTCACCGGCGCCAACGGCGAGGTCGTCCGGCTCAACGCGGCGGCGGCCCGGCTGCTCAACGTCGAGGCCAACGAGGTCATCGGGCTGCCGTTCGTGATGGTGACACGAGACCATGAGCTGAACGCCCTCCACCGGCAGTCGCTCCGAACCGGTCAGATCGCGCGGGGCAGCGGCATCGAGCTCGGGTTCGACCGGCGGAAGGTCGACGCGATCGCCCAGCCCGTCGTCGGCGACGAGAACCATCTCACGCTGGTCGTGCTGCGTGACCAGACCGAGCTGCGCAGGCTGGAGCAGGTCCGGCGGGAGTTCGTCGCCAACGTCTCGCACGAGCTACGGACACCGCTCGCGTCGATCCGGGCGCTGGTCGAGACGCTCGAGGTCGGGGCGATCGACGAGCCGGAGCTGGCCTATGACTTCCTCGGGCGGATCGTGGTCGAGGTCGACCGGCTGGCGGCGCTCGTCGACGAGTTGCTCGATCTCGCCCGGCTTGAATCGGGCCGGGTGGCGCTGCGGCTGGAGCCGCTCTCGCCGGCCGATCTGCTGACCCGTGGGGCGCATCGCCTGCTCCCGCAGGTCGACCGTGCCCGGCTGACGCTGGATGTCGACGTCAGCCCGGATCTGCCCGACGTGCTGGCCGACCGAAGCCGGATCGAGCAGGTGCTGCTCAACCTCGTCCACAACGCGATCAAGTTCACGCCACCCGGCGGGACGATCTCGGTCCGGGCCGAGGTCCAGGGCGAGATGCTGCTGGTCAAGGTCCGCGACACTGGCGTCGGGATCAGTCCGGAGGAGTTGCCGCGCCTGTTCGAGCGGTTCTACAAGACCGACAAGGCCCGGCGGTCGGACGGGACCGGGTTGGGGCTGGCGATCGCCAAGCACATCGTGATGATTCACGGCGGCACCATCGCCGCCCGCAGCACCGTCAACCAGGGAGCGACATTCTTCTTCACCCTGCCGATCGCCGCGACTCGGACGGCCGAAGAGACCCACGAGGGACGCTACCTCCAGCCGGCCGAAACGCTCCTCTCCTGAAGCCCGTACGTTCACCAAAGGGGGTAAGTCCGGCGTTTGGATCGATGAAGCCGAACAGATTCAAGGTCCAGGTTGAGGATGCCTTAACAACCGCGCAACACGGCCTTGCCTTGTCTAGTCTATGGTCAGCGTTATGGAGACAGACACGCTAGAGCCTGGAATGCTGGTCCACCCGCTCGATGCTGTTGCCGAACGGCCGGCCGTGCCAGACGACGGTCCCATTGCCGCCCCACGGACCGCTGAAACCCTGATGACGGCGCTCCTCGTTATCGACGACGCCGGGCGACTCCGCGAAGTCGCCGGGTTCCTGCTGGCGAGCGGTCTCCAGGTCGAATCGGTGTCCGACCCGTATCTCGCCGGTGGTCTGGCGGTGCCGGGGCACCGCTACGCGGTCATCCTGCTCGACGTCCTGCTGCCGGTCCGTGAGTTGTACCGGCTCTGCCGCCGGTTACGGTCGTCGGGCCGGGTGCCGATGGTCATCGCCAGCTGGGAGGATCGGTCCGATCTCGATGCCAGGCCAGGTGACCGGGTCGTGCCGCACTCGAGCACCGCCACTGAGCTGGCTGGCCGGGTCTTGGCGGTGCTGGCGCTCGACGCTGTCCAGCACCGCGTCAGGGACTGACCGGATCGGCCGGGCGCAGCCGGGCCGGCAGGGTCTCCGGCGCACGCAAACCGAAGGTCGCGCCCGCCACGACGAGCAGGGCCGCGCAGGCCCAGAGCGCGGCGACGGGGCTCGCGGCGTAGGCGATGAGACCGAGCAGGAGCGGACCGGCGACGTAGCCGGCGTCGGCGAAGGTCCGGTAGCGGCTCAGGAGCCAGGCCGATCGGCCCGGCGGGGCGAGGTCGGCGGCGTACGCGGCGGGCGCCGACGAGGAGATCCCGCCGGCCGTCCCCCAGATCAGGGCGGCGAAGACGTAACCGGGAAAGCCATCGGCGGCGGCGAAGAGCAGCAGCGAGGCCCCAGTCAGGATCGTCGATGGGACGATCACCGCCTTGCGGCCGAAGCGGTCGGTCAGCCAGCCCGACGGGTAGGCAAGCAGGACGCTCATCAGGCTGTTCATTCCCAGCCCGAGCCCGATTTGCCCAGTCGTGAGACCCATCGGACCGGCGGCCATCAGCGGGATGACGCTGAACAGCGCGCCGGTCCGGGCGAAGAAGCTGCTGAAGCTGACCCCGCAGATAAGCAGGAACGATGTCCGTGTCGCCGGTGTAAACGGCGGTAGTTGAGCGGGCTGAGTCGAGGGGCTGGTCGAATCGGCTTGTGCGGCCACTGCCGTCCGGGCCGACGCCAAGTGGGGTGGACGCAGGTCACGCGTCTCGGGCATCGCGAACCAGGCGATCACGGTCACGGCGGCGGCGAGGGCGGCGTAGGCGATGAAGGGGATCTCGAGACCGAACCGGTCGGCGAGGAAGCCGCCGGGGATCGGCCCGATCCCGACGGCGAAGCCGAAGACGCCCTGGTAGATCGATAGCAGCCGGCCCCGGTTGTGCGGCGAGGCGATGTCGTTGACGACCAGCTGTCCCCCGGTCAGCACCATCGCGGCGCCGAGCCCGGAAACGAATCGGGCGCCGAGGAAGAGCTCGTAGTTCGGGGCGACTGCCGTCAGGAGGTTGCCCACGACAGTGATCACGCCGCCGACGGCCAGCGTCGCCCGGCGGCCGCGCAGATCGGCCAGGCGGCCCGCCGGGACGTTCGCGATGAACCGGGCCAGCCCATAGACGGCGATCGTCAGGCCGACCGCGAACTCACCGACCCCGTAGGCCTCGGCGTAGAGCGGGACGACCGGGACGATCGAGCCGAACCCGATCTGGTTGACGGCGATCAGGACGCAGGCCCAGATCAGGATCGTCGTGCGCTGGCGGTCGAGGAGCGGTTCGCCGGAGCCGGGTTTGGATCTGAACAGCCGCACGGTCCGCACCTTCTCGAAATTTCCCGGTGAATCGGTCGAGGTGACGCGGACGCGGAACGTCCAGCCATTATCGCCACGATCGTCCTGCGCCGCCCACCAGCCGATCAGATCGGCTTGGCGGTGGCCGGGACGCTCCGGCGGACGAGGCGACACCGGTTGCCCGAGTCGTGCGTTAACGGTCAGCAGGCGGCGATACAGCCGATCCGTCTGCGCAACAGATGGGCGTAGGCGGCGACAGGGTGGACCGGATCGTCGATTATCCTTGGCCGGATCGTCCAACGGTGACAGGAACTGGCCCCCAGCGTCCGGCCTGGCCGGTGGACGCCGCATCGAGACCGAAGGTGAGGCACTCCCGGTTGACGGAATCACAGCGACGCTTCCAGCCATCCCCGCGGGCGGGCGTCGGCGACTCCACCCGGACAGGCGAAGCCGCCGGCGAGGGCTCGATGCCGGGCGCCCGAACCGGTGAGTCGCTCACCAGCAGCGGGGCCGTCATCGGCGGGCGTTACGCGATCCAGGCGCGGCTCGGCGAGGGCGCCCACGCCATCACCTATCGCGCCCATGACCAGCGCCTCAAGCGGACCGTCGCGATCAAGGTCCTGCGCTCCCACCTCTCCGGCGACACGGAACTCGTCTCCCGCTTCGTCCGGGAGGCCGAGCTCGCCGCCTCGATCAGCCACCCCAATGTGGTCGATGTCTACGACGTCGGGACCGACGGTGACGTCTCGTACATCGTCATGCGGCTCGTGCCCGGCCAGGATCTCAAGCACATCATCCAGGAGCAGGGCCGCCTGCCGGTCGTTGAGGCCAGCCCGCTGGTCCAGCAGATCCTGCGTGGCCTCGGGGCGATCCACGCCGCCGGGATCGTCCATCGCGACGTCAAGCCGCAGAACATCCTGATCACGCCCGACGGCACCGCTCAGGTGACGGATTTCGGCGTGGCCTACGCCGCGCTGGCCGAGGGGCTGACGACGCAGGGCATGACGGTCGGGACCGCCTCCTACATGGCGCCCGAGCAGGCGCGGGGCGAGCCGGTCTCGCAGGCGACGGACATCTACGCCGTCGGGGTCGTCTTCTACGAGATGCTGACCGGGCGGGTGCCGTTCACCGGGGAGAACCCGATGACCGTCATGCTGGCTCATCTACAGTCCCGTCCGGCACCACCGAGCCAGGCGGTCCCGGGGCTCCAGATCCCGCCGCGCGTCGAGCAGATCATCCTCCGGGCCATGGCCAAGGAGCCGGCCCAGCGCTTCCCGTCGACCGCCGCGATGGCCGCCGCCCTCTCTGGCACGCCCATGCCCAGCGGCGTCGATCAGGCGACGACCGTCACCGGCGCGGCCGCCGCCCGGCCCCCGATGATGATCGGTGGCGACCAGACCATCCTCCGGAACAGCGTCGGTGGGTATGGTCAGGCCCTACCGCCGCAGCCACCTGCCATCCCGCCGTGGCTGGACGCCGGCGGTCGCGGTGGTGGTCCACCGCCGCCAACGATGGCACTGACCGGGTCCGGAGGCCGCGGAAGGGGCTGGGCCGTCGCGCTGTTCGCTGTGCTCTTCGGTCTGCTGGCGGTCGGTGCGGTCGCCGCCGCCACTCAGTTCGGCCCGTTCGACCGCGGCGGCGGCGCCGATGGCAACGGTCAGGCCGGACTTGCCTTCGCGACTGGCCAACCGACCGCAACCAGAGAGCTGGACCAGCAACCCGCCGCCACCACGATCGCCGCGACCTCGACATCCGAGCCGGAGGCGGCCACGGTGGCTCCTACCGAGCCGCCGTCGACCGCGACGACTGCACCGCGACCGACCGCGACGACTGCACCGCCACCGACCGCGACCACAATGCCTCCGCCAACCGCTACCGCGACGGTGCCCGCCCCAACGGCGACGTCGCCGCCGACAGCCACCGCCACGGTTCCACCGGCGACGGCGACGGCGACGGTGACTGTGCCGCCACCCACCCAGACCGCGCCGCCACCGACGGCCCCGCCACCCACGGAGACACCGGCGATCGTCCAGACCAATCCGACGGCAGATGCTGGGGAGATCGACAATAACGGGCCCGGCAACTCCGGAAACGGGAATGGCAACAGTGGTCGAGGAAACAACGGCAACGGCAACCGCAACGGCAATGGCAATGGCAACAACGGTAGCGGCTCCCAGTTGCTCTCCTCCTCTGGGAGCAGTGGGAGTTCGATCACCGTCGCCCCATCCGACTGGATGGGGGCCTACACGAATCTGAACACAGATTTCTACGGTCAGGATTGCGTGGCCCTCTACGGGCAGGGGAGTGGCTATGACTCCGCCTCGCTGACGTTCAGCCTCGACGGCGTCCCCGCCAATGGTTTGACGCTCACGCTCAGTGGCATCGACGACGAGTACGACCAAACCAACCCGTTGGCGTTCTCGGTCAACGGTCAGCGGTTGACGAGCGAGCAGGGGAACGAGAGTTTCCCGCAGTGGGATGCCAGCGTCCCGGCCAACTTTGCCCAACTCGTCGCGAACCTTCCGGCCGCCGCGTTCGTCGACGGCGAGAACACGATAACGATCAGCAATCTGGCCCCCAACGGGCAGGTGAACGTCGGCCCATATCTGCTCCTGGGGGAGGGGACGCTCGAACTGACGTAGCGGCTGTCAAGGTCTGCGGACAACGTCATGTCGAAACCGCGGTCCGGCGATGGTAGGCTCAACACGTCAGCGCACCAAACGAGCGGTTAGCGATATCCAGTCTGGACCAAGGCGGTGAGGGAACCCGGTGGTCGATCTTCAGGGTGAACGGCTCGGGCGCGGCCGATCGATGGTGCTCGCCCTGCTCGTCGTGCTGGGGGTGCTGCCGCTGGGCAGCTCCATCCCATCTGGCTTCGCCGCGCCCGGTCCGCGATCGGCCTCGGCGCAGTCTTCGCCAGGGTGGATGACGCCGGAGCAGTCCGCGCTCTTCACCAACGACTGGCCCGCCCTCGTCCCGTCGTACGTCCCCGAGCCGTTCGCCAGCGTCGCCCCGCAGATCAGCATCGACGGCAGCTCCTACCAGCTCTACTGGGCGGTCTTTGGCGGAAGTCCGACGTTCCTCGAGGTGCGCGGCTACCTGAATGGCTACATCCCCGCCGGATCTGCCTACGATCTCAACGTTGAGCTGACGCTCAACTCGTCCGTTCGTGGCGCCGAGGCCTACCACGATCCGACGCCGATCTACGACGCGGTCTACTGGCGTGAAGGCGGCATCAGTTACTGGGCGAACAGCCAGGGCCTGTCGACCGACATCGTTTCCTTCGCGAACAGCTTTACCACGGCCAGCGCCCCTGCCCCGGAACCGACGGCGACCGTCGCCGCACCGGGGACCCTCTACTCGCCCGATTCGATCTCGTCCGGTGGAATTGGCACCGTGACGGCCAGCGGCGGCGGGTCGACGGCGACGCTCGTGGCCGACGGCGGCGTCTTCTCGGACACCGGGACCGCGACCTACCCCGGTGCCGGGGACGCCGCAGTGACCTGGGTCGCGCCGGACGTCACGGTCGATACGGTTGTCACGTTCTCGCTGCTGGACGCCGACGGGACGATCCTGGTCAGCACGCCGACCCTCGTGACCGCCGCCGAAGCCCCGGCAGTGGAGTCGACCGTTCCCGCTCCGACGGCGACAACGGCCGCGGCTCCCTCGACCTCGGCTCCCACGATCTCGACGACGGCGACGGTTGTCCCCGCGACGACGACCGCTCCGGACAACGCGACCGTCGTTCCCCCCGCGACGACCGGGACCATTGTCCCGACCGCGACCGCGACTGTGCCCGGCACGTCCCCCGGCGATGGGATCGATCCCGGTCAGGGTGGTGCCCCGTCGCCGACGGCCCGGTCGGGTGACGGGACCGACCTGGGCGACGTTGCGACGGTGCCTGCCGGCGCCGCGTACCCGCTCATCCCGACCAGTGCCCCGCTCCCGAATGCGCCACCGACCTCTGTTCCCCCAGCGGGCGGAACGACAACGGTTCCCGGCCAGACGGCTCCACCGGTCGCCACGACCACGACGGTGACGGCGACGGAAGCTACCACATCGACGCGGGTGTCCCCAACCGCGGCCAGTACCGGAGCGCCAGGCACGACCCCGAGTGCGGTGCCGCCGACGGCCACACGTGGTCAGGCGACGGCAACGCAGGTCAGCACCGCGACGGCGGCGCCCACGGAGGCGGTTCGGACAGCTGGCCCCTCGACCGCAACGACTGTCCCCGGTACGACCACTGCTGTCCCGCCGATCACCACGGCCGTGGCTCCAACGGTAACCGTTATTCCCGCGACCGCCGCTCCAACGACTATCCCGACGACGGCACCGACGCTCGCCCGGCCAACCGCGACCTCGATTCCCCCGACGGTGACGATCTCGGTCCCGACCGCGACCAGTTCGCCGGTTACCACGGTTACGACGACGCCGTCGACGCCGGTCCTGACGCCACCGACACCAACACCGTCGCCGACTTCGACCCTCAGAGCGACCGTGGAGACGCTCCGGATCCAGCCAACGCTCCCACCGGCAGTGACCACGGCACCCCCGACAGCCACGGCCGGACCTCCAACAGCGACCGTGATGCCATCGACGGCGACGAGTATTCCGCCGACCCCAACGACGATCCCGCCAACGGCGTCCGCTCTTCCACCGACGGCGACCGCTGTTCCGCCCACCGCAACCGCAACCGCCACCCGGCGCCCGCCGGCCACCGCGACCCCGACGCCAGTCCGGATGGCGCAGGAGCCGCGGGTGGCCGGGGCATTGTCGGCCTCACCGGTCGCGACGACCGCGCCTCCGGCCGGACCGACCGTTCCGCCGGCCTCACCGACAGCCCAGCGGCCGACCCCGACGCCGACTCCACCTCCGACGATGGAGGCGATTCAGCAGGAGATCGGGCCGGAAGGCGGAACACTCCGGCATCCGGCCGGAGCGGATCTGGAGATCGGCGGCGGGGTCTTCGATGCGACGATGATCGTCTCGATGGTCCAGGTCCCCGACGGCCAGCTACCGGTCTCACCAGATGTCGATCTGGTGCCATCGACAGCGTTCGATATCGAGCTCACGGCTTCCGATGGCACCACCACGACGAACCTGCCGGCCGGTGTCACTCTGCGACTTGCGCTCCCGGACAAGGTGCGGGTCGACGCGGTTGTCTACTGGATCGATGGTCAGGACCTCAGGCAGCTTGGCGTGACCAACCAGGAGGACGCCGGCATCTCGGCCCCGCTGGCTCACCTCTCCCGCTACGTCGCCGGGGTGCCGATCGACGATAACCCGGAGCTGGGGTGGCTGCCGTGGATCGTCGCCGTGGCCGCGGCGGTTTCCGGTCTGCTGATCGCCGGTCTGCTCGCCCACCACGCCCGCCGGCAGCGGCGCCTTCAGGTAAGGGCTGGCCGAGGGTAGGACGTCTGTCCAGGGCTAGGACGTCGGTCCAATCAGAGAAGTCGACCTGGCGGCGCGTCGTCGTAGGGACATGGCTCTCGCTTCGCTGGCCTTGCTCGCTTCTCTGCCGCGCCGCAGGCGCCATACCGCGTAGCGGTGCCGGCGGTCGCCAAAACGTTGTTAGATGTGACAGGTTTGTCGCGAAGCCAGTTATCGCCCTGCAGGGCGATGGCCGCTGCGGCGGCCGGTCACCGCCAGCGAAGCGAGAGCGGATGACCCTACGAACGGGCCGCTGTAGCGGCTGGGACAACGAAACGGGACGGGCATAGTCCCATCCCGTTTCGCTGAGGCCAGGTTGAAAATTCCGCCCGTTTCGCCGTCGCTACGCCCGGTCGAGTCGGCCGCTGTCGATGATCGCCTCCATCTCGCCGAGGATCCGGTCGTATTCCCGTAGGGCGGCGCGGACCGGCTCCGGGGACGTGATGTCCAGCCCGGCCTTCTGAAGCAGGGCCAGCGGGTAGTCGGAGCCGCCGTCCTTCAGCAGCTGCAGGTAGCGCTCCAGGGCCGGCTCGCCCTCGTCCCGGATCTGGCTGGCGAAGGCGATCGCCGCCGAGATCCCGGTCGCGTACTGGTAGACATAGTAGGCCCGGTAGAAGTGGGGGATGCGGGCCCAGCGGATCCGGGCCGCGTCGTCGATCAGCACACCGGGCAGGTAGACGGCGGAGAGCTCGGCCCAGATGTCGCTCAGCGACTCGAGCGTCAGCGGCTCGCCGGCCTCGGCCAGCGAGTGCGCCCGGTACTCGAACTCGGCGTACATGGTCTGGCTGATCAGCGTACCGGAGATGTCGTCGGCCATGCGGTTGAGCAGCTCGAACCGGCCGAGTACGTCATCTTCGGGCGTCTTTGCCAGCAGGTCCCAGGTCAGCAACGTCTCGTTGACCGTCGAGGCGATCTCGGCCAGGAAGATCGGGTAGCCGGCGTCCTGGTAGGTCTGCGCCCGGTCGGCGTAGAAGCTGTGCATGGCGTGGCCAGCCTCGTGGGCCAGCGTGAAGACGTCCGACAGTGTCCCGTTCCAGTTCATCAGGATGACCGGGTGCGCGCCGTAGGCACCCCAGGAGTAGGCGCCGGACCGCTTGCCCTTGTGCTCGTGGACGTCCACCCAGCGCTGGCCGAAGCCGCCCGAGAGGTCGTTGGTGTAGTCCGTACCGAGGGCGCCGAGCCCGTCCATCACGACATCGACCGCCTCCCGGTAGGGGTAGCTGCGCGGGGTCGACGGCGCCAGCGGAACGCGCAGGTCGTAGGTGGCGAGCTGGTCGACGCCGAGGACGCGGCGGCGGAGCTCCAGCCCTCGCTCGAGCGTCGGCTGGGCCTCGCGGACGGCGGTGATCAGGCTGTCGTAGACCGAGTCCGGGATGTTGTTGTCGAACAGGGCAGCGTCGCGCGCTGTCGGGTGATTGCGAACGCGAGCGTAGTAGACGTCGGTCCGGACCGACGAACCGTAGAGCGAGGCCAGCGTGTGCTGGTGGTCGACGTAGGACGAGATGAAGGTCTCCGACGCGGCCCTGCGGACCGCCCGGTCCTTCCGCTCCATGAGCAGGGCGAAGCGCCCCTTGGTCAGCTGGACGTCGCGGCCATCCTCGTCCCGGACGGTGCCGAAGGTCAGGTCGGCGTTGTCGAGCGCCCCGAAGGCGTCGGACGAGGTCCGGGCGATGTCGCCGGACTGGGCAAGGAGCTCCTCGATCTCGATCGTGCGGACGTGCGGCCGGCGGCGACGGAGGTCGTCGAGGAGGTGGTGGTAGGCGCGCAGGATCGGGTCGTGGACGAGGGCTTCGAGGCGCTCGTCCGGAAGGCTGAGGAGCTCGGGCTCGAAGAAGGCGAACGCCTCGCCGGCCTGGATCGCGAGCCGGGTCGCCCGCTCGTACCGCGCCGAGGCGTCGGACCGGGTCTGGTCCTCGTCCTTGCGCAGGGCGGCGTAGGTCCGGAGCCGCTCCAGCGTCAGGCGGGCGGCCATCATGTCGTCGAGGGCCTTGAGCAGCGCCATCGGGGAATCGCCGATGAAGGCGCGGTGGCTGACGGCGAGGTTGATCTGACCCTCGAGCCGGACGGCGTCGGCATCCCAGGCCGCGTCGTCGAGGTAGAGGTCGCTCAGGTCCCAGGTGTCCTCGACCGCGATCTGGTCGCGGGTCAGGATGTCGGTCCGCGGGGCAGTGGCTGTCATGAAGACGATCTCCGGTCGGTCGGCGCGGTCCTCGCTGGACGGCACGCCGGATAAGGATGTCCAACGGCACAACGATACGGTATCGGTCTGTTTGGCGTCGCGTCACCCGGAGTGACCTTGCCTGTCGATAGGAGCCCACTCTGGCTCCGGCCCTTCGTGAACCGACCGGTTCCGCAATATCGAACAACCAGCAGGGCGGTTGCTTATACTCCTGAAGGACAACGGTGTTCAGGTCACTCACGTCGCAGGAGACAGCCGATGCAACCGCTGAGTCGGATCGCCCTGAGCCTCATCGTACTGGCGCTGTCCGCGACCAGCGTGTTCCAAGCATCGACGACCGTAGAGCCCATCAGCAAGCTCTACATCGGGCAGTCGGCGCGCCTGACCGCCCAGATTCCAGGTGATTGGATCGTCGAAGCGAGCAGCCGGTACGACAATCAGGGGGAGGGCGGGTTCGTGGTGAGCTCTCCCATCGCCGGACCGACCCTCGAGGAGGCCTGCGCCGCCGTCGCCGGTACCGCTCCGTTCTCCGGTAATGCTCCGACAGTGGTTGCGACGACATGGTCGGGACAACCGGCCTGCCGCATCGATGGGGGTACGGCAGATGGACCGGCGTCGGCGCTGGTCGTGCCGCACCCCTACCCCTTTGAGTCATCCGGGGAGCAGATAACGTATGCGGCGCTGATGACCGACGCGGACCACTTCATGGCGATCAGCACGACGCTGACTTTCTCGCCCGACCGCGTGACTCCCGAGGCCTACGTCACCAGTGTGCTCGACCTCCTGGAGGCTCGGGCGTACTTTGCCGAGGGCGTTGACTGGAACTTGGCCCGTCGGCTCGCCCTCATGCGGCTGGATGGCCTCACCGACCTGACCATGGCACAAGCTGCCATCAATGATCTCATCGCCGATCTCGTCGCGAGCCTTCGTGGCGCCGGCGACAATCACAGTTATGTCCTTTCCCCCTCGCAGGGCGCGTCTCAGGGTGAGGTGACAGGGTTCGGGTTCCTGGTCGGTAATCGGCGGGTCCTGCAGGTCTACCCGGATGGCCCGGCGGATCGCGCCGGGGTGCGGGCCGGCGATCTCATCGAAGCTGTGGACGACCGGCCATTCCTGCCGACGCTGAACGCGATCGACCCGGCTGCTCTCATCGGGGCCAATGCGCAACTGACCCTGCGCCGCCGTGGCGTCGCGGAACTAATCACGGTCACCGTCGAGCAGGGACCGTACAGCCAGTATGCCGTCCCCACCGGACGCCGCCTCTCCGGCGACCTGGGCTATATCGAGGTGCCGCACTTCACGACGCCAGGGAGGGAAGCGGATTACGTCGAGGCAGCCCGCTCAGTGATAGGGACGGTCGACCAGTCGCCGACCTGCGGATGGGTGATCGACCTGCGCCTTAATACCGGCGGGAGGTATCCCCCGATGGTCGGCGGAGTCGGACCGATCCTGGACGACGGGATCTTCGTTGGTTGGCAGCAACGAGACGGCACGCAAACCTGGGTGACCTATGCGGATGGACGAATCACCGACGACGATCAGCCCATCGCGGACTATGCCGACCTGTCTGGCGATATTCTTCAGCGTCCGGCGCCACCGGTGGCGGTCCTTACGAGTCCGATGACGGCGAGCTCGGGTGAGGTCGCGACGTTGGCCTTCGTCGGACGACCCGAGACGCGCCTCTTTGGTGAGACAACTGGCGGCTACGCCACGGCTATTGCGGGGTTTCCCCTATTCGACGGGACAGTGATCGGCCTGGCGGTCTCAGCGATGACGGACCGATCTGGGACGACCCATCTGGCGGGCATCGAGCCGGACGAACACGTCGCGATCGAATGGGAGATGTTCGGGACGGATGAGGACCCGGTCCTGCAGGCCGCCATGGCCTGGCTGGACCAGCAGCCGGGTTGCATAGAGGGAACACCGGCTCCCTAGCAGGTGCTGCGCGCAAGACCATACGACTGTTCGCCTTGCCAAATCGACCCGCTGCCGCTATGCTCACCGGCCCTCTGGAATCCGGAGGTTGCAGCCTGAGGCGGGAGGGCCTGATGGGGCGTTTTTGCATGCCCGCCGGGTGGCTGGCCGGGCTCGCGCTGGCGGCGGCGCTGGCGCGGACGGCTTTCCGGCAGCAACTGGCCTACCGCGGCGCGGCGCTTGGCGGGCTGGTCACGAACGCCGTCTTCGGCGCGTTCCTCGCCAGCATCTACGGCGCCCTCTACGTCGCCCGCGATGGGGCGCCCATTGGAAACTTCGACCGGAGTGCCGCCCTCACCTACGTCTGGCTGGTCCAGGCGCTGATCGTGCCCACCCTCGTCTGGGGGTCATGGGACATCGCCCTCAGCATTCGCTCCGGCGAGATCGTCTTCGATCTGCTCAAGCCGTACTCGTACTTCGGCTACTGGCTCAGCCGGGACATCGGCCGGGCGGCGGCGGCCGTCCTGATGCGGATGATCCCGACGTTCGCGATCGGGCTGATCTTCTACACCCTCGTCGTGCCCGATCACCCCGCGCAGGTGTTGGCATTCGCGGTCTCGCTGGTGCTGGCGGTGCTGCTCAGCTTCGCCCTGCGGTTCATCGTCAACCTGGTCGCGTTCTGGTGGACGGACCTGCAGGGACTCCGCAGCGGCCAGCTGGTCCTCTTCAGCTTCCTGTCCGGCTTCCTGCTGCCGATCGGCTTCTACCCCGGCTGGCTCCAGGCTACGCTGAACGTCCTTCCGTTCCGCGGGATCATCATGTCGCCGATCGACATCTGGCTGGGCGATGGCGACATCCCGCTGCTGCTGTTCGGGCAGGCGGGCTGGTTCACCGTGACGGTGGTCGCGGCCAACCGGCTGTTCGCGGTCGCGGTCCGAAGGGTGGTGGTGCAGGGTGGCTAGCCGAACCGACGCCATCCCGGCGCGGCTGGCCCGGACCGTGGTCGACTGGTGGGTGGACCTCGTCGTCCTGCGCCATCTGCTCGTCGCCCGGCTCCGGAGTCAGCTCCAGTACCGGGCCTCGTTCATCACGCAGATCATCGCCAACGCGGCGGTCGGGCTCTCGGAGTTCGGGACGATCCTCGTCTTCTTCCGGCACGTCGACGAGATCGGTGGCTGGGCGATCGGCGAGATCGCGATCCTCTACGGCATCGCGACGATCTCCTTTGGCTTCGGCCACCTGCTCGCCTCGGGGTTGCCGAGGTTCTCGGAGCAGCTCGTCAGGGGCGAGTTCGATCAGGTCCTGACTCGGCCGGTCTCAGCCTTCGTCCAGGTGATGGGGTCGGACCTTCAGCTCCGGCGGCTGGGCCATGTCGTTCAGGGCAGCGCGGCGCTGGCGATCGGGCTGACGCTGACCGACGTTCCGTGGAATCTCGCCCGTGTTGTCGCCCTGCCCGGCATCATGCTTGGCATCGTCGTGCTCTACACCGCGCTCTTTGCGCTGGAGGCGACGGTCAGCTTCTGGACCACGCAGGGCATCGAGGCCGTCAACATCGCCACCTACGGCGGCAACACCATTGCCGCCTATCCGATCGACATCTTCGCCGCCTGGCTCAAGCGGCTGTTCCTATTCATCGTCCCGCTGGCGTTCGCGGTCCACATCCCGATGGCCTGGCTGCTCGGCAAGCCAACGCCGCTGGGCCTTCCCGGCTGGGTCGGGTTCCTGAGCGCCCCGGTCCTGCTGGTGTTCTGCCTCGTGATCGGCTGGCTCTGGCGGATCGGCGTCCGCCGGTATCGCAGCACGGGTAGCTGACCGATTCGCCCGGATCCTGACGTGCGGATTTCCGCGACCGACGACTCCGAGGGAGGGTGACATGGGTGAGCACGACGACGCGATCATCACCGCCGATGGTCTGAGCCGGCACTTCACGGTCGGCCGCCGCCGGGCCGGGTTGCTCGGCTCGCTGCGGGGGCTCTCCGACCGCGGCGGGACCGAGGTCCGGGCCGTCGACGACGTCAGCTTCAGCGTCCAGCCCGGCGAGATGGTCGGCTACCTCGGTCCGAACGGCGCCGGAAAATCGACCACGATCAAGATGCTGACCGGCATCCTCGTCCCGTCCTCCGGCGCGGCGACGGTCGCGGGTCTGACGCCCTGGATCGACCGGCGGGCGCTGGCCGCCCGGATCGGGGTCGTCTTCGGGCAGCGGACCCAGCTCTGGTGGGATCTGCCTCTGATCGACTCGCTGGAGCTCCTCCGGCACATCTACCGGATCCCGGCCGACCGTCATGCCCGGATACTGGCCGAGATGCGCGAGGTCCTCGATCTCGACGGCTTCCTCGATACCCCCGTCCGGCAGCTCTCGCTGGGGCAGCGGATGCGGGGCGACCTCGCCGCCGCGATGCTGCACGAGCCGCCGATCCTGTATCTCGACGAGCCGACGATCGGGCTTGACGTCGTCGCCAAGGCGCGGGTCCGGGACTTCCTCGCCGCGATCAACCTGCAGCGTGGCGTGACCGTCATGCTGACGACGCACGACCTCGCTGACGTCGAGCAGCTCTGCACCCGGCTGATCATCATCGACGGCGGCCGGTTGATCTTCGACGGCAGCCTGACCGAGATCAAGCGGCGCTTCGGCGCCTTCCGGACGCTGGTGATCGATCTGGACGGTGACGCGGCGGCGGCCGTCGCGAATCTCAGCGCCGTTCTGCCGCAAGGAGCGACCGTCGATCGTGCTGAGGGGCCGCGCTGCTGGATCCGGTTCGACAGCCGGCTCTGCTCGGCTTCAGCCCTGATCGGGGCGATCGTCGCCGACCAGCCCGTCCGGGACCTGACGATCGAGGAGCCAGCGATCGAGGAGATCGTCCGCGATATCTACGAGCATGGCATCGACGGTCGCGGTAGGGTGGCTCAGCCGACTTCGGCGTCGTAGCCCATCGGCGTGGTCGCGTACAATTCGGAAAGACATAACACGACGCGTGAAGCGATTAGGGAGTCCGATGACCGGAGTGACCACGGCGAACGAAACCATGGCGTTGGCCTGTGCAGAGTGCGGCGACCCGTTCAGCCGGACCCCCGCCGAGCAGCAGTACTACGACCAGCGGGCCGCTCAGGCGCCCGAGACCTGCCCGACCTGTCGTGTCCAGCTCCGGGCCGCCCGGAACGCCCAGATGAAGGCCGCCCACGCGGAGGGAGCCAGGGAGGCGCTGACTCCTGCTCCCTCGCGTACCTTCGGTGCCGGAGGACGGCACGGTCCGTCCGGTAGCGGAGGGGCGACACGTGGGCCCGGTGGCGAGCCCCGGCTTTTCCAGGCCGTTTGTGCCGAGTGCGGTCGGGCGACCGAGGTTCCGTTCCGACCCCGCTCGGGCCGGCCCGTCTTCTGCCGGGATTGCTACAACGCCCGCAACGGCCGCTGACCAAGTCGGTTTGATACAGACGAAGGCGGGGCGACGACCACACCGGTCGCCGCCCCTGCTCTTTGGTTGCTCGGCCTTGATGGTAGGCGTTTGGAGTCCTGGTAGCGCGAGGCCCTGGGACATGGCTCTCGCTTCGCTGGTCTTGATCCCTTCGCTGTCGCACCGCCCGGCGCCGCACCACGGAGCGGTCTCGGGGGTCGAGGACAGCTGCGTCACAGGGGGCACGTCGGTGGCGAACACCGTCTCGCCTGGCGGCGAAGGCCGCTGCGGCGGCCGGGCTCGCCAGCGCAGCGCGAGCGTCGCCCCTACAGATGCGCCTTGCGGCGACCGTTCTCCCCTCTCCATCCGTCTGGTCGGGCGGGTCCGGCTTGGCCGGATCAGCCGACCGGACGAGATGGCGAGGGGCCAGGGGTGGGGTCTGCTCGCGACCGACCGGTCTCTATTCGCAGCATGGTCCAACACACGAGCGCGTTACTGCTCTACGCGTCGAACGTTTCCGGGTGCTCACGCTCGGCGATCGTCAGGCTCTCGTCGGTCACCGTGACGAGCCGGTCGATCTCCTCGCGGGTGACGACGAGCGGCGGTGCGAAGTGCATCACGCTCCAGGCGCGGGTCAGCAGGCCGCGGTCGCTGATCTCCTGGTTGAGCCGCCTGACGAACTCCGAGTCCTTCGCGATCGGCTTGCGGGTCTGCTTGTTCGAGACGAAGTCGAGGACCGCGTAGAGGCCGACCCCACGGACGTCGCCGACCGAGCGGTGCGCCCGGAGCTCCTCGAGCCGCTCGATCATGTAGGCCCCCAGTTCGGCGCTGCGCTCGACCAGCCGCTCGCGCTGGAAGATCTCGAGGTTCTTGATCGCCGCGACCGAGGCGACGGCGTGGCCGCCGAAGGTCAGCAGGTGACCCATCGCGACATCCTTGTGCTCCTTGAAGATGTCGTAGACGCTGTCGCGCACGATCGTCGCACCGATCGGCGCGTAGCCCGATGACAGGCCTTTGGCGACCGTCATGATGTCCGGCACGATGCCGTACTTCTCGATCGCGAACATCGTCCCGGTCCGGCCGAAGCCATTGATGACCTCGTCGCAGATCAGCAGGACGCCGTGGCGGTCGCAGATCTCCCTGAGCATCTGCCAGTAGGCGAGCGACGGGACATGCAGTCCGGCAGCCGATGAGATCGGCTCGCCGATCACGCAGGCGACGGTCTCCGGACCCTGGTTCTCGATCTCCTGCTCGACGAACTTCGCGGCCATGATATCGGCCGCCTCACCCTCGAGGCCGAAGTCGGAGCGATACCGGTTGGGGTGCGGGACGTGCGAGACGCCGTACATGAACGGACCGAAGTAGGTCTCGTTCCGGATCGCCGTCAGGCTCATCGCGCCGTGGGTCATGCCGTGGTAGGAGCCCCGCCGGGCGATGACCTTGTAGCGCCGGGGGAAGCCGCGCATCGCCTGGATCTGCTTGGCGATCTTGAGCGCGGTCTCGACGGCCTCGGAGCCGCCCGAGGAGAAGTAGACCCGATTGAGGTCGCCCGGCGTCAGACCGGCCAGCGTGTGGGCCAGCTCGGTCGCCGGGCCGTTGGTGAAGGATGCGGCCGAGACATAGGCCAGCTTCGACGCCTGGCGGCCCATCGCCTCGCCGATCTCCGCGCGGCCGTGGCCGGCGTTGACGACCCAGAGACCGGAGATGCCATCGAAGTACGCTTTGCCGTTGGTGTCCCAGAGGGTCGAGCCCTCGCCACGCTCGAAGACGTGCAGCCCCTGCCGCTCGGCCAGTTCGGCCCACGGCTGGGAATGGATCCAGACGTGATCGAGTGCCTCCTGATGCACGTCGAGTGGGGACGCACCGGGACGCACGGCGGGCGGCGACTTGAGATCGACCATGATGGAACCTCCAGGCAGACGACGCAAGCGGCTGACGACTCAGACGGATCGGGACCACCGGTCCAGATCGCTCGACGGACGCGAATGGCCAACCAGTCGGTGATTGACACGAGCATGCCGTCTGGCTGCCCGGACGCGGACATCGGCTCGCCGTGAAAACGTTCCCGAGTATAGCAAGAGACCGGCCCGGTCCGATGCCCTGGCGTCGGTACCGGCGGGCCGGTCTCGCATATCCGAATGAGCGTCCTGGAGTCCTGCCTGAGCGCCGGCGGCAATCCGGGGCGGCTAGGCGGGCCGGGCATCCTGGTCGGAATCGCTGACCGGACCCGGCAGCCGGGACTGCTCGATGAAGCGTTCGATCTCATGGCGATCGAAGCGGTAGATCCCCCGGGCACCGTACTGGTAGCCACCGAACTTGCCCTGGCGGGCCCAGTTGATGACCGTCGCCCGGTTGACCCCGAGGATCTCGGCGGCGTCACGGGCCGAGAGGTACTGGATCGGCTCCTCGCCGCCGACACCCTTGCCGCCAGCAGGTCGGGACTTGTCAGTTGAGGTAGACATGGTGCGTGAATCCTTTCAGCGCGAGTGTGCGCAGCAATGGTCGTGTAGGTTCGAGGGGAATGCTCTCCAGCGAGATCCCGAATGACAACGCCATAAGCAAGAGACCGGCCATTGGACGAACACACATCGCATGAGCAAGAGTGAACTATTGTCCGACGGGCGGCAACAGGAAGACATTCTACGATATCCGCGCAAATCGTGGAAGGCGCAAGGTAGGTAATTCGTGAAGGAGCGCCAGAGGTCAACCCGTAGAACGTCGGTAGCTGGGGCTACCACAGATGCCGCGGTGAACTCGCCACGCACGGCGATCCGGAGAATGCGACGACCGTCGCCGCGGACGCCACGTTCGAGCATGAGGCGTTCGGAACGATAGGCACGCACCATGCGACCATATCGCCGCGTTGGCCTGCCGTCGCGCCGGATGATGGACCGTGTCCCATGTGCCGGTGACGGCCCCACTTTAGGAGAACGAAACGAGATGACAGCAGTCACATCGCCGAGTCCGTCCCGGCTCAGTATCGATTACTACAACGCGACCGTCCATGCCGTCGGTGAGCGCGATGGCGTCAGCGACGCCCAGTTGGATAGTCTGGCCGAGCGTGTCGCGTCCGCGCACGCCCGGATCCACGCCGAGCATGACGCTGGCGAGCAGCGCTGGATGAACCTGCCGGACGACGTGACCCTCGTCGACGAGATCGAGGCCTTCGCCGCCGGCGCGCGGGAGCGCTACACCGACTTCATCCTCGTCGGGATCGGCGGCTCCTCCCTCGGTGCGCTCGCGACGATCCAGGCACTGGCGCACCCGTTCCGCAACGTCCAGCCCGACGGCGTCCGGGTCGGACCGCGTCTGTTCCTGCTCGACAACCCGGACCCCGAGAAGGTCCGGGCGACGCTCGAGACGGTCGATCTTCCGAACACGCTGATCAGTGTGGTCAGCAAATCCGGCCAGACCGCCGAGACGATGGCGAACTTCCTCGTCGCCCGGCAGGCGCTGGTCGACGCCGTGGGCGAGGAGCAGTCGGTCCGGCAGATCGTCGCGACGACCGACAACCGCTCCGGCCTGCTCCGCGTGCTGTCCGATGCCGCCGGGTACCGGACCTTCCCCGTGCCGGACGGCGTCGACGGGCGTCAGACCGTCCTCAGCGCCGTCGGCCTGTTGCCGGCCGCCCTGGCGGGAATCGACATCCGCCAGCTGCTCGCCGGTGCCGTCGCGATGCGGGCCGCGACGCAGGGCGACGACATCCGGACCAACCCGGCCTACCTCCTCGCCGCGCTCTCGTATCTGGCCGATACCGAGCATGGCAAGTCGATGCTCGTGACCATGCCCTACGCCGACGCCCTCTACGGCCTGGCCGACTGGTTCCGCCAGCTCTGGGCGGAGAGCCTCGGCAAGCGGCTCAGTATCGACGGCCGCGAAGTCTTCGCTGGCCAGACGCCGATCAAGGCGCTCGGCGCGATCGATCAGCATTCGCAGATCCAGCTCTACACCGAGGGGCCGAACGACAAGCTGATCTCGCTTGTCTCGGTCGGCCGGTACCGGTCATCCGTCGCGATCCCGAACCCACCGGCCGAGACGCCGGAATTGTCGTACCTGGCCGATGGGGAGCTGGGTCAGTTGCTGAACCGGGAGCTCATCGCGACGGCGTGGGCGCTGCGCGAGGCGAGGCGGCCGAACCTGACCATCGACACGCCGGTGATCGACGCCTTCGCACTGGGCGAGTTCTTCTATTTGCATCAGTTGCAGACGGTCATGGCCGGCGCCCTCTACGGCGTCAACCCGTTCGGTCAGCCGGGTGTCGAGGCCGGCAAGAACGCGACGTACGCCCTGATGGGCCGTTCCGGCTACGAGCAGCTCCGATCCGATCTCACTCAGCCGGTCGAGGGTTCCGATGCCTACCGGCTGACGGCGCCGGGTCGGGGCTAGACAGCAGGATCGTCAGCGACGTCCCGCGGTTTCGATCGATGACTGACGACCGCCACGCCAGGCAGATACACTTGGCGTGGCGGTCGTTAGCGTTCAGCGACCCGCCTCGTCCGTTCTCCCGTGGCGACCGTTCTCCGCCGCGTCCGTCGGTCCGCAGGATGGTGACGCCGCCATGACGCCCCGAATCTCGCCATTCCGGATCATGCTCTACACGGCGGCCATCCTGGTCGTCCTGGCGGTGGCCTATCTGGTCTCCCAGGTCGGCACCGTCCTCGTGACCGTCGTCCTCAGCATCATCCTCGCGTCCGCCATCGAGCCGATCGTCTATCGGCTCCGCCGCCACGGCCTGGGGCGCGGGCAGGCGATCCTGGTCGTCTATGTCGCCATGCTGATGACGATCGGGTTCGGTTTCTACGCGATCCTGCCGCCAGTCGTCCGGCAGGGCGGCGCGCTGATCGAGAACATTCCGAACATCCTGAACTCGCTCGAGGACCAGGCGCAGGTCTCGGAGAACCGCTTCATCCGGGAGTCCGGCACGTCGGCCGTTCAGCGCGTCCAGCAGTTCTACCGGGATACGCAGGAGTCGCCGCCGATCGCCGGGGCGACGGCGTTCCAGCTCGTGACCTCCACCTTCGGCCTCCTGTTCACCTTCATCACGACGCTGATCCTCGCCTTCTACTGGCTGACCGAGAAGGCGATCATCAAGCGGTTGTTCCTCGGTCTGCTCGCGCCGCGGTTCCGGGGCCGGGCCCACGGGATCTGGGACAACGTCGAGGCCAAGCTCGGCGGCTGGACCCGTGGACAGTCGGTGCTCTGCCTGGCGATCGGATCCGCCTCGGCCGTCGCCTACTCCCCGCTGGTTCTCGATCTTCCCTTCTGGCTGGCGCTCGCCCTCTGGGCGGGGATCACCGAGCTGATCCCATTCATCGGACCGTGGCTGGGCGGAGCCGCCGCCGCGACCGTCGCGCTCACGCAATCGTTCGAGTCGGCGATCCTGGTCGTCGCCTTCGTCATCATCCTTCAGCAGGTCGAGGGTGCCTGGCTCGTCCCGAAGGTGATGAAGAATGCCGTCGGGCTCACCCCGCTGACGGTCATCATCGCCGTCCAGGTCGGTGGCGCGATCGGTGGCGCCGTCGGAGCGATCCTGGCGATCCCGATCGCCGCGGCGTGCCAGGTCGTCGTCCAGGACCTGCTCGCGACCCGGAAGGAATCGCTCGACTTCGGAGACCGGCGCTCCCGGCCGGCCCTGCCGTCGCTTGCCCGGAGGGACCCGCTGACCGCGTCCAGCCGCCAGTGGCTCACGGCGGCGATCGCCGGCGATGGGCCGGTCGATGCCCGTTCGCTTGCGGCCGCTAGCGGGCGCAGTACACCGCATCGGGTCATCCGCAAGCTGAACCGGCGACTCGACGCCGGTGCCACGCGTCCCGCCCACCCGCGTGACGAGTTCGGTCGGATTTTCGGGAGCCCAACGGTGGCGGGCGGTGCCGACCGGGGAACCGAACGCGAACGGATCGGTGAGCCAGGCGCGAATCCGGCGGATTGATCGCTGGCCGTCCTGGCCCATGGCCCAGCGTTTCCCTGACGGACAGCGATGGGTGCATGCTGACCAAGAGACTGAGGATCAGAGATGGTGACCGGAACCGATATCGCACGGCGAAGAACGCCCCGGCGACCGGTCGTCCACTTCACGGCGATGGCGCTGTTCGATCAGTCGCTCGACGCCGAGAAGAGCCTCGCCGCGCTCCAGCGGGACGATGTCGATGCCGACACGGTCTCTTTGATCCTGCGCGACCGGGCGAGCTCCAGCGACCGGACCTCGGCGCCGATCGGCGACGTCGCCCGGGCGCTCGTCGCCTCGGCGATGGGACCGATGGGGACGTGGCTCCAGGGACTGGCTTCGCTGATCGTCTCCGAGCGGGGAACCTATCTCGTCGCCGGACCGATGGGCGCGGCGCTCGCGACGCTCAGCGTCGGCAAGGCCGACCATCTCGACGCCGACGCGATGCCACTCCCGCCGTCCGACGAGGACGATCTCGGTGAACTGATCGACGACGACCATGACGAGGCCGACTCGATCTATCAGATCCTGCTCCTGTTCGGTGTGACCGAGGATGACGCATCGTATCTCGAGAGCCGGTTGGTCGCCGGGGCATCGCTTGTGGCCCTGACGACCAGCGATCGTCGTCTGGCCGCGCTGGCCCGAAACGAGTTCGACGCGCAGGGCGCCGTTTACCTGCGCGTCGTCATCACGGCGGAGGAGATCGTCCGATTGACGCGGCAGCGGCTCGCCTACCTCTCGGCCGCCCGGTCGACAGGCAAGATCGTCGTCGCCGACGCGGTGGCGCCGCTGCGCCGGATCTGCAGTGGCGGCCCCGGAACTCCTCCGATCTCCGGCTGCGGGCGATCCCTGGTGGGGCATGACGGCGAGCCCACCGGCTCGATCGAGGACATCCTGGCCGATCCGTACCTCGATGACACGGACGGCACGCCCCGGGTGCGGTACGCGGTGGTCGGGCATGGCGGCGTCTGGCGCATCGGCCGCCGGTTCACCGCCGTCCCGATCGGCTTCGTCTCGCTTCCCGACGACGGCCCGGCGGTGCTGGAGGTCGACCGGGAGGTCCTGGAGGGAGCGCCGCGCTACGAGCGAGCCGGCGCCTTCAGCCGTCGCGAGGAACTCAGCGTGCTGGCCTACTTCGGGGTCCGGCCCTACTGGCTGGACTTCGTCCTCGACCAGATGCGGATCGACGGGGGAGATCCACCCGTCGAGGCTTTCGACCCGGTCGCTGCCATGCCGGGCGTGCATGGGCGTCGATAGCGCGTCCGGACCGGGCATCCGTATCTCGGGCAGCCGGTCAGGAGTCTCGCCATATGAGCGCGTCGCCGTAACCGAACCCGGTACCTCAGGCAACGCTGGCCGGGGTGTCTTCGGCCGACTGGACAGCCGCGATCATCTCACCAGGAGACGGGGCGCCGCGCTCGGCGAAGATGATCCTTCCGTCCCGCCCCACGATATAGACGGTCCGTTGTGGAGTAGCGCTGCCCTCGGCCGCCGCCTCATAGCGCCGGGCGACGTCGAGATTCTCGTCGACGAGCAGGTCGAATTGGTAGTGCTGCCCTTCAGCAAAGGCGGTGTGGGCGTCGATGCCGTCGGCGTTGATCCCGAAGGGCGTGACGCCGTACTCGGTCAGCGCCGGGAAGTTGTCGCGGATGGCGCAGAGCTGGGCGGTGCAGCCAGGCGTGTCATCCTTGGGGTAGAAGACGAGCAGCGCCCGCTGATTCCCGCGCAAGTCGGCAAGGTGGACGACCTGTCCCCGGTGACTCACGAGTGAGAAGTCCGGTGCCTCGGTTCCGATCGCAAGCATGATGCGCTCCCATACGGTAGTCCGACGGTGGGACCTTCGAATCGTCTGCCGGTACGATACCGCCGACGCAACCTGCGTACCGGCTTCGCCTGGATCACGAGGGAAACCGATGAACCGCAACGACGAGCGGCAGGGAAGCGTCGCGGTCCTGGCCGATCTGCACGGCAACCTCGTCGCGCTCGAGGCCGTCCTGGACGAGGTCGCCCGGCTGGGCGTTCGCCGGATCGTCATTCCCGGAGACGTCGCCTGGGGACCGCAACCCGCTGAGACGGTCGAGATGGTGATGACGCTCGACCCGATCGCGACCGTCATCCGGGGCAACGCCGACCGGGAGGTCGCCGACCCGGCGACGGTCGATGGCGACGCCTTCCTGCGCGAATCGACCGAATGGTGTGCCGCGCAGTTGAGCACTGTCCAGCGTGAGTGGTTGAAAGGACTCCCGGAGACCGCCAGCCTCGAGGTCGACGGCATCGGCGCCGTGCTCGTCTGCCACGGGTCGCCCGGCTCCGACATCGAGGGGATCCGGCCGGATACCGCAGTTGAGCAGATCGCGGAGTGGCTGGCCACTACGATTGAACCCGTCATCGTTTGTGGGCACACCCATGTCCAGTTCGATCGGGTCGTTGGCCGGCACCGGATCGTCAACCCAGGCAGCGTTGGGCTGCATTACGGTGTCGATGGAGCGCAGTGGGCGCTGTTAGGTTCCGAAGGGGTGGAGTTGCGAACGACACCCTACGACAAGGACCACGCGGCGCGGCTCGCTCGAAGCAGCGGCATCCCGGACGCGGAGGGGTTCGTCCGTTTCCTCCTCGATCCGAGCGTGGGGTAACGCCTGGTCGGATGTGCGGCGGCCCGGCTCGTAGGGGCGACGCTTGCGAGCCCGGCCGCCGCAGCGGCCTTCGCCGCAAGGCGAGACTGAGCCACGCCACAGAGCTGTTTCGGAAAGCCA
>JAABUS010002828.1_pt1 | contig 30748 bp, 29 predicted proteins | sample 5560161 | NCBI WGS metagenome assembly JAABUS01 (sample SAMN10711885, study PRJNA513376) | rock metagenome | isolation source: Antarctica rocks | place: Antarctica: Victoria Land, Trio Nunatak nord | collected 2016-01-04
TCTTCCTCCCCAACAAACTCCCAAACAGCTCCCCCCTCTGCCTCTCCCCCCACGTCCCCCTATCATCGGGCGCCATAAAATTCTGCAATTTCTCATGGACCGTATATCGCATCTTCCGCCCTTTACTAGCTTTCGTATCAACCACCTTCTTGACTTTGAAATCCTTCTGACTCGGTAATGATGGTAGCGGATTAGTAGCGCCATTGGACACGGGGGCGTTGGAGTCAGTCATCCGCTGATCTACGAGTTCGCGCAGCAGGAGGGTGTAGAAATCCGCATCATCGTAGATGGATGGGTCTAAGGCTACGCGGGCAGTGGCTTGGAGGGGCGCGCAACTGCGCGGTATTCGAGTTTTTTGCATGAGCTTGTCGAGGTTTGAGCCGGAGAGGTGCTGGTCTAGTACGGATGTCAAGGGCTGTTGAGATGGTGTTTGGGAAAATTTGTTGATGCGAGTGAGGGCGACGGCTGGATTAGTCTTTTGTGACCATTTTGTTAGGATGGCGCGGCGGTTGGGAAGGGAGCTTGAGTCTTGCGATTGCATTTCTGTCCAAAGGGCAGCTGATGGAGTGGTGTCTGTGGCTGAAAAAGGGCGTTTCTTTGGGTTCGCGGCTTGGAGCGAGGAGCGGAGGGAGGAGATGTTGTTCCATAGCGTCAGAGCTGCAGACTCGGCTGCGCGAATGGTTTCGGTATGTTCAGACGAAATATCTGAGGCGGCGCTCATAGAATTGGTGGATATTAGTGCTTTCTGAAGCTTGATGCGGGTATTCAGCAGGGCATCGAATGTAGTCCTCTGGTGCTTAATAGCTCGGCCTTTCACCAAGTCTGCCTTCGCGGCTTTGGACAGTGAAGCTGCTACAGTCTTCTGTTCTTCTGCCATCATTCTGCGCAGAGCAGCACGATCGTCTGCCTTGGGTCCAGTGGCCTCATCACTGATGCTTGTGTCATCGCTGTCCTCGGTAGGCGCCTCCTCTGCGTCATTCATCTTGATATTTGAGTCCTCCTCCTGCGCCTCATCTTCATCCTCAGAGACGCTCTCGGACCCATTCAAGTTCTGCAGATCAAGATCCTCAGACCCTACGTCTGAGACGCCTGCTTCTTCATCCTGGGACGCTCCCTCTTCCGGGTCCTGTCGTGTGGGTCTGCTCCCTCTGAATATGTAACCTTCAAAAATTTTATCGTCTCCGCTCTCGAAAGCCTCGTCACTGTCAATCTCTTCATCATCGTCCATTCCCTGCAGCCCTCGGTCCTCCTCCGGGTCTGCATAGTCAGAGCTTTCGAATTCTTCCTGCTCACTCTGGCCACCGAATGGATCATTTTCGCTCTCGGCTGCCAATAGAGCGTCTCGGCTCACGCTCGAGCCTTTGTACTGAGGCCCGAGGTTTATACCCTTGGGCTTGCGAAGCTTGCTCTTGCTGGTCGCTATTAGTACGTAAGTCGAGGACCGTACACAGACAATCATACCCAACATCTACATAGTGCCCGCGGGCTCCAGCTGGATCCTCGTCATCCCCAGACGAGCTCGAACCGTCGTCGTCGTCGATATGCTCAGCGTTATCTTCTGGATCGAAATCTGTAAAATTTAGAACAATATGATGAATAGGTACAGTCTGAGAGTACCTTTTGGCGCGGGATTCTCAAGATCTGCAAGCTGCTCTGCCAGTGACTTTGGTGCTTTGGTGGTCGCCATAAGGAAGTCTACTTAGGAGTCATTATTTGCTGCATTAGTATTTCCTCAAACTTTAGATTGGCGGTTAATCTTCGGCACGTGGCGCCTCGGCTAAGCCAAGCGGTCGCGCGTATAAAGAGGACGAAGTTGGACGCCCACGGACGCCCGATTGCGGCGCTTTAGGTGGATCAAAGAAAGCATTCCGTCATGAATGTATAGGTTTCAGCAAGGTATGGCTTCAAAACATGGTAAGGAGCCCCCCTCATGATCCTTTACGGGCGCAGTTGGTAGGGCTCAAGCTGAGCTATTCCCCGTGGCAAGGCTGAACAATGCCAAACAAACATATGGGCTGAATTGGGATTTGAACCCCTAGGGATTATTGGTCTTTGAAAGAAGAAGACTTTGTTTGCGAGTTTTAAGTTACAGGACCTCTTATAGATCGGGAAAGTGTTCAAGAATTCTGCCACCGAACTATCCACTGCGATACTATTAGATCAAGTTCTGTGAATAGGTTATTCTGGAGAACTGACGCCTTAGCATACGAGGGAATGAATAGTCGACGCTTGATTGATTATCTATTCAATCGTTTCATCCACCAAAGATTTACTCATTGAATGAGAAGTGGTCGCCTATTTTGCTACATATTCATATCAGCACACAAAGAGAATCTGCCCGAGTTTCAAACAATCGGCAAATTCTCTACTCGCGAACAAGCAAACATGCAGCTACAATATGCGCAAAGTCAGTAAACCCACATTTCTCCAAAAGCGCACAAATCCGTGGAAGGACCCCTTTCTTTGTGCCCGCCCGCGCAACGACGTCACACCTCACGCCAAGTCCCCCCACAAAAGGTCCCAAAACCTTGTTTTGTTTACTCACTTCTGTCCACTACAGTGACACTCGCATTCTCTACCACACATCCACTTCCAATCTCTCAGCTCCCAGAACCCTATCCAAACAACAAGACCTCCAAGCCCTTCACGCATTCCCGAATAATACAGCGATCATGTCCAGCATCGTCGACGGCCTCACCAACCTAATCTCCTCCATCTTCGAAATCTTCCAAGGCATCTTCTCCACCATCCTCTCCGGCATCCAATCCGTCTTCGGACTAGCCCAGAACCTCATCAGCTCCATCTTCGATCTCATGAGCGGGCTCGTCGGGTTCATGCTCGGTAAGCGCTTCCCTATTCTACTCCGATACTGACAACCCGTCCTACGAGAGAAGCGTGCGGGCGTTTGCAACAAGAAGTGTGTGTGCTAATGCGTTTGATATCATCAGGCAATATTGTTATCATCGGTATCATCGTCGCTGGTTTCGTTGGCTACTCTGCCTACCGCCAGAAGAATCAGGGTGGAGGGGTCTCTAAGAAGTTGTCTTAGAGAATGAAAGAGCGTGTCTATATGTTGGCTACGTGATGAAGCGTAGGCAATATGACGCGTCGAGGTTGGATACTTGGAATGGCACGGGATGGCTGGTTTCGGATTAATGGTCAGGCGTGACCAGGTTGAATGAGATTGTCTTTGTAGTCTAGATACCCTTCTTGTTGATCGGAATTGTTGGTGAAAAGGAATGGGATGATGCAATTCATGCCAAGCTGAAATCGTCTCGATCACAATCGACGATCCCAGCATGGAATTTCACTGAACATAGACTGCAAAATGTGATGAAATTCGAAGCTAATGATCGCACGCCATGATCGCTAGCGAATCATGCTTACCAAATGATGGAATCTTCTATACGCACCAGAGCCATCAGAACCACAGGCCATGCAAACAAACACCACTCGCCAAAATTCATACACAGGACGCAAGGCCCCGATCAAGTGAATGTCATAATTCGTAAGCGGTGAAGCAGGCCTCCTGCCTTCCCACGCGTGTCATTGAACCCACTCATCCTCTACCTTTGGAATGAAGGAATTCTCATCGCCTTCATAATGATGCGCCCACATATGGTCACGATCTGAATGCGGTGGTAGCGAAAGTCCACCCATTGCCTCGGTGGGAGTCTCGGGATGAGCGAGCTTTTGGGCGTCGTGCACTGTAAAACCGTGGCGGACGAAGGCTTCCGACCCGCCTGCTGCTGGCTCTTCGAATTCGGAAGGTGAAGCCGTCTTATGTAGGAATGTACCGTAGTCCAGGTCATTAAGATCCCCAGACGACAAATTACCAGACGACAGTGCGGAAGGCTGCTGCAAGCTGGTGAACGACGACGAACTCAGTCGATTATAATTGACATCCTCAGCAGAGGTAGATGCAAGATCCGGTCTAAGCAGACCTTGACCGTGCGAAACATAGTCATCCTGCTCAGAAGGATCCCCAGAGGAAGAAGTCGTAAGAGCCGGCTGGCCCACATTGCTCTGATCGTAGCTTGCAAATGACGGAGGCTGGCTGAAAGACGTAGAGAACGCTCCCATTTCACCCCAATCCACAATAGGCGTATGCGCACCAGCGGAGAGCATAGGTGGATCCTCAGGCCCAATGTAGTAGTTTTCAAACCCTCCAGGAGATTGAGAGTACTCTTCAGTATATTGGCCGCCACTTTCATACGAGTACAGTTCCAGTGGTGGAAGACCGTCACGGTATCGGGCCCCGGGCTCTGGAGATCCATGCTCCGACCTGACGAGCCGAGCGTCGTCTTGTGCGCTGCGTATAGATTCGTGTAGCTGCGAATGTGCCTCCTCTTTCTTCCTGATCAAGGGTAGACTGTCCGTTGAACGTCGTGCGTATTCAGAGCCAGGAACGCTGTGAGGGATCGGAATTTTGTAGGGTAGTCCACTTTTATGAGCCGAATCGTTGTGCTTGTGTACCGGCTTATGATGTCCATTCGTAAACACAGTCATCGAATTCTCCGACCCAGCCTTCAACAGTCGAGGCTTCGTAATGCTTGTAGAGCGCCTAGGAGGGATGGCTGCCATGTCAATCTCCGGCACAGGATCCAAATGCTCCTTCTTCAAAGCACACGTGCAGCGCATGCCATGAGTACAGCAACATGTCTTCTCATCTTTCACACCAGTATCAGACCCCGGATCCGAGTTCAGATCATCGCTCTTGTCGTTATCGTTGCATTCCTCCTTGCTGTGCGGTTTCGCCCCACACTCGCACTGCACATGCGAGGACCTGCTTTTGCGCAAACCTCTGCAGTGTGGACATTGCGAAACAGGCCTTCCTTTCTTGTTGATATGTGTAAGAGTCCGGTCTTCGCCATTGTCAGCAAGGTCCTAATACATAGGCCCTCACGGGAGCAAGGGAGAGCTCTTCAGCTTACCCGAGTGCTGACAAGTGCTGACCCGGTGACCTCTCACACATGCTTCGCAGGCGTATTTTTCGCCCTCTATCAACATCACCGAGAAGGGTTTGCAGTGCTGTGGATGATCTCCGAGATGATCAGCCTTGGAGAATGGGAATTTTTGAGAGAGAGAGTGGGATGCTGCAGGGTGGGGTGGCTGGCAACGGGCGTGGCCGGCCGCGGGGGTTCACTGATTCAGCCAATGGCTCAACCGAGACAGAGGAGTGGATGGTGTCGAGGTAGAGAAACGAAAGGTGGAGTGGAAGCGACGCTGACGGAATATTTTTTTATTATCTGTTGTCCAACGGGTTGGGTTACTGTCATTAGTACTAGAACACGACTGAATCTGGTCATCAAAGAAGTAACGTGAGGCGAGATAACACAGCTTGGTTAAGCCTTACACCTAATGGTGATGGCGGTCGCGACGAGTGACAAGACTCTCTCCCATGCAATTGTTTCGTGTATGGAGCTTTGGAGGAATCGAGTTTATGGTGGGATTGTTATATATTGAGTGCGGCTAGAGCCGATGCAGGGCGTGGCGCAATTCCACGAAGAAGGTCGGAGGGGAGGTGTGCCCTACGAGTACGTGTTCTATCGAATGCAAATCTTACTCCATCGCGCCTTTGCGATCGCGTGCGTCGCATGCGCGATCCGGATGATGAAAAAGATTGAAGTCTGCCTTCGATGTCTTGATACCTGAGAACGAAAATAATTGGAGGTAAAGACCCGAAACGTGGAGGGACCAGGAGCCCAAAGGTAAGATCTACAGTCAAGACGAAGAAGACCAGGAGGAAAATAAGGATCTAATCAACCCCGAGTGCCAAATGATGGCTCTCCGTGGGGCATTGGCGGGGCTGTACCAGCTCTGTTTTGGGCGGTGGTGGCGGCAAAATAAATCGCGCATGCCGCACGAATCAGTGCCTTTGTTGAAATCCATGGAAGGCGTCCAAATAAAATTCCTCCAGCCTTCTACATAGTTATTCTTCGATTGTATGCAGACGTTCAGCAGAACGAGTGATTTTGTCTGCAGCAATGTGATGGGACTATAAGAGCCTTGCCACTTGCGGTAGGAGGAAGCGTTATCGACATTGTACATCACAGCCGCGTTGCTACGATGTCGATCGGCGGTGAGGATGTGGGCGAGTACGAAAGCCGTGTTCGTAAATTGATTGTCTAATTCGAGCTCGCATTGCAGCAGTATTGATCAGTGTCGGCGAATCCTTTCGTCTTGTTGCTCATCACAAGGCGGCAGGCCGTCAGTTTGGATAACGGCCCTTGTTGCTATACCTATGACACAGCCGTTGGCATGCCTTACCTCACCTGGCCGGTTCTTGTATTTTTGTCTCATTAACAAAGAGTATGACAGGAAGGCATGTGACATTTTGAATGCGTTTCACATTTGAATGTTACAGCGGTACTGCGCAGAAGAGCAAGTCTATCCGTGCAAAGACGAAAGATTGTGGAAAATCGCGAACGATTTGAGCATGTACCGATCTTTGCTATTTTCTAGAGTCGAAGCCAGACAGTCCATTTGCTTGCTCACTCTCTGTCTCGAGGAAAAGTGCTGTTCGGGGATGTTTTACCTGCTTTAGTTGGACATCAGTCCAGCAATTGGGCTCGTATATCGTATTCACGACAAATATCACCTTCGTCCTCAGCAAACATGGTTACCACTCTGGGCATTTAGACTACTGATCTAGAACACGATATCTACGGTCAAGAGCTTATAGAAAGCCAACGTCAATATTCGAGCTAATGGAAGAATTCTCATTACTTAATGTTGTCATCAGACCATTATTAGTCTCTAGGTTATTCCGAAGGGTGAGGTCTTCTCCTCTGAGATCTTGGCTAAGGGCTTCTACCAATTCTAGTGCAAGAATCTAGCCCAGACATGCTTCTTTGCGAACAACTAAATGCATCCTCTACACTTGCAACCCAAGTATGGCGATAGGTCAACCTTAAATCCATCGACAAAGTTGGGGTTTGGCCGAGACCCGCATCAAACGTTCCATAAGAATCCACATCTCGATCAACTTTCGAAATCTCATTGAGTATAATGCGATCAATTTGCCATGGGAACTGCAGTGTTCCCCTGGGACTTCACTCGTCCTTCAATCCACAAGAATAAACATGCTCTAACGCAACAACCTTTGTCATCTGGTCTGGCTCTTTCCTGGAGCCGTGCGAGCGCACATGAGAGTGGGCATCTATTCCGCGCTGACACCGTTTCCATAATTGAATGCACGACCTAGCTAGGGCTTCACCATTGCTCTGAATGCACAGAAATTGTTGTGGAGCGATGAGGCTGATGAAATAAATACGCCAGCCTTGGCACCAGCCTCGGCTCAGGATGCCCCAAATAAAGGGTGCCCGGTCTTTATATGATTGTGCTCGCTGACTGTTGAGGTAGTCCTAGGTTGCGCATTTATCCTTGCGCTTTCTGATTGGCGCTCCTTCGGTGGCTTGCATGACCACAAAACGCTCACAAGGCTCAAACATACGCTAAGATTGGTTACTGGGAATCTCCGTGCGATTCAATTGGTCAACTGAAGATTCAACCTGCATGGTCCTCGCATACTTTCCTCGGGAAGTTGGGAACAAATGTCAAGACCAATGAGAGCAACTCAGGAAGCCTTTCTACGCTTTGATTGGCGATAATATGTCACCTTGTCCTCCTATCAGCGTTGAAAAAACTACCACTCGGTCGCTTTGGGGTTAGAATGGCAGTCAACATGAAAGGTGAGCTCTTGATATCGATGCAGCCCATGCTAATCTCTGTTTGCCTTGTTCTTCATGGACACATATATGAGGTGTTAGTCCCACAATTAAGCCCCCAATGCATGAGAAATCCTCGCCAAAAGATAATTCCCTGCGTTTTCTTTACATCCAAACGAGACTTTGTAGACCAAACCTGCCAGACCGAAGTTCTTCATTGGAATGGATGATAAGCGAGATACAACTACGCTGAGTGAGTAAGCCACCCTCTTCAAGGGCGGTCATAAACTGAACAACAGAACAGAAACAGAAACACAGCAAACATCACCAGTGAAACAACATGCACACAGCCACACCGAGCAACTAGAGGAGAAATCAAGCAAAGGCGACCCGTGAGCATTCTAAAGTCGATCATCCTACCCTGATAGATGCTGACGCGACCCGAATCCCTAGCACGAGCCAAGTCATAATCTCCAACCTAGCCAATCTTAATGGGATCCAAGCAGAGTACCGAGAGCCATCCAATGAGGAAATGCCTCCGATGATGAAAAGATGGCTTCAGCAGGGACCTAGGGAAGAGCCCTGGAGGGGCTTTGGCCTTGATTGAACCGCTGGGTATAGGGGCTTTCAGGCTAACATTTGGCTTGCGTATGGGCCAGAGCAGGAGGTTTAAGTTGTCCTTGAGAATGGTTGTCAAGACCTCATCGGTCTAGAGACTTTCTATGTCGCTTTGATATCGATGCCATCAAACAAATCTATTAGTCTCGGTGCCTGATATCCTAGCTTGTGTGTCAGCTACGAACATTCATCTATTGATAGAGGACGTATCTATACCAACGTACCATACTTGTGGTCAAAGTAATCCAGAAATCGATCAGTCTCATCAAGCATCCATTGCCCTTCAGGAGTCTGCCCATCTCGCTCACGGTACAGTCGGAAAGCCGGTCCGAAAAGAAGGTCGCGATGATTGAGTGCGAAGTTAGGAAGGCGAGCGAGGGGTCGTCGGGTTCACTTGCTGGTCCACTCTTGGTGTCTTGTAGAGGAAGGCTAGACCAAACGATCAAACAGGGTTGGGTGTGGGCTTCATAACATCAGGCTCGATACACGCACTGCTTCAAGAGTATCACGAATTCGGCGTGATTGGTTGGGAAAACCGTCAAGTCATCGTACCCATTCTTGTTGAGGCGGAACGTCACGAAGCTGCGCTATGTTGCCAGTGCATCCTCCTCAGCTAGAGTGAGGATAGCAGGGCGCTTTGCGACAATGGACTCTTCCGGAAGGTCGTCGGTTTCTTTCTTGAGCTGTGCCACCAGTGGCGCAAGTTCTGACTCGAATGTCTAAGAGGTGTCTTGGGCCTTGGGGCCGGGATGAACGTAGGTTGTCTATGGATGAGGTATTAATGGTCTTGGGAACTCCGTTTCGTCGGTGAGATAAACGGTTGAAAGTACGCATTGGCGAGCTGAGGGCGCTTACAGGAAGTATTGGTGTCACGGGCTAGCCAGATTGAGCTTCGCATTCGCTTCACTTGCTCTTCATATGGGGCAAATAGTTGGAGATAATGTATCGTCACTCTTTAGATTCCTTTAGACCTTTTCTACCCCCTTCGAACTCGCTAAGGTCATACTCCCCCGGATACTCATCTAGAAGCCTCCCTAGCTCCTTCATCTGGCCCTGACTCTCCTCAATCAAGTCCTCATATACATCCGTAAACATGTCTCTCAACGGGGACTTCTTCTCCTTCTCCGCCTCCGCAAACGCTGTCAGTACATCTTTCCTGATTTGACTTCTCGCCTCCTTTTCTTTCTCCTCGTCCCAGAGCCCCTGGTGCTCCATCCATTTCCGCAGACGCGTGATAGGATTATCCCGCCGCTTCCAGTCTTCGACTTCGATTCTCGCACGGTAGGCGAAGCTGTCGTCACTGGTACTGTGGTGTGAGACGCGGTAGCTCATTGCCTCTATCAACACTGGCTTACCACCATTCTCCAATGCCATGCGTCGTGCTTCTTTTGTGACTTCTCGCACGGCAAATATATCGTTTCCATCAACGCGGATGGTGTCGATGCCATAGCCAATACCACGGCTGGCGATGCCGTCGCCTCGATACTGCTCCAAAGTTGGAGTAGAGATAGCGTAGCCATTGTTCCGGCAAATGAAGACTACAGGGCAGGAGCGGGTAGCTGCTATGTTCAGAGCAGCATGGAAGTCACCTTCGCTAGCTGCACCTTCGCCAAAATAGCAGGCTACGATTCTTGGGTCAACTTGTGGGTTCTGCAGCGCTTGGATCTTGAGAGCGTACGCTGCGCCGGCCGCCTGGGGGATCTGGGTTGCCAATGGGGATGATATGGTGTGCTGGCAAACGGTCAGCTTTCGCATTCTTTTTACAGGAACCAGGGAACCAGACGATGTTGAGCCTGCTGCTGCCGTAGTGGACTGGCATGTTGCGGCCCTTGCCATAATCTTTACTATTGGCGAAGAGCTGGTTCATAAATTCGACGAGAGCAAAACCTCGTTGCTGGAACACGCCCGTCTCCCTGTATTGACAAAATATCACGTCTTCGGGGACGAGCGCAGATGCTGATCCAATTGCAATGCCTTCCTCGCCGGCTGAAACCTATGACGTTCTCAAATTTTAATTACTATGAAGGCCAGGGATTGCAGATACCATATAGAAACTCAGCCGGCCTTGTCTCTGCGCATCAAACATGATGAGATCCATAATGCTGACTATTATCCTAGCAAGAACTCTTTAGCCCTTGTTTCTGCCAAATTGGCCTTCCTTAGGACTTCGTACCCGTCAACATGTTTTTATACCATGTTAGAATCTCATCGTTGTTGATATTCAAAGGCTTCCAATCCTTGTCTACAATGGCTCCGTCCGAATCCATCACTCTGTACGTAGGCATTGCGGGATGTGTAGACGGATGCTCGAAAGATAGCTTGGTGGTGAATTTGCTATTCACTGCGCCTGGGAAGTGCACACTAGAAAGCTGTCAGCAATTGTCCTAGAAGCTGAAGCGCCAGTCCTACTGGTCTGAGCCGGGACGTTGGGACACTGAGCTCCATCTTGTTTGCCTAAGGAGGTTCCGCCGCGTTGCTGGTGTTCGGACTCCATTGCGTAAAGTCGCTGTGACTCGCAGGCAACGAAGGGACATCTTGTTATCGATCAATCATATCGAGTGGATCACAATTTCTCGAACATTTACTCCCGTGAAGGATGCTGCGAAACATTTGCGGAGAGCGGTTTCCATCGGCATTTGATCCCGCTACGCTAAACTTCATCGGTCAACATATACCGACTCTCTTCTTCCTTCCATAACCTTGCAAACTCAATTACGTATCAAGATGTCGACACCGAATCTCTGGCGTACATCCCCCAGGCTCTCAAGACGCATCCTCGCCGCAAGACAACCCTATAAATGCTTCTCCTGCTCTCTCCGCCTAGCCCAAGAGCAAGCAAGACAAGATGCCAAAACCACCCACTTCGGTTTCGAAAATGTCCCTGAGTCGGAGAAGGAGGGTAGAGGTACCGCACCTCTGATTTGCTCTTCGCAGTGAGCAGTCATTGATTCGGGGCCTACAGTTAGCGCAGTATTCTCCTCCGTTGCCTCCTCCTACGATACTATGAACGACCTAATGTCCCTCTACATCCACCGCCTATGGAAAGACCACTTCGTCCGCTCCATGAACCCTGGAGTCAGTCGCTCCTCCAAGCCTTCGGACATTACGCCTGAACCACAGACCATCCTCGATATAGCAGGCGGAACGGGCGATATAGCATTCCGCATGCTCCAGCACGCCACAGCTATAAACAACGACAATTCATCTCGAGTAATTGTCTCAGACATCAACCCGCAGATGCTCGCTGAAGGCCAAAAAAGAAGCCTCGATACACCCTGGGGAAACAGCGAGCGGCTAAGCTGGTTAGAAGCCAACGCCGAAAAACTAACCACCATCGAATCCAATTCAATGGACCTTTACACCGTCGCCTTCGGCATCCGAAACTTCACCGATAAACAAGCCGCTCTCCACGAAGCCTTCCGCGTTCTCAAACCTGGCGGTGTATTTGCGTGCTTGGAATTCAGTAAAGTCAATAGTCCGCTCTTGAACGGGATCTACAAAAGGTGGAGTTTCGGCGCTATACCGCTGATTGGGCAACTGGTGGCGGGGGATCGGGAGAGCTATCAGTATTTGGTGGAGAGCATTGAGCGGTTTCCGAGTCAGGAGGAGTTTGCGGGAATGATTGAGAAGGCGGGGTTCATGTTGCCTGAGGGAAGGGGGTGGGAGGATTTGACGGGGGGGATTGCTGCTGTTCATAAGGGTGTAAAACCCGTTTGTTAGGATAAAACCCGTTTGGTAGGGGAGAACTTTTTATGTGCATAGCGAAGGCGTTTAGGTTCGCTACAGTGGAGGAATAGATGCTATTGAATGTGCAAAATCTAGCTACAAATGCGTTGTATACAAGCAGGATATGTGCGCAGCGCTGTTAGATATGAAGCAAATCAAACAAGTTCAGGCTATACCAAAGCAGATAAGCTCGTTCCCAGATGAGCAAAACCGACCTTCTATATTGCAATGTCAACCTCTTCATAGGCCTGGTCCCTCTGTTCCCTTTAAAGCATCAGAAACCGAGCCCGATCCTCCTCCAAGCACCCTCTACGTCTTCCACCAGCTTTATGAAGTTCTCATCTTCAAGGCACTCGCAGATCATGTTGTCAATGGCCTTAACCCTGTCCTCGTCGCTATGCTTCGCGTATTTAGCAAGCTGCTCCTTGGCTGTCTGCGGCGGTTTTGGCGCTTGCAAGTTCTCGTACTTTCGGATCCAGCCATCCAAAGAATCGAGGAATTCGGTAGGAGCGATGTTGGAAAGCGAGGGAGCCGCTTGCGTCAGTTGCCCACCTACAACAGGTTGATTATCTTCATTCGCTGCTTGGCCAGGTTGTTTGTTGGACTCGATTCCTTGAACGGTTTTAGACCGCTTAGTGGGTCTTTTCTTTGGAGCAGCCAGCTTGGGGGCAAAGGCCAAAGAGTCATCTATCGGAGAGCAACGTCTGTCAGAGCGCTCACGAGTGGTGTCAATACATGGGGGAGCGCTTGAAGGAGGAGGCGTGTCCAATGTTTGCTTCTTGCATGCAGCTTTCTTGGCCCGCAGCTTTGGGGCTGATAGGCTCGGTGCTTGGTCTTGCTTCCAAACTTTTGATGCCTTCGGGTGCTCTGAGCTGACAAGTTCTTCCGTGTCCGCACAGCGACCTCGAATACTGGCTTCAACAGCGGCATCGGTACTCGTGAAACCACGCCCGTGCTGGCTGTTGCAGTGCAACAACAAGCCTATGGCACTCTTGAAGTCGTTGCGACCGCAGTCTGGACAGACAAGCTTTGCCATTTTGCCATCAGATGAGCGTGCAGCCATGAGCGATTCTTCTACGGCCTTCGACTCAAGATAGGGAGCCTTCGAATCAGCCAATTTGGACTTTGACTTGCTAGTTGCTTTGCCTTTTTTTGGGGCACTAGATATTGGCGTGTCCTGACTCGCTGGCTTCTCTGGTCTTTCTGGGAAAGGTAGCTCCCGTCTTGGTGGAAGCATCTGGCTGATTGGAAGGGAGTCCGTAAGGTAATGAGCAGATTGAGTCTCTGGAGCACTCATTGGTCGGGTATCATATCTATCCGATGCTGAGAGTTGGCTGTCAAAACTTGCACTAGGTAGCAACCTCGGAGGTATAGACGGTGCCGCAGCCGTTATCGCAGCCGTTTGGGATCTGGCATCAAAGACAGCAGACGAGGAGCTGGGTCTGCCAGTATTGTTACGAGCGTGGTAGTTGCCCTGAACTATGCCAAGTCGAGTCCTAGGGTCTTGAATGTGAGAGATGGGCTTGCTGAATTCGTCTGCAGTCATCTCATCTATCGCAAGGGCAGTCCGAGAGGTTGGCCTTGACAGTCCTTGAGATGGCTGCGCTGAGGGCCGTATCGTATCGTAATCCGAGTTGGGTAAGGCACCCATCGGTTGGAGGGAATGAGATACCGTCGAGGTAAGTCGAGCAGGGGACGCTAGTAGTTGACCCTGAGACGGCATACTAGACGCAGGTAAGTTACCATATGCAGTGACAAAAGGCCTAGCCATCTCCTGCGATCGCGGCAGTGAGCTGTGGAGCGCGCCTTGCGACGACGGATGTATTTGGTGCTTTGCGGACTGGTCCTTGTATCTCACGGGTAGGCCAATTGATTCAAAGGTGTTGAAGGCGATATCAAAACCAGAAGCGGGCTGAAAGTTCATCTGAATCCTCCGGATCTGAGAGCCTATTAGGGTAACATGCCATATGTATAAGACGTACATACTTGACCATCTGGTAGCTGATAGCGTAGAGCAAGCAGCGGCTTTTTGACAATAATAAGAATATAGAGATTGTCCTGGTGGATGGCTTGAGATCGGGCTCGCTCCTCATCCATTCGTACTTGATGCAGCAGGGTGTCAAGCTCGATCTGCTCCTGCAATTTCCTTAGCTGGCTTCTGTAGATTGTGAAAGGTGCACTGACAAGAAGCTCTCCAGCCCTCACTAGCTTCAAGACCTTCTTGTCTGATACCGTACCATCAAGACATTTCCGCCTCACCTGATCGAAGACGGCAAACATGTCGTCTCGGTTAGGGAGGTGAGTCCACAGCATATTTGCGCCTGGAGTTGACGTGGTGCAATGGGACAGCTTCAATAATGGCAACGAGACGGGGCCATGGGTAGCAGACGATACGGTTGAGACTGATGATGGAGCCATCTCTGCTTTGTATCGCGAAAGCGAGACACAAGTTGATGCTCCCCACTACTGTGGAGGTATGAGTTTGCTAATCACGAGCCGCCGAGGAACTATCTTGAATGGAAATTCTTTGGTGAAGGACAAATTATCTGGGACCTTACTCAAATCATAAGGTACGAATGTTGAATGTCCTAAACAGTCAGCAAGTAAGCCACTTTCCGGCGTCTTTCTCACTTTTAGATACCATTTCAGGAGCTTCAAGACATGTTTCTGGAGCAGATTCATGGGTGCTTGCCCACAAACTACTCCCGAGATATGTCAACTTTTGCCTTGGTAAAGTACTGCTGACTCCGAAATTTGCCAGTCACAAGTACCATGAAGCATGCTGGTACTGTGATCGAACCGCAAAAGAAGTAAACCTATGCTCAAACCGTAGATTGCCATGACCTGTGCGGATAATTTGCATTCTTTAGTACGGGTATCTTCCAGCTCAAATGTCCATGTTATTTTCCATCCGAGCGCCTTTGTAGACGCTTACAAGCTTTTCATCGTCGTTATCAACTCGTGAATTCCATATTCGAACAAACGCCGCGCTCATGCCGCCATTCCCTTCTCAAGATAGCCAATCACATCAGCAACGTACCCAGCCAATGCCTTGTTGTAAGCCATCACGAACAGCAGCCGATCTGTCAGCGGTTCAAACAGCCTTTCCATCGCTTCCTTGCGCAGAGGTACAGAGTTGTCTGGTTGCAGCAATATAGCTGCTTTTGGTATGTTCCTGGCCAAATTCCGTAGCACTAGCACGCTCGTCAGCGGCAAACCTGCTGCATTGCCCATGTCATCTTGAGCCGTCATCTCGTGCTTTTGGTAATTGTATATGGCTTCTCGTCCTTGCGCCGGATCAATGCCAAGAGCACCATAAGAATTAAAATGGCCATTCATCTCATTTGAAGGCAAGGATTGCTGGTTGGCGGGCGTGCGGTTATTCTTATGCCTCAATGACGCTTTGTTCGACTGGTCTGGAAGATGTGTCTTGACATGCATGCCTAGCTCGTATGCTGATGGAGCTAAGCTCTCACTCCGAGCAAAGTGTCGACAATTCGACCAGACGCAATCTGGTGGAAGCGGCATAGTCCGCTTGCTGGACTCAAAATCCCATAAGCCATCGGGTTTTCTGTCAACGCCAAGATGAGAGTAAACGATATGATCGAACATGTGCTTTGGTTTGAGGTGAAAATCTTCACAAGGCTCTTGCCCCGACACTTTCCATAAACAGCGACTGTAGACCCTGCCCTTCGAGTCCATAGGGGCATGGCGTGGTCGGATGCCTTTGATGATGAACTTTTGTGTTGCGCCAGTGACCACTTGAGCATTGGCTCCCGCGAAAATTTGACTGACATTCTTGATGAACTCTGCAGCTGGCAGTAGCCCGACCTGCGCATTGGTATTATCGTTAAAGCGTAGTTGGTAAGCTTGCCAAAGCTGGATCTGAGTAATGTGGCTTTCGGGATGCTCTTCGAACACGGCCCGAAGCCAATGATTCGAGCGATCTGGTTCGTCGTATTTCAGGAATTGCTCCATGAGCTCGCGTGGGACACTGGGTATTTCTGTCGCTGAAGATGCAGGGATGGCAGGCGAGACGAGGACTTTAGAATATGTGGTTGTCGCATGGTATTGGAGTAGTCTGGCGAGTTGACCAAGGAGGCAAATAATGGGTAGGTCGTTGGAGTTGGATAAAAGCCAGCCGACGTTGTCGGCAACAGCAGTATATTGATAGAGAAAATCTAGGCATGAGCTGATGAGGTCTTCATCTTCGAGAAGGATCCATTCGCAAATTCGTCTCATGATTGAAAGAGGTATGCCTTTTAGGAGATTGGGATCGTCGAGAACCATGGATATACGGCTGATAGCACGTAAAGCAGTGAGAACAGCACCGCGGTCACGTCCATCGTTGATTTCCACGAGTAGTGACTGGTACAATGGATCTGACTCGTTCATGCGCCAATACCTCGTTACCTGCTCGGCGATTTCGAGGGCGTAATGCCTGAGCTCTATGATCATTAAGGATGATGGCAGATTCAAGGCTATGGACAGGAAATCTCTGAGCTGGGGCATTTCCGCCAAGTAGATGGCATTGTCCTCTAGAAGGGCAAGATTCCGGATGGTAAGGCCGGCTTCGAGGATCTTGTTCAGCTTTCGAGCAAACTCCTCCGACTCCATCTCGTCGGGTGTATCGAGTCGTTTCAGGCATTGTATCCTCTGAAGGATATCTGGCGTCCCCTGTATACCGTCAAGTACGTTGATACCATGTGCATCATCTGCGTAGCTGATCTCCCACTTAACATCGTAGAATAGAGAGCTCACGCCGAGGACGTACTCGATCAGTCCTTCAGCTAGGTTTGGGAAAGCATCAAACTTGTACTTGTCACCTCGCTCATGAGATATCTTTACGAGATGATGCAATGCGTAATCTTGCTCCTCAGGGACCTGGGAACGTAGACCTTGGAGCGTTCGAACGTAGATGTTAGGGCCCTCAAAGCCAGCACCTGGCTTCATCATACCCTTTGTACTTGGAGATACCAGGCCCAACTCAACCCTGCGAGCTTCCCTCGCCTGATCCTGCCGAAGTTTGAAAAGGTGAGGATTGTTACCCGGAGTCGTAATTGGTCGTAACGTCAGGGGCATAGGAGGTCGAGGTTCGTAGTTTGCGATAGCAAAGGAGGCGCTATTAGGATTTGAGGATGCCGAGTAATTGTAGCCTGTGTGGGTGGTTGCTGCTGGGGGTTGAGGAGACTGGAGGTGGCCGGAAGAATGACGGGTCTGTCTTGATGATGAAATATCAGGTTGGAAAAGTTGTCGCGGAGGTGGAGCTTGACGTAGGCCTGTTTTATGTGGATCAGTAAGCAAAAGTAACATTTGTTCTCAAGATTATTCACGCCCACCTCTAGTAGTACGACCTCCTCCGCTGCCAGGGTCATCGATATCCATCTTCTCCTCTTTCGGCGTTTTCGCTTCTTCTCCCTCGGAATCGCTCAAGCTTGCACGACCTGGAGGTCTGAAGTTCTCCACTGTACGAGTAAGAATGTCTCCTCCTTTGGCGGTCAATCTCTCTAGGATTTCCACTGGCGGAGGTTCTTGGTTGTGCATCTTCTTTATTTCATATGCCCTTTACAGCTTCAGCATGGGACCGCAACGAGATAGCTTCATGCTCACGCAAGGTTTTTGTAATATGTGGTTTTCACAGCGAAGGCGTATGCCGCAGCGTTTGCCGTCCCAAGATTGAATTCATTCCCAACTTTCCGCCATGCCAGCTTCTCAGCACTAACGGTGTCGTAGCCCCCCCGCTCTGTGACCACTTTATACAGCTTGTGAAGATCGATGAATTTGCCATTGACACGCGCGTTGAGGTCGACATTGATCCTTGATTTTGCTCATTTTAGCATCTCTAGTCCGTTGTGTTCCCAATTTATTGAGGAAAATCTCACCTTCTATCTTCTGCAAACTTCGAAAGATCAGCCACAAATTCGTCATGACCAGGAGCTTCCTCTTCCTCTTCTGGGGCCTCCTCTTGTGAACTCCTTGGAGCCATGTTTGCGTCCAGTCTTCCAGGGCAATTCTGCACTTTGGCGCCTTGTCACCTCAGCATAATCAACCTCGAGATAAACTCGAGACAACTACTTCTTTTGCAATGCAAGACTTGCTGGGTTGAGTGAGTAATTGAGCTGGGCGCATGTTTCATCCACCTAGCTGCTCGACGAACGTCGATCAAAAAGCACGCGCTGTGATAAGGCTTAGCGTATCCGTTAGTTCTACGCGCCGAGGTTTAACCGCCGGCTTTAGCTGGAGGAAAAAGTAAAGAGCTGACTTCGGATCTCCAGCAGCCTGCCTTGGATACTGGAGGGGAATGACCATCAAAAGTTACATCTGATTAATCACACAGTACAGCTAAGATGCAGGGCTTCAGTGAGTCCGTTTTTGCCCACGACTCTCCAGTTATTGCTGATATCTCCTAGATATGGGACGTTATGTCCCGCCCGAGTACGAAGGAACTATATCCGCCAACAAGCTTGCCGGCAAGCATGCTCTTGGCTCTCGCGCACGCAAATCAGGCCAAGGCATCCTGACCGTCCGCTTCGAAATGCCCTTCGCCATCTGGTGCACCACATGCCCCAAACCCTCCATCATCGGTCAAGGCGTCCGTTTCAATGCCGAAAAGAAGAGAGTTGGCAACTACCACACCACACCCATCTACAGCTTTCGGATGAAGCATGTGGCCTGCGGTGGCTTTATTGAGATACGGACAGACCCGAAGAACACGGCTTACGTGGTCACAGAGGGGGCTAAGAAGAGGGACAGCGGTGAGGATAAGGTGCAGGAGGGGGAGATCTGGATCAAGACGGAGGAAGAGAAGGAAAGGTTGGCAAACGATGCGTTCGCGGCTTTGGAGGGGAAGGTTGAGGATAAGAAGCAGGCTAGTAGTGACCAGAGCCGAATCGAGGAGCTTCAAAGGGCGAAGGAGAGGCATTGGGAAGACCCGGGGGAAGCAAATAGAAGGCTAAGAGAAACCTTCAGGGTCGGACGGAAGAAGAGGCAGAGAAATCAAGAGCTAACAGAGGGCCTGAAGGATCGCATGAGCCTGGGAATGGACCTGCTGGAGGAGACCGAGGAGGACCGAAGGCGAGCTGAATTCGTGGAGTTCGGTGAGCTTGGCGGCGAAGGAGCGATCATCAAAGCACAGTCAAGGCCACTATTCCAAGACTCATCGAACTCGAAGAAGGCTCTGACGAAGCGAATCAAGACCACCAAGGCTGCCTCGCAAGCCGAAAAGAGCAAAGAAGCCCTTCGTAAAGAGCTCGGTAACAATACTAGGGCAGTCTTGGATCCGTTCTTGAAGGTCGACAGGTCGAGTACACCTGCAAAGAGCAGTGTCCCCCTAATCAAACTGAAACCAAGGTCTAGGCAGGATCACGGCGCTAATGGAAACGACAATACCAACGCTTCGTGCTTGGTAGACTACGACTCGGACTGAACGACACTTTGACTTGCATTGTTTTATTTGAGAGCATTCTAGCGATATACCCCTGCATAGCACGGTGTTAGTAGGCATTATTCCTGTTTGATACACCTTACTAACTACTCAGACTCGTCTCGTTGGGCAGACCTAGGAGAGGTGTGTACTCAAGGCATTGGCTGGAAAATGCAGCTGTACACCTAAGCATGGAAGTCAAGATCACTTGATTCCAAAGTCTGACCACGATGTTAGGCAAGCAAGCTGTCAAGAAAGTGGCAGTTGCTAAGGCTACAGAGCCCTAAGTCGGGCAAAAAGATATGCAGAGGAGTAAAGACTTGGTCCGTCACTGCTCGAGCTGAGTCATTACCGGGTAGCTGACGCGTTCTCAATGGGCTTGAAGCCCAATTATGTGCTCCAGTTGATTCACTGGCAAACTCGCAACAGTCAACTATGCTGACACACAGCCTGTGGACCAGGCCTTTGTGGGAATGCAATCTTGCACTAAGCCCAACGCCGAAGGTCAAGATCACATTTCCCTCAATTCTGGCAAGTTGAGTGCGGGGGCTAGACGTTTTTGAGAGTGCATCATTGCAGCAATCCTATCTACGAAGGCTAAGATCACTTTGATGAGAATTTCAACAAAGAAAACATTGTGGCCTTGTGGCGCCTCGTAAGGCTGAGCTAGTGCTTCTATCAAGCCTTGTACTTTCGAAGTTCAAAGAAGTGTTCAATACTGACTCATCGACACTTCGTACAAAAAATATATCGCGGGTCACAGCCCATTTCTCTCCTTGCATTATCATCTACACTAGTATCATGGAGGACAAATCTGCTTGCATAGATCGACCTGTTATGGAGAGCCAACCCGGTCTGGAGTGGGTGCGACCCTCGTTCTGGGCCCCAGAGCCAAGATGGACGAAAGAGCCTGATATGAATGTGGTTGCCAAGACTGCCTACTGCCTACTCGGGCTGTCTGCCGCTGACGTTGAAAATGCTACCATTGAATTCATCAACTCAGGCGCGTTTAACAAGTTGTACAGAATCACCTGCTCGTGTGGTACTTTCGCTATGCGAGTTACCTTGCCTGTTGACCCCCGATTCAAAACATCCAGTGAGGCTGCGGTTCTCGATATCGTGAGCAAGTACACATCGAGCCCCGTACCCAAGGTCATCGCTTTGGATAACTCACACGATAATGAAATCGGGTTTGAGTGGATGCTCATGGACTTTATGCCTGGTACGGGGCTGAAAGATGTTTGGGAGACGATCACATGGTCTGCAAAATGCAAACTCGTGGAGAGGATCGTCGACATTACTGCAGACCTGTTTCGAGTTCAATGCAATTCGATTGGAAATATCTATCGATCAGCGGACTTGCCGGAGACTTCCGCTCGGCCTGCCGAAAACGGTTTACCGCCTGGTTACATACTGGATAGAATCGTATCCATGGCGTTCTTTTGGGAGAACCACATCACGCTGGATATTCCTCGAGGTCCGTTTCACTCAAGTAGTGGATGGTTGTCCGCTATTCTAGCGCATAAGAAGTATGACTCGGATCTTGCGCTCGCTTCGCAAGACGAACCTGACAATGACTCCGACGCCGATGATGAAGACGAAGATGAAGTTACCCAGATTCTGATAGAACGACTCTTGCAAACCATCCCTAAGATCTTCCCTCCGACAGAAATCGCAAACGAGAGGTTTGCCCTACATCATGACGATATGCACCAGGAAAATCTCATGGTCGATGCTTTTGGGGAACTCACTGCACTGGTAGACTGGGAATGTGTCTCTGTTGTACCTATGTGGAAGGTCTGCCAGCTTCCGTCACTGCTTGCAGGGAGAGAGCGCAGCGACGAGCCGCAACCAGAGAATTACTCACGAAACGATGACGGTGAATTAGATGAAGGTTACGGTGAACATCTTGAAGAATATAACATGACACGCCTTCGTGAGCTGTTCTTTGAGCGGATGGAAATAGTGGAGCCAAGGTGGATGGCTGAAATTCGTGCTTCGGAAGTCAAGGCAGACTTTGGGTGGGCGGTGGATAATTGTGATACTCCGTTTTGTCGTGGACGCATCAGAGAATGGCTGGAGAATATAATCGCTGGGGTTGAGCAGCCCGGTTTGCGATACACTATGACACAGGAGTGAAAAATCTTAGCCAAGCTGTCCAAAGAAGTGGCATTTGCGATGGCTACAGGCTCAAGCCGCAACCCATGAGTGCAGAAAGGCAACAAATTTTTCCATCGGCCCTCGAATCAAGTCGCGATTACAGGCTCCTTGATGAGCTATTTTAGTGAGTATGATTAGGTCATTAAGCCGCAAATGTGTCAAGCCTTAGTTAAAATATAACGGCATCAATGCTTCGAAAGGTAAAATGCCAGGTGATTTTACTATGTCAAGCTGTTGGTGAGCCAAGTTGGCGAACATTCATGGGTCATTGAGCCGCAAAAGCGTCAAGCCTTTCTTACCATAAAGTGGTATAGACGCAGTAGAAATGGTAAGACACAGTTGGAATTTGCCATATCGAGCTGGGGATGGGCCAAGTTGGCGAATGTCATTGGGTATCGAGCCGCAGAATTGTCAAGCCTTGCTCAAAATGTTGTGATATAGACGCTTTAGAAGGGTAAGATGCCCAATACTTTTCTTAGCACATACTCGACTATTATATCAAATCAATACTTTCCCCAACACATACTCCATTCCTATATTAACCTACCATGTTCCTCGTTTCACGTTCTTCTTACTAACCACCTCTCCACCCAGGACACGAACAGAACTTCGAACACCAACAATTACACTTCCAAGAATTGACCATGGGACAAGCCAAGGACGCCCTCACGGAGTTCATCGATTCCATCCCCGCAGCAAAGCTCACCGGTATTCCCACGACCGCGACGTCTGCGGTGTACAAGACCAAGCACTTCCGTATGGACATGCAGGGGCCTACTACCGCCAAAAAAGGCCAGGGCAAGCGCTACAACCTTCAGATCCAAGTCAACCGCGAGACTGCAATCACTACCTTGAAGAAGCTTGCGCCAAAGACGGTAGCGAAGTCCCTGCCACCTATGGAGGAGGCAAAAGACTGGACGGCTGAAGAGATTCGCAAGGACTTGAAGAAGAATATGATGATCTGATGTAAGGCACTTTTCGGAATCTTTCTTCGGGATTTTACCCTAAGACTACCCCCGAGACATGTCTTGCTATTCATTGTCTCGTCTTAGAAATAATTTCGACTCCGAAATGTGTGCGGGTACTGAGGATAGATTGGACACACCAGTCAGGGGAAAGGACCTTCCTAGCATACAAACATCAATGCAGCAATTTATCAGCATGCCATGCTGTTATAATCGACGACTCAATAGACTGTTTATCTGTAGCTTAATCCCATAGCACAATGCCACCTCTTAAACCCATCATACCGTGCAATGGTACCACACATTAGACAAACTATCAGAACAATAGTAACTAAAAGAGCACTAAAGCCCGAAACGAAAAGGATGTACTTACTGAAGAGTATATAAATGGCAATTACGACTGCTAGAGCATACTCTATACCTTTCAATGCCATTAAGTTCGACGTTAAGCCTGTCAACTCTAGCACCAAGATTCAAGATATGTCAAGTTGCTGAAGTGGTCTTATAAATCCTAATAAGAGACAGTTCCTGTCCTCGCGAGGACCTAGCCGCAAGGCTAGCTTGGTCGACGGACGCGTCGATAACCTAGACTTACCTCATCGTGGCCCCTTACTAAACAGACTAAAGACAAACAGGTACGCTGGTTGATGGATTGAGTATTGATGGGGGAGCTGGGGTGGATTAATGCGTCCACTGAAAGTCGATTGGCGTTTGAAATTGGAAGGCGCTGCGGATAACAGAGGGAGTGAGAGGATGGCGACGAGCTATGGGAGGTGTAAGTTTTGGTCGAGGCTTTTCAGGTCGTGATCTGTTCATTGTTGGAATTCTGAATGGGTATGCATGTTGTTCGTTCAGTGTTCTATGCTCTGGGAGCTATCTAGCGATATGCCAAGGCGCTAGGCCATATGCCAACAATCATGAAGGTCTTCGAAATGTATCTTTTGCGATGGCGTAAATGTGTTCTTAGTAGAATTCGATGCTAGGGAGGATTCGGTCTAGTGTCGTTCATCAGCGGATTCAAGTGCTTTATTTACATCATCTCTTTCTGCCCTCTATCTTACTCCATTGCCCGATGCCATTTCTCATTAAATAACGACTGGGGTCCACGACGTTGTACCGGTGGTTTTCGTCAAAGATGCCAGGACGATGCTACGACAGCCCACGATATCTATCGCTCTCACGTACAGTGTTCCTTTGCTCTTTCCCGTCTTAGATTCTCAAAGCCACTTGGTAATTTCCTTTTGTCTACGTTCCCCACAATGATCTTGGTTCCCATATGCACGAGGATGTCACAGCGGTTTGGATATTCGGAAACAGTAGGGCCCCGCAACCTACCTTCGTGCTGGGGCCAAAGTCTTCGGACAACAGATACCGACAGCGCGAGTCATTCCTAGTAAACGTATGGAACTTAAAGGTAAATCTCCATAGAACACATATATCGACTCTACCAATCTTTGACTTCTCCTGCAAGTCTTCATTCTTGTTGGAGATAGAGAATATAAAAAAGCGCCTAGAGTACGTGACATAGTCAGCATACAGGCTAGACATCCAGGACGATTTCACCTCCACCAAGATGCCAATGTAGGGGCCCACGGCTTCTGCACACTAAATGGATGAGGGGATATACATGCAATTCATAGGGGGGCTGGAAGGCTGTACATGCAGATAGCGTTTTATTAAATAATCAAGGCTGCAAATAATGACCCCTGTCACCTACATGAAGAACTCGCGAATTCATTTCCAAGCAGCGCAACTGTGAGTAGTAATGAACGACCTCTATTTATGTCACATGTCTTCCCGCAAGTTTGAGGATGCTCACAGCGGCGCTATCCTTGTCTTGCTTGCCTGGATTATTCTCATTCCTTCCTGCAGCGCGTCTGTGACCTGGATCTATCCGAGTGCCTATGATACCGTTCTGGACCTCCAACTGTATTGACACCGTCTGTTTCACCTGGATATCCAATATCACGGACCCCTTGATGAACCTCTGGTGCTCACCCAGCACCTCCAGTCCCCAGTCCAAGACACATGGTAAGACTCACATCCGTCTCGGAGACCACGTCCAGTGGAAATCAGTAAAGTACGAGAAGAAGACCAAGGAATGCAAAACGAGCGCTAAAGATATCATGTGTCCTACAGCGTACCACGCCGGAGTATCATCAAACGGCTCGAATCCTTGGTCGTTCCCATACAGCGAGTACGATAATAACGGCATCTGCCATATGCAGCTCGAAGACTTTTCCGGAGATGTCAATAGCAATACTCCGCCCCTCATGATTACGTCAAAGGATAGTGTTGCGCCGCAGACATGGACCTTACCTATGTCGTCTTGGTTAGTAGAGCGTTTAATTATACTACAACAGCTCTCTTATCTTCATCCTTACGATCACCGTCCTCCTCTTCCGCCTCCGCCTCCGCCTCCTCCTCGTCATCAACAAAGGCATCACCTACCGTCTCTCCTGCAACAACGACGACAAGGGCAGCAAGGCCACCGACATCCCCATCGTCTCCGTCTGAGACCCTCAACACAGCCGCCAAGGCAGGAATCAGCACCGGCTGCGTCTTCTGCGCATTTGCCCTTATTATCATCGTGCTGTTATCTCGTAATGCATGGTCACAGCGGACAAGACGTAAAAAGCAATAGATCAACGGCCTCGGACTGAGTCAGCGGTGTACGTCTCACAAGACTGCTGATACCGGCGAAGGAGCCTATTGCAAAATCAATGGAGTAGCGAGGCCAAGTGAAAAACACGGGATACCGCGGGCAGAGCACTGGGCGCCATTCTGAGCTTTTGCTATTTTGGTCTAGGTTCGAGTTGTTGATACAGCGACTTCCTTATTGGCCTTTTGACCATGGTCTTTTGCCATCTGCGAGGTTCCAAGGGAGCAAACAGGGGAAGCAGTAAAGTAATACTCGCGGCAAGCATTGGAATTTGAACAAAGCAAGGCTTTAATCCGCCCCATCGAGATTTTGCGAGCCACAAGGCGCATTCCAAGGCAGTTACATGTTGTCTTTTGTCCTTCAAAGTTTTTAGGTTTAAACGCGCTCGCTATGCAATGTAAATGAGACATGTCGACCTCGCCAGAGGTCGGACCCAGGTCGCTTACAGGCCATTTTGTAGACAGCATACCCTACAGGCTCTCATGCAAGATCACTTGATCTTCTTCGCCTTCAATTTGATGGTTTCCCCGTTCACAAATATGCCTTTCCCTTTGTACGGCTCCGGCACCCTCCATTTTCTTAACTCCGCAGCGAACTGATTCACCACCTCCTTATCCGTCCCCTCCAATAGTATACGCGTAGGCTGTGGTGTACTAGCTTTCATTCCAAGAGGAACACCATGTTCGATGGGATGCGAGTAGCCGACTTTCAAAGAAACGAATTGCTGCCCGGGATACTCCGGTTGTTTGGTGATTGCTGAGGGCTCGATGGTCGCCCTGTACCCTACTCCCACCAGTCTCAGAATTGCGGTGTGTCCTTCTGAGACGCCTAGCACGTGATTGCTGAGGTACGCGCGCGTTGTGCCTGTAAAGGTCAGGAAGCCGTAGGGAATCGCAACATCGAGATTGACCTACCCCACATCTCGCGCTGCTTGCGCTCCTCTCGGTCAAGTATGCTAAGAGAGGCTTTTTTTGTCTCTTTGTTGTGGCTCAGGGTCATGTAGGGCGGGAGTTGCACGGTCATTTTGCCTAGTACATGTTCAGCAGAGCGTTGGCTGCTGACCTTAAAGGCACAGACCTAAAGGACCTTGGATTTCGACCGTCTTGAGAGGCTCGGCAGCTGCTATACCATTCTTTCGCTTGACTGGCTCCAGAATTCGAAGGTCGACCTCGGCCGGTACAGAGACTGGCGCTTCGCCAATTCGAGACCTGCATTTCGAGGTGCTGGAGAAGGGTCTCGAAGGGCGTGCGGAAGAGAAGGCAGGGACGAGAAAGTCCGGTAGCAAGGCAGTGACTCCCCGAGGGGCTACGCGCAGGCAATTTGGTCTCAGAATCATAATGTGAATAATGCATTGGAAACGAAGTCGAAGAAGTGAAGTCGTATGCCAAGCCGCGCTAAGCTCCCGTGATCTGGTGAAGCTATCGCGACTTCGTCAAAGTTCACCATTCCATCGGTCTCTCCCAAATATACCGATGTTTCTCTGCCATTGACACAAAACGCAGGAAAAGAAAAGATATCCGAGATTTTCCTAAGGGGTTGGAGCAGTCGTAGGACACAATCGTACGGTGTGCGCGTATCATCCTAAGCCAGGAGCGCGAAAACCCACGAGACGCGTTGCCCAACCCTGGAGATGGCATTTCAAGACAGAGATGGACAACTTCAGCAAGACAAGGAAGCGAAGTCGTGAATCAAGTCAGCTTAAAGTATAAGGACCTCGACATCCCACTCCCGTCTTCTTTCATCCACATTCCCCTTCGATCGTACCTTCTGCATCTTCTCATCTTCTACATTCGTATGACCCGAAGACATCGTGCACTACGATGGCTTCAAGCATGAATACCAATTGCCGTTTGGCAATTGGCGTTGTCCTTTTGCTCCTTGTTCACAGTTCGACTGCTTTCTTTTCCAATTCAAAAGCCAAAGGGAAGTGCAGGATCAATGGAGTCGGGTATTGGGCCACCAGGGGCAAGGTAGCTAACAGCTCTGACAGGCGACCCATTAAAGCAAGCAATCGGCCACGATACCGATCTCGCAGCCCTTGTTCGACCAATGCCAGAAGACCAGTCTGGCATCTACATCCACGCCCTCCAAATCCTCTCTTCGTTCCAAGCATTGCCATCCTGCCATCGACTCGCCGCATCGACCCTTCTCGACTCGTGTCATTCGATTGATGGCTCTAAGCACGATTCCCAGGCATCGATGGAAGACGTCAGGTCGATCTACGCCGCTCAGCTCGCCATTTGCGAGATTGTCAGCGCCGAAACAGCCATACCTCAGTCTTGCAAGTCTTTAGCGCTGTTCCCTGAGCTGAAGTCGCACCGAGAATTGTCCTCGAAGAGCGTTCGAAAAGACCATTTGAGCCAATGCCTACAGTCATTGGAGTCAAGGCCACAATGGTGGACGAGCTACAGCAATAGCAGACAAAATGCGGTGGTGATGTGCCAGGCTGCCCGTGAAGATATCGAAAAGGGTGCGTCTTGAATATACCAAATGTGTGTTGTACGCTAAGTTGTACGCTAACGCTGGCTCAGATGAGCTGGTAAAGCTGCACAAGTCAATGGTCGAAATAACGGCAGAGGCAAACTCGGCACTCGCCAGAGCGACCAATCAAGCTAACACTGTGCTTATACAACTCCAGGGTGACTTCTCGTTGGCCAAGCAGACATTTCAGGAGCAATTGATGCAGGACCTCGATGCATCGACAGCGAAAACGCAGTCGTTCCTTGAGAGACTGATGAAAAGCATGGACGCAGCAGTACAATCAGCAATTAGCCACATGGACTCTGCAACCAAAGAGATCGAGTTGAACACCGCCGGCGTGAGCCAAAACGTTCGCCAGGCTAATACAGATTCAATGGATCTACAGAAAAACATTGGAAAGGTTTTTCAGCAAGTAGTCGAAGGAGGTGCCGAGCTAGCTGCAACGCAAACACAGCAATGGGATCAGAGCCGTGAGCTTGCTACTGAGCTCCAAGGCTCTCTACAAAATTTGAGAGAAAGTGAAGTCAGTGCGCTGCTGGGTGTGTTTCATAGCATCCATGAACAACTGGCAAGTGCTGGCGTCTCAATGAATGGCGGCAAGAGGACTAATTTGAGATAGTCAAACTCACACGAGATCGTTTCCTCTCTAAGTATAAGGCAAAATGCCTTGGATGAGGTACGTAAATCCTCAATTCCGAGTCCGAGCTCCAGTCTGACCCTTTGATAGCGGCTTCTCAGTCTTGACAGGTCGTTTTCGGCCATACAACAGACGGCGGAAACGCTTCACACAGCCCAAATTCATCAGGCGGAATTGCAGACACGCCATAACGAGAACATGCTAACCGACATGCAAGCTACTCGAGGAGTCCTGGATGATATAACTTCCAACGCCGCCACACTTGCGCCCATAGCTTTCGCCTTCGCGTGGATTCGGCCTATCAGTCTAATAGCTTTCCCTCTGCTCGTGCTGTCCTGCTTCAACTGCCGTTATGCCTTATTTGCAGGTCTAGGAATTGGTATGATCCCTCGTCCATACGTCCGAGGTCACTGCTAATCACTCTATCCAGCATTCGTGTGCGCTGTCTTTGACCTTTTTAAATCCACATCTTTCAATGCGATTGTCCTTCACCCTGTCTGGGCGTCTCAAGCCCTTCCCCTACCGCTCGTCTTACCAGCGGCTGTCTTCTTCCTTATATTCGCACTCGGTGTATTTTCCTACCGTACTGACTGCTTCAAACCTCTACGCCGCTACAAGCTTCGTACCACTTCGGATTTCCTCTCCCTGCAACAGCTCGGACTGGAAGCCGCTGAGAGGAAGCACACCTCGTGGAATCTCTGAAGACCCTTTTCTCTTGCCAGAAACCATTAGACAAGTATCCTGCACGGCATACCCAGACTGTTCAGCATTACAGAGACCCGGTTGTGAGAGACTCCTTGATACAGCCACCGCAACGGATTTGACCTTCAGACCACATGGGATTGTCGACGTTGATCCAACAGGGATACACCACCTGTTCGATCGAGGACCAAAACAGCATTTACTAGAAGCGACATTTTTTTCATGTTACGACCTGCATCTTACGACGGCTTTGCATTACGCTTTACGACTTACGAGAACATTTTTGGCATCAGTGCTACGACTTACGCTATTTACGGACAACATCATATGGCTCATGATGAGAGGACGGAAAATTCCGGACTCACTGTTATCATTGGCATGGTTTTCTGCTTCATTTGTGCGAAAGATACCCCATGTACTTAGCTTTGACTAGCTAAATACTTTGTAGCACAGTTAAAAGCATCATTTCTCCCTCTTGAATCAGAAATCAGGCCATCAAAAGGCCCTTTCAATCCTTGAGTTCTACCAAAATTGTGGGAAGCAGACCACAAACGTCGCCCATTGAAGGGCAACTGGCCAATCTTCCTAATCATTCATTACTCTCGTTGCGAATAGAATAATTCTTCGAACAGATCCTACCCATTCCCACACACGGCCTTCATCTCAACGGACTCTCAAAATACGCCTCTCCCTCCCCAGCCCTCCCTTTTGCAACGGGCGTAACAGGTCCATTCCCCGCCGCCAACCCAACCTCGGGCGTCACCCTCCCACTCGGCGTCGCACTCCCCGTCGCCGCTACTCCCAGCCTTCCTACATCGACACTACTCCCACCAAGATTATTTCTAACCTGATGTCCCTTCTTCCCCCTCACAGCCGGATCAAAGCCGAATTCCTCACCATAGCGATAAACCTCTTTGATTTTCTGCTTCGTGATACCAGCGTCTTCAAATTCTTGAAACTTCCTCCAAAGCCTAAGTGCAGTTCTCGCATCCTCAACACTATCATGATTTCCCGTCTGAATATCCTCCACTAGGAAGAAGCGAGCCAGCAAACTGAGCTTAAGCGTGCGCTGGTACTTGTTTTCTTTGTAGAAGAGGGTGCTGGTATCTATGACCTGCGCTTCTGGGGCATGGATGTTGATTTGCCTAAAATCGGAATAGAGACCGTGCCCAACGAAGATGCAACCCAAATTCAACAGCAGCCACAGTTTCTTATACGTGACTTTCAGACTCACAGGCGCTCTTGTCGAGCGTCTGGGATCGAGATCGCCTTCTTTGATGCCAGAATACTGTGTCACGTAATCCACAATCGGCTCATTGACGACAACGTAGTCGTCGATGAAGGGGACGCCTTCGTCTGCACCACTGCCTCTCAGGATAGAGACGCGGCCGAGGGCTTGGCGCGTAGGGCGGAGGACGATGGTATCGGCGGAGGCGGAGGCAGGGATGGAGAGGAGGGCACGTTGCAGGACGACGAATTCGGCGTCGATGGCGATGTGGGTACCAGCAGAGGGGAATTCGGTTGTGTGGTTTAGAGGCATGCCTTCGGGATTGGGGAGTAGGTTCATGGTACCGTTGAGGAAAAGGCAGCTGGGGTCCAGGCGGTCTTTCCAGGTGTGATCGAGGGTGTGTTTGTATTGTTGGAGTTGGTAGGTTAGAATTACGGGGGTTTTGTAGGGGGCGGAGAAGGAGAGAGCTTCTTCTT
>JAABUS010002829.1_pt1 | contig 30729 bp, 30 predicted proteins | sample 5560161 | NCBI WGS metagenome assembly JAABUS01 (sample SAMN10711885, study PRJNA513376) | rock metagenome | isolation source: Antarctica rocks | place: Antarctica: Victoria Land, Trio Nunatak nord | collected 2016-01-04
AAAGGGAAGATGGTGAAGAAAGAGAAGATGGGGAAGAAGGGAAAGAAGATAGAGGAGAGTAGTGATGAGGAGTATTTCGATGACAAGAGGTGTGAGTGGCGGCATAAGGAGGAGCTGAAGATGAAGAAGGGAAAGGATGTGGTTGAGGAGGGTAAGAAGAAGGAGAAGAGGTAGGGTGGGAGTCGGGATTGCGCTGGGTCCTTGTCGGCCTTCGTGGTGAAGTATCGATGTTACCGGCCTAGGCGCTACCGCTTGTCCCTCGAGGACCAAGGCGATCGAGTCCGATGAAGACTAGGTCCATAGATTGTGACCATGCCATGGAGTGGAAGCATTCGAACAAAGGATCTTGACACGAATTTGGTGGCTGATCATCAACATGATCCCTGCACTTGTAACGATGATTGAAAAAGCAGGCCCGGGTTCTCATGGGGCAAGACGTTTCCTCAACCCACACGCAAGAATGAACTGGTTCTATCAGTATACACTGCTTCGTCAATTAAAACGTAAGTAGCTTGCGTTCATGCATCCAGTTATAGGTAGACTCCCACACATCACGCCGCAATTACAAGAGAGCAAAGCATTCGCAGCTCTATGAAACAGAGACAACCGCGAGTCCCGATGTCAGCACAAGGGTACACCCTCAGATCTGGATTCCCGCGCCCTACCTCACCGCACCTGCGCCCATTCTTCCCCTAATCCTCCTCTTCCACTCTGCTCATCCCATCCTTCACACCTCGACATCGATAATACCCGCTCTTCGGCGGGATGAAGCTTTTCTTACAAACCTCCATAGCCCACAACTCCGTCGCAGCAGCAGCATAATTCTCGGCTTTGTAGCTGGGTGCTGGTAGATCCGTACAATTTGGGTTGTTATCAATCCGGATCTTCAGCCGCCGAGCCCACTCCATAGGTGAGGGCACTTGGTTGTAATCCATTGTGCCGTGGGCTTTGGTGACCGGGTCACTATGCAGAGTAACCAGTGCGTGCGGGGATAGAGGGACGGAGGACGGGGGGAAGGGGAAGGGGCTAGGCGCACGCAATCAAGGAGAATTCCTTAGCCACGGCATCAAGGTGGATTATTTCGTGGAGGAGAACGTGGCCTGCGTGGTGGAGCTGTTAGTTGGCGTCGTGACGGTGAGAGGCTTGTACGCACCGGCTGTGGTGAAGTTCTTGTAGCTGTCTTGGTTGCACCACGCGTCGAGTTTAGCTTTGTCTGCGTCTGCTCGAGATGGAAGATCGTTCTTGGAGTTGTCGCTGGTGAAGAAGAGAGGGCAGAGCCACATGGACTTGATGTCGTTGGCGTCTTTAGGGACTGTGGCGTCGGTAAAGGCATAGCTATAACGTAGTCGAGTCAGAAGCGGGATGGGTCTGAATCTTGGTCTGTGAATCCTGGGGAAAGTGGTATTAGAAAGGGCTTTTACGATTGTTTGCCTCTTTTGTAATCCTTTGCTACACTATTCGTCGGATTGCAATTGATGATGAAGCTGTATGAGCCGTTTTTGGGATCGGTGTTTTGCGCGATGGTGCTCATGGCTGACTTGAACACGTCAACTTCGCTGTCTTTGAAGTAGTGTGAGTATCTGGAAATCAGCCAAACCAAGCCATATTCTTTTCAGTCGTGCGGCGTACCCTAAACTCCCGGTGTCCGCTGTATTCCTGGCGACATTGGCAAGTTTCGCCATATCTACAAGCGCCTGCTTGACTTTCCTCGTTTATGTATCGTCACAGCCGAGGAGAGAAATAGATCTCTTGTAGAAGACTGACATTGACCTAAGGGTTGGGCTAGGGGCTGCATTGCTAGAGTGGAGTAAAGAGTAGAGAGCAGCCGCTCCTACAGGTAGATATTAACTATGTATTCTTAGCAAAGACTACAGATATAAAGGGGGATCGTATGAACAGAATTCGTCAGAATAAAAAATTGTGGGTATCAGAGGCTGATGACACTGTAAGAACTGAGTTGAGAGAAGAACCACGCTTGTGTCTTCATAGACATCACTCTTTCAAGGTACAAGGCGGATGAGACATATGCCTTCATACTTCTTCGTAACACGATTGGCGGATAGATGCGCGTTGGGTCTGTGGATGTCTTTTGCCACAAGCAGAGCTATGGCGCTACTGCTGGTGTGGTTATCGGTTGCCTTCTCAGACGACATTCAATATGCTTGAGCATGAAACTCCATGTCGTGGTAAGCGCTGAAAAGCCATGGGTTTAAATCAGATAGATCGAGGCAATTCGGGAGTCAGAAGGCACTCGGGTCTCCCCCACAATTGAAGGCTTGATTCCTCAGGTAGCCCTCAGCGCCTACACGGCCACAGGGATTGAGCGTTAGAAACGCACGAATAGAAGGTCTCGTCGCAAAGCAGAGTCTTGGAGGCTCTGTCAGCCTTGTTGTGGGAAGGCCAAGTACTGTAAGACGTTTCACGATTGGAACAACCTTGACAGCAATTGTCGTACAGCTGGGCGCAGCACGCTTCGACGCGCTCTCGTGGGACCAGGCGTAACTGTAACATCGGTGTTGCCCACAGAGAGAGAATCCTAGGGCTTTCGAGAGCATCGAGGTCAACAGCGAGTGAAGAATTGACAGAGTGGCCTTGTCAGCAAGGGCCGTTACGAACATAATGTCGTCCATATATCGCCAAAGGATCCAAGTGTCCCAGCGATGCATGGACAAATGCATATTTGATGGGACTTAGCCTATGGGGCCTCCAGTAATATGCAACCGGCACAAGACGGTGTAAAAGTGTGTATTTCGTGTCCCCACGACAGTTTCATCGCTTGTGTAAGTGCGCGAGCATGACTTGTTCTTTGATGACACGTAAGCCTCTCATGCGTTATTTCTCACGCTTGAATCACGGTGCCTTAAGCACAGCTAAGTCAGATTGAGGCTCTGTCAGCGGCTCCAGGTCAGCTTTGGGGCGGAGGCCTCGTACCTTAATTGTTACGCATCGAATTTATCTGGAAGCGAGGTCAATTCTGACCTGAATACTATCTACCGACTCAGTGGCTCGGCCGCACGTGCATTAGCGTCGTTCGGCCCCCTTTACTTCTGGAGTAGATGCCTTGGGGAGTTGCTTTAGAAAACTATGACCAGAATTCAACTCAAAGTTGATACTAGCAAGTACCTTAGTATCTGTCGGAAACCCCAGCTTCAGGATCAATCCTCTCCAGGAGTTAGCCGGAGATTCTGTTAGTTAGCTTTATATGCCTTTCCAGTCAATCCGTAGGTTCCAATGTTGACTCTTGTGTCTCCTGATACGACATCCAAACAAAAGAGGCGGTGATGGCCAGCAGGAATCTCCCAGGGCAATTATCGCACAGCAATCAGCATAAAAATCAAGCAGAATGTCAGGCAGAGGTAAATCCGGAGGCGGCCGTGTCCAAACGTTAGCAAAATGAAAACTTTCCACTACCCGGGGGATACTTACCCCACAAAAGACACAAACCTTCAGATATCAAAGTAACGCTAAACCTCCGCACAACAATTCCCAACCCAACTATAACGCTCCCAAACCCATCGTCAGCAAGTGCTGAACCGGCGCCTGGCAAGTTGTACATCCATATCCATGCTTCCATAAAACGCAGCACCCAACCCAACCTCCCCATCACGCTCTCAACTTGGCGCACGCCACTCGAGCGCCCCCTTAACCCCAACAAGGATTCCCCTTCTCCTGTCTGGATCAATTCATCCCTCACTTACTTCCGTAGCACAACCAGCCCCGACCGAGTCGGCGGACCGCCAGAGCTGGGCTATGTTGTCCACCGCCGTGGCGGCTTCGCCCGTAACCTACATGAGGATTGGGAATTCCTCACCATACCTCCCGCCAACAGCGGACGGGAGGTAGTTGTTGACCACTTGCTGCCATTAGAGAAGCTGCAGTTCTGGCATCCCAAGGATGATGGGTATAGAGATGAGGTGAGCCCGCACAAGGGAGAGAAATTTGTGATTGCACGGAGTGAGGGTGCGTTGGGGACCTTTCGGTGGAGATGGGGAGACATGGAAGGAGAGTTGGGAGGGAAGAAATTCATGAGTGATGAGTGTTACGATGGGGAGAAAGAGGATGAGCAGGAAGAGCTGAAGGGGGTATAGTGGGTTAAGAGCGAAGGGAAGAACGGCTTTGACTGACTATGGAGATAGAGAATGAGGCCGAGATTCAATTCGTGTAAAGTGGTGCCCAACTCTCTCAGAGCATGTACCAGCCCGGAAAGGGATCCGATAGAAGACGCAACAGTAATCTCATTGTTCGCCTCTGTCTCGTATGGCACAGTGACTATTGCTGGTGGCGCAGGAACTGGAGAATCAAGGCCCGAGGCTGGCCTCGAGCTTATGAAGCCGCACAAAGTAATACAGGCGTAGGCTCACTCTCAGCTTTTCCCAGTAGTGGTCGACTTCCTATTGAATACCCACATGTTGCTAGAGGGTTGGCTTTAGATCCGTCGAGATGCTGAGCAAGCCTCCAATGCCTTGCGCCATGGTTAAGTAGAATACGGAGTATGTAGATTCACATGCAGCTCTGTAGCTGGCCGTGGTCTTTCAGACGCTTCAGAGCTATTCAGCGATCGAGAGCCAAGAACGAGCACTACACCGCACATAGCCTACATGTAGCATGAAGGACTTTCGCAGGAGGGCGAATAGGACCGGAAACGGTGATTGGGAAAAAGGGAGCACACGTCGCTTGAATAATGATCGGCTTGGATCTTATCTCCGCGACCGCACGTGACTTGCAATCACACTGGGCTGCCCGTGTAAATGTAGAACACTGTAAGCCTAAGCATTCGGACAATGGCGATAAACTGGCATGGGAAAGGTAGGATGTATATGCCCTTCGTGCCCAATGTTTACAGACGAGCTTGCCCCGCAGCCTTCAGATCGGAGAAAGAATTACTGAACGCTGTTTCATAAAGCCATCATTATCAACAAAAACTAGCTCTCGAGCATCCTGATCATGGATATGCATCACCCCACATCTCGCCCTCTTCTTCGACCCTATCGGCGATCGTTGCCACCCGCCTACCCTCCTCCTTCTCCTTTCGCTTCCTTTCTTCCCTCGTTACTAGCCGGCTCGGGGTCATCGGCGTAAGAGGTGTAAACGGCATGTAGGGGCTATAAGGTGTCATAGGCACGCTAGTCTTTGGAACCCCGAGATGGCGGTTCTGTGGCTTGCTCTCAAGGACTGTGGCTTTGATCATAGACGGAGGTCGATCGTTGTGCATCCTATTCGAGTTGAGGTTTCGGAATGGTAGCGGAGCGGTATGCATGGATGGTTGGATCATAGGAGCAAGACCACCTCCCGTCTTGATAGCAAGAGGAGCGGGTGTGCGCTTTTGTCGTGTAGGGTCGCGGGACGAAGATTGGGTTTCGTAGCTTTGCTGAGACCCTCGACTGCTTGGCGGGAGGATGGAAGTGCGAGGGAATCCTGTGCGTTTTGGGCTCAGTCTCATAGCACTCAGGCGCTCTTCTTCCCGGTAGGCATCTCGTTGAGGCGGTGTTGGTGGAGGCGGACCTGGGTCGTAATGTCTTGGGCTCAATGGCTCGGATTCGCCATAGGTGCTGCTGTACTCTGGTACTATGCCATGTGAGCCCATTGGGGGAGAAATCGGAAAGTTTCGAACACCGCGTTTTTTGCTGAAGCTTCCGAGTGATGAACGTGAAGATGCCCGGCTGCTTGTGGTGATTGGAGATGGTCTTGTGTGTTTTCTGGGAGAAGTTGAGATGGATATACCAGGCGACTTAATACCAGGAGAAGGCGGGAAGCTTAGTTGACGAGTGCCTGAGGCAGTCCGGAGGTGCTGGAACTCCGGAGGGCTCTGCTGCTGTGGGATTTTGTTGAGCGTAGTTGATGACTTCTGCTCGTCATGCTCCATGACCGCCGCATACAGTCTTTCCATCTCTTCCTGATTCTTCGCCTTGTCATCCTCGACCACACTCTCATCGAATGTTACGACACTACCTTGCATTGAAGCCTGCTTACTGTGCCCCTTATGGTTCGGAAATGCGTAGCCAAGATCGCTCTTCTGCGGGCTCGGCCACATCTCCCTTGTATCCACGGTACTGCTTGGGCTTCTTCCGTATGGAAGCTTGCTCGCAGGGCTTATAGGTGAAGGGTCGAAGGCGTTTGGGACGTTCACTTTTAAGGGCTTCATCATCTCCATAGCGAGCGTTCGAGGTGAAGCCTGGGCTCCTCGGCGAAGACGACGACCGACAAGTAGGATTGCTGTGCCGATGCAAATGACGAAGAGTATGTATGATCCGATTATAGCTGCAATCTGCGCCGGAAGATACCGCTTATCTCGGATCGCATTGGCAGAACGGGGAGGCCCGTCGGCTGGAGATGGCGCTGGGGCTTCGTCGATACTGACGTGCCAGATGCTGCTGGGGAATGCGGTCGTTGCAGCTAAGAGTAAAAACCCAAGGAGTTGAGCCGGAAGAGATAGGAACATTGTAGTATTTCAGAGCCGTTGACGCATAGCAATGCTTGATGCTCGGCGAGTTCATGCACGAGTCCTTGAAACAAGAGGGAGGCACAGGAGATAAGGACGGCATGGTGGATGTCTGGCAGCACAGGCGGCTGCTGGTATTTAGTTTAGAGGTGCATGCTGTGGAAGAGGTGATGGGGGATGTCGATTGGCTTGAGCGATGTGCTGGTAGCTGCATCTAAGCGCTGGGGATAACCTCAAACAGGGAAGGTGCCTATTTTCAAGTATCTTGGCACAGCGGCATTGGCGCTATGGAACAACTAGCTTGTTCTGCCTCTGCCCATTATAACCATTTGCGAGTCTGGATTAGCTTACTCTCTCTCACATCACACTGACAGTGTGCCACCGGTGCCTTCATCCTTCGTTCTTCTCTTCGAATCAGAGATCGCCAGGCAAAAGGATAGATCTTGGCGGTTCACTCGAGACGGCAACATGTTGTGTCGTGCCAGAAGGTGATCTCTCCCTATTGATCACTAGACTGGGATTACCGATAAGTTGCATCTGGTTGTTGATTATTGCTTCCGTGAGCCTCAGCGCCGTCTCTATGGCTAGAGCTGGTACTCCATGGCCTCTGTGATAGTACATAACCCAATCTTGGATCTGGTCTTCCGAACCTTCTGACAACCGTTGGTCAGCGGTCTAGCACAACGGGTAACAGTTATGCTATAATATACCAATAGCTCTTAGCCGATCTTGTTGTGCTTGGAGTTCCGGCTCGTTATCGCGATCATGTCTGTGCAGCCAGTTCCGAACCCTCGCACGAGCACGTTGGAACAAATCTCTTACATCTGGCATCTACTGTAATAGTCAATCCATGCTGATACATGCTTCAGAACTGGATACTCACATCGCAATATATCACTATAAAAGTCGTTGTTGTTACTAGATTGCGTTCTGATTTTGCGGTATTCTCTTTTGACGCGCCTCACAGCACTTTCATAACACGTCCTTAATATTGGATTTAAGCTCTTCGTGAACTCGTTCTTTCATATCACTTGTAACTATTTACTGATATATTACGTCTCCAGGCCGACTACTGACTCTGTTCGCCAATTCTGGAATAGCATATCTCGAAGTCTAGGTACTGGATGTGATAGTAAAATAGTTCCACTGCACCCTCGATTGCACGTATGCTGCTCCACCCCACCAAAGGGCCGACCATCCCATCTCACATGCTGGCGGTCTCCAGCTACACGCTACAGTCTCTTTTCTATCAATTGGTGGTCGCGAACCTTTCAGTCATGAATATAACGTTCGATTAAATGGTCTTTGAGAAAGTCACTCAGTGCTCGTTGAGGGATGTCAGGGCCCGGTTGCTGATTTGGTGGTTCTGAGCAATCGCTCAACCCGCTGACGGGAACAGTATCGGCTGCATCCTTGATTCTGTAAGCCGCGCAATCCATTGTGCTGAGTGTTCGGTCTGCATCTCCTCAGCGTAATATAAAGTGGCCAGGGTAAGTCCTGCCATATAATCATGCGGTCGCTGCGCGATCGGGAGTTGATGCGGCCGAAGTGAGCTCGACGAGCCCAGATCTACCGACCAAACCAACGAATAGAGGCAGATAATTCTCCGTCGTCTAGTCCAGTCGCTGCGGAAGCTTGCCATCGATTGTCGAAGAGATCGGAGTTCCTGATGGCCTTTTAAGCCTGCTCTTGGGCTGACCAGATGCCGACCTAGCTGCCTTTTCGACAGGTTTAAAATCTCAAATTGTCGTAGCCGAGATGCGGAGTAAGGTCGAATTCAGATTGATGTTCCTGTATTGTACATCGGATAGATGCCAGCAACAAGCGGAACTCTACTTTTCCTATGTTACAAGATCAGCAATGTCCGAGACACCGTGAAGTGAACTTTCGGGGAAGATGTTTCTGAAAACAAGTTATACAAGAGATACTGTACCTGAGAAGTGCCGTTTGGATCAGTCCCATCATGGACTCTATAATCATGATCAGTAAAGAGAACATCAGCGAGCCCATAAGTATCTCATATTCTGCGATATGCTCATTCCACCCAGACTTGTCGTCATTTAAAGCAAACACTCTCTCGCACTTTGCGCAAATCCGTTGATGCTCCATGCAAAACCGTATTTTGCTGAGGCTTCCCTGATACACTTTTGGCCGATGATCTAAGCCGGGGCTTCTCTCCATGCATAGGTTGAAAGCATGCGCGGTTTTCAAGCTGTGAAAAGCCTGTACTTTTGGTGCTATAGTGGAGAGCTGCCTGTAGAGATCGTATGGGTGTCAGCGCAGACCGAACACTCATGCTCGCAGCCCCTCAACATTGGCGTTGAAACCCTCTACTCCAAGGAGCACCAGGATGCCTTCTGCCGCCATTTCCATTTTTTCCGATATTCTCGATGAACGAGATCTTCGACTCATTTCGCAAATTGAAAATGGAAAGCGGCAGTGGATGATCCGGTTTCTCAGCGTTAGTTTCAATGCAATTCACATCGGACGAGTCTACATCAGCGGCGTTGGATCCCACTGCCGGTTCAGCGACGGCCATGCGACGGTACCACGCGCTCCTGTCGTTGCCCAACATCTCATGTACCCCGAGTGCAGCTTTGGAGTGCCGGTGGGGTTCGAATACTTGCCATGCTTCGACCAGACCGTACATGGTGGAATTATGTTTCCGGTGACTTGGCGTTTCGAGAAACATCGGAACGTGATGGGCAGGTACTATGCGTGAAGAATGATGGAGGCTGCTTAGATCGGTGATCCTTTAACAAGTAGAGGGGATGTAATGGAGCCAGCGATTCACTCTGCTTCAGAATGAGGATCGGAAACTGCAGAAGGCTCGCAATATACGACCGCTTTGGATAGAGACATGATGGAGTAAGATCTGAGCCTGTAGATGTGAAGAAGATATCTATGAACGCGGCCCTCGAGAGGAAAATTGTGGACCCAGGAAACATTGATTGAGCTTGCATCCAACTGCAGTGTTTATGGAAATCATTAATCGTACCAACCTAACAAGGTTCAGTGCCATACTTCTCGCCAAAAGAGATTGACGGCCTTGCCCTCAGTCCACAGTCGACAGTCAAGATCAAGCCCCCACATAGCCCGTGGTGTGAGAAGATTCGGGTTTGTGGGCGGATAAAGGTATACTCTGTCTATATATCTCTATCAAATTGGGTGGTAATGGCTACTTGTCTACATTGATCGAAATCTCCGGGCTAGCGATAGCTGATGGCGGGCGGCGACAAGGGACTGCCTTTACGTTGTGTTTGCTCAGCAGATGTCTATTTTGATGGCGACAATAACAGTAGCTCTTGTTGCAGAACGAGCACGCTACTCTTCTCTTAGAGATAATCGAAGATAGAGCTCTCGATATCTCTAAGAGACAAACAAGAAGTAAGCGACTCTTCCAATCTTTCTTGATAATTTTGTTACGACTGTTGCCGAAGATCTTCTCATCATTTCTTGGCTTTTGACACATTTCGTCTTCTATACTTCTCGACAACAATTTTCTTCGTCTCTATCATATTGTCTATGAGATATTTGTAGTCGTCTTGTATCTTCTCAGTGAGAGATATTGTGCTTCTGATAATATATAACTAGAGTTTCTGATCGGCAGGTAATACCACTTGGAGCGGCTCGAGGCTCCAAACAGCAAATGGCCACAGATCGGCCCACGACCACACCCTCGTGACGCGGAGCTAGGTCGCAGGTAAATCGCCCGCGGCACGCACAGCAGCTGTGCGAGTCAGCGTACACACCTACAATGAAGCGTGGCATCTTCTTGAAGTCCTCCCCAGCTGCCCGGTACAGGCGTTCTTTGATAAAGCTTCGCCGTACAACCGCGAAGCTGTAGCGCCAACAGGGTTGGTGAAGCAGCGGTGCTTCCCAGAGGGGCAGTGGGCTCGACTGGCCCATATATACTCCGTTGACGAAAGGCATCTTGAGACTTGACCTAAAAGAAAGAGCGTCCAGCGCGGATGTGTTACAACAACGATGATGAGATTGAAGAAGTTGAAAATGGAAGTAAAGCTTGGGATTGTACAAGATGCAACAAGAAGATGACGTTGTAGAAAACCCACTTGGAGCGGGTCGCGGCTTCATTTGTCCCTGAGGATACATGTGGTTGTCCGATTGACTGCCATGAGGTGCTGTTCGGCTGTCGCCTACGGTCCGTGGATGAAATCGCGCTGCCCTGTTGTCGAAGCCGTGCAAGAAGCATCCAGTATGTCATATCGGTTCGTATAATCTGTTAGGTTAAATAATATACCATGTTCCTAAGCCAACCGAAATTGGACTTGCTGTTCCTCTCATCGAGATGATAGAGGTACATATCGAATTCTAGAACGATGAGGTCGCCGGTGTCGGTAGTATAAGATGGTACTCCTTATTATACTGCTGACAGAATTCGTTCCGCCAATGGTCCAGTAACCCCTTTGAACTGATCAACAGGAAATCGCCGGGAAAAGGTCTGAAATTGTGGATAGCGAAGTCTTCAACGCAAAGGCATAAGACGCCTGTTGTATCTTGCGTGGGGCATCGGGCCTTAGTAGGCTGTAGCTCGTCTGCTGTTAATGGCTTGAAATGCTTTGTATAGTCGTTCTTCTACACAGCTCATCTGAGGTATGCTATGATGATCCATCGGCTCATAGTCCAGGTCTAATCGTGTCAAATTGACCGATTCTAATACACATCAAGAGTCAGGGGATCACATACCTTTCCCAATCCGATATCATCGCACAGGAACCCTCCTCCCGGTTTTAGTTCCGCCTTCAGCATCCAGAATACGCACCACACCTGCCAGTCGTCGGAACTTGCCTTTATTCCCATCAGCTCTATTTTCTGGGGCACGGTTCCTGGGTCATTGCCGTTTTGACCGTTAGTTCATAGCTGGTTAATTTCATTCGTCCTATACAATCGATTGACATAGGATCTCCTTGTGGAAGAGGCAGCTCTCTTCGTTCTTATTTTGTGCCTGGACGGGAGAACTGCTGTCTTTGTGGCTCTGGTCGTCTCTTTCCATCTCCGCTACGTCTTTGAGCTCAATGTTCGTTGATCTCTGTCATCCTTTGTAGCCCATACTCGAAGTTCGTACCCGTTTCTATCTGGTTGCCAGGATAACCAGCCAGAAGCATTGCAAGATCATGTCGGTCTTCAACTTTGGCTTATGTCCAATACCTTCCTCCAGCCACGTAACTGGCCGTTTTGGGATAACACCTTGGACTGGCAATGCCAGGTTATCCTGTAGAAGGCGCCTTGCCGCTTTGCGAGCGCAGAAGTCGTGCTTTGAATGGCGCTGTGTCGCCATCATCTTCTGGCTGAATACATACTTCCAGCTCCACATCTTCTTCATCATCAGACTTGGCGAACGCTTTGGGATCGGGCAACAATTGAATGGCCGTAGTCGAGGTATTATGGTGGCCAGTGGGTAGGCGTACGGCAGCGCGATAGTCTTTGCAGAAGAAAATTTCCTCTTTTCCCTTCGTCAAGGACTCAAATCCCGATATGAGGGAAGCATCTTAGAAACTCCCGCCTCGAACCCTTCGTCTCCGCACAGAAGGGTTATGCTCTGCAGCAGGGATGGATCAGTATTGCTATGGTGACCACAAGAGTTTGTATTGGTAAAGAAGTTGTCGAGTAATATCTTGTTACACACGAGGGTGTTGTCTTTAAAGTAGTGGTTTTATATATTTATCGATGTAAGTGCTTCTATATTTTTATATCAAGCTTCGAGTAAGTAGTCGACTTCTCAGTATTGTAATAGAAACGTACTGTATCTTTGATATTGAAAAAGATACAGACTTTTTTAATAGTAGTACTGTCGATATAATGGAATATGACATTGTCTGACGGGCTTGCTGCTGCGACTACTAGAGAACTGAGAGAGCTCGTCTAAGACAGACAAGACTAGAAACAAAGAGAATCCTTCTTGTGGGTAGATGCATTCATGGTCTCGCTAGGTGCTCTACTGCAGCAATAAGTAGGCATTCGTGCCAAGCCACTACCACCTAGGTGGCTACATCACGATTTGTATGCCACCACCACACCTCGCCTGCTCCTGCCATTACACTGATCCCGTGGCGGCGGCGCAGAGGCCATCGATACTGTGAGCGCGACGTTGCGAACGAGAAAGGTTCCAGCATCCGGCTGGCGATGTTATGACAGTGTCAGTAACCGCGACACTTTGAAAGGCGAGCTCGGCAACTCCTCATGAACTGGTCAAAAGGATCTTGTCCATCCGCGTTTTTCTTGCACATTCCCTGGTAGGAGTGTATCCACTCGCTTTGATCTTCCGGAGCCACGCTGTATCTATCTCGATGGGAAGCAGTTGATTTTCGCTCGGCGCTGGCGCTGTGATGCGCATTGGCATAAATGACAGAAGAGACAGGTCTCTGGCCATTATGTATGGTCCGAGAAAATGTCCGTAATCGGGACTGAGATGCTAGCCTGGCCTAGTGCTGCGACGGCTATATCTAAGGGAGACAGAGGGTGCATGAGGTCTTGCTTTTTTTGGCACAGCCAGGGTCGACGAGAGTGTGCATCCTGCCGTCGTACTCGAGGTTGTATATCTCACAATACCCGTTGGTTGTCTGTGTATACTGGTCAACAGGCTGTCAGGAAGCTATAGACAGTAAGGAGGTGGATCCTATCGTCAGCTCATCCATGAATAGAGCTCCACATAGGTCTGATAAGGTCTTTAGAAACGTAGGGTTCGATAGGCTAATGAGCTCTTCGCCGTCCAGAACAAGTTGCATAAATAAGGTAAGAGTAGTCACGTTGGTTATGTGTGGTGCTTCCTCCATTTCTTTTCGACCATTTTTCCATATGCTAGCGCAGAGTCCACAAAAACAATATACATTTTCAGTTTCAATAGTTGACTGAATGTTCTGAGATATCGTAGCCTTGGCCACTTCAAGTTTCGACATCCTTAGAACAACGATGTGAGAAAGTTTTAAGAGGATGGCAGGCTATGTCCACCGTGGTGGGTTCCTACCTACTGTGTTCGTAACAACCTTCACCCTCCCGCTATGAGCCTGCTCCGGTTAGTATGATGGAGGATAGAATGCAGTGCACCGCGGTAGCCAGAGTTGGGATCGGAAACTGGCATACCTAAGGATATGATGTGGCTTGCACCGACGTGAAAGAGCAGACAAGCGCAGATAAAAAGATTGGACAATGCATAAGAGCACAGCAGGGAGAAGGGAGCTCGAGTTCGGCAATAATCCACGCTCGATGTTGGTCTTCCATTTCTCCTGGTCTGCTCTCCTCATTACACGATTTGAAAACAGCTAACATCTGATGGTCGACTCCGCTTATGGTGTATAAGCAACGGCGATGCAGTCCACTAGTGTCGTGGCAGAGCGGTCGCCGGAGCCACCGCGTGTATAAGAAACGGCGATGCAAGTCCACTAGTGATCGTGGCAGAGCGGTCGCCGGAGCCACCGCGTGCAGAGTTTTGGCTTCGACTTGAAGGAGAGCGGTGCCGTGAAACTCGCTGCTGTCGAAATGTGAAATGCATCACCCAGCGAGCAACATGTCCGCTCTTCGGTTCGTGGCAAGTTCAGATCAGCACTCAACAGTCCTCTTGTCTCGCCGCACTGAAGAGTGGAGAAGGCGCCCTCTACTGATTGGGTGCCCATCAGCGCGTGAAGTGCCGCTTCAATACTCTCGAACAGGCTTTCAGAGGCCACGCCATGGCCTGTGATACCGTATATTCGGAGACAGGTTCGAAGAAAGATGATCGATATGTAGTTTATAATATATACGCAAGAACCTTCGTGTACGAGCGTACAGAAGGCCCTCCGCCACCACGTTGATAGCAATTCATGAGACCTATTCACAGAGCAAGGTGGATTTTGTCCATGGCTGATGATCTGGAATTCTCACATTGAGATTTATCTTAGATTGAACATGAGCAGTGAATAGTCGAACGTTCTTTAAATCATTCTGAATGGTCTGATGCTTTGCTCGCAAATTGTTAGTCGATGATCCCGAGAGAGAAGATATGGTCATCCGGAAAGTTGACGTCGGAGTGGTGAGGAAGACGGAAATCGTGTCAAGTGTCTTTAAGAGCAAGTTTAAGGTATACGCGCACTTTCGGCAGGAAACGCAGGATCATTCTTCTTCGACTGATGCTTAATGTAATAGCCGTCGGAAGCATGACGTAATAAATGCTGCTCATATGCCCATTGACGCATCTGCTGGTCCTGAAGGTAAGGACGACTGGGGTCCCTGGAAAGTATGTATATACAATAGAGTATAAGTCCGTTACTGCTCATTGTCGGGCCAAAGCCTTGCTTCTGGCGTTGTACGATGCTTTTTAGCTGTTGACAGTTGCCTTATCGCCGTATCGGCCTTCGAGGCAAGACAGAGATCATCTTGACACTCGAGTGAGAGGTGGTCGCGTATCAAATAGATGATTCTTGAAGTAGCGCCTATGATGGTGGGTGGTGGCGTAAGAGCCATCGTTGAGAATCAAAAGTCGGTAGCCATGCTTTGTTCTGATGATGAGCCTGCTGCAATCTGCAAATCAACCGCATTGCTGAAAGGCACCATAATTCGTGATCGCAAAGCGTTGAGGTCACTCTCTAATTGAACCTACGATATCCATATTCTCACTCTGTAAACATACTAAAAACTACTATTGACGTTGGCTGATATATGCTGACGCAATCAGTCGAGACCTTCAGGAACTTTGCAGGGACTTGTAGCCTTCAGGTCTTCATTCTCCTTGCACAGACTGCAATGCTTTTGCAATTCGAGAAGCGAGTTCTTTGTACAGTCCTCTTTTGCCATGGCTTCCTCTTACTTCGCGGACTTACGTCCTACGATGAGTTCGTTCTCAAAGTCGCTTGTCGGCGACCTTGAGCTTCTCTTCGTGGTATTTCTTCGTTCGAGTCTTCTTCGCTTGTGCAGCCATTACCTTCGGGGTGTAGCCCAGAATGCACTAGTTATTCATTCATCGGCAAGACGTCGCCTCTTCGCGCGCAACTCTCACTGCTTGTCCAAAAGTGTGGCGAGAAGCCGATTGGTCTCCTCGAGCAAAATGATCTTGGATGCTGCTTGCTTAGCATCCTGTTCGAGTTGTGACACTGTGAATTCCAGAGGGTATAGTTCATTTCTTCTTGTCTGCCGAATCGCCAGTCGTTGCTGCAGCGATTGCAGCTGTAATTTTGGTACCGAAGGCCTCCTTGCAGCCCGGGATGATCCAGCACTACCGGCATGTTGGCCACATCGCTTCTCGTTATCGACTTTTTGGATTCGTACACCCTGGTAGCTGCTTAGAGGATATAAGCCAGGGCTTGATTTCATATATCTAAGGCAATACAATGCCTCTTTCTCAGCAGCCCGCTCAATGGGAGTAATCTTTGACTTTGAAAGATCACTCTCTTTGGTCAAACTTGGACTCGTTCAACTTGAGAAGTAGCTTGATCCTGTATTCTATAGACTCTTGAGCCTATTGTTCATACTTGGGGTCGCGCATAGAGCTATAAGATTCGATCTCGTATGTGCTTGGGGGGGAAAGCTGTAATCCATGGCCCAAAAGAGGTGAAGGAGGAGGAGGAGGAGGAAGAGGAGGAGGAGGAGGAGGAGGAGGAGGAGGAGGAGGAGAGGGAGGTTAATCCTGACGAGGAGGAAAAGGTGGGAAACCTCAGCTTGTAGACGAGTATTGACGCCGTTGAGATCTTTGTCTTTCACCGTACTCGACCGCTGCAGGACTCCGACTTGATCATCAAATTCCTTGACCACTGTATCTCGATCACAGACTAGTTGCTCGTAGACCAGAATGCAGGAATAAAATTGATCGAAGAGATCGAGGACGTAAGCGACCATAGCGGTGATATCGATGAATGTGCCCTAGTATTGAGTGAGATAAGAGTCTAGCTTGTACTGTGGCGCGGTCGGTGCGTGTCATTGTACTGCTACGGCCATTTGAAGATCTAGGCAGTTCCGGAGGGGAAATGACACCTATAAAATTGGTTCGCTGCGAATGCTTTCATCATCGCCTTACAGCTAAACAGGTGCGATTTTGACCTCCGAGAGACCTATAGGGAACCATAAAACCTTTGAGATAATATAGCGCTTGGCGAAGATGAGGGGGCACCTGTTCCAGCGGTACACAAACTCCGCCGGCGCTAGAGACGGACTCGTCAGTGCGACGTTGTAGTGCTGGGCCCGACGACGGTAACACGCCAGACGCCCAAGCGTCGACCCTATCATTCGAGTGGGGTCGGCAGACTTCGACTTGAACATATTGTCCAGGACGACCGGGTTTTATTACATCCGAGGCAACAAGGGGGTTCCAGTAGACTTTGATGAATTTAGATCCCATCTTTGCTGGTACTTGAGCTTCGATAGGTCCGCCATCTGTTCAATTAGTTCACAGATCTCCAATTCAGAACGTTTCCTTTTCATGGCTTCGTCAGTGGTGAACGCAACCTCTGGAGATTGCGCACCGGTTGACGAGGCCATGAATCTGCTTCAGAAGTGACAAAACGAACCTGCCGCAATTATAGAGGAAGTCGGGATACGTCTGGAATTTGCGCTCTTCTTTGGGGTTTCTTATGTCTCATACTGGAAGAGAATGTCTGATCGATCTTGGGTAGTTTTGTAATAGAAAATTATATGTAGTATATAGATGACTTGGGACATCGATGCGACACAAGCTTTGACCAGTCCTTAAATCCAATTGTGAGAATGCAAGCGTGAGCCCGTGACTTAGAGTATGGAGCATCGTCTTAGCACGAGAGCCGAGTGCCAGTATAACATGAAGAGGCAATGTTCCAACTGGGAGAATATGTCTTAGTCGATCCCATCGAGCCTGAAAGTCACTCCGATTGTCGATAGCGCCGAAGCTGCCGCACGCAAAGCTTTTGTCTCGTTTCATGTGGCCTCTGGCGGATTCCTCCTGGCTATGTCGGTATTCCATTGCTCGATATGCAGAGACACCACGGTCAATGTGACCACATTCGATGCTCTCAATGGTCGGGCTGGTCGAGTCTCGTTGTCGTACACGTTACCGTGCGATCCAGCTAAGCTAATGAAAGATCAAAATCGATAATTCCGGATATTTGAGGATTCGAAACATTCCGAATGCTCATCAAAGGCCTTGCCCAGTCGCAGCTATAGCTTCCTCGAAGGACTCTGAGTAGCCTGCTCCGGAGATGGAATCGGCTTGCAGGCCCGCTTTAAATTGCGAGAGCAGAGCGACAAAGTCTTGTGGTGTAATTGATTTCCGTCTGAGTATCATCGCTGTGCTTACTTGATCACCATGGCCCGCTTCCTTGGACTTCAGCGGATACTCATTCTTCACCCAAGTCCTCATCGGCCGAACGGTATCGGATAGAGCCATCATGATATACTTAGAAATAAGGATCTGATGCGGAATTTCGGTTTCTGGGGTTTGAGAGGGCCTCGTCACTTCGATATCAAGGCCTGCCCAACTCCAGTATGTCGAAAGATAGATCGAGAGAAAAGCGGTCACCATTCCGATCCATCGACTCGTCCGATTGATGACAGAAAAGGGCGACACAAAAAACACCTCCCAATTATTTCCAAACCCAGTCGAGTCCCCAGGATATCTTGGCCCTGCGATACCATCGATTGCTCTTGAAACGCAAAGCCCGAAGCGCAGGGTAAATCGTCGCAATCTGATCCTTGTACAATTCATATGGTTAACAGCCAAATAACCCTCGGTACGCATCAAATCATCCCGGTCAGACTGGTAGCCATGGGCCTGCAGGCAAGCCATATACACGTCAAGAGTACCAATCTTGACGCGAGAATCAGGAATTACGCTGGCCAGCCAGCGAACAATCTGCTCTTAATCGTAATGCCAGAGACTGAAATACCAAGAGCCTAGAGTGCGCATAAGGCGAACCAATATATCAAAGACAACTCATGATCGATAATGCAAATGATTAAAGCAATTGCATGATGGCGAAATATTGTACCTGTGCGATGTCCACACAGTTGATATTAGTTGCCCTTAGTGTCTAGACCGATCTACCAACACGGCCGGTAGAGCTGAGACCATCTAAACACTGTGATTGCGTCATTTGCACCGCTCGGATGTTTTAGGATAGCACTACATACTCTGAGGTTCGAACAACTCGGAAGTCTTCGTTCGTAGGACACGACGGACACAATGACTTGTCTTAGATTCGGTCGTGTAACTGAAAGATTGCATTGTGAGGCCAAGTAGATCGGTACAACGAAAAACACTTGTTTCTTCGAGCGCAGTTTTCGCTGTCTTCTGTTTAACCATTCATGTCCCACCACAAGCGTGCATGCACTTGTTGCTTCGATTCCAGTGAGTCGGGATTTTCTTCGTTGATGACGAAGTAAATGATGGGTGGGCCATAGAGCTTCAATTCTGCTTTATATCGCTTGGATGTGTTTAACACCTTCAGCGTATAGCCGACGAGCTCATAATTCTCTCGCAGGTTCGTAAGAACGATTTGCGGTTCGCCATCATTGTACTGGTGTTGTCGCATGTAATACGACCAAGTTAACATACGGCCGTGTCAGTGCATTGTGATGTTGTTAGACACAGCTGAGATCCATTCGATCTGAAGAGTACCATCCAACGGTGTTTTAGGCTTCTATGTCAGCATGAGATTTGACGTCAGCGTTCGACAGTCTCGCAGTGTCAGCTTCTCAAGCGATGGAAAACGTGGATTGACGCGATCCAAGAGCGGTATCGGTATGTAATCTCGAGCGAGGTTGTCGCGGCCTTCTCTCTGACGTTTCACATCCCACAAAAAGCGTGCTCGTACCTGTGTCTTCAGTTCGAACGTATCAGACGTATATTTGTTGGTGCTGAGATTGATCGTGGCCGAGGCCTCGAGCTTCGGTCCTCCATCATGTCGCTTGAAAGTATATAGGATATTTGATATATAGTAGATAAGCTCAGATCTGTGTCGTCGCTGTAAGGAAGCGCGTCCCTTTCGGTGACATGGGATATTGCCAGATGGCGCCTCCATAAGTGGCAATGTTCGAAGAGACGTCCGCGATGAGAGTATCGGTTTCCGAAGACTTGTCCCAAATGAGCTTTTCTAGTAAGGGATCCTTGACTATTTCGTTACCACATTTTCAGACGTGTAGGAGGGATGAGCAGGTCGAAGTCGTATTGCCCATCGAATAATGCTTGATATCTGAACATCTCCTCATATTCGACGTCTGGTTGAAGGTCGCTCGTCTTGAACACCTCATAGTGACGTTCATCGATAAACCGTACTGGCGTTACAAACTTGATGGTCTCTGTTGGCACGACGAAGTCTAGGCCGTTGTTCGCTCAACTAGATATTTGCTATCGTAGAAGCGATGCTAGCTAGATGTAGAGCTTCATGTCGAGAAATTTATATATTGCGTGCTGGTTACGATTCTGGCGTATTGCTTCTTATCTGTAAAAGGGGAATAAGATAGAGATTGGTTGGTCAACAAAGTAATTCTACATTTCGATTTGCACGACAAGTAGGTTAAATGCCGATTAGAAGAAAGAGAGGGAGAGATTGATAATATTGACTTATCAAGTTCTTGGACTATTTGGTCAAAACATCGATCTTATGGTTCTGGGCCAAAAGCTTGAAGGCTTAAATAGTAAAGTGATATTTGGCGTCTACCAAGTGTATGTCTTGCTGGAAGCTTTTGCAAATAGATGGATCCTATTCTTATGAGATTTGTGTTGGAGGTGATTGCCCGAACAGATGGAACATCGAGGCCAGGGAAGTTGGGCTGAACTCCATTTTCGTCCACCGAACATTGCGGAGGCGGCTGGAGAATGTGAATGTGGACGTGTTATCCCAGCGCAGCGCATCTGAGTTACCCTTGTCGCCCACGCAGCCTGGGAAATGGGTCCTCTCTTTTCATGAGCGACTTACAGTTTTGATTTCGTCTGTAGGGCTGATGCCTGCATCACTTGTCTGCAATCCATCTCTAATTGTGACAATGACGGTCGATTTGACAAGAATCGTTTCTCGATTTCCTTTCTCTTGATCGATACCAACGACCGAAGAGGCCGCAGCCCGTCCCACTGTTCATTGTAGCTCGCATTTGAATCCGTGCTGCGACGTTGATATAGTAAGTTGCAAGATATGCATCGTCACGAATATCAGATTGACAGGCGACAGAGCTGCATAGCAAACGAGACATTGTGAAGATTCGTAGCGGTTTCGATTTGAATCCAGGAAGCTAATCCCTTTCTGCAGGTTGAAAAAAGATCGTAGGACCGTCGGCGCTAAACCAAATTTCTTCTTCAAATGCTCCATGACCTTTAAGGTGTGTGTTGAGGCAGAAGTCTCCGGAGCGCTCACGAAAGGACCTCGGTAGACCCAGTCGGATGATGGCTGAGCTAGGCCTGGATACATTCGGTGTTGAACGACGAACATGATCGATGGGTAATCGTTCATTTGGAGTCCATTTTCGACCATGTCTTTCATGGAAGTCTGTGACTTGGATAGAAGCATGGGCTCTATCAATTCCATGGGGAGAGACCAGCTCGACTGTTGCCCAGCTATATTTGCGGATACAACTCAAAATTCCCGCCAGAACCCAGTCGTTTTGGTCATAGAGAGAAACTTCTATTTCCACTTTCCCTAGAGAGGCGTACACGTCCTAGAAAAGCTTGCAATCATCTTGATCGCGAGCCTGACGACTTGGAATTTTGAGTTCCGGTGTCTCATGACCTTCGGCGCTAGATTCAGCATAATTCTGTCATGGAAGAGTAGGCAAGAGAGTAGCCCGATCTTTAAGAGTACGATGAAGTGGTTCTCAAGGTTCCAGATCGGCCAGCCTACGCTGTGAATTTGTTTGCGGGTAGCTAATATAGCGGGCTCGCATCTGTATACGTGATTATCTCTTCATTCGGATACTGTCGGACATTCTTCGCGGATAGTAATTCTTCATATATGCTCCGCCTGTCTGGTTCGGGCTCTCACGTTGGAGGAATCTCTTCCGGCTTGCGCTGTTGACTGAGCTGTATGCGTCTCTGCACTCCTATGTGCAGGTCTCGACATGACCCTTGAGCTTGAGCGTCAGACCCAGCTTCATGGCTTGGTGGAATTGGAAAGACTGAAGACTGATAGTATAGCTCTGAGTCTTGTTCTTCGACCTCGACTCTGGAGAGCTCATGCTCATCCGGAATAACCATTATGTCTCTCCGTGCTGCGGACCATCGCTCCAATGGATCGTCTTCACTGGCATCGACGAGTATATATATAGCAGATGAGCTGATATCTCCACCTTCACAAGCTCAGTCAGCAAAAAGTTATAAGGAAGGAAGGAAGGTTTAGAACTTGCCATTTGGATAAACAGGCTTTGACTGCGTACGAGGTCGTACAGTCAATGGGCGTATTCTATGCTGTTCGGTCATGTCTACGTCCGCAAAACATACACCTTAGTCTTCCTCGAGTTCCAAGTTGATGTAGGATGGGAAAAGGGCATTGAACGGGTTGACAATCCAGACAGGGGAATTGAGCTAGGAGCTTCTCCGTGCCTCCCGTTGAGGACGGGAACTTATCGCAGATAGATTCGTCTTTGGCGATCCTTGGACGGGAGGAATGATTCCGACAAGAATATATTAGAGCCCGACTGTGGGGCACAAAGCCAGAATGTGAGATCTTCCATTGAGGTTGAGTTATCGTGTTCAACGCGGTATATCCATCTGCAAGAGATCAAAGCCACATTTCACGCACTGCTCTAGACGCTTCAGCGGCCGGTAGAAGGACACTCAATATTTGTTCAATTCGGACGAGCTGTTTCATCTGACAATAGTCCTCGAGCGGCGCTACTTTGCAGTTTCTTGTTGCGGCTGATGGCCGGGGCAGCAGCATAACTATTCAAGCACCACGGTTAACCAGTCATTAAAGGGAGTCTGCTGCTACCACCTAATTTTCTGCATTTCGGTGGCAAAATGCAGCGGTGCAGAGGACCGAAAGGCATTCGAACGATTTATTCAGGAGCCTCCTGCCACAAATTTCCAATAGCAGGTTCTCCTTGGTTTGTGGGAAGAGCGAATCATCTTAGCGGCCGGGCAGACTCATCGCGGGGCTCCGCGTTTGCTTTGTTGAGTTCGCTGGTAGGAAGGGGCAGGGTGGTTTCTCGGCGTTTCGACGGCAAGGTGCATGGCCTCCTTGTCCTCGTCGAGGGGAGACTGGCTCTGGTTGCCGGATTCGAAAAATGGGCCAGGAAGCATGCCGTCGTCATCGCTATTGTCGCTGGGAGATGAGGCTAGAATCACCTTGAAACGTGAAATGACCGAAACGTAGGGGCAAGGTTGGACCACCACCAGAGTCAGATCTGTGGGGGTAGCCCAACGAGCTTCCTAGTAGATGCGGGCTTGTACCATGTCTTGTCGTCGAGAAGGGCCTGCAGTCACTTGTCGGAGTTTCTTCGTCTATGTATTGGAAAAAGTATATATGAAGACTCATTCTAGGATTAGAGGTACGAGTATGTAGTATGAAGGACAAGGCTGATTCACTGAATGATCGTTAGCTGTAGGAGTTTGCTTGACCTGTACTGCCCATGTCAATGACTGGTATAGTATAGAAGATGGAGATTGTACAAGTGCGATGAAAATCTTAAACAGGGTGTGACCGGAGAGGCCTTAAGTAAGGGGGTTCGATGACAAAAACTGGTGAATTGGTGAGTGTACTGACAAGGGCCTCAGTACTCAAAGCCCATTCATCACAAGTGATTCCTGCTGCCTTTAATCTCACACAGTGAACAACTGAAATTTGGTAACTATTCTCGTTGCTCCAGACTTCTCGATTATGTCGACTTGTTCATGAGTATATTGCTTCTTTAAAGAAGGCCAATCTTTTGAGAAATGACTTAGCCTTGACACAATGTCCAAGCTGCACTCGAATAGCTGTGATTGAGTGAGAAAGGTTGATGCTGTGGAGTTAAAAGTCCTGCTCCAGGGCAAGCTATCTTCTGAAGCTGGCGAGATATTGCTTTGCAGCTTAGACTTATCTTGCCCGTAAGTCGACATGCCCGTTTATTCGCGATCGGTATCACATCCAGGCTTCAACAATCTGCATTATGATCCCTGGGGCGGAGACAAATCAAAGTTCGAGACTCATGAGAAAGAAAAGGACCACATGGCTTCCGGTGATTCATTCCCACTGCGACCCATTCTTACGTCTTTTTGTTAAATGAGTGAAATCTTTGCACTCAATGGATATGAAAGAACTTGCCTCACGAGCTCAACGCTTCAATGACGCGAATTGAGGCCCTAAATTTCGAAAGGCCCTCCAAGACCACGCACGACTTTATGGAGTTTTCAGCACACGAGACCAGATCTCTGGAACTGCGTATCCCTGGGCCTCGCAATTCTCGCTCCATAGGCGTCAATAGCGTTTGTAGACTTGGTAGTACTTTACAGTATCATGATACTGACAGAGCGCCATTTTGGTAGAGGGAGTCATTCATCATTAATCCCAAAAAGTCCTGGTCTCGGCTCCATGCAAACACCCTCGTACCTCCGTGATTAACATACTCTTCCCTTCTTAGTTGGTCGTGTGAGCCGTTCACACGGTAGTCACACCTGGTATTGCCAGACGATAGTAACGATTGGTCGTTCATGGAGAGAGCGGCTGAATAGGGGATAAGTCGGCGTGACTGAAGCACAAAAGATGAAATCCGAGAAATCCAGGATGTTTATTGAGCTGGCATTGCGCTTTGCTTTCGTGAGGAGAGGAAATGCTTAAGATGAGTTTGTAGAGTCTGTACTCTTGCGCGTTGTTGTCAGAACGGTGTGAGATCACGTGATTGAGTTCTAGTGACCCACATCGATTCTTTAACGGTGAGGCAGTGATTTGGAAGATCACGGCGTCGAATGTTTTCCGTTGATGGATTGATCGAAATGCTTTGGGGTATCGGAGCCGATTCCGGAGCCATCCGAGCAAGGAACTTTAGATGTGCGAAATTGAAGTGATGGTAGAATACTTCTTACAATCAGAGAACCGTAAGCTGCCATGAAAACCAATTCGAATTGTATCATTGTAGCATCAGTGCAAGCCTGAAACGTCCTTCACCTCCCACCACATCCACGCAGATTCAAGTCAGTAAGAGCACATCAACTTTAATCGCTCCTGACCCGTCTCCCATTTAGTGGATATGGAAAGCCTCCACCCTAGCACTTGCCTCTTCCTCATCCTCCCCACAGTCCACCTCCCTCAAGGTCCCCTCGACGATCTCATATACCACCCCGTGCACATCCAGTCCTCGCTCCTTCATAGCCACCACCACCTCCGCATTCCGCTTCACCACCCCAACCCCCGCCCTCACATTCTCCTCGATCATCTTTTTGGCAATATCCCCTTCACTCAGCCCCTCAGCCTTCCACTTCTTCACGTTCCTCGCCCTCAACTCCCTCAATGGACTCAACCAGGTATCTAAGACACCCAGCCTGGTGTTACCCAGCGCTGCCGCTACGCCGCCGCAGCCCGAATGGCCGCATATGACGACATGCTGCACCTTGAGATGCGCAACGGCGTAGGTGATCACGGCCTGCGAGCTCAGGTCCGTAGACTGCAGGATATTTGCAATGTTCCTGTGAACGAAAACGGAGCCCGGCGGGAGGTTCAGCAGAGTTGACTCGGGGACCCGGGAGTCTGAGCAGCCAAGCCAGAGGATGGAAGGGGATTGGCCCTTGGAGAGTTTAGGAAGGAAGTCGGGGTCGTCGGAGTGGGTTTTGTGGGCCCAGGATTTGTTGGAGGAGAGAGCGTCGTGGAAGGCATCTATGTTAGGCTTTCATCAGCGAGGCCTGCTACGATGTGGGAAGAAGGCTGAGTGAGGACTTCGTGCTTTAGGTGAGGTTGAAAAGCAATGCGAATCCGATGAAGAAGCAAGATTAGGTTTGCTGTAGGGTGATGCTGGATATCTAGCGGTGTTCCGTGGACGAGACGGAATGGAGAGGCATGATTGGCGACGTGTGAAGAGTAGCAAGCGAGAATATGGGTGCATTGGACGTACTTTTGGATGACATGTCTGCAATTGCAAGATGAGTTCAATTGGCTTTGGAAGAAATCCTGATAAGATTGCTTATCGATAAGACGAAGATAAGATCACCTTTGCTTCTTCTTGCTCCTGTTGTTCTTGTAACTGTGAAGGAAATGTCCTTCGACAGCGCTGTCCACGGGGCTTTATACTCGTTCGTACTCGCGCACACTCGCTGTTATTTTGCCGCAAAGCCACAGATATTGAAGAGGGGCAGATGCAGCGGCGCTGTGGGGGTTTAAGCGCAAGTCAACGAGAGGCTTGATGCATAGATTGCTGCATTCCCCGCAAATCTATCATGTATCATGCAGCCATAGTAATGTTTTTCTGAGATCTGAAGCAGGATGAGGCTTTCCCAGCATCGTGAAGGACGCGCTCAACGTCTGTATGGCCGGCGGGAGCCGGCCGTTGATTTGATGTCGGGTATACCTGCCACTGCAGTCGGTTAACACTGCCTCGGCAAATGCGGGGGATCATATTGCTTGGAAATGCAAAACCACCAGCTTGAGCAGCAACCTGAGGTCAGCGTTGGTGATCTATACACAAGGTGACTTGAACTGTCGAATACTCTCATACTTTAGTTGCACGTGTAGACAGCAGATCCGCGAGGATGACTATCATGCACATGGTCCTCTTCGAGCCCAAGCAAGGCGTGGGACAGGCTGCCATTGATGATGTACGTCTCCGCGGTCCGCTCGCCCAGTCGCCTACTTTATCATTGATGGACATTAGGCCTGCGAAGGAATGAGAGCTCTTCAGACGAAATGCGTCAATCCTCGCACGCAAAAGCCCTACATCAAGAGCTTGACCGGTGGCAAGAACAACAGCATAGAAGCCTTTAAGGTATAACCATTACGGAGTTCCAGTTCTCTTGCTATGCAGTTCCCACATGCGAGACTGTCCTGAGGTATCTCAACCACGGTTTCGCAGGCTGACTTCGATAGGCTTCGTACACCTATGGCTTCATAGTCGAATTCGAGAGCGAGGAGGATAGGAAATTCTATGTGGAGAAGGATCAGGCGCATGCGGATTTTATCAAGAGTGTTGCAGATGTGGCGGGAGGCATAGCGGTGTTCGACTATGAGCCTGGGGTTTTCTAGATATTCCCTGCGCTGGCACCGAAGGGTGCTAAGTAGCCTCAGACAACCCCTGATGTGACAACAGTCTTCCGTATTCGCTTTCAAGTCCCTCGTGTTGGGCGCTCCTATTGAACAAGTCGGGTCTTGAAACGGCTTGCATCTTCTGCTATGGGTTTTTACGGGCAAATCAGCCCATCAACGTCTCCTCAACACTTTGATGCGAGCGCGCCAAGCGATCATTGCTCCATAGGATTACCATACTGCCAGCGCATGGCATTGTAGTGGAAGCTGCAGCTGACAGTGTCACTAGTGAACGATGTTGATTCTTGACCATCTCTGAGCTAGGAACGCCGAACGCAATGCCGCTGAGGGATTTCGATCTTCTAATGAGCTCTGTGCTAAACCATAAATGACTCCCCACAACCACATTGCTCCTCTGAATGTCTGTCAGCACCAAATTTAAAAGTGTTAAGAAGACTTCAACTTACTGATATTCGGATTCCTAAAGACGAACCGCTGGCTCAGCTTGTCCTCCACCCAATCCATCTCACTCCCAATGATGCTGAACAGGGCTTTGCTGTCGATGAGCACCTTTACACCATCTTGTTCTACCGCCTCATCAAATGTTCCCACCTTATCAACGTATTCAAGGTGGTATGCCAGTCCGGAGCATCCCCTGTTCTTTACCCCCACCCGTATCATCTTCGGCTCTGGCTGAGATAGCAGATTTCGCAGTTGGACTGTTGCAGTAGGTGTAAGCGTCATTGCAGCTTTCCTAGCCCGTAACTTCGGTCGCTTGGGTTTCATTGTACTCGCGGGTTCAGTTTGGGTAGTAGTCTCAGCAACAGGCTTCGTCTTCTGAGCTTCCCCTTCCGATATGCTGACGCTCTGCTTTTCCGCAACTCCAGGTGCTGGAGACGCAGTGTGCTCGCCCGTCAGCCGCGGCGGTCTTGTGTCATTGACTTCTGGCACCTTGCCCGCTATGGAGCTGTCTGGGATCCCGGCATTCCGCGGTGGCGATGGGACAAAGTCAAAGGAGTGAGGGCGGTAGGTCGTGGCCGTCTGGAGCTCCCGCTTCGCAGACTTGCGAAGCCGGCTGTAGGTACTGAAGTCTCGGGGTAGATGAAAGACAGCCTGAGGAAGGGTGGACGAGGCGAATCTAGAAATGTTTTGGGACGAGGTCAAAGACAGGGAGCAGCGTTGTATAGACATGTTCAAAGCTGGTTGGTTGCTAAGAAAGTGAGGAGATGTAGAAGATCTCCTTTCACCACACTGCGTATCTGGATTCCTGAAGAATTAATTAGGTTTTGTTATTCATCAGCAGAACAACCGAATGTCATTGCTTGATCATCAAAATTACGTCCTACTTCGGCCCGTTGATCCGATCGGCCAATGAGCATTGATACAAAGATCATCTATCGCCAAGAAGCTCCAAACCCCTACTTCATGATTGGCAAAAAGTAGCAAAGAAACTGCTCAAATTTGCTCATACCGTAGAAAAGCTCTCTCAGTCCTCGATATTCTTCTGTGGACATTTGCACAGTGTAAGGCAAATTCTAGCCACGATCGATTGCCTAGATTGCTCGCATCCAACTGACTGAAGATCTAAGTAAATGTCTCTGTAGTAATGATCGTTCATACAGCCACGGGAGATAGAAAGAAACAGTTGGAAGGGCCGTAGCTTGGAAGTTATCTTACTGGCCAACATTGCGATGGCCGCACTGTTCACTCCGAGAAAAGGGATCCAGCTCGAAAAATCCCCTCATGAAGGCCAGCACTTGGCATGCTACACCGTCCTGTGACAACATAAAGGGTCACGCTGTCCCTACATATTCCCTGAGTATGATGGAGGCTTCGCCACTTACGCTGCAAGCTCGGCCAAGCTCATTTCGACCGAAGATCGCTCTATTATATGACGACCTCTTTGAAGTATGTCTGGTATGCTCGATATGGGTTGGCTCGCTGAAAATGCAGGTTAGGAAGATGGGGAGAATCAGGTCGACTCAGAAGGATTCGGGCTCGAATTCTTCCTCCTCAACCCAGACAGAGCTAGGCTCCGGCAGCGACTTGATAGCCTAAAGGCAGACGACCTGCTGCATCTTCAGGTAGTGCCTTTGGAATGTCATATTAAGGGGATCGGAGGCTGATCATGCCAATGCAGCATGAGTCCCAACAGTTATTTGTCAAAGCCATACAACATGTCAAGGCGGCCAAAGCGCCCTTAGATGAAAATGCCCTTGAAGTAAGCGAATCACTTGTTTTTTCTTACATCTGTACTTGCAACTTACTGTTCCAGACTTTGACAGTCTTCCTAGGTGCTGTATTAGCCAAGAGATACACCAACCCGAGTGCCGACATCATTACTGTGCTCGCTGGGCTGGACGAGGTTGATGCTGTCTTTTTCGACTTTGCCAGTGCGATTGAGAATACTTTGCGGACCGGACGATCTTGTAAGTTCCTATGGTCTTGTGATCCACCCATATACTGAGATACCTTCGCAGTTGAGGTTCGCGAGAAGGCAATCGAGGTTGCGCTGTCCCTCATTTCCGGGGCATGGCAGACGAGCCTGGTTTCTTACTTTACACATAGGGATCTTTTCCCAGCGTTGATGAAAGTACGTTCCATGCGTCTCCCTTTCTTACCGTTCTCCATGCGAAATTTCAATCAAGGAACGACTTCCATATCCTACTAAAGCTGTAAGATACCGAGTAAAGGAGTCGTGATGTCTAGTTGACATTTATTTGGCCGGTCTAGCTCGAAGGTCAAGCCTAACATCTTGTAGCATATCCAAGAAGCGCCAACAAACCTGGCTGTCTTCAAGCCTTTCCTCCTGCTTGGCCTTCTGGCCAATTACAATAAGTTTGAGTTTCGTAATCCATATCGACTTCGGCTCGAGGACTTCATCAATGAGACCGCAACTCGGAGAGTCGCCTATGGCTTCAGCGCCACCTGCTCCATCTCTCGAGATCGATATTTAGCCGTGCATGAAGATGTCGACGAAAGCTGGAGCCTTGGGACTACCCTCTCATACATCGGTCTTGGGGCTTTAGCTCCAAGTAAGACCACACCACTATCTCTAAATGACGACGTGGCAAAGGGAGCTTTCGCAGATCTGTACGATCCTAAGTCAAATCGTTTTTCTCCGTTACAAGCTGACAGCAACCAGACCAGGCCCGGAAGCCTCCATCCTTCTCTCAGCCTACGACTTCGCAACCGCGAACCCTCTTTTCATCAACATCCTCCTCACCCTTCCCCCTTCCTCCAAAGGCGAAGAACCGCCCCTCTCCTCCTTCCTCTCGTACGCATCCTACATCCTACACCACGCGCACCGCACCGACCGGTGCACCCTCTACGCCCAACTCTCCCTCACCATCATCCGCCTCATCCTCGAAGACGCCCCCTCGGCCAAAACTCTCTCCACCTCCCCACCCCTCACCATCCGCCTCTGCCGACAAATCCCCCCCCTCCTTCCTCCCTCATTCAAACCACGCTCCCCCATCGAAGCAATCCTCGATATCATCACCGACGCTCTGACCCACAACCTCCGCCTCCGCTTCCCCCTCGCCCTCTACACCTCCACCCTGACCCTTCTCCACCGCACCCTCGCCCACCTCGTCCGCACCTCCACCCGCCTCCCCTACCACTGGCCCCTCCTCTGGCAAACCCTCCTCTCCCTTCTCCGCTTCCTAACAACCTACGCCCCAAACATCCAAGCGCAGAACCCGCCCTCCGCGCTCCACGACCTGCTGCACCCCTTCCTCGCGACACTCGCCCTCGCGGTCAGCGAAGGCTATGTCTTTCTCCCTTCCCCCGAAGCCTACGACGACCTCTCCTACAAGCTCGTCGAAGCAGGGCACGTCCTCAGCAAATTCCAATCCGTCTATCTCCCCTCCTCTTCCACCACAACCACCCTTTCCACCACCACCACAGCCCAAGCCCTAACCACCCTCCTCCACGTCTCCACACACTATTACACCCTCCTCGAAACAAGAAAGGCGGGCAAGAACCTGAGTCCCAGAGAAGTCAGTAGGGTTATCAGGAAGGGATACGAGACGTTGAGGGTGCCGGAGGAGGGCAAGGAGGGGTTGATGGCTGGGGAGCGGTGGCGGGAGGGGGAGGAGAGAGGGTTTGTAAAGAGGGTGGGGAGGGAGGCGGTGGGGGATGGGAGGAGGGTGGTGTTGGGGCGGTGAGGACTTTGGAGGGTTTGATGGTTTGGTT
>JAABUS010002832.1_pt1 | contig 30691 bp, 23 predicted proteins | sample 5560161 | NCBI WGS metagenome assembly JAABUS01 (sample SAMN10711885, study PRJNA513376) | rock metagenome | isolation source: Antarctica rocks | place: Antarctica: Victoria Land, Trio Nunatak nord | collected 2016-01-04
GCGCCGAGGTGTGCATTCGGCGGACTGCCTCCGCGACCGATGCTAGGGATGCGATCCGCGGATCACAATGCAGCAACACGGTTCGCGCAGCCGGTACCGCTTCGAGCACACCCCGCGGTAGCTGCGCACGTAGAGCGCTGGACAGCGCCAGAACGGAGCCGAGGTCATCGACCTCGATCAGCAGGGCAGCTTCCCCAGCCTCAAGGACCCGCATCCTGCTCCTCTGGATTATTCGGTGGGAACATTTGTTCGAAAAACGTGTGGCAGATCTGGGTTTTGTCAGAGTCTCCTGGTAGACATCGCACAGACGTTCGATCGAACAGCTGTTCGATCTCCCTTCCCGGGCGTCTGTGTTGAGGAGGATCCCATGCTTGCCACCCTGGAGCGCCCGACCGATCGACCTGCCGATCGATTCCCGTTCAGGACCGTGCATCTGCCCGCCTGCTCACCGGCTGCACCGCTACGGCCGGTCCTGCTGGCGCCGGCAGCTGCCGAGCTGGCGTCCGCAGGACCCGCGCCATCGCCGAGGATGACGCCTTCCATGGGTCCCCGAGTCGATCACCCCGCAGCGGTGCGGCCGCTGCGGATGACCGTGCGGGCGCGCAGACTGCTGGCCAGTCTCGCCCTGCTCGCCAGTGCCGCGGTGGGCGTCGTTGCGGTCGACGTGCTCGCGGAGCTGATTCCGTTCACTCCTTCGTCCTACGTCGCCCAGGAGGCACCCTACGACGGCGCCGCACCTGGAGGGTTAGTGCCCGCCGCCGCGTCGTCAGTGACGGTGGAGTCCGGCGACACGTTGTGGAGTCTGGCCGAGCGTCTGGACCCCCAAGCCGACCCACGTGAGGTCATCGCAGCGATCATGACCCTGAACGGGCTCGACACGCCCACCCTGCAGCCAGGCCAGGTCCTGCTCCTTCCATGATCGCCGGCACGTCGGATGTCCGCGACACGCCGAGGACAAGTAGGCCTCAGCTGCTTGCCAGATCTGGTGCGTCGGCCTATGGTCACCCCTACATCTAGTGGTTACACTGATGTAGTTAGTCCACAAGTTGGGATTTCCTACCCACAGCTCGCCCACAGGCGACGCACAGCTTCTCCGCTGCGCCGTCCACAGGCCCGCTCGTAGCTAAGGGCTCCTGGCCAGAGTTTCAGGGGGTGTGCATCGGATGAGGTGTCCGTACTGCCGCCATCCCGATTCCCGGGTGCTGGACTCGCGGGAGGTCGACGAGGGGCAGGTCATCCGCCGGCGTCGGTCCTGCTCGGACTGCGCCCGGCGGTTCACCACCGTCGAAGAGGCCACGCTCGCGGTGATCAAGCGCAGCGGAGTCACCGAACCCTTTACCCGGGCCAAGGTCGTCGCCGGTGTCCGTCGCGCCTGTCAGGGCCGGCCGGTTGACGAGGACGCACTGGCCAAGCTCGCCCAGGATGTCGAGGACGCGGTCCGCGCCAGCGGGGTGGCCGAGATCCCGAGCGACGAGGTCGGTCTGGCCATCCTCGGGCCGCTGCGGGCACTCGACGAGGTGGCCTACCTCCGCTTTGCCAGCGTTTACAACTCCTTCACCTCGGCGGCTGATTTCGAAGCCGCCATCGCCGACCTGCGGCGGTCGAACCATTCCACCGAAACAGAGACCGACTCGGGTCCCCGGCGACCCAGCGACTCGCAACACCAACCAGCATCCGTCTAGAGAGGACGACCGTGACCGACATCGCGCATTCCCCAGCCCCAGGCAAGCGGGCCGCGACCTATCCCGCCAAGGGACTCGCCGTCCAGCGGGTCTACACGACTGCCGGAGTGCATCCCTATGACGAGGTGACCTGGGAGCGACGCGATGTCGTGATGACCAACTGGCGGGATGGGTCGATCAACTTCGAGCAGCGCGGCGTGGAGTTCCCCGACTTCTGGAGCGTCAACGCCGCCAACATCGTCACCACCAAGTACTTCCGAGGTGCGGCCGGCACCGCGCAGCGGGAATCCAGCCTGCGCCAGCTGATCGACCGGGTGGTGCTGACCTACACCGCGGCCGGGCGGGACAACGGCTACTTCGCCTCGCCCGAGGACGTCGAGGTCTTCGAGCACGAGTTGACCTGGATGCTGTTGCACCAGGTGTTCAGCTTCAACTCCCCGGTCTGGTTCAACGTCGGAACCTCTTCTCCTGCACAGGTATCGGCGTGTTTCATCCTCGCCGTCGACGACACGATGGACTCGATCCTGAACTGGTATCGCGAGGAAGGTCTCATCTTCAAGGGCGGTTCCGGGGCCGGGCTGAACCTTTCCCGGATCCGCTCCAGCAAGGAGCTGTTGTCCTCCGGCGGCACCGCCTCGGGTCCGGTCAGCTTCATGCGCGGGGCTGACGCCAGCGCCGGGACGATCAAGTCCGGCGGTGCCACCCGCCGCGCGGCGAAGATGGTCGTGCTCGACGTCGATCACCCCGACATCGAGGAGTTCATCGCCACCAAGGCCCGTGAGGAGAACAAGATCCGGGCCCTGCGCGATGCAGGCTTCGACATGGACCTTGGCGGCACTGACATCACCAGCGTCCAGTACCAGAACGCCAACAACTCCGTACGGGTCACCGAGGAGTTCATGACCGCGGTGGAGAACAACGCCGAGTTCGGGCTCAAAGCGCGCGGGGACGGTCGGGTCCTGGAGACAGTCGATGCCAAGAAGCTGTTCCGCTCGATAACCCAGGCGGCGTGGGCATGTGCTGACCCGGGGATCCAGTACGACGACACGATCAACGACTGGCACACCAACCCCGAGACCGGCCGGATCACCGCATCTAACCCCTGCAGTGAATATCTGAGCCTGGACAACAGCTCGTGCAACCTCGCCTCGCTCAACCTGATGAAGTTCCTCAGCGACGACGGCACCTTCGATGCGGTCACCTTTGCCAAGGCCGTGGAGATCGTCATCACGGCGATGGACATCTCGATCTGCTTCGCCGATTTTCCGACCGAGCCCATCGGGGACACCACGCGCGCCTACCGCCAGCTCGGCATCGGCTACGCCAACCTCGGCGCGCTGCTGATGGCCACCGGGCACGCGTACGACTCGCGCGGCGGGCAGTCACTCGCTGCAGCGATCACTTCGTTGATGACCGGCACGGCGTACAAGCGCTCGGCCGAACTGGCCGGGATCGTCGGACCGTACGACGGTTTTGCCCGCAACGCCGCGCCGCATGCCCGGGTGATGCGCAAGCATGCCGCGGCCAACGACGAGATCCGTCCGCTCGGCGCTGATGACGCCGCTGTGCTCAAGCACGCGACCAAGGCATGGCAGGACGGGCTGGCCATCGGGGCCAAGAACGGCTGGCGCAACGCACAAGCCAGCGTCCTCGCGCCTACCGGCTGTTTGACCGGCGACACCCTTGTCACCACAGATCGGGGTCTTGTCCGCCTCAGCGAGCTCGGCGATCCGTACGGCGACCGCTGGCAGGACCTCGGTGCCACGGTCTCGACCGACGAAGGACCGCAGCGAGCAACGAAGTTCTTTGTCAATGGCGAGGAGCCGACCAGGCGGATCGTGACCGCCGGCGGCTACCAGATTCAGGGAACGCTGGCGCACCGGATCAAGGTCGTCGACCGGGCGTCAGGAGGCTGGCAATGGAAGCGGATGGCCGATGTGGCCGCCGGGGACGTCGTCCCGATGCAGCTCGGGACCCTTGTCGGATCACCGCGGGACGTGGTGCTGCCGGTCCTCGACCAGGCGTACTACGCCGGTGACCGTCACATCTCGGTGCCGAACCACGTCGATGAAGAACTGGCCGAGTTGGTGGGCTATTTCATGGGCGACGGCAGCCTGCACGCCAAGGGCATTCGGCTGTGCGTCGCCGACACCGACCTTGATGTGGTCGAACGGCTGCGGATCCTGAGCAAGCACCTCTTCCACCTCGAGCCTGTCGTCAGGCAACAGACCGGGTACCAGGAAGTCACTCTTCAGTCAGTGCGCCTGGCCAGGTGGTGGCAGGCGGCCGGGTTCGCCAAGACCTTGCCGCACGACCAGCACACGGGTAAGGGCTGGGTGCCACGTGTTCCTTCCGCCGTACTGGAGACCAACTCTCCCTCGATCTACGCAGCGTTTCTGCGCGGCTTGTTCGAAGCCGACGGCGCAGTCATCGCTGGAGTGCCCTCGCTGAGCACTGCGCACGCCGGCTTCGCGGCCGAAACCCGCACGGTGCTGCTGGCACTTGGCCTGCCGACGACGACGCGAGAGACGGTGAGTGGCTGGGGCGGCCCCAGCTACCAGGTACGGCTCAGGAACTTGACTCACGCGTCCACTTTCGGAGAGCGGGTCGGGTTCCTGTCACACCGCAAGGCGCGACTGGTCGGCACGGGGAAGGCGAAAGAATCCGGAAACCGCGATCGGGTGCACCTGTCTGATGCGACCTGGCTGGAGATCGTCCCGATCGGACACGAGTTGCGTCGCCTCGTGCAGCAGGCCGTGGCCCGGGGCGTCGGGCTCAGCCGGGATCTCGCTCGACGCGTTTACGAGGTGACCCAAGATCGCCGTGTCGGCTTTGCCCTCGACTACCTCTTCGAGCGAGTCGCGACCAATCATGACGGCGGAGTGCAACCGACCTACGACCTGTCCGTGCCCAGCAATGTCACCTACGTCGCCGGTGGCTTCGTCAGCCACAACACCATCGGCTTCATGATGGACTGCGACACGACCGGCATCGAGCCGGACTTCTCGCTGGTGAAGTTCAAGAAGCTGGTCGGCGGCGGGTCCATGCAGATCGTCAACCAGACGGTGCCGCGGGCGCTGACTTCCCTTGGATACCAGGACGAGCAGGTAGAGGCGATCGTCGAGTTCATCGCCGAGCACGGCCACGTCGTGGACGCACCCGGTCTGCGGCCGGAGCACTACGACGTGTTCGACTGCGCGATGGGGGAGCGGGCGATCACTCCGATGGGGCACGTCCGGATGATGTCGGCGGTCCAGCCGTTCATCAGCGGTGCGATCTCCAAGACGGTCAACATGCCGGAGACCGCCACCGTCGAGGACGTCGAGGAGATCTACTTCCGCAGCTGGAAGATGGGCATCAAGGCACTCGCGATCTACCGGGACAACTGCAAGGTCGGCCAGCCGCTCTCGGACGGCAAGGCCAAGAAGACCGCAGCTGAGCCGCAAGTCATCGAGGTCAACCGGCCGACCCGCAAGCGGTTGCCCAAGTCGCGTCCGGCGCGGACCACCTCGTTCAGCGTCGGCGGGGCCGAGGGTTACATGACCGCCTCCAGCTACCCGGACGACGGGCTGGGTGAGGTCTTCCTCAAGATGAGCAAGCAGGGCTCGACCCTGGCCGGGCTCATGGACGCCTTCTCGATCGCGATCTCGATCGCCCTGCAGTACGGCGTACCGCTGGAGACCTACGTCTCGAAGTTCACCAACATGCGCTTCGACCCGGCCGGCATGACCGACGACGCGGACGTACGCCTGGCTCAGTCGGTGATGGACTACATCTTCCGCCGGCTGGCCCTGGACCACCTGCCCTACGAGAAGCGGGCGGGACTGGGCATCTTCACCGCCGACGAGCGGATTGCCCAGGTGGCTGCCTCGTCGGCCGGCACGTCGGTCGCTGAACCCGCGGTCGTCGACGACGACGAGGACCTCGATCTGGAAGGGCTGCGCTCGTCGGCTCCGGTCGAAAAGCCGGTCGCGGCAAGCGATCTGGCCTCCGAGGTCGCCGCCAAGCCGGCACCGCGCGGTGTCGGGTCCTCGGCGGAGCTGCTTGAAGCCGTCACCGGCAAGAGCAACGACGCACCGCTGTGCATGACCTGCGGGGTCAAGATGCGTCCGGCCGGTTCCTGCTACGTCTGCGAAGGCTGCGGCTCCACCAGCGGCTGCAGCTAGACCCGAGCGGCCGTCAAAGCCCCAAGTCCTCCACGCGGCACAAAATGAGCGCGCCTGGAGCTTAGGTGTGCTGCTGCTGGTCGGCCGGTAACAGCACGCTTGGCCTTGCGACGCCGGTCAGACAGTCACCGTTGCGACGATCCCTGCCGTGACCAGCAGGGCGACTGAAGCTGTGAGCACCCACCAGCCGGAAGGGCGGCGGGCCGCCACCAGTGCGTAGAGCGCACATGCGAGCGATGTGCCCGCAGGGATGGCGATCGACTGTGCGCGCTCCGCGCTGGCGGAGGCGGCTGCGGTCGGCTCGATATGGAAGCCGAGAATGATGGTCCACATCAGCACCCCTATGTCGACGACGATGAGTAGACCGGCGAGGGCTCGCACTGTGGAACGGGTCATGACACCTGCGCTCTGTCGGGGAGGTGACCCTAGCTAATAGGGGTCGCCTCAGCCGTTCTGACCCGCCCTGTGTGTCCCGGCGCCGCGAATAGCGCTCGCCACGAATCAGTGTCCTCAACCAGTAAACCGAACTGGCCGCAGGAGTTCCGCGCCGCGATCAAGTCAGTGTCGATCACTGCGCTCATGACCTACCTCGTCATGCCGTGGGTCACCGAGCTGCTGCAGCGCCGGCCGAGCCAGTCCTGGAATTGTTAGAACCGCGTCGCATAATGTCGACCCAACTCGCGGTCCCGGTAGGCCGAGGGGTAGTGGTGTGCGATCCACTGTCGGGCTTGGGACGGCCTCTAGAGAGTCCGGCCGTCCGGGTGAGGTGACGGAGCAGCCGCGACTGCATAGCGCACGCCAGGTATAGGTGTCCTCCACCAATACCGTCCTCGTTCGTCGCAGCACGTCGGGGGCGGGACCGGGTCACCCGGTCCCGCCCTTGACATGTCAACTCCGACGCCTCTGTGGGGGAAGATGCCGGGGTGCCCAGTCGCTGTCTGTGTGATCGGTGGCGGTGACGTCAGCTGAGTGAGGACCCTTTCGACACTGTCGGGATCCGGCGGCGCGTGCTCGAAGCCTGGGCGGCATCCCCTGCGCGGTTCCGCGAGGACGCGAATGCCGAAGAGGATCTGGTCCTCGGCGGCTACCGCGACCGGCTGCTGATCGAACTGGCCCAGAACGCCGCGGACGCGGCAACAGCCGCCGGCGTACCCGGTCACCTTCGGCTAAGCCTCGACGGCAATGTGCTTCGCGCCGCCAACGTCGGCGCGCCACTGGATGCTGACGGCGTCCAGGGTCTGTCCACCCTGAGAGCATCGGCCAAGACCGGAGCGGCATCCGTCGGCCGGTACGGCGTCGGCTTCGCCGCAGTGCTGGCGGTCTCCGACGAACCCAGCATCGTCTCGCGCTCCGGCGGGATCCGCTTCAGTGCCACCGATACTCGCGCGGCCGTCGCCGGGATCGCCCCACTGGCGAGCGAGGTCGAACGCAGGCGGGACGCTGTCCGTGGGTTCGTCCCCGTACTCCGATTGCCGTTCCCGATCACCGACTCCGACAGCCTGCCCCCCGAGGACTTCGACACCGAGGTCCGGCTGCCCCTTCGTCCAGGTACGGAGAGCCTCGTTCGGACGCTGCTGGACGGGATCCGGGCGGAGGTGTTGCTGGGCCTGCCGGGCTTGGCCCGCCTGGATATCGAGGACCGGGTCCTGCAGCGCACCGACGACAGCCGCGACGTACTGCTGCGCGACGGCGACCGCACCGAACGTTGGCGGTTGAGCACGGCCTCCGGGTTGCTGCCCGACGACCTCCTTGCGGATCGTCCCGTGGAGGAAAGGGAGCGTCCACAGTGGAATGTCACATGGGCTGTGCCAGTCGTCGACGGCGTGCCGCAACCGCTGACCGGGCGTCAGGTATTGCATGCACCAACCCCGAGCGACGAGCCACTATCGCTGCCACTACGACTGATCGCTTCCTACCCGCTTGCCCCGGATCGACGGCACGTCGCTCCTGGCGCGGTGACCGACTACCTGACTGCTGCAGCAGCGCACGCCTTCGGCGGTCTCGTCCTCGATCTGGCCGAGGATCCGGCGGTACTGAGCCTGATCCCGAGGGCCGGTCTGGCCGCCGCTGCACTGGATGCGGCGTTGGGCGCCGCGATCGTCGCCGAACTTCGAACCCTCGCCTGGCTGCCCGAGGCTGCCAGCCCGAGACCACAGCAGGGTCCACTACCGAGCGCTCGCATCCCTCCTGATCGCGCCACTGCGCTGGATCCGGCCAGCGACAGGCTCGTCGCCGTACTCACCGAGGTCATCGGTGGCCTGCTGCCCGCAGCATGGTCGCGCCGCACAGATGCACCTGTGCTGTCCGCCCTTGGAGTCCGGCGCATGGACCTGTCCGGTGTGATCGAACTCGTGTCCACCGTCGAACGGCCGGCCGGTTGGTGGGCACAGCTCTACGGAGCTCTTGAGCGGACCAGCTCCCTCGATGACCGAGACGCGCTGTCTGCCATCCCCGTTCCAATGGCCGACGGACGGATGGCCTACGGCGCTCGAGCGCTGCTGCTGCCCGAGCCAGATCTTGACACGGGGGAGCTGGCTGCGTTGGGACTGCGACTGGTCCTTCCGGAGGCGTTTGGCACCGACCACGCCCGGCGATTCCTGGAGCGACTCGGAGCGAGCCCGGCCACCGCGACCGGCGTGCTGAACTCACCGGCGGTCCGAGCAGCCGTCGAGGCCTCCTACGAGGAGGACGATCCTGCCCCGATCGCCGCCGCGGTTCTGGCCCTCGTACGAGTGGCAAGCCCCGCCGCCGGCACCTACCCGTGGTTGGCCGACCTCGCACTCCCGGACTCAGAAGGCGAGTGGACGCCGGCAGCGGAGCTGATGCTGCCCGGGTCGCGGTTGGCGTCGGTTCTCGAGCGGGACGCACTGGCCTGCATCGATCCCGAACTGGTGACGACGTACGGAGCGGACACGCTCATCGCGGTCGGAGTCCTCGACACGTTCGCCGTCCTTCGTCTCGACAGTGTCGAGCTGGGCGAGGAGGAGCACGACCTCGACGATGAGAACCGTTGGTACGACGCGTTGTTCGATCGCCTCCCACCGGGTGACCGGCCACCGACGCTGAACGGCGTGATTGCCGTACGCGACCTGGACCTGGTATCAGAAGACCGCTGGACGCAGGCCCTGGACCTGTTGTCGCAGCTTCCGGCCGACGTATTCGCCGACATGCTGGTGACCGTTGATTCCTCCGACACCGTGGCAGTTCCCTCCTACGCCCGCTGGTGGCTGTCCACTCATCCGGTCCTGAACGGCAGGCGTCCCGACCGGCTGCGCGAGCCGGACTCGGCCGAGCTGGAGGGTCTGTTCGATCCGGCAGACGTCGGCCCGCAGATCCTGCGGCTGCTCTCCTGCCTGTCTTCGATCGACGACGCCGTCGCCGAACCGGGAACGGCGCTCGAGCTGCTCGACCGTCTCGGTGAAGCGCACCGGACGGTACGGCCCGACGTCCTTCCAGACATCTATCCGCGGCTGGCGATTGCCCTCGAGGGGATGAACGTCGACCCGCCGGACCGGGTCCGAGTGGGGCCGGGACACACGGTGGACCGTGGCGAGGCGGTCGTACTGGACGCGCCGCACCTCCTGCCGCTGCTTGACCGGATCCCGGTTCCGGCGGCTGGGCTGGCCATGGCGGTGGCTGACCTGCTGGATCTGCCGCTGGCCACTGAGATCGTGTCTGCGACCGTCACCTCGACTGAGACGACAGTTTCCGACTGGGCCGATATCGCAGGTGCATCGGTTGCCGCGCGCCGGCTGGGGGTCGCATCCCTGTCCGGACGTGTGGCGAGCCACGACCCGCTCCAGGTCACCGGCCACGGCGAGGTCACCCAATGCAAGGTGCCATGGTGGCCGGGGACCGAGATCGACCACGTCGACGCTGGCGCTGGACCTGCCGCCTTGGGACGTGTACTGGCCTGGCGCCACGACAAGTGGCCGTTACGGGCAGCGCTGGCCGAAGCGTTCGCCTGTCCCGGGGAGGCCGACCGGCTTGCCGCGGAGGACGGCGCCGGCTGATCCGGCCGCGACGCCGGCTACGGCCCCGGCGCGTGCGCCAGTCAGTTCCGACTCCTGCTCATCAGCCCCACAGTGGCCGATCTTCAGCCAGCATTCAGCTGAGGGCCCGGATCGTCGCACTGCGGCGTCGAAGGGAGGTACAGAATGCGAGTGCTGGTTGTCGAGGACGAGAAGCGACTGGCCGCTGGTCTGCGTAACGGGCTGGAGGCCGACGGCTTCGCCGTCGATGTCGCGTTGGACGGGACCGACGGGTTGTGGCTCGCCAGAGAGAACACCTACGACGCCATCGTGCTGGACCTCATGCTGCCGGGCATCAACGGCTACCGGATCTGCCGGACGCTGCGACAGGAGCGGGTGTGGACGCCGATCATCATGCTGACCGCCAAGGACGGGGAGTGGGACGAGGTCGAGGCGCTGGACACCGGGGCCGACGACTTCCTGACCAAGCCCTTCTCCTACGCGGTGCTGCTTGCCCGCCTTCGGGCGTTGATCCGTCGCGGCGCGCAGGAACGTCCGGCGGTGTTGTCGGCTGGTGATCTGGCGCTGGATCCAGCGGCCAAACAGGTCTGGCGCGGGGGAGTGCCGATCGGGCTGACGGCACGGGAGCACTCGCTGTTGGAGTACCTGCTGCGCCGACGTGGTGAAGTGGTCTCCAAGCGGGAGATCCTCGACCACGTGTGGAACTACGACTTCGAGGGCGACCCCAACATCGTGGAGGTCTACGTACGGCACCTGCGCAACAAGCTGGACCGCCCATTCGGCCGTGAGTCCATCACCACGGTCCGCGGCGCGGGCTACCGGCTGGCCGCTGATGGCGGCTGAGCAGGCCCCGACGCGGCGACGGCTGCGATCCCGGTGGGGAACGGTCCGGGTACGGACCACTCTGGTCGCCACCGCAGCTGTCGGCCTGGCCCTGCTCGCGGGTTCGGTCGTCCTCGTCTCCTTGTTGAGCTCGATGCTCACCGACAGCGTGCGTGCGAGCGCTCAGGCGCAGGCCGACCAGGTCGCAGCAGCTGTCGGTGAATCTGGACCGACGCGACTGGACCTACCCGATGATGACGATCACCTCGTCCAGGTATTGGACGGCGACAACCAGGTGGTCGCCTCCAGTTCGGAGCAGATCGGCTCGGAACGGCTGGTGATCGTGGCGCCGGGAAGTTCGACGACGATCGAGGTCGCCATCGACGACGACGACTATCTCGCCGTGGCTGCTGCGGCCGATACGTCGCGGGGCAGGTACCTGGTCGTGGTGGCACACGCCCTGGACCGGGTCGCGGAATCGACGCAGGCCTTGACGACGTTGCTCGCCGCAGGACTGCCGATCCTGCTGCTGCTGCTGGCCGCGACCACCTGGCGGGTCGTCGGCGGCGCACTTGCTCCGGTGGAGGCGATCCGGCGCGAGGTGGACGAGGTATCGGCACGCGAGTTGCACCGCAGAGTGCCGCAACCCGCCGGCACCGACGAGATTTCGCGGTTGGCCTCGACGATGAATCGGATGCTGGCCCGCTTGGAGTCTGCCCGCCTGCGTCAGCAGCAATTCGTTGCTGATGCCTCCCACGAACTGCGCTCTCCGCTGGCCAGCATCCGCGCGCATGCCGAGGTCGCCCTCGCCCATCCGGATCGCGCACCTGACGTCGAGCTGGCCGAGACGGTCCTGGCCGAGAGCCTGCGCGTGCAGAAGCTGGTCGAGAACCTGCTCGTACTCGCTCGTACGGATGAGCCACGCTCGGGCCCGGAGCTCGAGTCGGTGGATCTGGACGACCTGGTGTTCCACGAGGTGCAGCAGCGACGCGGGCGATCGGACGCGGTGCTGGACACTGCCAACGTGTCCGCCGGTCGGGTTCAGGGGGATGGCGCACTACTGCGTCGTGTCGTCGGCAACCTGCTGGACAACGCCGAGCGGCACGCCAGCTCACGCATCGAGATCACGCTGCGGGAAGTCGGCGATGCGGTGCTGCTGCGAGTCGACGACGACGGAGCCGGCGTCGCGGCCGAGGACCGCGACGTGGTCTTCGAGCGATTCTCCCGACTCGACGACGCCCGCGCCCGAGACGCCGGAGGCGCCGGACTCGGACTGGCGATCGTGGCCGAGGTCGTGGCAGGTCACCGAGGAACGGTGTCGCTGTCGGAGTCAGCGGCGGGCGGGGCCCGCTTCGAGGTCCGGCTGCCACGTTCGGCGATCTGAAAAGGCAGGCGATCATCGCCTATCGTGGTGGACGACGAGGCGCCACGGTCAGCGGAGAGGAAGTCAGATGTGGGGATTGCTCCTGTTGCTACTCGGTGTCTGGGTCGTGTTCATCGTGCTCGGCGCCCTGATCAAGGGCCTGTTCTGGCTCGTCGTCGTCGGCGCAGTCCTCTTCCTGGCGACGGCCGCGTACGGCTGGGGTAGGACCAAGCTCGGTGGCGGACCCAAGTCGATCAGCCGCTAGTTCTACAAGTCCTGATAGCGCGCTCGGGCGAAGGCGAACAATCCGTACGCCAGGAAGCCCACGGCGACCAGGGTCAACAAGATCCGGCCGAACGGGGCCGTGACGATGAGCCGCAGTGCCCCGTCGAGACCAGTCGCCTTGGCCGGATCGAACGTGATGGCGGCGTACCCGAGGATCGCGCCCACGAGGATGAAGGCGATCCCGCGTGCGATGTAACCGACCATCCCGGCCTTCTGCACGGCTGAGCGCATGCTCGAGGTCATTCCCTTGTCGATGTATTTCATGAACTTCTTCTTGACGCCCTGAACTATGTGCGCGATCCCGACGCCGACGACCACGAGGCCAACAGCAACGACGAGGAACTGACCGAAGGGCAGCGCGAGAACCCCGGAGGTCTGCTGTTGCTGCTGTGCGGCATCCGATGAGTTGCTACCGGTCGCAGCGCTGATCGAGCTGATCGCCAATGAGGCGAAGATGACCGCCTTGACAGCGGCGGCCAGCCGATGACGGAGGCGCTTCTTCCCGTCCTCACCCCGGAAGCCCCAGATGGCCTCGCTCAGCTGCCACACGACCAGCGCGAACAGGCCGACCGCGATGATCCAGAGCAGGGCCCGACCGATCGGATCGTCAGCCAGCGTGGCCAACGCGCCCGACTTGTCCCCGCTCTGTGAACTGCTGCTCCAGGCCATGTTCACCGCCACCCAGGCGAGCAGGACATGCACGATGCCGTACGCGATCAAGCCCACCCTGGCCAGACCGGTCAGCACCGAGCTGGATGCGGCCGATTCACCCGCACTGCTGGCCTGCTTGGCCCCTTGCTTGATTGATTCCGTCATGTCGGTTTATCGCCTCCGGAGGGACACCTCACCAGTTCCAGGCTTTCCTGTCGACCCGGGCATGGAAAGGCGGGACGAGCAGCGGCCAACCTCACACCCGTAGGGCGTAGACGACGATGTTGTCCAGATAGGACGATAGCGACCGGTCGAAGCCGCCTCCGCAGGTGATCAGCCGAAGTTCGCGACCCGGTGTCGGGCCATACACGGCTGCGGTGGGAAACGCGATCTTCGGGTACTGAGCCACCTCGACGACCTGGAAATCGATCACCTGCCCGTCAGACAGGGTCACCGAGATCGCGGCGCCGATGATCACTTCCTCGAGCCGATAGAAGACTGCCGGCCCGGCTCGTGAGTCGACGTGTCCGGCGATGATCGCCGGTCCTATCTCACCTGGTACCGGGCCGGAGGTGAACACTCCAGCAACGTCGTAGCGCTCGGGTGGAACCAGAGTCCCCGAACTCGGGTCCACCGCTAACGGCACCAGTGGGCTGTCCAGGTTGATGCTGGGGATGCCCACACTCACGGCCGTGGGCTCGGGCGAACCTGTCGGGTCATCGGATTGGTCGACTTCGGGGTCCGGGGTCGTCGGCTTCCAGGTGGTCATCGCGTCCTGGGAGGCCGAGCCAGAACCGTCGGAGTCCGCGACCCGCGTGCCCTGGCCCGGGAGGACCAGCCAGGCCGCGATGAGTGCGAGCGCACAGAAAGCAGCCAGGATCCAGACGCGACTACGACCCGACCCGTCGGGAGTCTCAGTCTCGGTTGAACGCGACGACCTGTGTCGGCCCACGGCGGCTAGCGGATCGGGGGGGTGGGTCGCCGTCGGGTCACAACGGCAACCAGCCCGCCCAGGCCGACCAGAACAAGTCCGAAGATCAGAAGCGTCGGCATGACTGCGTCGGCGGAGCTGTTCGGCTTGGCCAGTTGTTTGATGGCGAGCCAGCCAGCTCCGGTTTCGACGCCGCCGGCTGGAACGACTCCGGCCGCTGTGGCGTCAACCCGCATGGCCGCAGCCACCCCGGTCGGCGTATCGAGAATCAGGATGGAGTAGACAGACCCGGCTTCGACCGTGACAGGTAATTCGGCCAGAGTCTGGTTGTCAGTCGCAACCTGCAGAACCCACTGTCCGGCAACGACATTGCTGTACGGCGTCGTCGTCGCGAATTCGACGCCACGGCCCAGGCTCTGACCACCCTGGACGGCAATGTCCAGCTGTGACTGGCTGGCGGCCGCTTGGATCACCCGCGCCCTGCCTTGGCCGGCCGGGGGGAGTGTCAGGTCGTCGATGAGGACGGTCAGGCCAAGGTCTGCGAAACTTCCTACGCCGGCCACGGTGTAGGCCGAGCCGGAGGTGGCATCCAGAGTCGTAGCGATCACCGGTGGGGTACTCGGTTCGGCTCCGGCCGGGCGCATGCTGACGGTGTACTGGCCGCCGGGCAGCACTTGGTAGTCCGACAAAGTGCCGTATGCCACCCCGCGAAGCACCACCATCGAGGTACCCGGATCGGCAGCCGAGGCGACGTAGACGTCCACCTCCGGGGTATCTGGCGACAGGTGAGCAAGACGGAGAAACGTGCTATCCGCAGCCGCGGGCGCGAGGAACACCGCCGAGGACAAGATCGCGAACAGACCGATCAGGGTGGCGCGCACGACGCGCCGCACAAGGGTCATGGACATGGTTCCTCCAAGGTTGGGGTTGATCACGGAAGCAGGCCGAGCGGAGACGGGACGGCGTAGCCGACGGTGAGGCCGTTGTCGCCCTCGTGGACGTAGAGCGGCTGGTAGGGCGGAAGCTGGCTCTGGAAGAACTGCGCGAGCCAGCGAAGCGCCAAGCTGCTCGTACCGTTCGCGCCCCTCGCGTCGAGGTCGGTGATGTCGGTGAGGGTCGCTGCCCGGTGCACGTTTCCCTGTTCCAGATCGCCAGCGGTACGGGTGAACTCGGGTATCGCCAGCCGCACTGACGCTGACGCTGTAGCAAGGCTCACCATGAGTCGTGGATCGACACTGCCGGACCGCAATGCAGCCGCAGCCGATGCATCCAGGGTGAGGTTGGGGTTGCTGGCGAGCGCGGTACCGAATCGTCGGCGGGAAGCCTCGTCGCTTACCTGAGCCTGGGCAAACGCGGCGGGATCGGCCACGACCAAGCGCAGTCCCAGGGCATCGACTCCCGTGCCGAAGCTGGCCAGGAGCGGAAGGTCAGTCCTGATGTCGAGAGGCCCCAACAGAAAGTCAGCGCGGTCACCGCTCTGATCTGGTGTTCTCAGCCGACCCGGGTCGAGACCGTACCTGACCAGTTGGGCCCGGCTCAGCGGCCCCGACGACGACGGCAACGAGCACGGTGGCGGCGGCAGGCACCGACGCGGCGGGGAACCGCCGCGAGCGCACGAAGCTGAACTGGTCGTGGTCCCGGAGGGTGTCGAGCAGGCCAGCGGTGAGCATCGCAAGGACGGTGATCCCAAGCAGCGTGGCCGAGGCCTGGGCCGGTCCCGGCCATGCAGCGCCGATCAGGATGGGCACCGTGCCGAGGGCCAGCGGCCGAAGCCAGGCGATCGGCAAGCACAGCGCCGCGAGGAAGAGACCACCCACGGCCACGGCCGCGCCGGCTACCTCGAATGGCGCGACAACGTCACTGTTCATCGCGGGTCCCCAGACGGTCACCCACAACGCTCCGGCGAGTGCTGCGCAGAGGCTGAAGACGGACAGACCGCGTGATCTGAGGTTCGAATTGGCGTCCGATCGGCGCGTGCTGACGACGCCGAGGACAAGTCCTAGGAGCACCAGGACCGAGACTGCGGCGGTGAGAATCGCGATGGCCGACGCTGTGACGGTGAGCGCGATCGGCGGCCAGTTACGCCATCCGGCCCGAGTCAACACACCATCTCGGCGCTCGCCTGCTCGTCGCCCTTGACGGTCAGCGACGATGACAGCCGACAGCGCGGCAAGCGCGATCCAGAAGGCAGCAAGGGCGGCCGGGGCCGAGACGATCCGGGTGAGGGCAACCGCGCCAGGGATCCCGGCCAGCGCGACGGCCAGGGCGGTGCTGACCCAACCCAGCAACAGGCGTCGACACACCGCGACGGTCAATGCGGCGGTCAGCACGGCTATGACCAGCAGGAACTCCCGAGTCCCGCCCACCAAGGTCTCGTGACGGTCGGATGCAGAGGTCAGATATGAGTAGCCGGCGAACGGCCAGGCCGTCACGGCATCCGATAGCGAACCGGGAATGCGCAGCTCGGGTGCACTCGGCAACGCGAACGCGTTCACCCCCAGCGCTGCTTCTGCGTCGCTCGCGGGGGCAGGAACAGCACCGTTGCTGATCAGTTGCCTGACCGAGATCGCGGCCACGGCCAGCAACGCCAGCACCGGACCGGCCACCCGGTGCAGGAACGGCGTCTGTGGGGGAGCCGGTAGAGGTTGGCCACCCTGCGCTGTATTCGGCTCCTGAGGGACGGTAGCGCGTGCCCGGGCGGACGCCACATGGTCCGGACCCAGTTGTGGCGTCCGGACGAGATTTGCGAGTGCTGACGAGTTCGCCATTAGCCTCCGCGATGGATGCCCGGCTGGCGATCCAAATGAGATTCTCCTGCACCGTATTTACCCTCAGTAGCGCGAGTAGAGGGTAACACCCCGGAAGGTCGCAAAATGTGAAAGTTGATGGCTCTGAGCTACGAGAACGACTACTCTGCGTCATTGAAACGCCTGGGTGACTGGCGGCCGGTCTGATGACGTCTCGTTCATCGTCCTGATGCCGGATGGACGACTATCGGCCAACTAGCGGTCGCGCATTGTCACTCGGGTCGGATAATCTCCAGCGAGATGAGACTCACCGCGCGCCAGGCCGCCCCCCTTTCCCTGCTCACCGCCGGCCTTGTTGCCGCCTCGGTTGCCCTGACCGGACCGGCCATGGCCGCGGCACCTCCGAGCAGCACGGTCTTTATCAACGAGATCCACTACGACAACGACGGCATCGACGCCGGCGAGGCGATCGAGATTGCGGCCCCGGCCGGCACCGACCTCTCCGGCTGGAGCCTGGTCCTCTACAACGGCAGTGGGGGCGCGCCCTACGACACGGACGTCCTCGCCGGGATCGTACCGATGCAGTCCGGGGACTTCGGCACTCTTTCGTTCAGTTACCCGTCGAACGGAATCCAGAACGGCGCGCCCGACGCTATCGCCCTGGTGCGGCCGGGCGGCACTGTTGTGGAGCAGTTCCTCAGCTACGAGGGCACTGTGACCGGCGTGGGCGGACCTGCCAACGGTCTGACCTCGACCGACATCGGCGTGAGCGAGAACGGTAGCCAGGCGAGCGGGAACTCGCTTTCTCTGTCCGGATCGGGCTCGTCGTACGGTGAATTCACGTGGCAACCATCCGGTCCGGCCACTTTCGGCGCGTTCAACACCGGCCAGACGTTCGGCGAGGGTGATCCGCCCCCGCCGCCCCCGCCCCCGCCATGCGCCGTCTCTCCGGCGGTCACTCCGATCTCCAAGGTGCAGGGCACGGGTGATATCACTCCTTGCGCAGGGACAGTTGTCACCGCTGAGGGTGTGATCGTGGGTGACTACGAGGGTCCCTCGCCGACGCTGCGCGGCTTCTACGTCCAGGAGCAGGACGATCAGCGTGACGCTGACCCGCTGACCTCCGAGGGGATCTTCGTCTTCAACGGCAGCAACGACTCGGTCGACCTCGGCGACGTCGTGACCGTGACCGGTACGGCGTCGGAGTTCCAGGGCCAGACCCAGATCTCGGCTACTTCGGTCGCCGTGGGAATCATTGGCCAGACGGTCACGCCAGCGGAGGTCAGCCTGCCGGTAGTTACCGCTGACTTCCTCGAGCGCACCGAAGGCATGCTCGTGGAGCTGCCGCAAGAACTGACTGTTACGGAGACCTTCCAGCTCGGCCGGTTCGGCGAGATCGTGGTCTCCAGCGGTGGCCGTCTCGATCAGCCGACCAATGTGGCCGAACCGGGTGCGCCGGCACAAGCGGTCCAAGCGGCCAACAACCTGAACCGGCTCAAGCTCGACGACGCCCTGCAGAACCAGAACGCCGACCCGATCGTGTTCGGCCGCGGCGGTGACCCGCTGACCGCTGAGAACACCCTGCGTGGTGGCGACACGGTGACCGGAGCGGTCGGTGTGATGACCTACACGTGGGCCGGCAACTCGGCCTCGGGCAACGCATACCGGTTGCGGCCGGTCGGTGACCTGTCCGACAGCGGGCTTGTGCCCGGCGGTGTCGTACCGGACTTCGAGGCAGCCAACCCGCGGCCGACCAGCGCGCCGGAGGTGGGCGGTTCTCTGGAGGTGGGGGCGTTCAACGTGCTCAACTACTTCCTCACGCTGGACGCAGCACCTGCCGGCTGCGGACCGACCTTCGTTCTGGAGTGTCGAGGCGCCGAGAACGCAGTGGAGTTCGAGCGGCAGCGGACAAAGCTGCTGACCGCACTGTTGAAACTCGACGCTGATGTCCTCGGTCTGATCGAGCTGGAGAACACCACCGGAGTCGAGCCCCTAGCCGATATCGTCGCCGGACTCAACGAGGTGGCTGGCGCAGGCACCTACGCCTACATCGAAACCGGCACGATCGGCACCGATGCGATCAAGGTCGGCGTGATCTACAAGCCGGCTTCAGCCACCCCGCTCGGTGCCGAGGCGATCTTGGACAAGACCGTCGATCCGCGGTTTAACTCCGATCTGATGCGGCCGTCGATGGCGCAGAGCTTCACCGAGAACGCCACCGGTGAGGTCTTCACGGTCGTGGTGAACCACCTCAAGTCCAAGAGCTGCTCCGGCGCGACCGGTGCCGACGCTGACCAGGGCGACGGACAGGGCTGCTGGAACCCGACGCGGACTGCCGCTGCCGAGGCACTGGCCGACTGGATCGCCACCCGCCCGACCGGGGTGGTGGACGATGACGCGCTTCTCGTCGGGGACTTCAACTCCTACGCCAAGGAAGACCCGATCGACGTCCTGGTCGAGGCCGGTTTCGTCGATCTCGCGGCTTCCTTGATCGGGCCCGATGCCTACTCCTACGTCTTCGACGGCCAGTGGGGCTACCTCGACTACGCGTTGGCCTCGCCCTCGCTGGCGGCCCAGGTCACCGGGGCAGCGGAGTACCACATCAACGCCGACGAGCCCGCAGTCCTGGACTACAACACGAACTTCAAGACTGCGTCACAGCAGGACACGCTCTATGCGCCCGACGAGTTCCGCACCTCCGATCACGATCCGGTGCTGGTCGGACTGGCCCTGAACGGCCTACCTGGATCGACCGTGAGCGCCACACCCAGCCGCCTATGGCCACCGAACCACAAGTATCGGACGGTCGACGTGACGGCGCGTTCGGCAGCCGGCGTTCCGCTGACCGTCACGATTGTGTCGGTGACCTCGTCCGAGCCCGACTGCGGCGGTGACTTCGGCGAATTCTGCAACGACATCGTTCAGGTCGACGACGACACCCTCCAACTCCGGTCGGAGCGGTACTCCGAGGCCGGTCGGACGTACACGATCGTGGTGACCGTGACCGACGGGACGCAAACAGTGTTCGAAACTCTGACGGTCAGGGTCGCCAACCGCTAGTCACCCGGATCAGATTGACTTACGGCGGTGGGTCCGTTGCTGTTTGTCGTTGGGATGCAGGGACATTCCCGTAGCGTTGAGGTGTTCCTCGCCGGTGCGCTCGGCGGCCTTCGCGTTCTTCGCCTCAAGTGCCCGGCGAAAAGCGTCTCTGGTCTTGTCGTCGGCCCCTGACGATTCGGCCGGCTTGGCCGATGACGATTCGGCCGGCTCGGCTGGGCTCGTCTTCGCTGTTCTCTTATCAGCCATGTCTGGTTCCTTCCGGGCGGCCGCATGGGCGCGGGCCAGCAGATTGTCGGCGGATGTCGTTGTCCATCCCATCGTTGCGTACGGCGTCCGGCAACCCGGTTTCCGGCCAAGTACAGCCCTGTCTCATTCAGTGCGGAGTGCCCCGTGCACTACCCGTCGGTAGGGCGTTAGCGTTGCCGCCATGTTGGGTCTGCCCGAGGGTATTCGGGCCTGTCTTTTCGATGTCGACGGGGTTCTCACCGAAACGGCGATCGTGCACCGCGCCGCTTGGAGGAGGACCTTCGATGCCTTTCTCCAGCAGTATCCGGCGCTGACTCCGGAGCAGTCCACGCCGTTCACCGATGCCGACTACAACGCCCATGTCGACGGCAAGCCCCGCAAGGACGGCGTACGCGATTTTCTGGCCTCTCGAGGGATCACCTTGCCGGAGGGTGCCGCAGCTGACGGCCCGCATGCGGCCACGGTCGAAGGCGTCGCCAGCCGCAAGAACGACATGGTCCTCGCCGAACTCGCCGAACATGGCGTGACGGCCTACGAGGGATCCCTTCGCTATCTGGCTGCGGCCCGGGACGCAGGACTGCGGATCGCCGCAGTGACTGCGTCGGCAAACGCGGAGGCGGTCCTGCAGGCAGGCGGGTTTGCCGAGTTCATCGAGGCCCGGATCGACGGGATCGTGGCCGAGCGCGACCATCTCCAGGGCAAACCGGCACCGGATCCCTTCCTCGCCGGTGCACGGGCCCTCGGGGTCGGCGTGGCCGAGGCAGCTGTGTTCGAAGATGCCTTGTCCGGCGTCGCGGCCGGTCGTGCGGGCAATTTCGGCATCGTGATCGGAGTGGATCGGGTGGGTCAGGCACAGGCGCTGCGGGAGCATGGAGCAGACATCGTCGTCGGCGACCTTGCCGAGCTCCTGGATGCTGGCAGTGCATCGTGACCTTCGCCGACGAGACCCGACACACGTCCTTCTCCGACACCTGGAAGCTCCGCGAGGACGGCTTCGACCCCGATCGGCTGGGTCACCTGGAGTCGCTGTTCGCGCTGTCCAACGGTCATATCGGCCTCCGGGGCAGTCTCGAGGAGGGCGAGCCCCGGCGGCTTCCGGGGAGCTACCTGAACGGGCTCTACGAGGAGCGCCCGTTGCCGCACGCCGAGGCGGGTTACGGATTCCCGGAGTCCGGACAGACGGTGGTCAACGTCGCGGACGGGAAGCTCATCCGGTTGTTGGTCGGGGATTCGCCCCTCGACCTCGCCTATGGCGAAGTGCTGCACCACGAGCGGACACTCGACCTGAAGAGCGGCATCCTGCATCGCTGCACCGAGTGGCGTTCCCCCAACGGCCGCTCGGTCCGGGTGCGCTCCCAGCGCATGGTGTCCCTCGTACGGCGTTCGATCGCCGCCATCTACTACGAGGTCGAGCCGATCGACGACGACGGCGACCTCTACGTAGCTATCCAGTCCGACCTGCTGGCCAACGACAACAGCCCGGAGGGCCCGAGCTCGGATCCGCGCTCCGCGGCTCGGGTGTCTCCGCTGATCGGCGAGCTGTCCGCCGGCAAGGACACCCGAGCGGTGCTCGGCCACCTCACCCAGAGCAGCCGGCTCCGGATGGCTGTGGGCATGGATCACGAGCTGGAGCTGCCGGATCGCTCGACCACGTCCCTGGACGTCAACACCGACGTCGCCCGCTTCACGGTCACGGCTCGGCTGCCGGCCGGATCGAAGCTGCGACTGATTAAATACCTTGCCTACGGCTGGTCCAGCCGGCGATCCGCCCACGCGATCCGCGATCAGGTGGAGGGTGCGCTGGCCACGTCCAAGTTGTCCGGCTGGGACGTTCTGGTCAAGGAGCAGCGCAAGTTCCTTGATGACCACTGGGCCGCGGCCGATGTCGAGCTCGAGGGCGACGACGAACTGCAACAGGCCATTCGCGTCGCGATGTTCCACGTGTTGCAGGCCGCCGTACGCGCCGAACGCCGGGCCATCCCGGCCAAGGGGCTCACCGGTCCGGGCTATGACGGGCATACGTTCTGGGACACCGAGAGCTATGTCCTGCCGGTGCTTACCTACACCACGCCGTGGGCGGCCCGGGATGCGCTGATCTGGCGGCATACCACCCTGGACCGGGCGCGGGACAGGGCCTCGGAGTTGGGTCAGAAGGGTGCGGCCTTCCCATGGCGCACGATCAACGGGGCCGAGTGCTCGGGCTACTGGCCGGCCGGCACGGCTGCCTTCCACATCAACGCCGACATCGCCGACGCTGTCGCCCGCTACTACGGCGCCACCGGTGACGTGGATTTCGATCGCGACTACGGCGCGGAGCTCTTGATCGAGACAGCGCGACTATGGATGTCGTTGGGACACTTCGACTCCGAAGCCGGATTCCGTATCGACGGCGTGACTGGACCGGACGAGTACTCCGCGATCACCGACGACAACATCTTCACCAATTTGATGGCCCAACGGAACCTGCGCGAGGCTGCCGTCGCGGTTGACCGCCAGCGCGAGGTTGCCGCGCGTCTAGGTGCCGACGAGGATGAAGCAGCGTCCTGGTGCCGAGCTGCCGAAGCCGTCGTGATGCCCTATGACCACCGGCTGCAGGTCCACCAGCAGTCCGAGGACTTCACCGAGCACGATGAGTGGGACTTCGGGCGTACTCCGGCCGAGCACTACCCGCTGCTGCTGCACGCACCCTACTTCGAGCTATACCGCAAGCAGGTCATCAAGCAGGCCGACCTGGTGATGGCGATGTTCCTGCGCGGTGACGCGTTCACCCCGGAGCAGAAGGTGCGCAACTTCGCCTACTACGAGGCCCGCACCGTCCGGGACTCATCCCTTTCGGCAGCCCAGCAGGCGGTCGTCGCGGCCGAGGTCGGTCATCTGGAACTCGCCTACGACTACTGGGCCGAGACCATCTTCACCGACCTGTACAACTTGCACGGCAACAGCGTTCAGGGCCTGCATCTCGCCGCGCTGGCTGGTGCCTGGACCGTGGCCGTCTCCGGCTTCGGGGGGATGCGCGACCACGGCGGCTCGGTCACCTTCGCCCCTCGGCTGCCGCCGAAGCTGACCTGCCTCGCCTTCCGCATCCTCGTCGAGGGGCGGGCCATCACCGTCAAGGTCGGTAAGGACTCCGCCACCTATCACCTGATCAACGGCAGGGAGTTCACCAGCAGCCATCACGGTCAGGAGTTCACCATCGCCGTCGACCAGCCCGTGACGCTGCCGATCCCGGCTGCTCCCGAGATCGAGCCGGTTCATCAGCCGAAGGGCCGCGAGCCGATCCACCGCGACTGACCAGCTTGAACTGATCGGCTGGAAGTCGATTCAGTGCTTCCACCGGGTGAGGGCGGCGATCTCCTCGGGACCGGAATCGGCGAACAGTTCCTGCTCGAAGCGCCGCAGCTCGACGATCGTGGTCGTCAATTGCTCTCCGAATGCCGCCCGGAGTGCGGGCTCGATCTCGAACGCGGCCACCGACTCCTCCAGGGAGGCCGGCAACGCGCTGATCCCAGCCGCCATGCGCTCCTGATCGGACAGCGCGGCGGGATCGGAGTGCACCGGTGCGGGCAGCCTGGCTCCCTCGGCCACCCCGGCCATCCCGGCAGCGAGCAGGCCGGCGACGACGAGGTATGGGTTGGCCGCAGCGTCCAGGCATTTCACCTCGAGGTTGGCCGACGTGCTGCTGTTGCCCACCGGGCCGATGACCAGCCGGAGCGCGGTTTCGCGGTTCTCCAGACCCCAGGCCGCGAAGGCTCCGGCCCAGTGCGAGGGGATCAACCTCAGGTACGACGCGACGCTCGGCGCACCGACCGCGAGCAGGGCCGGCAGCCGGTCGAGGATGCCGGCGCTGAAGGCCGCCCCCGTTGCGGAGAGCCCGAACACGCCGTCACCATCGGTCATCAAGTTGGAATCGTCCGACCACAGGGATACGTGGACATGTGCGCCGTTTCCGACCCCGTCGGCGAGCACCTTCGGCGAGAAGGAGGCCCGCAGCCCATGGCGGAGCGAGATGGCGCGGATGGTCTCGCGTATGAGGACGAAGGTGTCCGCTGCATCGACCGGACTCTCCGCGGCGACTGAGATCTCCAGCTGTCCTGCAGCGTATTCGGGATGGAACTGGTCGACCGAGACGCCTTGTGCGGCAAGGGCGCTGAGAATGTCCACCCCGTAGTCAGACAACTCGCTGATCCGGGTCATGCCGTACGCCGGGCCCTGACAGGCGACGACGAAGTCGTCCCCGTCGCCGATGCTGACCGCCCACTCGACCTCGAAGGCCATCCAGGCGGTCAGCCCTCGCTCGGCGAGGGCATCGACCATCCGACGGGCGAGCAGCCGCGAGCACTGTGGATGGGCCGTGCCGTCCTGGTCGTAGCGGTCGACCGGCGCCCAGGCCCAGCCGGCCTGCCCGGCCAGGACGGTGAGCCGGTCGAGGTCAGGGTGTAACCGGAGATCACCCATCGGCGAACCGGCGTAGGTACCGGACACAATCATGTCGTCGAGCCGGAAGGCATCGAAGACCGGAGACATGCCCACTCCCCAGGCGGCTGCTGCGGGCAGCTTCGCCACCGGAACTGCCTTGACCCGGGTGATGCCCGAATTGTCGACGTAGGTCAGGGCCACGGCGTGTACGCCGGCATCGGTGAGTTGTTGGAGCGACTCGTTCGCCTGCTGTTCCCTTGCGCTGCGGTCCTGGCTGTCCAAAGCGGCACTCCCGTCGTCAGTCTGGTCAGGACAGACCTTAGGGCTTACCAATTCATTAGACAGCGGACAAACTGACGCGGTCGGTCTAGATGGAGGAGAGTCTCATGGCTACGCCTGTGTTACCGGAAACCCGCGGTACCGGATTACGGCGCTCGTTGTCGGTCTGGCAGGCAGTAGGCCTGTCCGTGGCATTGATGGCGCCCAGCATGGCCGCGAACATCAACCCGCAGGGCACCGCCTTGCAGGTCGGTCGAGCGGTACCGCTGGCCTTCTTCCTGGCTGCGATCGGCGTACTGCTCGTGGCCTACGGGTTCGTCCGGCTGTGCCAGTATTACCAGCACGCTGGCTCGGTGTATGCCTTCGTCGGTGCCACGCTCGGCCCACGGACCGGCTTCGTCTCCGGCTTCGGCCTGATGGGCACCTATGCCTTCTACGGTGTCGTGACTGCCGCGGCGACCGGGATCTTCGGTACCGCGTTCCTCGAGCAGATCGGTATCTGGGAGTCACCGCCCACCTGGGCACCATTCCTGCTGGCCGGGATCGCCATCCTGCTCGCGCTGTATCTGACCATCGTGCCGGCTCGACGTGGCACCGGAGTGCTGCTCACGGTCGAGAGCGTCACCGTCGCCCTGATCCTGGTGATCTCGGCTGTGGTGCTCGTCCGCATCCTGTCCGGCAGCGCACCGAATGATGCAAGCTTCGATCTCAGCGTGTTCGTTCCGGAGCCGGGATCTGACATGTCAGCGATATTCCTCGGCATCGTGTTCGGCTTCCTGTCCTTCGCCGGTTTCGAGGCCGCCGCAACATTGGGAGAGGAAGCCCACAATCCGCGCCGGGACATCCCGCGGGCGATCCTGGGAACCGCGATCTTTGGCGGCATCTACTTCACCGTGGTGACCGCGATCGAGATGATGGCCTTCGGCACCGATTCCGCTGGCGTGGAGGCGTTTGGTTCATCGCAGTCCCTGCTCGGCGACATCGGTACGAGCTACCTGGGCAGCTGGGTAGGGGACGCGGTAACCCTCGGTGCCGCGGTCAGCGCGTTCGGGTGCTGTCTGGCTTGCATGGTGGGCTCCTCGCGGCTGCTGTTCGCCCTGGGGCGGGATGTGAGTGACGACAATGGGGTCGGCCGAACCTCGGCCGCTGGGACGCCGGCGAATGCCGCAGTCGTCATTGCTGCCATCATGGGTCTGATCATTTTGATCACTGCGCTGGTTTTCGGCGCCGAGCCTTTCGACACTTTCCTGTGGTCGGCCACGATCGGGACGCTGCTGCTGCTGGTCATTTATGTGCTGACCACGATCGGCGCGATCCGGCTGGTCTTCGTGCAGCAGAAGATGACCGTGCCGATGTGGCAGATCGTCATCCCGATCGCCGCGCTCGTCGTCCTCGGCTACACGATCTACCGAAACGTGATCCCGTATCCCACGGAGGGACCGCCGCGATGGTTCCCGATCGTCGCCGGTGGTTGGCTCCTGCTTGCGGTGATCGTTGTCGTCGCCGCGCCACAGCTGGCTCGACGGATCGGTGCGAATCTGACCGCCGCGGAGGGCATCTCCCGGACCGAAGCGGAATCGCTGGACACCGCCGAAGGACCGACCAGGTTCGATCTGCGTGCCTGAGCCTGAGCCTGGGGCTGATGCCGGCGTACCTGCAGTCCCGGCCGGGGTCGCAGAGGTTGCAGATTGACCCTACAGTCCACTGTGGACGAGCTACTCGTCGTTGACCACCATTGTCATGGGGTGCTCCGCCGCGATGTCACCCGCGCCGAGTTCGAGTCGATGCTCACCGAAGCTGACGGTCCCGGTCTGCTCAACCCGACCCTGTTCGACTCCCAGATCGGGTTCGCGTTGCGGCGTTGGTGTGCACCGATTCTCGATCTGGAACCACATGCCGGGCCCGATCAGTATCTTCAGCGCCGAGCTGAGATCGGGCACGAAGAGGTGACCCGCCGGTTCCTGCGCGAGGCAGGGACCGGCACCTACCTCGTGGACACCGGCTTCGTCCCCGAGCCGATCCTTGATCCGGCGCAACTAGCTGCGGCCGGCGGCGGCGAGTCCTTCGAGATCGTCCGCCTGGAGCACGTAGCCGAAGAGGTGGTTGCCGACGGTGTGAGTGCCGCCGGCTTTGCTGATGCCGTACGAGAACGGTTGGCGCAACGCAGCGCCGATGCGGTGGGCGTGAAATCGATCGCGGCGTATCGGGCAGGCCTGGATCTTCCGGCCGAGCAACCCGCCCAGGCTGAGATCGCCGCCGCTGCTGGCCGCTGGCTCGCCGAGCTGGAGGGCGGCGCGGTGCCACGTTGTCACGACCCGATCCTGCACAGTTTCCTGATCTGGACCGGGATCGAGCTGGGTCAACCGGTGCAGTTCCATGTGGGACTTGGAGACTCCGAGACCGATCTCCGGCGCGGGAACCCGCTGTTGCTGACGCCTCTGCTACGCGCCACCCAGAGCAGGGGCGTCCCGATCATGTTGCTGCACAACTATCCGTTTCATCGCTATGCCGGTTATCTCGCGCAGGTCTTTCCGCACGTCTTCCTCGATCTCGGGCTCGCCACGCACAACCTCGGGCGGAGTTCTGGACGCGTGATCGAAGAACTCCTGGAGCTCGCGCCGTTCGGAAAGGTGCTGTTCTCCTCAGATGCCTTCGGGTTGCCCGAGCTCTACCACCTGGGCACCCTGATGTTCCGCCGCGGCCTTAGGGAGGTCCTGCAGAGCGGGATAGCCGATGGCAGCTGGACCGAGACCGACGCGGAGCGCACAGCTGGAATGATCCTGGCCGGCAATGCCATCCGGGCTTATCGACTGGACGACCGGTGACCCTCAGCGCGGCTGACCTCGATCAATTACATGCCCGACTGCTGGCTGGGCTGGCCGCGGAAATGCCTGCCGCGACCCAGCTCCGACACCATCTGCACGCTGATCCACGGGTTTCTGGTGATGAAGAAGACACGGTACGGACCGTGGTCGAGGCCCTGCCTGATGGGACCGCCGACGTGCTCGCCGAGACCGGTCGCTGGGTCAGCTTCGGCGGTGACGGACCGGCGATCGGGCTGCGCGCCGAGCTCGATGCATTGCCGATCGTTGAACGTACGGGCGTGGAGTGGTCGGCAACCGGGGAAGCCATGCACGCCTGCGGGCACGACGTGCACCTGGCCGCGCTGGTCGCCGTGTGTCGAGTCGCCGCGCGGATGACGCTGCCATCGCCCATCGTCGCGATCCTGCAGCCGCGCGAGGAGGTGGCTCCTGCCGGTGGGGCAGACGTGGCCAATTCAGGGAGGCTGGACGATCTGGATGCCGTGATCGCCGCGCACGTACAACCGCAGCTGCCCTCGGGGATCCTCGGCGTCACTCCCGGGCCGACCAACGCCGGCACTGATGTCGTCGAGATAGTCGTGGAAGGTGTTGGGGGACATGGCGGATACCCACACATCACCCGGGACCCGGTGCTGGCCCTGTGCCAGATCGTGGTGAGCCTGCAACAACTTGCCAGCCGCCGAGTGGATCCGACGGTCGGGACGGTCTTGACGATCGGTCAGGTGCACGCCGGCGCGACCAGCAACGTCGTGCCCGGCCGCGCCTGGGCGAAGGGCAGCTTTCGCTTCATGCGGGAGTCCGATCGCCATGAGTTGCACGTGGCGATGGAGGAGATCGTGACGCACACAGCCTTGGCCCACGGCTGCACGGCCAAGCTGCAGATCACGCCGTCCGAGCCGGTCCTGGTCAATGACGCCGGTCTGGCCGGTGCCACCGCCGGCTGGTTACGGCGTACCGGCGCGATCGTCGACGACACGTTCAGGTCCTTCGGGGCCGACGACTTCTCCCATTACTGCCATCGGACCCGAGGCCTGATGATCTTCGTCGGTACGGCCGACCAGGACGAACCACCCGGCCCGGGTCTGCACCATGAACGATTCCTGCCCGACGATGCGCTGATCGAACCCCTGGCCCAAGCGCTGGTGGCGGGCTACCTCGGCGCGATCACCGGCCGGGGCGTTCCCCTCGACTCACCGCTGTCCACAGCCGGATAGACGTCGCCACAGGCATCGTCCACAGGTGCCGGAATCCGGCCCTGAGCCGGCCGAGGCTCGGCAAGGCTGCCCGCATGGAAAGCAACCCGAAAGTTCGGCTCAGTGGGCCCGGGAGCCTGATCGCGGCGGTTCCGCACCTGCTCGGGTTCCCACCTGAGGAGTCCCTGGTCCTGGTCGGGCTCAGCGGGCCGGGTTCCCGGCTCGGTATCACGATGCGGGTGGATCTGCCGGCTGACGGGTCTGACGTAGCCCCCTCGATCGCGGAGTTGGAGCCGCTGGCCGAGGCGCTGGTGCGGGATGGCGCGACGGAATGCCTTGTGATGGTGATGACCGAGACTTCCCACGACGACGGTGTGGCGCCCTACATCGACCTCGTGGCCAACCTCGACGAGGCCCTGTTCGAGTCCGGGGTCCGGGTGAGCGACATCGTTCTCGTACGTGGTGGGCGCTGGCGCTCCTACCTGTGCGCAGACCAGCCGTGCTGCCCGCCCGAGGGCAATCCGGTGCCGGCGGCCTCCGGCGAACTGGCGGCTTTCGCTGCTTACTCCGGTGCCGTCGTGCGCGACAGCCGTGCGGCCCTGATTGCGATGATCGCTCCCGATCCGGTTGCGGTCGCGGCCACCGAGCGCGCTCTGGACCACGTCTGCCGCGAACTGGCCGACGAGTCCCGGTCGGGTACGTCGGAGGCATATCGGGAGCGGATCGAGCTGTGCATCGAGCGCCGGATCGGCGCCTTGTCGGCCGGTAGCGCACGACCGCTCAGCCATCGCGACGTCGCTCGGATCTCGGTGTCCTTGATCGACCGTCCACTGCGCGATCGAGTTGCGGGCCACTGTCTTCTGGATACCGCCTCCGCCGCGGAGTCGTTGTGGATCGACCTGCTTCGCCGCCTGCCGCCGCCGCTGGACGCAGCACCGGCGACCCTGCTAGCTCTGAGTGCCTGGGCACGGGGCGACGGCGCGATGGCCAACGTGGCACTGGATCGAGCACTGGACAGCGAGCCCGGCTACTCGCTGGCCCAACTCGTGCGCACGGCGCTGGACCATGCGCTCCCGCCCGGCACGGTTCGCGAGATGCTCGACTTCCCGGCCGCCGAGGCCGGCTAGCCCGGCCTTGGGTTCAGCCGATCGCCGCGAGTAGCCGGGTCCAAGCGCTCTCGATGTGGGCGTATGTGAGCTCGCCGGCCTTGACCGCATTCCCATCGATCACCGCCTGCAGTATCTCCGCGTGCTCTCGCCGCTCGGTGTCCCAGGACGAACTCGCGCGCCAGCCTGCGGCCGCGACGAAGGCGAGTTGGTCACCCATTCCGTCGAGGGCGGACTTGAGTAACTCGTTCTGACACTCCTCGTACAGCCCCTCGTGGAAACTGCGGTTGAGGCGGCTCAATTCGCTCAGGTTGTGCTCTTCACCGAGTTGTTGGCCCCGATCGAGTTTCTCCTGTAGCTGCTTGAGGACGGCGGGGTCCTGGTGCGGTACGGCCATGCGCACGGCAGCCGGCTCCAATAGCAGCCGGTATTCGTAGAGGTCTTCGACCAGCTTCGCGTCAGCTTGCCGGACCACGACGCCCCTGGAGGGATAGGACTCGAGTAGACCGCTGGCCTCCAGCGACCGAAGGGCTTCTCGCACAGGCGTCTTGGAGACGCCCAGCTGGTTGGCGAGCACCCGCTCGACTAGCTGTTGACCCGGTGCCAGCACGCCACCGAGAATCGCCTTGCGAATGGCATCGGTGACCAGATCCATCCGCGAGATCGGCTCCGACAATCGGCTCAACGGTTCCATGGTCAGGTCCCGAATCCGTACAGCGCGCGGGCGGTTCCGCCAAAGATCAGTTCCCGCTCGGCAGGATGCTCGATCCCTATGGCGTCGGCCGCCGAGTCCGCCGAGTCCTGGTAGCTCCCGAACTCGTAGACGTGGGGCCAGTCGCTGCCCCACAGCAGTCTGGCGGGGCCGAAGCTGTCGAGCAGTTGGCGCACCGGTTTCCGCAGGTCCTCGTACGGATAGCAGTCCCGAGACAG